>Ga0124850_1000138_pt1 | contig 11043 bp, 11 predicted proteins | sample PanSoiMetaGPlot1_FD_97462 | JGI IMG/M metagenome (GOLD analysis project Ga0124850, IMG submission 97462) | Tropical forest soil microbial communities from Panama analyzed to predict greenhouse gas emissions - Panama Soil - Plot 1 (PacBio error... | ecosystem: Environmental > Terrestrial > Soil >...
AAGTCGTACCATTCGAGAGCGTTTCCGATCACCGCTGCGAGGATCTGCAGGGGCTTCGGGGTGACCTGGGAGCTCGACATGGCGGGCGTCTCCGCGCAGAGCTGGCCAGGAAAGAGTGACGGCTGACGGCTCCTAAAGCAAGTGGCTCATGCCCGCCAGAACGGCTTGCGGCGCTCCGCGTCCACCTCGGCTTTCGTCCAGCGAATGTCGCGGAGATCGCCGTCACTGAGCGTGCTCAGCTCGTTGCGTATGCGCAGGCGTCGCCGCCATCGCGCCATCATCGTGCGCGCGGCGCCCAGCCCGGCGCGCACGCGGTCGACAGCGACCGCAAACCATCGCGCCGGAGCGGTGCCGCGGTCGGAGGCCGCCGTGCTGTCGGGATCGGGGACGAAGTGAAGGTGCGCCCTGCGCTCGACCAGCCGGCGGCGCAAGAAGACGATCACGTCTCGGTGCCGTTCGATCTCCCGCCGGGCCGACAACATGCGCCCCGCATAGAGGGCGTCCAGCAGGCGCCGCCACCGCCCGCGTTGTTCCTGCCCGTCCGCACGGATCGGTGCGGCCGCAATGTCGTTGGTCGCAACCGGCTTCTCGCCGGCTCGATCGCCATATTGCTGGGCTTGCAAGACCATTGTGACCTCCGCCGGGCATCCGCGCTCGGTGAAGCATATGAAATGCAATACGACATGCTGTGTGAGGCGGCTCACATCTGTCGATGATTTGAAGCCTGCACCGATGCTGAATCTGCTCACGGCCGGCTCTGACCCGAGCCGGACCTCGGCCTCTGATTCAGAACAATTCAGGTCTGCCCCAAGGACACCGCCGGCCGGTTGCGCTAATCTCCACCCACGCCTGCGGTTGGGTGCCCAATGGTCGATAAGGGACGGCGCGATGTTATCGCCCTGCTCGGCGGCGCGGCGGCGTGGCCGACCATGGCGCGCGCGCAGCTGCCGGCGAAGCTGCCGACCATCGGATTTCTCGGCTATGACGCGCCTTCGGTCGCGAGCCGGTGGCTCGCTGCTTTTGTGCAGCGACTGCGTACCCTCGGCTGGATCGAGGGCCGCGACATCGCGATCGAGTATCAGTGGGCGCAGGGAAACGTTGAGCGCTTGGCCGAGATCGCGACTGCATTTGTCCGCGGCAAGGCGAACGTCATTGTTACCTATGGGACCCCAGGAGCCCAGGCGGCAAAACAAGCGACCCCGATCATCCCTGTCGTCTTTGTGCTGGTCGGGGACCCGGTTCGCACCGGCATCGTCGCGACGCTGGCGCGACCGGGCGGCAATGTCACGGGCCTCTCGAACCAGTCGGCCGATCTTCCCGGCAAGCGGCTCGACCTTCTGCGGAAGGCGGTTCCTGCTCTGCGCCGACTGGCGATCCTGGCCAACACCGACAATGCCAGCAGCGTCGTGGAAACGCAGGAGGCACAGTCGGCGGCTCACAAGCTCGGCGTCGAGGTTGGTACCTTCGAAATCCGACGCGCGGACGATATCGCCCCCGTCTTCGACGCGCTCAAGGGCGGAGTCGATGCGCTCTATATCGCCACCGATGCTTTCTTGCGCACCCACCGCTATCGCATCAACACCCTGGCTCTCGACGCGAAGCTGCCCATCATGTCCAACCTTCGGCAGTACGCCGAAGCGGGAGGGTTGATGTCCTATGGAACCAACTACGTCGATACGTTCGAGCGCGCCGCCGACTTCGTCGACAAGATACTGCGCGGGGCGAAGCCAGGCGACATTCCGGTCGAGCAGCCGACCAAATTCGAGCTGGTCATCAATCTCAAGACCGCCAGGACCCTCAGTCTCGAAATCCCGCCCGATCTGCTCGCCATTGCCGACGCGGTGATCGAATAGATGAGCAACTCGGCCAACACGCGCGGCATGATCGCCGTCGACAAGATGGGCGGCAAAGTCCTGTTCCTCGATCCCGCGACCTATCAGACGCAGGTCGTGCTCGACGGCTTTCCCCGCACCGTGCATGAGCTGCTCATCGTGCCGGAGACCGGCCTCGCTTACGTCCCGATCTTCGGCGACGGCATCCATGGCCGCAATCCCAACCCGGGCCACCTCCTGTGCATCATCGATCTCACCCGGCGCGCCCACGTCGGCGACATCGATCTGCGGCCCTATATCGCGCCGCATACGCTCAAGCTCGGGCCCGACGGGCTGATCTATATCACTTGCGAGAACAGCGCCGTCGTGGCGGTGATCGACCGCTCAACCCACAAGGTGGTCGATGCCATCGAGTCGGGCTCGACCAACGGCCACCGGCTGATCATCTCGCCCGACGGGCAGCGGCTCTACACCGAGAACGAGGAGGACGGCACGGTCTCGGTGATCGACCTGCCGAACCGCAAATTGCTGCGCAAGATCGCGACCCCGAGGGCGCTCGCCGGTATCGCGATTTCCGCCGACGGCCGCACCGTGGTCGCGGTCGATGACGTTGAGCCGACGCTCTTCCTGATCGACACCGCGGACAACCGCGTCGCCGACACCGTGCGCCTCGCGGGCGTGCCGGAGGCGGCGCAGATCGCGCGCTACAGCCCTGACAACAGCTGGATCGGCGTCACCAGCCTCAGGAGCAACACGGTGAGCCTGGTCGATCCGTCGTTCCGCGAGCAGGTTGCCATCAAGGTCGGCAGCCAGCCCATGGACATGGCGTTCCACGGCGACGAGCTGTTCGTGGCCTGCCAGGGCGACGGCTCGGTGCATGTGATCGACATCCCGAAGCGCCGTGCCAAGACGAGCTTCCAGGCCGGCACCGGATGCGAATCCCTCGGGTTTTTCTAGCGTTTGCTGTGTCCCGGGCGCTGCGCAGCATTCTTCATGCTGCGCTGCAGACCCGGGACCGTCCGGAGGTCGGGAGGTCGGCGCTTCGAACGATCCCGGGTCTGCAGCGCATCACGCCGCGAAGACGCGGCGCGCTGCGCTGCGCCCGGGACACCCAATCGGAATCGGCCCTAACCGCCGCAAATCGCTCAGTTTCCGGCCGCTCCGGGGCCGGTTTCCTTGACAGCTTGCGCCCTGATCGCCATAAGAACGGCGCAAGTCGGCCTTGGCCGACTTGCGTGTTTTAAGGGCCGATCTCGGGTAAACCCGAGATCGGATGCGGAGCCCGAAAGCTCCGCGCTTTGGTTGCGGCCCGTTGGCCTTGAAGCCTGATGGCGCCGCCCGAACCCAGCAACCGACTGGAAGAAGCCGGTCCGGACCCAAGTCCGAGCGCCGGGTATCGAACACGAGGGCAGAACGATGTTCGCAGTCATCAAAACCGGCGGCAAGCAGTACCGGGTTGCCGCCGACGACGTGCTCAAGATCGAGAAGATCGCCGGCGAGCCCGGCGAGATCGTCCAGCTCGGCGAGGTGCTGGCGGTCGGCGGCGATAACGTCACGATCGGCCTACCGACCGTGGCCGGCGCCTCTGTCGCCGCCGAGGTGCTGGAGCAGGGCCGCGGCGACAAGGTCATCGCCTTCAAGAAGCGCCGCCGCAAGAACTCGCGCCGCAAGCGCGGGCATCGCCAGGAGTTCACGCTGCTGCGGGTGACCGAGATCCTGACCGACGGTGCCAAGCCGTCCAAGGCCGCGGCACCCAAGACGGCGAAGCCCAAGCGCGCGCGCAAGCCCAAGGCCGGCGACAAGGCGGAGGGCGACGAGGCCGCCGCAGCGCCCGCCTGAGGTAAGACTGGATGCGCCTCGATTGCGGAAAAGTGAAAATCCGTGACCGGGACAGGCGACACTAAGGTGATGATTTCGTCACAAATCCGGGCTACAAACCGGACTCGTAAGGACTGAATGCCATGGCTCACCACAAAGCAGGCGGATCATCCCGCAACGGCCGCGACTCCAACAGTCAGCGCCTGGGGTTGAAGATTTTTGGCGGCCAGCACGTGCTGGCCGGTAACATCATCGCGCGCCAGCGCGGCACCAAATGGCACGCCGGGCCCAATGTCGGCGTCGGCAAGGATCACACGCTGTTCGCACTCGTCCACGGGAAGGTAGAGTTCAACACCAAAGCCAAAGGCCGCATCTTCGTGTCGGTTCGTCCGATGCCGGAGGCAGCCGAATAGACGGCGGTCAGAATTCGTCCGCCGGCACCCATCGAACCGGCGGACCCATCCAGGGTTCCAAGAGGGGAGACGGGATGCCGGCTCCCCTCTTCGCTTTGTCTTCGCTTGTTGAGGAGCCCCAAGATGACCCTGCTGGATCGGATACCGCCGGAGACCCTCCGGGAGAGAAGTACCCCCGTCCTCGAGACCGCGCGGCTCGTGTTGCGCGCGCCGCGGCTCGAGGACGCGACCGCGATTGCGACGCTCGCCGCTGACCGCCGCATCGCCGAGAACACGCTGCGCATTCCCCACCCCTACACCGTGCCGGATGCGCGCGCCTTCCTCGACTCGGTCAACACGCCGGGCGGGGAGATCGTCTTCCTGATCACCACGCGGGGCTTGACGCGGGATTTGGGGCTGCTCGACGAGACGGTGATCGGCGCCTGCGGGATCGCACGGCTCGACGGCCGCGAGCCCGAGCTCGGCTACTGGCTGGGCGTGCCGTTCTGGGGCAAGGGCTACGCCACCGAGGCGGCGCGCGCGGTGATCGACCACGCCTTCGCCGATCTCGGCTACGAGCATCTTCTCGCCGGTGCGCGGGTGAGCAATCCGGCCTCCCGCCGTGTGCTCGAGAAGTGCGGCTTCCAGTGGACCGGCGTCGGCCTCTATCGCATCCGCGCCATCAAATCGTCTGCCCCGGTCGACCGCTTCCGCCTCGACCGCCGCCTGTGGGCGTCGTTGCGGAGCTGGGGCCGGATATCGCTGGGAGAGACGCCATGACTGTTCATCGCTTCGCCAACACCACGCGAATGCGCCGGCCCGACCGCAGCAAATCTGGCCGGAAGGGTTGACGCGCGTCCGATCGCGCGAGGCAAGCGCCGAGAAACCCGAGCCCTTCCGCCCCAGGCGGGAGGGCTTTCGCTTTTCGGGCTCGGCGCTTCCTCTCACGGACGGATGTGTCATGACCAAAATTCTGATCACCAGCGCGCTGCCCTACATCAACGGCGTCAAGCATCTCGGCAATCTCGTAGGCTCGCTGTTGCCGGCGGACGTGCATGCGCGCTTCCGCCGCCAGCTCGGCGACGATGTGCTGTTCATCTGCGGCACCGACGAGCACGGCACCCCGGCCGAGCTCGGCGCGCTCGAGGCCAGCACCGGCGTACGCGCCTACTGCGATGCGCAGCACGCGCTGCAGGCCGACATCTATCGCCGCTTCGGCCTGTCGTTCGACCATTTCGGCTGCTCGTCCTGTCGGCACAATCACGCGCTGACGCAGGCCTTCTACGACAGGCTCGACGCTGCCGGGCTGATCGAGGAGCGCGAGGTGCGCCAGGTCTGGTCGCCCGCGGACGGGCGCTTCCTGCCGGATCGCTACGTGCTCGGCACCTGTCCGCATTGCGGCTTCGTCGACGCACGCGGCGACCAGTGCGACGGCTGCGGCAGCCTGCTCGATCCGGCGGATTTGTTGCGGCCGCGCTCCGCGCTGTCGGGCGACACGCAGTTGGAGCTGCGCGCGTCCCGCCATCTGTTCCTGCGCCAATCGCTTTTTGTTGATCGGCTTAACGCTTGGCTCGACAGGAGGCGCGACTGGCCGCCGTTCGTGACAGGACTGGCGAGGAGCTGGGTCGGTCGCGACCTGCGTGACCGCTGCATCACCCGCGATCTCGCCTGGGGCGTCGGCGTGCCGCGACCGGGCTTCGAGGGCAAGGTGTTCTATGTCTGGTTCGACGCGCCGATTGCCTACATCGCCGCGACGCAGGAATGGGCGGATGCAGACCCTAGCCGTCGCGATTGGCGGGAGTGGTGGTGGCAGGCAGATAGCGTGCGCTACATCCAGTTCCTCGGCAAGGACAACGTGCCGTTCCACACCGTGAGCTTTCCCGCGACGCTGCTCGGATCGGGCGAGCCGTGGAAGACCGTCGACGTGATCAAGGGCTTTCACTGGCTCACCTACGAAGGCGGCAAGTTCTCCACCAGCCGCCGGCGCGGCATCTTCACCGATGCGGCGCTCGACACGCTGCCCGCCGAACTCTGGCGCTGGTGGCTGATCGCCAACGCCCCCGAGACCTCGGACACCGATTTCAGCGTGGCCCGCTTCGCGGCCGACGTGAACAAGGACTTGGCCGACGTGCTGGGCAACCTGGTCAACCGCGTCGTTCGGTTCACCGCGCAGGCGTTCGACAGCCGCGTGCCGACCGGCGGAAGGCCGGGCGAGCGCGAGGTGGCGCTGGCCGCGGAGATCGATGAGCGCATCGCGCGGCTGCGCGCGTGCCACGAGCGGCTGGAGTTCCGCCAGGCGGCGGCGGAGACCCGCGCGCTATGGGTACGCGCCAACGTCTATCTGCAGGAGGCGGCGCCGTGGACGGCGATCAAGTCCGATCCCCTTCGGGCCGCGCTCATCACCCGCACCGCGCTCAATCTCGTGCGCCTCTGCGCGGTTGCCGCGTGGAGCATCGTGCCGACCTTGGCGGAAGCGGTTTTGGCGGCGCTGGGGAATGCCGAACCGATTCCTCCTTGGCCGTCGCGACCGGGCGACGACCTCTTGCGCGAGGTCAGCGTCGGGCAGTCCATCGAACCAATCGGTCCGCTGGTCGCCAAGCTGACCGATGCCGACGTCGCACGCCTGTCTCAGCGGTTCGCCGGCGTGTAGTCTGCACAAGTGGGGCGAATGGGGAGCATGCCAGGGAGAGCATCATGTCCGCACCTTTCGCCATCCTCGGCATCGATCACGTGGTGCTGCGCGCCGCCGATCCGGCGGCGCTCGAGCGGTTCTATCTCGACGTGCTGGGCTGCACCTTCGAGAAGCGGCAAGGCACCTTGGCGCAGCTGCGCGCCGGGCAGGCGCTGATCGACATCGTTCCGGCCGACGCCGCCGGGCCGGCGCATGGGACCTCGTCGACCGGCGGCGCCAACCTCGATCATCTCTGCCTGCGCATCGAGCCGTTCGACGGGCCGGCGATCGCCAGCCATCTCGCCGCGCATGGCGTCGCCTGCGGCGATGAGAAGTCCCGCTACGGCGCGGAGGGCCAGGGCCCGTCGGTCTATCTCAACGATCCCGAGGGCAACGGGGTCGAGCTCAAGGGCCCGACCCGGCGGTGAGTGCGTTCGACATCCTGATCCGCGGCGGGACGCTCATCGACGGCAGCGGCGCGCCCGGCATGCGCGGCGACATCGCCATCCACGATGGCTGCATCGCCGCCATCGGGCCGAATCTCGGCCGCGCCGCCGCCGCCAAGGTGATCGACGCCACGGGCCTCGCGGCGGCGCCCGGGTTCATCGACATCAAGACGCACTCGGATTTCACGCTGCCGATCAATCCCAAGGCCGAGAGCAAGGTGCGCCAGGGCGTCACGTCAGAGATCATCGGGCATTGCGGGTTCTCGGTCGCGCCAGTGCTCCCCGGCAAGGTCGAGCTGTTGCGCGATTACCTGAGCCCGAGCGCGCCGTGGCTGCCGTTCACGGAGACGACGTTCCCGGATTATCTCGACACGTTCCCCGCCACCGCGGTGAACGCCGGCATGCTGGTCGGGCACAACACGCTGCGGCTGATGGTGATGGGCATGGCGCAGCGCGCGCCGACGCCGGCCGAGCTCGCGGCGATGACCGCGCTGCTCGAGGAGGCGCTCGCAGCCGGCGCGCTCGGGCTCTCGTCCGGCCTGTTCACCGCGCCCGGCTGCTACGCCCAGGCCGACGAGATGATCGCGCTCTGCCACGTGGTTAAACGCCACAACGCCGGCTATTTCACCCACCTGCGCGATGAATCCAGCAAGGTGCTCGAGGCGCTCGCCGAGGCGATCGACATCGCCGAGTGCTGCGGCGTGCATGTCGAGATCGTGCACTTCAAGTGCTCTGGCATGGACAGCTGGGGCAAGGCCGCGCAGGCGCTCGACATGATCGCGCGGGCCAAGGCGCGCGGCCTCGATGTCGACTGCGATTCCTATCCCTATGCCGCCGGCAGCAACCCGCTCAAGAACCTGTTGCCGCAATGGGTGCAGGCCGGCGGGGTCGATGCGATGCTGGAGCGGCTCACACAGGCGCAGACGCGCGCGCGCATCCGCGCCGACATCGCGCGCGACGGCCTCAATAACTGGGGCCGCATCCCGTCATGGGACTGCGTGCAGATCTCGATCTCGCCCCACCTGCCGCAATTCGCCGGCCGCACCATCGGCGCGCTCGCGGCCGAGCGCGGCGAGGACCCGATCGACACCGTCGCCGACTATCTGGTCGCGGACAGGGGCGCCACCCGCGTGCTGGTCACCTCGATCTCGGAGGACGACATTCGTGACATCATCCGCTCGCCCATGGCGCTGGTCGGCTCCGACGGCAATTGCGTCGCGACCTACGGCACCGTGAGCCAGGGCCTGCCGCATCCGCGTTTCTACGGCACCTTCCCGCGCATCATCAGCCGCTACGTCGGCGAGGAGCGTCTGCTGCCGCTCGAGCTTGCCGTGCACAAGATGACCGGCGCCACCGCCCGGGCGCTCAAGCTGCGCGATCGCGGGCTGCTGCGCGAGGGGTATCGCGCCGACGTCGTCATCTTCGATCCGAGCGACTTCCGCGATCGGGCGACCTATGCCGAGCCGCATCAATACCCGACCGGCGACCGCACCACCGTGATCGTCAACGGCACGATCGTGGTGGAGAACGCGGCCCACACCGGCGCGCTGCCGGGCAAGGTGCTCCGGCGCGACCGCGACGGCAGCGTTGGGTAGGGGCGGGTTTCAAACCCGCCCGGTTCGGCAGGCACCGCTCGCGCGATGTTCTCTGGGTCATCCACTCGCCGCGCAAGATTGTTCGCGACGTAGGCGCGAATGCGACCTAGCGTGCGTGGACGCGGATCGTTGGGCATGGATGCTGGCGGTAGGGCGGATTTGAAACCCGCCCTACAAGACTGGATACAAGCTCGCGATTGGTACCAACGGGCACCGTGGGGCACCGATGTTGATGGCATACCGGGAGAAGCGGACAAGTTCAACGCCGCCGCTAAGGCGGCTGCGTCAAATCTGCACGCTGGTGTTGTTTTGGCTGGGTTGCCCGGCAGCGATCGGCGCCCAGCCGCTGACCGCGCATCAACAGCTCACGCGCGCCATCTTCAAAGAGCTGGTCGAGATCGACACCACATCAAACGGTGGCGACACCGGCCGCGCCGCCGACGCCATGGCCGCCCGGCTGCGCGCCGCCGGGTTTGCCGCACGAGATGTTCAAGTGTTCAAGCCGGCGCCGGGCAAGGGCAACCTGGTGGCTCGGCTCCGCGGCAGTGGTGCGCAAAAGCCTATTCTGTTGCTGGCTCATCTCGACGTGGTGCCGGCCCATCGCGCCGACTGGTCCTTCGACCCGTTCAAGCTCACCGAACGCGACGGCAATTTCTACGGCCGCGGCACCGAGGACGACAAGTACATGGCTGCAGCCTTTGTCGCCAACCTTGTGCGCTACCGGAACGAGGGCTTCATGCCCAATCGCGACATCATTGTTGCGCTGACGGCGGACGAGGAGATTGGCGGTCGATGGGGGATCGACTGGCTGTTGCAGACCCATCGCGACCTGGTCGACGCGGAGCTTGCGCTGAACGAGGGAGCGGCCGTCACGCTTCGCCAGGGCAAGGCGTTTCGCGTCAGCGTCGCCACGGCCGAAAAGATCACCGCCAACTTTCGCCTGGAGGTCACGAACAAGGGCGGCCACAGCGCGGTCCCGCGGGCCGATAACGCCATCTATCAGCTTGCCGAAGGACTCGTGCGGCTGTCGAAGTTCAGCTTTCCGATCAATCTCAACGACACGACGCGCGAGTTTTTTGGCCGGGTCGAAAAGATCGAGACGCCGCCGATGGCGGCGGCCATTCGATCCGTACTCGCCGGACGGGACGATCCCGCCGCGGTCGCGCGGGTCTTGGGAAACCTCAACTACAGCGCCCAGCTTCACAGCAACTGCGTCGCCACGATGCTGGAGGGCGGTCATGCGCCCAACGCGCTGCCGCAGACGGCGCGTGCGACGGTCAATTGCCGCATCCTGCCGAACGAGAAGGTCGAGGATGTGCGGGCGGCGCTCATCGGCGCGCTGGCCGACGAGCGGATTTCAGTCTCGCAGCCGGCGCAGCCGCCGGCGGCCGCGCCGTCGGTCATCGATCCGTCGCTGATGAAGGCAATCGAGACGACCGCCGCTGAATTCTGGCCCGATGCCCGGGTCCTCCCCGTGCTCTCGGTCGGCTCGACCGACAGCCGGCTGCTGCGCCGCGCCGGCATCCCGACGTTCGGCCACAGTGGCCTCCCCAGCGATGGCAACGGCAACTCCCACGGCAAGGATGAGCACGTCAATGTCAAATCCTTCTTCGAAGGCGGCGAGTATCTCTATCGGCTGGTGAAGCGCTTGTCGGGCGGCGGTTAGCTGATGAGCTGCGGCTCGAGCGCGCCGGGAATTCGCGCGGCTCATGTAGGGGCGGGTTTCAAACCCGCCCCAGCTTACTCGAACGCCGCAGCGAACAAAAATGCACCGAGCGGTGAAATGTCTCACACACGTTGAGTCATTGATGATGACAATCTGTTGCAGTGTTGAGCATGTCCGGAAACCTCGGGAGATGATCATGAATACTCTCTACAACCGATTGGGATGACAAGGCCGAGCATCTTCAACTTCTCCAAGCATAAGCGGAGTACCGGCGCACCTCTCTGGAGGAGGAGCGTCCGCAGTTGATAGTCGGGATTCAGAACGATTCAGATCAATTCAAGCCGAGCCCATGGACTTGGCCCGGACGCATGGGAAAGAATTAGCGCAACCGTATCGCCAAGTCGGCGCGTCAGCAGGGGGATCGCATGCCCAGCAACACGCTTCGAACGACAATCGCCTTGCGAAGCCTCAACAAAGCCGCTGCGATCGCCTGCCTCGCGGTCTCCGCCTCCATCGCAACGCCGGCACCGACCCAGGCAGACGAACGAGACAATGACCGCGGGGTCGTGCGGGTCATGACGCAAAACATGGACGAAGGCACCGACTTTCAGGAGTTGAACGGC
>Ga0124850_1000139_pt1 | contig 11038 bp, 8 predicted proteins | sample PanSoiMetaGPlot1_FD_97462 | JGI IMG/M metagenome (GOLD analysis project Ga0124850, IMG submission 97462) | Tropical forest soil microbial communities from Panama analyzed to predict greenhouse gas emissions - Panama Soil - Plot 1 (PacBio error... | ecosystem: Environmental > Terrestrial > Soil >...
TCGCGCAATAGGTTCTCAAGTGCTTGCGGGTTAACGTGATCCGCCTGCATCACCGCATGCGTTAGCGGGATCATTGATCAGTTCGGCGAGGGTCGGTTCGCAAAAACAGGTGGTCATAGTACGTCCTTATTGCCTTCGATCCATTCTCTTTTCTATTCGCCGTCTGTCGGCAAAGTGAACTGAAAGACGGCTCCACTGGCGGCACTCGGAGAAGCCCACAAGCGCCCGCCATGCGATTCGATGATCGCCTGGCAAATCGATAAACCCATTCCCATGCCATCGATCTTGGTTGTGAAGAATGAAGTGAAGATTTGGTCAATAACTTTCGGGTCGATGCCGCTGCCGGAATCCTCAACAGTGACTCGCACCCCGCCGCCGCTTTCGAGTTCAGACTTGACCAGCACCCTACGGTCCGCGACCAATTCCATCGCCTCGATGGCATTGGTTACGAGATTGAAAAGGACCTGTTTCAATTGCACTCGATTGCCGGTTACAGGAATAAGTGCCTCGTCCAACTCCGTGCGCACGACCACACTGTGCTTTTCGAGCGCGCCCTGCACTAATACGAGCACCTCATGGACGAGTTGGTTTAAATCGACGGAGGCGCGCGCTAATTCCTTAGATTTGAACATTGAGCACACACTCTGGATCACGTCAGCCGCGCGTTGGCCTTCACGAACAATCTGCTCAAGACTTTCCCGCGCCTCAGCAACATCAGGAGGTGTGCGCGCCATCCAGCGCAATGCGGCATTGGCGTTGGCCACGATAGCCGCTAATGGCTGATTGACCTCGTGGGCGATTGATGCAGTCATCGCGCCCATTCGGCTCGCCTGCGCATAACCTGCGAGCTCCGCCTGGCCGGTCTGCGGTGCGTATTGCATAAAGGGTTCTCCTTAGTCTTGCCGTTAGTCTCCGATTGGCGCTAGGCGCGGCTCCGATCTCCATCGGCACCGCAACCATTGTCGGCCCGTGCTAAAGGCCGTGTAGATGCGGTTGTCAGGCATCCGATATTCTTGCGCGTCCCGGCCGATCATGTCGCTGTAGAGCGTCGCCGCTGCTTTCGTGTCGGAGCGCGTCGTACCAGATGAACGTGCCGGGTGGTGCCGACATGGTCGTTATCCTCTTTGCCAGGGGGCCGATTAAAGAGTTGCAGGAGATAGCGGCGCAGATGCGCGAGACAGTCGCGCGCAACCTCGGGGCCGCCCTTTGACTTGGCGAGCACAAAGGCGCCTTGCAGCACCGCCTGTGTATAGAGCGCGAGGCTCTCCGCGCTCCATTTCGCCGCGGGCGCGTAGAGCGCTTTAGCCGCGGCGATGTCCTTTGCGACATCGGCAGCGTGCGCGCTGAGATAGGTGTCACAGGCGCGGCGGATCGCGGGGTGGGTGTCGTAGGCCTCCTGCACCATGGTGCCGAGGAGGCACGTGAATTCGGGGATTGGCCCCGCGAGGATCATCGTGCGGAAATCGATATAACCGAGCAGGCGTTCCAACGGATCGGCGAGCTGGCGATAAGGCGCGTCGCCGAAAAGCCGCTCGGCCATTTGCGAAAAATGCGTCGCCGCGGCGACCGCGAGGTCTTCCTTGCTCTTGAAGTGATGAAAGAACGCACCCTTCGTGAGATGGGCCGCGCAGCAGATGTCGTCGACCGTGCTCGCCGTGTAGCCCTGCGTGCGGATCACCTGCACCGCCGTGTCGAGCAGGCGGGCGCGCGCGTCAGGCTGGGACTGGGTCGTGGCTGCGTTCATGTCCTTCAGTACCAACCAGTTGGTACGTCAGTCAAGGGGTTTCTTCTTTCCAGGCCGATTAGGATGGGCAGAACCGGCGACCTCCGGCCATCACCCGATCTGCAGGAAGCTGATGGCCTTTATCGTGATCTCCAACCCAGTGCCGGCGGAACAGCGAAGAGCATTGAACCGGGTCGTGGTTCGACGCATCTGATCGGACGAACGGCGAGGAGAACCAAGATGGACGGAGAGGCCAAACGAGCAGTCCTCCTTCCGCGACAGCCGAACGCGGACGGGGTAGCAGGATGAGCACCGCGACAAGGAACGCGCCCGAAGCCGCGACGAAGGTCCTGCCGGGCCGTCAGGCGCCGCCCGCAACCCTGGTAATCTTTGGCGCCGGCGGAGATCTGACCAAGCGTCTAGTTATGCCGGCGCTCTACCATTTGGTGCGAGCAGGCAAGCTTGTGAATGAATGCGCCATCATAGGGGTCGATCGTTACAATCAGACTACCGAGCAGTGGCGCCAGAGCCTTACCAAGATGTTGCAGGGGCTCACGCAAGCGGCCGGGATCGACGCTCAGGCATGGTCATGGCTCGCCCAGCGCATGCACTATATGTCTGGAGACTTTACGCAGCCTGAGACATTCAGCCATGTCACAGGGCTGCTAGCCGAGCTGCGGAAGCAGAATAATTCCGCCAACGTCTTGTTCTATCTTGCAGTCGCTGACCGGTTTTTCGGCCCGATAATCGAGCAGCTCGGCCAGGCTGGGCTGACACAACAATCGGGGGGAGCGTGGCGGCGGGTGATCGTCGAAAAACCTTTCGGGCACGATCTTGTATCCGCGCGGGCCCTTAACGCACAAATCCTCAATGTCCTCTCCGAAGACCAAATCTACCGGATCGATCACTTCTTAGGCAAAGAACCGGTGCAGAATATTTTGGTGCTGCGCTTTGCAAACGGCATCTTCGAGCCGCTCTGGAACCGCGACCATGTCGATCACGTGCAGATTACCGCCGCAGAAACCGTGGGCGTCGAGGGTCGCGGTCGCTTCTACGAAAAAACCGGCGCGCTCCGAGACATGGTGCCGAACCATCTGTTCCAGCTCCTCGCCATGATTGGCATGGAGCCGCCTATCTCGTTCGACGCCAACGCGGTGCGCGCCAAAAAGACCGAGCTCTTCCAGGCGATTCACACCATCTCGCCAGAGAACGCCGTACGAGGCCAGTACGACGGCGGGATGGTGCTCGGTCGAAAAGTTGTGGATTATCGGCACGAGCCTAACGTAGCGCTGGATTCCACAACTGAAACCTATGTTGCGCTCAAGCTTGGCATCGACAATTGGCGCTGGGCCGGCGTGCCGTTCTATCTGCGCACCGGCAAGTGCCTGTCCGCTCGCACGACCGAGATTGCGGTGCAGTTCCGGCAAGCGCCCTACGCGCTGTTCCGCGACACCCCCGTCGAGCGACTTCCGGCCAATATTCTGACGCTCCGCATCCAACCGGACGAAGGACTGTCAGTTAGTTTCAGCGCCAAGCGGCCCGGCTCCGAGATCGAGATCGACGGTGTGGAAATGGATTTTGCTTACCGCGATTATTTCGAGCCGCTCGCAGCAGTGGGCTACGAGACGCTGATTTACGATTGTCTGATCGGCGATGCCACCTTGTTCCAACGGGCCGATACGGTCGAGGCGGCTTGGCGCGCGGTGCAAGGCCTGCTCGATTCCTGGGCACGCGATATCGCCAAGGACTTCCCCAATTACGCCGCCGGCGGCGCCGGCCCCGACACCGCCGACCGGCTGCTCGCGCGTGACGGGCGCGTCTGGCTGCCGATCAGGGCTGACCACCCACACACTGCCATCCGCCCTTGAAGTCGATGCATCAATTACCGTCAAGGTGACACCATGAAACCGACTCGAGCATTCCACGATCTGGGCCAAAGCCTTTGGCTCGACAACATCACGCGCAGCTTGTTGAGGACGGATGAACTCTGGCGTTACATCGATGAGTTGTCGGTCACCGGGCTGACATCCAACCCGACCATTTTCGACCACGCGATCAAGAACAGCACAGACTATGATGAGGCGATTAAACGCAAACTCGCACAAGGCAAGTCGGGAGAGAAGCTGTTCTTCGAGCTGGCGCTGGAGGACCTCACCGAGGCAGCGGATCTGTTCCGGCCGGTTTACGACCAAACATGCGGTGTGGACGGTTGGGTTTCGCTGGAAGTCTCGCCTTTGCTGGCGCACGACACCAAATCGACGATTGCCGAGGTCAAGGATCTGCATGCACGGGCTCAACGTCCCAATCTGTTCATCAAGATTCCTGGCACCAAGGAAGGGCTACCCGCAATCGAAGAGGCGATCTTCGCCGGCATACCGGTCAACGTAACTCTGTTATTCTCCGACGACCAATACATCGCCGCGGCTGAAGCATTCATGCGCGGCGTCGAACGCCGCATCGACGCAAGATTGAAGCCCGATGTAGGATCAGTGGCATCGATCTTCGTCAGTCGCTGGGACGTCGCAGTCGCCGGCAAAGTGCCACAGGCGCTCCACAACCAGCTCGGCATCGCTGTCGCAAAACGGGCGTACAAGGCCTATCTGGGTTTGCTGAGTTCGCCGCGATGGATGCGCGCCTATAATGCCGGCGCGCGCCCGCAACGCCTGCTGTGGGCCAGCACCGGCACTAAGGATCCGACGGCTTCGGACGTCCTGTACGTCAAGGCCCTGGCAGCGCCATTCACAGTAAACACGATGCCGGAAAGCACTCTGAAAGCATTCACTGAACACGGCGCCATCGGCGCAACAATGCCAACGGATGGTGGCGACTCTGAAGCTGTCCTGGCGCAGTTCGCCGCAGCGAAGATCGACGTCCAAGCGCTGTCGGCCCAACTGCAAGAGGAAGGCGCCAAGTCGTTCGTGAATTCGTGGAACGACTTGATGGGCGTGATCAGGTCCAAATCCGCCCTTTTAACGCGAGCGAGCTAGCAGCCGTGGACGCGAGATCGATATTCACCGCCGAGCGCATGAAAACAGTGCGACGGGGTCGAGCTGTGGTTGCGCGCAACTCTCTCATCAAGAGAGTGCTGGTCGTGGATATCGGCGGGACCTCGGTCAAGATTCTCGCCACCGGCCACCAAACGCACCGATCGTTTCCGTCCGGGCCGAAGATGACGCCCAAAGAGATGGTATCGGGCGTAAAGAAGCTCGCGGCAGATTGGGCCTGCGACGCTGTGTCGATAGGCTACCCGGGCCCAGTGCTCCGTGGCCGACCGATCGCTGAACCGCGCAATCTCGGGCGCGGATGGGTTGGGTTCGATTTCGCGGGGGCATTCGGTCGCCCCGTCAAAGTTATCAATGACGCCGCCATGCAAGCTTTGGGGAGCTATCGGGGCGGCAAGATGCTCTTTCTGGGACTTGGAACCGGGCTCGGATCAACCATGATCGTCGACGGCATTGTCGAGCCCATGGAACTCGGTCACCTGCCCTACAAAAAGGGCACCTATGAGGACTATGTCGGGCGCGCCGGGTTGGAACGGTACGGCAAGAGGAAGTGGCGGCGGCACGTCGCCGACGTCGTGACACGGCTCATCGCCGCGCTCGAGCCCGATGAAACGGTGATCGGAGGCGGCAACGTGGGGAAGCTCGCGGCGCTTCCGCCGCATGTTCGTACGGGCGACAATGCCAACGCCTTCCGCGGCGGGTTTCGACTGTGGCCAGAAGCGAAACCACACACCGCGACGCGTTCGAAGCGACGCACTTGAGCGAATTCCGAAAGGATCCGCAGTGGCTGCACGATCGGGGACGACTCGTAAGCAATCAAGAGGGAAACGTGCGGTATGGCGCGATCTCCAAGACCACTATGCGACGATGCAGGGCCTGCACCTGCGAAACCTGTTCGTCGATGACCCGGGGCGCGGCGAGCGGATGACCACGGAGGCCGCCGGCGTCTATCTGGATTACTCGAAAAATCGCATCAACGACAAGACGCTCAAACTGCTCATCGAGCTCGCCGAACAATCAGGACTGCGCGCCAGGATCGACGCGATGTTTCGAGGCGAAAAAATTAACGCGACGGAAAATCGCGCCGTTCTGCATGTGGCGCTGCGTGCGCCGAAGGGCGCGTCCATCATTGTCGATGGCAAGAACGTCGTGCCGGAGGTTCACGCCGTGCTCGACAAGATGGCCGCGTTTGCCAACCGCATCCGGAGCGGCCAATGGAAAGGCCACAGCGGCAAACTCATCCGTAACATTGTCAATATCGGCATTGGCGGCTCCGACCTCGGACCGGTAATGGCATACGAGGCGCTCAAATATTACAGCGACCGCGCCTTGACGTTTCGCTTCGTCTCCAACGTCGATGCCACCGACTTCGTCGAGGCGACGCGCGATCTCGACCCCGGGGAAACGCTGTTTATCGTCTCCTCTAAAACCTTCACGACGCTGGAGACCATGACGAACGCGCAAAGCGCGCGCGAATGGTCGCTCCGGGGCCTGGGCGGCGATGCTAAGGCAGTCGCCAGGCATTTCGTTGCGGTCTCAACGAATGCCGAAAAAGTCACAGAATTCGGCATCGACATCGCCAACATGTTCGAGTTTTGGGACTGGGTTGGCGGGCGCTACTCGATGGATTCCGCAATCGGCCTTTCAACCATGCTTGCGATCGGTCCCGATCACTTCCAAACCATGCTGGCAGGCTTCCATGCGATCGATGAGCATTTCCGGACCGCGCCGCTTGAGCGCAACCTGCCGGTGCTCATGGGCCTTCTCGGCCTCTGGTACAACGACTTCTTCGGCGCGCAGACCGTCGCGGTGCTGCCCTACGACCAGTATCTGAAGCGCTTCCCGGCCTATCTCCAGCAGTTGACGATGGAGAGCAATGGCAAGCGCGTGACGCTCGACGGAGCGGTGGTGGATTGTCAGACTGGTCCGATCTACTGGGGCGAGCCGGGAACCAATGGCCAGCACTCCTTCTATCAACTGATCCATCAGGGCACTCGGCTGATCCCCTGTGACTTCATCGCGTTCGGACAATCGCTCAATACGCTCGGCCGACATCACGACATGCTGGTGGCGAACGTATTTGCACAGACTGAGGCGCTCGCCTTCGGGAAAACGCGCGAGCAAGTGAAGGCCGAGGGCACGCCCGATTGGCTGGTGCCGCACCGAGTGTTCGAAGGCAATCGACCGTCCAACACCATTCTGATGGATCGCTTGACCCCGGCTGCGCTGGGAAAGCTAGTCGCGCTGTATGAGCACTGTGTGTTCACGCAGGGCGTCATCTGGGAGATCGACTCGTTCGATCAATGGGGCGTCGAACTCGGCAAGGTCCTGGCTCAGCGCATCATCCCGGAGCTCGAGACCAAGACCCAGCCCAAGCTCGGGCATGACAGCTCGACCGACAACCTGATCCGCCGGTACCGGAAGCTCAGGAGCGTAACGTGATCAACGTGGTAAAGCTCGCTCCGTCAATCCTCGCGGCCGATTTGGCCCACTTGGGCGATCAGGTGAACGAGGCTGCAAGACCTCGACCAGGTGCTGGTCATGACGGTGCACCCGGGGTTTGGGCATCAGCATTTCCTTCACACGACGCTTTCGAAGATCGGCCGTACGCGCGGGATAATCGATCGAATCAAACCGGGGTGCGACCTCGAGGTGGACGGCGGGGTCGATGTGGCAACTGCTCCACTCGCGGTTGCCGCGGGCGCCAACGTCCTGGTCGCCGGGCCGGCAATTTTCAATGACAGCGAACGCGTCGCCAATGGAACGGCTGCGGGCCGCAGCCCGCCTCTAAGGGAGAAGCATGCCATGCAGCTCGCGATGATCGGATTGGGGAGGATGGGCGCCAATATGGTGCGGCGACTCATCAAGGGCGGCCATCAGTGCGTGGTGTTCGACATGTCCCCGAAGGCGGTCGAAGATTTGGTACTGGCGAAGGCGGTCGCGACCTCCACGCTTGCCGACCTCGTCCGCATGTTGAAGAAGCCGCGGGCGATCTGGTTGATGGTCCCGGCGGCCGTCGTAGACAAGACCATTGCCGACCTCATGCCTCACCTCGAGAGTGGCGACATCGTCATTGACGGCGGCAACTCGTACTACGTCGATGACATCCGCCGCGCCAATGAACTGGCGTCAAAGGGGATCAACTACGTCGATGTCGGAACCAGCGGCGGCGTCTGGGGCCTGGAGCGCGGTTACTGCATGATGATCGGCGGACCGGAGGCGGCCGTGCGGTATCTCGATCCGATTTTCAAGACGCTAGCGCCAGGTACCGGCGACATAGCGCCTACTCCGGGACGCGAGGAGACCGGCGGCACCGCCGAGCTCGGCTATCTGAACTGCGGGGTGAGCGGCGCAGGTCACTTTGTCAAGATGGTTCATAACGGGATCGAGTATGGCCTCATGGCCGCATATGCGGAGGGGATGAACATTTTGCGCCACGCCAACGTCGGCAAACGGCAGCACGCGATCGACGCCGAAACGACGCCGCTGCGCAACCGTGAGCTCTATCAATACGACTTCAATCTGCGCGACATCGCCGAAGTGTGGCGGCGCGGCAGCGTCATCGCGTCATGGTTGCTCGACCTCACCGCAACCGCGTTGGCTAAAGATCCCGAACTCACCAACTTTGCTGGCAAGGTCTCCGACTCCGGCGAAGGGCGCTGGACGATCAAGGCGGCGATCGACGAGGCCGTGCCGGCGTCCGTACTTTCGACCGCCCTCTACGAACGTTTCAGCTCGCGCGGCGAGGCGGATTTCAGCGACAAGCTGCTGTCGGCCATGCGTTATGAATTCGGTGGACATCTGGAGAAATCCAAGCGCTGAGTGCAGGCACGAAACAGCCAAGCGCGTTCGGCCCAGCGCGATCAATGTTTTCTAATCGCTAGCCGAGTGACCGCGGACCGGAATTTGGTCGCATGAAGATTGAAGTCGAGCCTGATGATGATGCGGTGGCGCGCAAGGCGGCGGCGATTTTCGCTGCAGAGGCGCGAGCCGCTGTTCCTGCCCGCGGGCGCTTCATCGTGGCGGTCAGCGGCGGCCGCACACCGTGGTTGATGTTGCGTGCATTTGCCAACGAACAACTCTCCTGGGAGAGTGTACATGTCGTTCAAGTGGACGAGCGGGCAGCGCCGGATGGTGCTCCGGAGCGAAACCTTACTCATCTCCGCGAAAACCTGCTCGATCACGCGCCACTGCTCCGCGATCACATCCACGCAATGCCGGTGGAATCACACGACCTCAATCGCGCCGCTCAGCAATACGCAGAAACATTGCAGATCGTTGCAGGTTCGCCGCCGGTGCTTGATCTCGTACATCTCGGCCTCGGAGCAGACGGCCACAGCGCATCGCTGGTGGCAGGAGATCCGGTCCTCGATGTCATTGACGCAGACGTCGCGATAACCAACCCCTATCAAGGCAGACGTCGGATGACGCTGACCTTTCCAATTATCAACCGGTCCCGCCGCGTCCTCTGGCTAGTGACTGGCCGCGAGAAGGCTGGAATGCTTGTGCGCCTGCGCGACGGCGATCCGTCCATTCCGGCCTCTCGCGTGTGTCAGGATCAGGCGCTGGTACTTGCTGACCGCGCGGCAGCAGAGAAGCTCGGCACGAGCCCGAAATTGGAGACGCAAAAATGAGTGATGCAATCACCACCGCCGCGGCGGGATCGTCCCGACCAATGAACAACGCACAATTGGACCAATTGTCGATCAATTGCATCCGCACCCTGTCAATGGACGCGGTCCAACAGGCGAAGTCGGGACATCCCGGTACGCCGATGGCGCTGGCGCCGCTCGTCTACACGCTGTGGAACCGGGTCATGCGTTTCGATCCGCAAGACCCAATTTGGCCGAACCGCGACCGGTTCGTGCTCTCTAACGGTCATGCCTCGATGCTGTTGTGGTCAGTGCTTCACCTCACCGGCACCCGCGCGGTGAACGCCGAATACGAACGGCTCGGACAGCCCGCGGTATCGCTCGACGATATCCGTCACTTCCGGCAGCTCGGCAGCAAGGCCCCAGGTCACCCCGAATATCATTGGGTTTCAGGGGTCGAGACCACGACTGGACCACTTGGGCAGGGTGTCGCCACCAGCGTAGGCATGGCCATTGCCGAGGTTTGGCTCGCGAACCGATACAACCGCCCCGATTTTGAGATCTTCGACTACGACATCTACGCGGTTTGCGGCGATGGCTGCATGATGGAGGGTGTGGCATCGGAGGCAGCGTCGCTGGCGGGCCATCTCGCCTTGGACAACCTCTGCTGGATCTACGACAATAATCACATCACGATTGAAGGTAACACGCACATCACCTTTACGGAGGACATCGCGGCCAGATTTCTGGGTTATGGTTGGAACGTTCTGCGCGTGGGCGACGCCAATGACATCAACCGGATCGAGCACGCGTTGGCGATTTTTCGCGAGACCAAGGGTCGCCCAACCTTCATCATACTGGACAGTCACATCGGCTACGGCTCGCCGCATAAGCAGGATACTGCCGAGGCGCATGGCGAGCCTTTGGGCGAGCAGGAAATTCGCCTCGCGAAACGCGATTATGGATGGCCTGAGGACGCGAAATTTCTGGTTCCGGAGACCGTGCGCGAGCACTTCGCCACTGGTATCGGCGCGCGCGGAGAGCGGGCCCACAGCCGTTGGACCGAACTCTTCGCGGCTTACAACTCGAAATATCCGGATCTCGCAAACGAAATTGACCTGATGCAGCGACGTGGACTGCCGGTCGGATGGGATTCCGAGCTTCCCATTTTTCCGCCCGATCCGAAGGGCGTCGCCGGACGAGATGCCTCGGGCAAGGTCCTCAATGTCCTGGCGCAGAATATCCCCTGGCTGCTCGGCGGGTCGGCAGATCTCGGGCCGTCGAACAAGACGATCCTTACATTTGATGGCGCCGGAGACTTCGAGCCGAGCACTCCCGGCGGCAGGAATCTTCATTTCGGCATCCGCGAACACGCGATGGCGGCTGTGGTCAACGGACTCTCATTGTCGAAACTTCGTGCCTTCGGCGCCACGTTCTTCATCTTCAGTGACTATGCGAGGCCGGCCATTCGCCTGTCAGCCTTGATGGAATTGCCCACTATCTTTGTGTTCACTCATGATGCCATGGGTGATGGCGAGGACGGCCCGACACATCAACCGGTAGAACAGCTTGCGTCCTTTCGCGCCGAACCCGGCCTCGTGGTGCTGCGACCCGGTGACGCCAATGAGGTCGTCGAGGCCTATCGGTATATCATGCAGCTGCGGCACGGCCCGGCGGTGCTCGCCCTGTCGCGTCAGCCGCTACCGACATTGGACCGCACC
>Ga0124850_1000141_pt1 | contig 11016 bp, 9 predicted proteins | sample PanSoiMetaGPlot1_FD_97462 | JGI IMG/M metagenome (GOLD analysis project Ga0124850, IMG submission 97462) | Tropical forest soil microbial communities from Panama analyzed to predict greenhouse gas emissions - Panama Soil - Plot 1 (PacBio error... | ecosystem: Environmental > Terrestrial > Soil >...
GGAATCGCGCAGGTTCTTCCGGTCTTCGACACTCCACTTTGGGTCATCAAACTGCTGGTCATCCTCATCATTCTCTCGGATTTCCGGTCGCGCTCACGCTCTCCTGGTTTTTCGATCTCACTCGCTACGGCATCGTCCGCACGCCGGACCTGAATCAGATCGACCGCCCAATGAGCGCGAACGAGCACTCGATCGCGGTTCTGCCGTTTGCCGATCTTAGCCCCGGGAAAGATCACGATTACTTCAGCGACGGAATCGCGGAAGAAATTCTGACTGCGCTGGCGAAGATCGACAATCTGCGAGTGGCGGCGCGGCGCTCGTCCTTTTGGTTCAAGGATCAGAAGGCGGATGTGCGCGAAGTGGCAAGCAAACTCAACGTCGGGCATGTGCTCGAAGGTTCGGTGCGACGCGACGAGAATCGTGTGCGCGTTACGGCGGAGCTGATCGACGCGCGGGGCGGATTCACGATCTGGTCCGACACGTTTGAGCGCGAAATGCAAAACATCTTCGCGCTGCAGGACGAAATCACCCGCGCGATTGTCGACAAATTGAAACTGAAGCTGGCGATTTCGCCGCAGCCGTCGCCGGCGCGGAGTCTCGCCGCCTACGATTCTTATCTCCAGGGATTGTTTTATTCCGACAAAAGCACTGAGGAAGCACTGCGAAAGAGTTTGGAATATTTCGGTGACGCGTTGAAAAAAGATCCGCGATTCAGCCGCGCCTGGACCGGCACGGCAAAGTCGTGGCTTTGGCTCGCCGACGCTTACGTCGCGCCGTTTGAAGCTTATCCGAAAGTTCGTGACGCCGCGCTCAACGCGCTCAAGATCGACAAGGACGACGCCGAAGCGCACGTTTATCTCGGCGAAACAAAACGGATTCTCGATTGGAACCTCGATGGCGCGGCCCGCGAATTTTTCCGCGCCGTTGCGCTCGATCCGAAGTCGACACCTTCAAATTATTTTTTGGCGGCGTTCCTCGCGGCGCGCGGAGATCGGGAAGACGCTTTGAAGTATTTGCATCGCATCGCAACGATCGATCCTGCGTCGCTTTGGGTGAACAATGCGGCCTGCGAGCTTTATCGTTATTTCGGGCTTTACGACGATGCAGTCGCAGCTGGCGAACGCGCATTGCAACTCGATCCCGGTTTCATTTTTGGCGAACCATTGCTCGCGGCGCTTTATCGTGAAACCGGACAATACGACAAAGCGATCGAACTCTACGAGCGCGCCGAGAAATTCAATGGGCGGGCTGCTTTTGGACACGCTATGACTTTCGCGCGGATGAATCGCCTTGATGAAGCGCGAGAAGGTTTGGCCCGAGCGATCGCGAATCGAAGCGGTTACACGCCAGGAGATGCGACCGCGCAAGTGTACGTGATGCTCGGCGCGAACGATGATGCGATTCGCGAGTTGGAACGGGCATGCGAGGAGCATTCCTCATCAGTTCATTTGTGCGGAATCGCTCCCGAGTTCAAACCATTGCGCTCGGATGCGCGTTTCGTATCGATGTTAAAACGAATCGGACTCGAGCCGGAGAAAGTCTTCGCCGCGGCGCCTTAACTCAGACCGACGGGTTTCGCAGCTCGTTGAATGCGCCGCCCAAATTTGCGAGCACGTCGCTCGCGAGGAGAGACTCTTCACTCGCACCGTGTTGGAAGATCGACATCTCGGCGGCGCGGCCGCAAACCCAAGTTCCCATCCGGCCGGCATCGTACATCGATAAGCCACGCCCGCCCAATCCCGCGCAAACTCCCGTGAGCACGTCGCCCATTCCGCCACTGGCCATCCCCGGATTTCCGGTCGTGTTGTAACTGATCGGTTTGTCGCGTTCGCAGACGATGGTGCGACTCCCTTTGAGCAACAATGTGACCGGAAATTTATCGCAAAAATTTCGGGCAATGCCGGCGCGCGCCATTTTCCCGACGTCCATCAGTCGCTTCATCTCGCCCGGGTGCGGCGTGAGAAGGCGCGGGCCGCGACACATTTTTAAGGTCTCGATCTTTCCCGCCAGAATGTTCAGACCGTCGGCATCGAGGATCATCGGTTGTGTCGCGTTCTCGATTAAATTCAAAATCTCTGTGGCGCGCGCGTTTCCCAAACCCGGACCAACCGCCCAGATGTTGATCTTTTCCTCGAGCAAATCACGATAGCGTCGGACCGGTTTCACCATTGCTTCCACTGGGGCGGCGCTGGCCACGACTTCGTAAATCTCGTCCGGCACAAAAACTTCGACCAGGCCTGCGCCGGCACGCAGCGCGCCTTCGGTCGTCATCAAGGCCGCGCCGACGAAACCTTTCGATCCGGCGACGACGCCGATTCGGCCGAATTCGTTTTTGAAAGCGTCGAATCTTCGCCGCGGCAGAATCGGGCTCAGTGAAGATGGAGTTGCAACCAACTCATTCGGTGCGCTCGCGTCCGGCCAAAGTCCGGGAAGCGGAGCGACTTCGATGCGTCCAACAAGATTCAGGGCCGAATCGACGATCAATCCGTGTTTGGCAAAACCAATTGTGACCGTGACATCGGCAATGACTGAATCGTCGGGATCGTTTTCGCCGGAATCGGCGTCGAGTCCGGTTGGGAGATCGACTGCGAACACGTAAACGTTTCCGTCGCGGCGGAGTCGATTGATTTCGCGCGCCGCAGTCCGGACCGGTTCACGGAGAAAAGATTTGGCGCCCGTGCCGAGCAGACCGTCCAGGACGATTGTTTGTGGCGCGCGATCGATGGTGTCGGACGAGCTCGGCGCGGTATCGCGCACGACGTTCAATTTCTTTAGCATCAGCTTGCTGCAAACGTCTTCTGCGAATGGCAAACGGATGTCGATCTTCCAACCGATCCGTTGCAATTGATCCGCGGCCACGAGCGCATCGCCGCCGTTGTGACCCTTACCTGCGAAGACGATGCAGGTTGCCGGTTTTGGAAAAAATTGCCGGATCGCGCGGGCGACACCGGCGCCGGCCTGGTCCATCAATGTTTCAACACTAACGCCGCGCGCGAAGGCGGCCTGCTCCGCCGCCTGCATTTGCGCCGAGCTCAAAACGGACATCCCGATCAATCCTCCGTTTGCGCCGAGCTGGATTTTTTCTTGCTACTCTTCTTCGTCGTCGATCCGGAATCCGAATCCGAATCTGAACTGGAAGATTTCTTGCGCTTCGACGATGTCGATTTCGAACTCTTAGAACTTCGTTTCCGCTTCGAACGCTTCAGGTCCGGATCGCGATAGTGCGTTTGATCGATGAACGGTTGGAGCGGCACGGTCTCGGGCTCCAGTGCGGTCGAGGAATCGCTGGAGACGACTCTATTGGCGCCGGGAATGCGCGCCACCGAAGCGCGGTTTTGAATTCCGTGCGCAATCTCGAGCGCAAGCTTTTGCCGATAGCCGGCGTTTTGCGCGTACTGCGCTTCGGTCGGGTTAGTGAGAAATCCGCACTCTACGAGCACGGAAGGAATCCTGGTGTTTCGCAAAACATAAAACCCGCGTCGGCGCACACCGCGATTGGCCGACGGGGCGCCGCCCGCAACGTAATAGTGAATCGCCGAAGCGAGGGCCAAGCTCTGCGAACTGTAGAAATAGGTTTCAATCCCGCTCGCGGCGCGACGCGGCGTCGCGTTGAAATGAATGCAAACGAAAATCGCGTCGCGATAAGAATTGGCGATGGCGACGCGAGTGCCCAGCGGAATGAAAGCGTCGCTGTCACGCGTCATGACGGTGCGATAGCCATAACTTTGCAGGATCGCCCGCAGCCTTTGGGCGACGTCCAGGGTCATGTTTTTCTCTGCCACTCGCTGGCCCGCAATTCCGCCGCGATCGTGTCCACCGTGGCCGGCATCGATCACGACAACAGTCGAGGGACGTGCGCTTTCCGGCACAGCTGCTGCCGAGCGCGTTTGCACCTGTCTCCGCGGCTTCGGAGTTGATTCTGCGAGGTCTTGATCTTCCCGCGCCTTCAAACTGCTTGGCGCGGGCAGAGCATAGAGGTTCGTCGTAAAAAACGAAACGACGAGCACGAGATTGATTGGCAAGAAATATTTTCGCATTCGCTAATCGTCTTTTGGCGCGTTCGGCGGGCGCGCGGAAAGTTTCGGTACGGTCGCGCGCGCTGCTTGCGTCACCGGCGTTTCCATTAACCCGCCGGCGACTTTTACCACGCCCTCATCGGAGTGCACAAGTCGCGGTCGCGTTTTCGTTTCGGAAAAGCTGGCGTGGGAAAGAACCTCGCCATTCAAACCGACTCGCGCGTAGCCCCAGGTCCGCGGCGCGGCGCAGTAAAGAATGTGGAGCTGGTTCGATTGATCGAGCTCGGCCTGCGGTTGATCGAAGGCGATGATCTGGCCAAGTGAAAAAGTCGAGTAAACCATTCCGCTGTCTTTGTCTTCAACGCGCACGTAGAGCGATGTGTGGTCGGGAAACCGATTCGTCATGAGCGAGTAAGTCCGAGCGTTTCCGCGGGCGCCGGCTTCTTCCGGGACCCCGACCGTTTTCTGCCAGATCGGTCGCGCGTCGGTCACTTCGAAGACTTTCGTCGGTGAATAATAAAACTTGTTCAGGTCGGCGAAATAAATGTGCGCCCGGACATGATAGGTCCCAAAATCGTGAACCCCGAACAACGGCGTGAGATTGATTTTGCGAGTGACGCGCTTGCCGGCGGCTACGTTCAGCGGCTCGGTTTGAGTGTTCGAGATCGGTGCGATGGAACGGCCTTCGCCTTCAGTGACCTCGAAACCAAACCAACTTTGGCCATTTTGGTCGCGAAGATCGACATCGCGGCCGGCAAGGTTGGTGATGGTAAGATTTGCGACGACCGGCTCGTAAGCGATGTATTGCAGGCGCGTGAATTTCAAATCCACTTGGATCTGAGCGACGGCGCTGGTCGCGACAAAAAAAAGGCAGGCAAGCAACCAGCGCGACCTCATTAAAAAGTAAACTATCGCAAAGGGCCGAGGTTGCATAGAAAGTGGTTCAAGCTGAGCGCCGCGACTCGGCGGCGTCTTCCTGTCTTCGAATGCCGAGGATCTCGACGAGAACTTCATGCCACTCGGCGGTGATCGTTTCCAGGGGCGGACGAACGCTGCGCTCGTAAGCGAATTCAACGAATTTCCATTTAGCGATTTCCGCCAACGCATCCGCGCCGCGCGCCGCGGTTGTTTCCGCGTGAACGATTTTGCCGTTGCGGAGAAAAACAAGACCGTTCTTTGCGTCTCTGACCAATTGCAGCGCACCGCTTCGGCGACTCAGGCAACACATCTGCAAAACATCGACCACGTGGAAAAGATCGGGCGAATCCGGAGAAATATTTTCCGCGCGCTCGATCGCGCCCAAGAGTTCGTCGCCTTGGATCGGCTCTGGAAAAACTTTCGTCTGCGCGACTTCCAACCGTCGCTCGGCCGCGTTGTAATTTGGAAAAAACAAAACCTGGAGCCCGGGAAAAATTTCGCTGAGTGCGGAGCCGAGCGGGAGTCCGTCGATTCCATTGGCTTCGAGTTGCGTGAGCAAAAGCTCGCAACGTTGGTGCCGGCGCGCCCAATCCATCGCCGCCTTGTCGCCCTCGACCAACTGACAATGATGGCACGTGTAGTTCTTGATCATCTGCACCAGCGCTTCCCCCATTTCAGGATCGCGGTGGACGATGAGCAATTGCATTACTGCGGCGGGGCGGTATTGGGCGCTGGGAAAAGAGTTAAGAGTCGGCTTGGTTCGGCGCGTTTGTCCTGAAGCTGATCATTATAATAAACGCGCACGATGTAACCAAGATATTTGCGATTGCTCGAGTCCGTCGGGGGAGCGGCTTTAACCGTTTTCCCTTTTTTGGCCGGATTAACCGCAGCGGCCTCGGCAGCCAGGTTGCTTTCGGCGGTGCCCGTTTTCGATTTCGGTCGAATGTAGGTAACGGCCAGTGTTTCGCTGTTACTGGCGGCCCAATCATGGTTCGGCGTCAGCCATTCGTAACTCACGTCCGCGTCAGTCAGCTTGATGTCGTTGTCGCCAACCGTGTCATAAAAGAACACCTGGATCTTTACTTTAGTGTGATCGATCACCGCTTGCGGGCGCTTCTTCACCGCGATCCGCAACATCAAATTTGTTTCCGCATCGGGATCGGGCGTCTCCGATGCGGTCACTTCGCTGATCGCGAGCGTTGCCCCTGCCGGAATTGCTTCGGTTGTGCTGCGAACACTCGAGGCATCGAGCGCGGTCGCCGGTTTGCCGACATCAAGCGCCGAACCCGTTGTCGATCCCGGAGGAGCGCTCACGCCGGTCTTCAACTTCATGTCGGCCAACTCGTAGAGCGGTCCGGTGGACGGGCCAATTTCCTGGACGCGTTTCCAGGTGTCCGCCGAGCGATCAAAGTTTTGAATCGATTCGTAAATCATCGCCATCTCGGCGAGCACTTCGGCATTTTTGGGATCGCGTTGCGCGGCTTCCTGCAAGCGGGCGAGCGCGTTCACGGTGTCGCCGCTTTCACGCGCGGCATTCGCTTGCTTCAACAAGCGATCGGCCACGGACATTGTCGATGTCGCCGGCTCGAGCGCGGGCGAAGGAGATGCAACCGTTAGGGCCACGGGTGGTGCCGACGGCGCGGCCGACGGAATCGCGGCCGGGACTTGTTTCGCCGGCGTGACAGTGGTCACGCTCGTCGGGCGCATCGTGCCGATCCAATGGAAAGCGGCTACGAAAACCTCCGCGACCGCGAAAAATACCACCAGGCTGAGCCCGATTTGAAAGCTCCGATCGGTTCGTCCGCTGGAAATAAAGGAGAGCGACGCCATGGGTGACGTTTTCTGTAAGTAAGGTTGAGCGGTCTGTCAATTGGTTGAATCTGGTCTGCTTGCCACGCCGACTCGTCATGTCGTAGCGTAGCGAATACGAAAGCTTTAGCGGAGGCGGGTCAACCACGGTCGTATCCCGCCAAACCAAAGGCCGCGCCGGCTGCGTTAACCTTTGATGATTTATCGGCCGGTGATAAAATCGCGCCCCTAGGGAACAGTCGCTGCTCTCGGGGAATGGGCAGAGTGATATTCGCTCACATGAGATCCGCACTAAAACGCATTGCTCCTTACTACACCGTTTTTCTGCTCGTCTTTTGCGCCACGGTCATCGGGCTATGGCTCTATGGCGCCGAGATTTTTTCGCTCTTGCTGCAAAAATCGCGCGCCTACACGCCGCCGCAATTCCTGACCTGGCTAAGCCTGGCCTCCAGCTTGTGCATCTCGATCGCGTTTTGCGTGATGCCATTCTCGCTCTTTCGAATTGTCCGCCAACGCTCCGATGTTCCCTTTGGTTGGATCGCGCTCTGCGTCGGCGGTTTCTTGTTTCTGTCGGGCATCGCGGCGTTTCTCGGGCTGATCAACATGTGGTTTCACGGACCAATTGTGATTTGGACTTTGGTCCTGACTCATCTTGTGGCTGCGCTGCTCGCGGTCGCAACCTTGCTGATCTTGCGGGCGCTCGTGCCGCGGATTTTGGAAATCCCGACCCGCGCCCAATGGCTCGCCGTTAATAAAGATCTCATGCGCTCCGAAACGCGTTCCGAGGAACGAGAGAAGCTGCTCGCGGTCGTCAGCCACGAATTGCGCACTCCGCTCGCGCCGCTTCTGGCCACGCTGACCGAGCTCGATCATCGCGTCGCGTCGTTGTCGGACCCGGAGATTAACGAATGCATTCAGGTTTTGCGGAAAAATATTCACAAGGAAGCGAGCCTCGTGACCGATCTGCTCAGTCGAATCGAAGTTCCAAGTCATGAGGCGCCGTCCACGCCTGATTCCAGCTCGAGCAATGGCGCACGCCCGCGACGCTTGTTGCTCGTGGAAGATCACGACGACACCTTGCGCGCGTTTTCCAGGATCTTGCGTCGCGAAGGTTTCGAAGTTCTGGAAGCGCGCACTTTTTCCGAAGCGGTCGCCGCCGCGCGCGAAGGAGATTTCTTACTCTCCGATATCGCCTTGCCGGACGGAAACGGCTGCGACCTGATGCGTCAGCTTTCGCCGCTTGGCATTCCCGGAATTGCCATCTCGGGATACGGCACGGCCAAAGATCGACAACGTTACAAAGAAGCCGGCTTTGCCGAATCGTTCGTCAAGCCGGTGGACGTGAAGCAAGTCATCGGTGTGATCGGTCGAGTAATGGCGGGCGCGAGCCAGGTCGCGAGTTAACGCGAAATATCGCTTTGGCTGAGCATGTGGAAGCCGGCGCCGCCGAGGACCGACATCGCGCACTCGTTGTCGTCCACGTGAAGGGCGAGCGCGGCGCGCGTGCGCGGCCGCATCAATAAGGGATAGGTGAAATGCACGTTCACTTCCGCCATGAAAAGCGCGGCGAACAGTTTCGGCAGCTCGGTCGCGACTTCGAGCATCTCGACCACGATCACTTCGCACATTCCGAACGCGATGTTGTTTTGCTTGAACAATTTTTCGACGCCTTCGGGATCGCTCACGATCAGGCGCGCGATGGCCGAATCGGTCGATTCCGAAACGCTCATCGCGATGGCATGATATTTATGCGAGTTCAGCAATTTCAGAACGTCATGCATCGCTCCGACCTTGTTCGCCAGGAAGACGGAGAACTGTTTCACGAGGGGTCCGTCGCGTTTCGAGCTGGTCTTCGGTAAATCGAGCGCCATTAGGGAAAATGTAGGCAGAGGGGACGCGCTATGTCGATCTTCCAATAGGCGCTTGGCACAAGCGCATCTCCAACCTAATGGTTTCGGAAGCATGGAGCCGGAGAACGAATTGATCGCGCAGCGGCGCGAAAAGTTGAAGGCGCTGCGGGCGCGAGGCGTCGAGCCATTTGGCCGCGCCTTTGAAACCTCCGGCGCGATCGCAGAAGTGCGCGAAAAATTCAAGGAAGGCGAAACGCTTCGTGCCGCCGGCCGCATCACTGCCCATCGCGACATGGGCAAGAGTCACTTTGTCGTTCTTCGTGACGCGACCGGCCGGATCCAGGCTTATTTCCACGAAAAAGAAATCGGCGCGGAGGCGATGGAAATCTTCAAGCTGCTCGACCTTGGCGATTTCATTGGCGTCGAAGGGACCTGTTTTCTCACCAAGACGGGGGAGCCGACGTTGAAGGCACGCAAGTTCGAGGTGCTTTCGAAATCTTTGCGGCCGCCGCCGGAAAAATGGCACGGTTTGCAAGACGTCGAAGCGCGCTACCGCCAGCGCTATGTCGATCTTGTCGCGAATGAGCAATCACGCGAGACGTTTCAGAAGCGGATCGCGATGCTGCGCGAGATGCGACGTTTCTTGGAGGAACGCGGTTTTCTCGAAGTCGAAACGCCAATTCTGCAAAACGTCGCGGGCGGGGCGGCCGCCCAGCCGTTCAGCACTCGCCACAAAGCGCTCGGTCTCGATCTTTTTCTTCGCATCGCGCCGGAACTTTATTTGAAACGGCTGCTCGTCGGCGGGTTCACGAAAGTTTTCGAGTTGAATCGCAATTTCCGGAACGAAGGAATTTCGCGGAAGCACAATCCGGAATTTACCATGCTTGAAGTTTACTGGGCCTACGCTGACTTCGAAAAAGTCGCGGACCTGCTCGAGGAAATGATTTGCCGTCTGGCCGAGAAAGTTTGCGGGTCGCTAAGAATCGAGCACAAGGATGCGGACGGGAAAATTGTTCGCACAATCAATCTCAAACGGCCGTGGCGCCGCGCCCGTTATGTCGATCTTGTTCGCGAGGTCGCGGGCAAGGATTGGTTCGACATTTCGAGCGAGAAACGCCGCGAGCGGGCGACGAGCGAGTTCAAACTCGATATTTTGCCGCAACACGCCGATTTCGAAGTAACCCAGCATGTCTTTGAAAAAATGGTCGAAGAGAAAACGTTCGATCCATTGTTCGTGACGCATTGCCCGAAGGAGCTCGTGCCGCTCGCGAAGCAGAACGCGGCCGATCCCGCGTTGGTGGACGTTTACGAATTGATTATCAACGGCGTGGAAATGTCGCCCGGTTATTCCGAGCTGAACGATCCCGACGTGCAGCGGCAACGTTTGCTGGAGCAGGCAGGCGAGGAAACGCAAAGACTGGACGAAGATTTTTTGCTCGCACTCGAGCATGGAATGCCGCCGGCCGGAGGGTTCGGTCTCGGGATCGATCGTTTGACGATGATGCTTACCGGCGCGGAATCGATCCGCGATGTGATTCTGTTTCCGCTATTGAAACCGAAGCGCGAATAACTCGCCCCAAACACGGATTATTGTTTGGCGTCGGTCGATTTCTTTTTTGCCGCAGACGCGCTCGGCGACGGAGTGGGCGACGGACTTGAATCTGCTCCGGCCTTTGACGGCTTCTCTTCTTCGGGCGCTGCGAATGTCATATGTCTTTTGAATCGCGACTCGCCTTGAACCTCGTCCTCTTTGGAGACGCGAGCTTCAGGAGGTTCGTATCCTTTCGATGCCACGGAATCGATCGAGCTTGTGCCTGCCGAAATGAAGCTTCCCTGGAATTTCGGATCGGTCCCGCTGGTTGGCAGACTTTTCCTGTCGACTTCCTTAACTCTTTCTTTGGGATGCGTTTTGAAATGTAAGGCTCCCTCATCTCGCAGCATCGTATTCTCCGAGTCGCTCGTCTTGCCGCGATAAAGCGAGTCGTCATGCTCAGCGGTATTGGCCTCCGGATCCGGCGTGGGTTTAGCCGATGCGCCGCCACTGCTGCCTTGGCTAGCTGACGCAAGTTCTTGAACATTGCCCGAAGAACCCATCTGAGAGGGAAGACTTGGGGCGTGCTCGAGCGCGGATTGGCCGTGCAGACTCAACGGAACCGCAATCGTGAAGGCGGCGATCAACCATGCGGCGGGGGCGGTTTTCATCGGGACAAACCGATTACAACGATAACGTATAGAAATCAAAGAGTTTCAGCGTAGGCATCGGTCTTACGACGCCAGGAATCGCAACAGGAGATTCAAACCGGCAATCAAGGCGATGCCAAAGGCAAAGCTCTTTATAACCAGCCCTCGATGATGCTTCAGCATTTCTCCGAGCACCGCGTGCGTTGCCAGATAAATAAATCCGCCGCCGACGTGCGCCATGA
>Ga0124850_1000142_pt1 | contig 11015 bp, 11 predicted proteins | sample PanSoiMetaGPlot1_FD_97462 | JGI IMG/M metagenome (GOLD analysis project Ga0124850, IMG submission 97462) | Tropical forest soil microbial communities from Panama analyzed to predict greenhouse gas emissions - Panama Soil - Plot 1 (PacBio error... | ecosystem: Environmental > Terrestrial > Soil >...
CACCGTTCGTGGGCGGCGCGACCGTTGGTCGTGTCCATCATGGCCGGGCGGACCTTGCAATTCCTCGCGCGCAGCTTGCCGGGCGCCGCGATCGTTCGCGCCATGCCCAACACGCCCGCCGCGATCGGCCGCGGCATGACGGTCGCAGTGCCGAACGCGCGTGTCTCGCAGACGCAGCGCGCGCTCGTCGACGCGCTCTTATCCGCGGTCGGCGCCGTGGAATGGGTCGCGGACGAGGCGCTCATGGACGCCGTGACCGCGCTCTCGGGCTCGGGACCCGCCTACGTATTCCTGCTCGCCGAGGCGATGGCGCGCGCCGGCACGGCCGCGGGTCTGCCCGCGGCGCTCGCCGCCACGCTCGCGCGCGCCACCGTCGCGGGCGCGGGCGAGCTCCTCCATCGTTCGCCGCTCGACGCCGCGACCTTGCGGCAGAACGTCACCTCGCCCGGCGGCACCACCGCCGCCGCGCTCGAGGTGCTGATGGCCGAGGGCGGGCTCGAACGGCTGATGACCGCGGCCATCGCCGCCGCCACCAAGCGCTCGCGCGAACTGGCGGGATGAATCGATCGCCGCCGCTTCACGCTGCAGCACGCGGCTGCCCCTGGAACGTCTCGCCTTGCCGGCCTACATTGAGCGCACGCAAGGGATCAGGTTAGGAGTTCGGCCATGGCCCGCAAATCCGCCCGCAAGGCACGGCCCGCCGCGCGCGCCGGCAAATCCGAACGCGAGCGCATCGTCGACGCCTTCATGGCGCTGCTCGCTGAAAAGCCGATCGAGCGAATCGGCTTTGCCGAGATCGCCAAGGCAGCGGGCGTCTCGCTCTCCGACCTGCGCGCGACGTTCGCCTCGACGCTCGCGATCCTCGCCGCGCACATGAAGGAGATCGACCGTGCGGTGCTCGCGGGCGGCGATGCCGAGATGGCCGAGGAGCCGCCGCGCGAGCGCCTGTTCGACGTGTTGATGCGCCGACTTGAAGTCCTGGCGCCACACAAGGACGCGGTGCGCTCGCTCGTGCGCTCGGCCACGCGCAATCCCGGCCTCGCCTTCGCCCTCAACGGACTCGCCGTGCGCTCGCAGCAATGGATGCTGACCGCCGCCGATATCGGCGCCTCCGGCCCGCGCGGCATGCTGCGCGCGCAGGGGCTCGCGCTGCTGTTCGCCTCGGTGCTGCGCACCTGGATCAACGACGAGGACGAGGGCCTCGCCCGCACCATGGCCGCGCTCGACCGCGCGCTCGCGCGCGGACAGCGTTGGTCGGGCTTTCTGGACGACCTGTTGCGGATTCCCGCCAGCGCCTGCCGCCTGCGTCGGCGCCGACGCGCCGACGACGAGGACACGGTCGCGGCTTAGATCGGCACCCGCACCGTGGCGCGCAGCCCGCCGAGCGGGCTATCCGACAACATGATGTCGCCGCCGTGGGAGCGGGCGATGTCGCGCGCGATGGCGAGCCCGAGACCGGTGCCGCCTTCGTCCTGATTGCGCGCGTCGTCGAGCCGCAGGAACGGCTTGAATACTTCTTCCCGCAGATGCGGTGCGATGCCGGGGCCGTCGTCGTCCACGGTGACGGTGAGCCAGCGGTGGTCGCGGTGGCCGGTGATCGAGATCGACGGCGCATGCCGCGCGGCGTTCGAAACCAGATTGGCGAGGCAGCGCTTGAACGCCGCCGGCCGCACCGTGACGATCGGATGGCCGTGGAAATGCACGCTCGACTTGTGGCCGTTGCGCTCGGCGTCGGTCTTGAGCTCTTCCAGGAAGGCGCCCATGTCGGTCGGCGCCGACTGCTCGCCCGAATCCCCGCGCGCGAAGGCGAGATAGGCCTCCAACATGCGGCCCATCTCGTCGACGTCCTTCTTCATGGCCTCGACCTCGGGACTGTCGCCGATGAGCGCGAGCTCGAGCTTGAAGCGGGTGAGAATGGTGCGCAGGTCGTGCGACACCCCCGCCAGCATGGCGGTGCGCTGCTCCAGCGCGCGCTCGATGCGGCGCTTCATCTCGATGAAGGCGACCGCCGCGCGGCGAACCTCGCGCGCGCCGCGCGGGCGGAAGTCGGGCACTTCGCGCCCCTTGCCGAAGCTTTCGGCGGCGTCCGCGAGGCGCAGAATCGGCCGGATCTGGTTGCGCAGGAACAGCACCGCCACGGTAATCAGCACCAGCGAGGTGCCGACCATCCAGGCCAGGAAGATGTGCGAGTTGGAGACGTAAGCGGCGCGGCGGGGCGCGAACACGCGCATCACCGTGTTGTCGAGCTTGATGCGGATCTCGAGCAGCGCCGAGCGCCCGACGGTGTCGATCCAGTACGGCCGGCCGATCTGCTTTCGGACCTCCTCCGACAGCGCCTGATCCACCAGCGAGAAAAACGGCTTCGGCCCCGGCGGCGGCAGCTCGGTGACCGGCAGAAAGTCGACGACCAGGCCGAGCTTGTCTTGCGCGATGCGGCGCAGCTGCGCGTGGTCCTGCGGGAAGACCTTGTCGATCTCGATCAAGGTGGCGATGTCCTGCACCACGCCGGCGGAGAGCCGTTGCGTGACCAGGTTGTAATGCCGCTCCATGAACATGAACGCGACGACCGACTGCAGCACCACCATGGGCGCGATGATGATCAACAGCGCGCGCGCATAGAGGCCTTTCGGCATCATGCCTTTAAGCGTGGCGCTGGAGCGGTCGTAGAGCTCGTAGCCGCGGTCGGCGGCCGCGCGCAGCGCCCGCACGCTGGGCAGCGCCGCCACACTGGAGCGCAGCGCGGTCAGGCTCGAGCGCAGCGCGGCGATGCCGACGTCGAGGCTGGTCATGGCGTCGTCACCAGCCGGTATCCGATGCCGCGCACGGTCTGCACCAGCAGCGGGTTGGCCGGATCGTGTTCGATCTTGCGGCGCAGGCGGTTGACCTGCACGTCGACGGCGCGCTCCCCGGTCGCGCCGTCATTGCCGGCGAGCGTCTGCCGCGGCACCGTCTCGCCGGGAGTGGCGGCAAGCAGGCGCAGCATGTCGCGCTCGCGATCCGTGAGCCGCACGATCTCCTCGCCGCGCTTGAGCTCACCGCGCGCGAGATGGAAGCGGAAGTCGCCGAAGCGCACCGATTCCACCGCCGGCGCCATGGCCGGGCGGGCGCGCCGCAGAATGCCGGCGACGCGCAGCGAAAGCTCTCTCGGCTCGAACGGCTTGCTCACGTAGTCGTCGGCGCCGATGGTCAGACCCTCGATGCGGCTCTGCGCTTCGTCACGCGCGGTCAGCATGATGATCGGGACGCTCGAGGACGCGCGCAGGTCGCGCGCGAGGTCGAAGCCGGTCTCTCCCGGCATCATCACGTCGAGGATCAATAGGTCGAAGCGCAGCCCCGCGAGCTTGGCGCGCGCGTCGGCGACGGTCTCCGCCGTGGTGACGCGGTAGCCTTCGGCGAACAGGAAGCGCGAGAGCAGAGCGCGGATGCGGCGGTCATCGTCGACCACCAGCAAATGGGGGGCGTCGTCGGGGAGAGCGGCGGACACCGTGGTCATGGCCCGCATCCCGGCCTCGGTTCAGCCACGCGGGCGCCGCGCGCGGTCAGCGCGCGCGATGAACCGCAGCACGGCGTCGCGGTGGTCGGCGTTGATCATGGCAGTGAGAAATCGGCAGGCGGCCTCGTGCGCGTTCGGCCCAAGCTCGGACAGCGCGTGCGCGATGCGCGCGGTTTGCAGTCCCGCGAGCTTCATCGCCAAGGTCTCGCCCTTCGCGGTGACGTAGAGCAGGCGCTGGCGGCGGTCGTTGGCGCCCTCCTTCTGCACCACGTAGCCCTGATCGATGAGCTGCTTGAGCACGCGGCCGAGCGACTGTTTGGTGATCTTCAGGATGTCGAGCAGCTCCGCAACCTTCATGCCGGGATTGCGGTTGACGAAATGCAGCACCCGGTGATGCGCGCGCCCGAAGCCCAATTTCGCCAGCACGTCGTCGGGATCGCCGATGAAGTCCCGGTAGGCGAAGAACAGAAGCTCGATGACGTCCCAGATGGGCTCATTGCCGCGGCCCGCCCGGTCGGCGCTGGAAAATGACCGATCGGTTGCAACTGGGACGGTTAGGTCAGCCATGTTGACATATTTCGGTCAGATTGTTATCCAATAGAGGGCCGCCACGAAAGGATCGTGCCCGCGGCTCCGCCCCGAGCGGATTGCGCCAGAGGCGCAAGCGCGCTCTCATGGACGGGCCGAAACATACCGGGTGTCGACCCGCGACGCAAAAGCATAAGGACGGGGACGATCCGGCGCCCGCGCGCCCGACCGCCTCCGAGGAGAAGCGCCATGGCAGAAAAACCGTACGACCGCCTCGAGGGGGTCATCTGGTACGACGGCAAGCTCGTCCCCTGGGGCGAGGCCACGCTGCACGTGCTCTCCCACGGCTTGCATTATGCGAGCTCGGTGTTCGAGGGCGAGCGCGCCTATGGCGGTGAAATCTTCAAGTGCACCGAGCACTCGCAGCGGCTGAAGCGATCGGCCGAGCTGCTCGACTTCGACATCCCCTACTCGGTCGCCGAGATCGACGCCGCCAAGCGTCTGGTGCTGGAAAAGAACGCCCAGAGCGACGCCTATGTGCGGCCGGTGTCCTGGCGCGGCTCGGAAATGATGGGCGTCTCGGCGCAGAACAACAAAATCCACCTCGCCATCGCCACCTGGCAATGGCCGAGCTATTTCGACCCGGTGCAGCGGTTGAAGGGCATCAGGCTCGACCTCGCCGACTACCGGCGGCCGGACCCGAAGACCGCGCCCGCGCGCGCCAAAGCCGCGGGCCTCTACATGATCTGCACCATTTCCAAGCACATTGCCGAGCGCAAAGGCTATGCCGACGCCATGATGCTGGATTGGCAGGGCCGGGTCGCCGAATGCACCGGCGCCAACATCTTCTTCATCAACGACGGCAAGATCCACACCCCGATCGCCGATTGCTTCCTCGACGGCATCACCCGTCAAACCGTGATCGAGTTGGCGAAGAAGCGCGGCATCGAGGTGATCGAGCGGCGCATCATGCCGGATGAGCTCACCCAATTCTCCGAGTGCTTCATCACCGGCAGCGCGGCCGAGGTCACGGCGGTGTCCGAGATCGCGCACTGGACATTCACGCCCGCCGCCATCACCCAGCAACTCATGGCCGACTACACCGCCGAGGTACAGCCCAAGGGCAAAAAGAAAGCGGCCTGATTCGGCCGCGCCTGCCGGCGTTCGGTCAATCGCGGATCACCACCAGCCGGTCGGTGCCGGATTCGCCGCCCCACGCTTCGCCCGGCCGGCCCAGCATCTGGCGGACATTCGCGTTTTTCTTGTCGCTGGGAAAGGTGGCGTAGGTCTCGGTCTTGGGATCGAAACGTTGCACGGCGTTGGCGGCCCAATCCGTCGCCCACACCCGATCCTTGTCGTCGACATAGATCGAGTAGGTGCCGGACTTGCTTTGCGGCATCGGATAAGTCGCCCAAGCCTTGGTCGCCGGGTCATAGCGGCCGATCGCGCCGGCGTTCCAGAAGCTCACCCAAAGCACGCCTTTGGAATCCGACCAGATGCGGCGCGGCCCGACACCCTTGCGCGGCGGATCGACGACGGTGGCTTCGCCGCTCGCGGTATCGATCCGGGCGATGTGATCGCCGGCGAGCGATGCGTACCAGACGTCGCCGCCGGGCGTCCCCGTCATCCCATATGGGCCCGCGCCTTTGGGCGCCTTGCGCACCTCGACCTTGCCGGTCGCGGGATCAGCGCGGCCGTAGGTGCCGGAATAGCCGGTGAACCACACCTTGCCCTTGTTGTCGAAAGCGAGCGTGTTGAGGTTGACGCCGGGAAACTCCTTGGGCAGCGGGAACAGCTTGACGTCCTTGGTCTTGGCATCGACGCGCGCGATCGCGTTCTGCCCGCCTTCGGTCAGCCAGGCATTGCCGTCGGGCCCGACGATCACGCCGTGCGGCGCGGCACCGGGCCCGAGCGGAATTTTCTCGAGCTGTCCGCTCTTGGGATCGAAGCGGCCGGCAAATCCCTGATGCTGACCGCTGAACCACACCGTGCCGTCCGGCGCCGGAGCGACGTCGTGCGGATAGGCGCCGGCCGGAAGCTGGTAGAACGTCATCTCGGCGGTTTGGGCGGCCACGCCCGGCGCGAGCGCCAGCGCCGCGGCAGCGATCACGGTGCGGATCATGACGTTTTCTCCCCGTGCGCTGGTGGCGCCTGCGCGCCGATCATTCCGCGGCTTCACGCCCGCCGCCCGGGCGCGTCCAGCGCTCGGCCAGGGCGTCGTCGGAAGACTTGGCATCGACCCAAATCTTCCCACCCGTTTTCTCACCGCCCGCAAATTCGATCTGTTTCCAGAACGGCGCACGGGTTTTGAGGTAGTCCATCAGGAACTCGGCGGCGGCGAAGGCGTCCTGCCGGTGGGCGGCCGCGGTGACGACGAGGACGATGTCTTCGCCCGGCTCGAGCCGGCCATAGCGGTGGATGACGGTGACGCCGAGCAGCGGCCAGCGCCGCTCGGCCGCCTCTACGTGGCGCGCGACCTCGGCCTCGGCCATGCCCGGGTAATGCTCGAGCGTCATGGCCGCGAGCGGAGCACCGCTCTCGTCGCTGCGGCAGATGCCGGTGAAGGTGACCACGGCGCCGATATCGCGGCGGCCGTGGCGGAGCTTTGCCGCCTCGCTGGCGGCGTCGAACGGCTCGCGCTGCAGTCGGATGGTGGCGGCCATCTCCGTCTCCGATCTGGCTAGCCCCCCGTCATCGGCGGGAAGAAGGCGATCTCGCGCGCGCCCAGAATGGCCGCGTCGCCCCGCACGTGCGCCCGGTCGATCGCAGCGCGAATCACCTTCGGATTCTCGAACGCGTGGGCGTATTCCTCGCCGCGATGGCTGAGCCACGTCATGAGATCGGCGACCGTCGCGATGCCCGCCGGCGGCTCGATCTCCTCCTCGGGCTTGCCGATGCGCTCGCGCACCCAGGCGAAATAGCGAAGCTTCAACGCTCAATCCTCGGTCAGATGACGCACGCCGGCGCGGAAATAGTCCCAGCCAGTGTACAGCGTCAGCAATGCCGACAGCCAGAGCAGGGCGAGCCCGATCGGCGTCACGACCGGCACGACCGCATCGCCCGCCTTGCCGGCGATGAGGAACCCGATGGCGACGAGCTGCAGCGTCGTCTTCCATTTGGCGAGCTGCGTCACCGGCACGCTCGCGCGCAACTCGGCGAGATATTCGCGCAGGCCCGAGACCAGAATCTCGCGGCAGAGAATGACGATCGCTGCCCACAGCGACCAGCCGCGGATGGTGCCGTCGGCGGCCAACATCAACAGGCACGACGCCACCAAGAGCTTGTCCGCGATCGGGTCGAGCATGCGGCCGAAGGCCGATTGCTCGCCCCATTTGCGGGCGAAATAGCCGTCGAGGACGTCGGTCACGCCCGCGCTGATGAAGATGACCACGGCCACCCAGCGCAGCCACAGGCCGCCCTGCAGGATGTCCTGCCAATAGAGGCACGCCACCACCGCCGGCACCGCGGCGATGCGGGCATAGGTCAAAAGGTTCGGCACCGCGAGCCGCCGCGCTGGAACCTGTCTCGAGGTAACCGTATTCATGGATCGAAGGAATACCCTTCCCGCGCCCGCGTCAAACGGGATGCTGGCGCCGTCCCCCATCGCCTTTGCCCGGCGCGGGTCCGGAGCAGAGGCACGAGCATCAACTACAACCACCGCTTCCATACATAAATATGACGCGCATTCGCGGCTTGCATGCCTGTTCCACCGGCATCGATGCCGCCGCCGAAAGCCCTACCCCGCGCGCTCGTGGAAAAAGTCGTAGATCTTGCGCGCGGTCTCGGCGCTGATCCCGGGCACCTTGGCGAGATCGGCCAGCGCCGCGCGCTCGATTGCCTTGAGCGTCCCGAAATGGTGGAGCAACGCGCGCTTGCGGGTCGGGCCGATGCCGGGGATTTCCTGCAGCCCCGCCTCGCGGATATCGCGCCGGCGCCGGACGCGGTGCGAGCCGACCGCGAAACGATGGGCCTCGTCGCGCAACCGCTCGACGAAATAGAGCACCGGATCGCGCGGCTTGAGCTTGAACGGCTCCCGCCCGGGCAGGAAAAACGTCTCCATCCCGGCGTCCCGATCCGGGCCTTTGGCGACCGCAAGGAGCGGCACATCGATGATGCCGAGCGTGGCCAGCGTCTCCTGCGCCGCGGTCAGCTGCCCGCGGCCGCCGTCGATAATGACGAGATCGGGCCACGGTGAATCGCTGTCGCCATCCCCGATGTCGATGGGCGCGCCGGCTTGCGCCGGTGCCGTCGCAAGCGCCTCCGCCGAAGTGGACGGCGCGCCCGGCATCGACCGCGGCGCCTCGTTCATCAGCCGCTTGAAGCGGCGGCTGAGGACCTCCCGCATCATGCCGAAATCGTCGCCGGGCGCGAGATCGGCGGCGCGGATGTTGAACTTGCGGTACTGATTTTTCTGGAACCCCTCCGCGCCGGCGACGATCATGGCGCCGACCGCGTTGCTGCCCTGGATGTGGCTGTTGTCGTAGACCTCGATGCGCCGCGGCGGCCGCGCCAGCGCAAAGATCTCGGCCAGCAACTCCAACAGCTTGCGCTGGGACGAACTCTCCGCAAGCTTGCGCGCTAGCGCCTCGCGCGCATTGGCGAGCGCGTGATCGACGAGATCCTTCTTCTCGCCGCGCTGGGGCACGCTCACCTCGACCTTGTGGCCGCTCTTGGTGCTCAAGGCCTCGGCGAGCAGCGCGCGCTCCTCGATCTCGTGGGAGATGAAGATGGCGCGCGGACACGGCTTGTCGTCGTAGAATTGGGCGAGAAACGCGCCGAGCACCTCGCCGGCCGCGAGCGAGCGGTCGGCTTTGGGGAAATACGCGCGATTGCCCCAGTTCTGGCCGGTGCGGAAAAAGAACACCTCCACGCAGCTGAAGCCGCCGGCCTGATGCACGGCGAACACGTCGGCCTCCTCGACCCCGCGCGGATTGATGCCCTGATGCGATTGCACCGCCGAGAGCGCGGCGAGACGGTCGCGGTAGATGGCGGCGCGCTCGAAGTCGAGCGCGGTGGAGGTTTTTTCCATCTCCGCCGCCAGCTCGTCCTTCACCGCCTGGCTCTTGCCCGACAGGAACGCGTTCGCCTCGCGCACCAGCTCGCCGTATTCGGCGAAATCGATCTCGCGCGTGCAGGGGCCGGAGCAGCGCTTGATCTGGTAGAGCAGGCACGGCCGCGTGCGGCTCTCGAAGAAGGCGTCGGAACAGGAGCGCAGCAGAAACGCGCGCTGCAGCGCCGTGATGGTGCGATTGACCGCCCAGACCGAGGCGAACGGACCGTAATAATTGCCGGCGCGGGTGCGCGCGCCGCGATGCTTGAGGATTTGCGGCGCCCAATGGTCGGCGGTGATCAGGATATAGGGAAACGATTTGTCGTCCCGCAGCAGCACGTTGAAGCGCGGGCGCAGCCGCTTGATCAGATTGGCTTCGAGCAGAAGCGCCTCGGTCTCGGTCGCGGTCGAGACGAATTCGAGCGCCGCCGTCGCCGCGATCATGCGTTCGATGCGGGGGTCGTAGCCGGTCGGCCGGCCATAGGCGATGATCCGTTTGCGGATGTTCTTGGCCTTGCCGACATAGAGCACGTCGCCCTTGGCATCGATCATGCGATAGACGCCGGGCGAGGACGGCGCGAGCTTGGCATGGTTTGCGATCACCGCGCGGCCCACGGCGAGCGGGCCGGCGGCGGCAAGGTCGATGTCCTGTTCCGACTCGGGCAGCGCCTGCTCCTCGTCCTCCTCGATGAGCTCGGAGGCGGGATCGATGTCGCGCTTGGTGCCGTTCATGCTGCGAAGGTAAGGCCTCGGCGCCGAAGCGGCCACCCGGCGCGAACGGGCGCTTGTGCGCAAGGCGGCGGGTGCGCGCGACGGTCCGGCGCGGTGAACAACCCGATCGACGTTCGGCTTGCTCACGTGGCCGCTTGAGCGACGGCTCCCTCGGCTTTGCCCGGCGGCGAGATCGATCCGCGAAAGTATTTTAATTGTTAGTTTACCATATCTGGCAGTTGTAAAGAGTTTATTTACTGTAGATACGGCTATTCAGTGACGTGTTTGAAGTTTAATTCTGTCGAAATATTTAAAACTTGAATGTGTCTTTCTTACACTAGACTGGGAAAAATTTAGTAATACTGTTCGATTTCAACTGCTGCAAACGGAGGGCACATCCATGAATCGCGTTGCTGTGGCGTGCGTCGGCCTATTGGCGCTGGCGGGAGGGTCGGCGGTCGCAGCCGATCTGGCGCCCTATTACCAGCCGGGGCCGGTCTACAATCCGATCTACACCTGGACCGGCTTCTACGTCGGCATCAACGGCGGCGGCGGCTGGGGCACTTCCCAGTGGGACGGCGTTAATAGCTTCGACGTGTCGGGCGGCCTCATCGGCGGCACCGTCGGCTACAACTGGCAGTTCGGCCCGACGGTGCTGGGCGCCGAGGGCGACATCGACTGGTCGGGCATCAAAGGGACGACCACCGTGCTGTGCCCTGGGGGCTGCGAGACGCGCAACAAGTGGCTCGCCACCGTGCGCGGGCGGGTAGGCTTCGCCTTCGACCGCTTCCTGCCGTACTTCACCGGCGGGCTCGCGCTCGGCGACATCAACGCCAACCTGCCGCTGTTGCCGGGCGGCAGCATCAGCAACGCCGGCTGGACCGTGGGCGCCGGGCTCGAAGTCGGCGTCGTCAGCAATGTGAGCCTGAAGGCCGAGTATCTGTACGTCGATCTCGGCAACTTCAACTGCGGCCTCAATTGCGGTCTCCTGCCCGGCGGCAACGTATCGTTCACCACCAACATCTTTCGCGGCGGGGCGAACCTGCGGTTCTGAGGCTTGAGCGGCATGGCGCACGAACAAGCCCCGGACCTCTGGTCCGGGGCTTTTCGTTGGCTGGATTGGTCGCTCTGACAGTCGGTCTAGCCCTGCGGCTTGGTCGCGGCGAAGGCCGGCACGCGCGCGGCGAATTCGCCGAGCCAGGCGACCAGCCGCGGATGATCGCGCCGCCACGT
>Ga0124850_1000145_pt1 | contig 10997 bp, 9 predicted proteins | sample PanSoiMetaGPlot1_FD_97462 | JGI IMG/M metagenome (GOLD analysis project Ga0124850, IMG submission 97462) | Tropical forest soil microbial communities from Panama analyzed to predict greenhouse gas emissions - Panama Soil - Plot 1 (PacBio error... | ecosystem: Environmental > Terrestrial > Soil >...
CTCGACCTTGTCGAGGTCTTCTTCCATCTGGGCAGTAAACCCTGGGCAGTAAACCCCACCTCGATAATGTCGGGAAATGCCTGCACCAGCAGATCGCTGACCGTGCGCCCCAGGGTGGTCGGACGCAGGCGCTTGCTCTCGTCTTCCTCGACGTATTCGCGATTCAAGATGCTGGTCATGATCGCGGCGTAGGTCGAGGGCCGGCCAATCCCCTTGTCTTCCAATTCCTTGATAAGGGTGGCCTGGCTAAAGCGCGGCGGCGGCTGGGTGAAGTGCTGCTCGGGGTCCAATTCAAGCAAGGTCAGCTGCTCGCCTTCGGTCATCGGCGGCAGATTCTCCGCCTCTTCATCTGACGGTGCCTCATCCTGCCCCTCGATGTACACGCGCATGAAGCCATCGAACTTCATCACCTGTCCGGTGGCGCGAAACACCGCGTCCGCGGCCTCGATATCGACGGTGGTTCGATCGTACACCGCCGGATTCATCTGGCTGGACACGAAGCGATCGTAGATCAATTTGTACAGCGCGAGTTCGTCCTTCTGCAGATAGCCCGAGAGCGATTCCGGGTCACGCTCGAGCGCGGTGGGACGAATCGCCTCGTGCGCATCCTGCGCTGACTTGGAGGATCGGTAGAGAATGCCCTTCTCGGGCAGATAGTCCTTGCCGTACTTGCCCTCGACGTAGGCACGCACCGCGCCGAGCGCCTGGTCCGACACGCGTACCGAGTCGGTTCGCATGTAAGTGATGAGGCCGATCGCTCCCTGGTCGCCCAGCTCGATACCTTCGTAGAGCCGCTGCGCGATTCGCATCGTGCGCGAAGGCTGGAAGTAGAGCTTGCGCGATGCTTCCTGCTGCAGGCGCGAGGTGATGAAGGGAGGTGAAGGGCTGCGGCGCACTTCCTTGCGCTCGATGGTACGAACGACGAACTGCGCCTTCTCGACCGCGCCGACGATCTCGCGGGCCTCCGCCTCCGGCAGTTTATAGGCCTTGTTGTCGATGCGCTGGTCTTTCCAGCTGAACAGACGGGCCTTGAAGGGAGGAGGATTCGCCGCCTGAAGACGCGCATCGAGTGTCCAGTACTCTTCGGCGCGGAAGGCTTCGCGTTCGCGCTCGCGCTCCACTATTATCCGCAGCGCGACCGACTGAACCCGCCCCGCGCTGAGCCCTCGTTTCACCTTGTCCCAGAGCAACGGGCTTATCTGGTAACCGACCAGCCGGTCGAGGACCCGACGCGCCTGTTGGGCGTCGTAGAGATGGTTGTCCAACTCGGCCGGATGCTCGATGGCTTCCTTGACCGCATTCGCGGTTATTTCGTGAAGCAGGATCCGATGGATCTTGGTTCCGTTTACCTTCCCGAGCCGCTTGGAGAGGTGCCAGGCTATCGCCTCGCCTTCGCGATCGGGGTCGGTGGCCAGGTAGATGTTCTCCTTGCCCTTGGCGGCCTTCTTGATCCCCTCGATAACCTTTGTTTTGCCCGGAATAACGCTGTACTCCGGTTCAAAATTCTTCTTGATGTCGACACCAAGCTTGCTCTTGGGCAGGTCGACGACATGCCCCACCGAAGGCGTCACTTCGTACGCAGAACCGAGATAACGCTTGATGGTTTTGGCTTTAGCGGGAGATTCGACTATGACGAGGTTCTTTGCCACCGGGGAGACTTCCTCTCAACCCATCCATTTTGGTGTAGATGGCCATGTATAGACTGATCCTGTTTGAACCGGGCTGGTCAAGCCAGCAAAAACGGCTTCCCAGGGTGCTCGGCAACTATGCCGGTTAGCCCCATCTCGCGCAATAACCTAACCACGATTTGACTCTGGCAGCGAATGGCCATGCTGGAGGGGAGGAACAAGAAGTCTTTAATAGATATTAAAGACAAATCTGATGGTTTTAACCTAATTAAGAGAATCTTTACCCCGAGCTCCCCAAACCTCGTGTGGGCGGGAGAGGCGCCGTACTGCAGGTCCTCCCGGCAACTCCGCCATCGATCCGCGCGACCTCGAGGCCACTCTCCCGGCAACCGATCTAGTACCCATCCCGATGGGACTCTTCCCTTGTTGGCACCAGCCATCTACCCCCTGCATCCGCGATTCGCATCTGAGGACAGAGAAGCGAGCAGGGCCGGAGGGTCCCACTCGTTTCAAAAGACTCGGCTCACCTGGTTGCCCGAGGTGAGCGTCCTGAGTAGAGGGTTGTCCACAGAGGGGGTTGTCCACCCGCGTCTGTCTCCCGCAGAATTGGGTCGAGCAGCGAGGGTGCGATCGGCAAGCAATGCTTTTGGGTCACAAACCGCATCTTGCAACCGAGAGGTTCACGGATTCTTCATCGCTCTGGCAGCCAGGCGTTTTTGCGAGTGTCAAAATTAATCAGAGCCAGAACTCAAGGTCTCCGACGCTCACATGAAGAGAGCGATCCAGGTTCCAGGGCGCACGCGGTCTTCGATGCTTCCTCGATACTGCAACCGGAAATCTCTCGGCGTACGTCGTTATAATAAGCGGCACTTAAGGCCGACGATGCGAAAAATATCGAAAACTCTAGTCGCTTTCTTGACCGCCCAAAGGCAATCAAATACTGTTCACCCAAACCGCTTTTGGCCCGTTGCGCCTTTGGACTACCGCGAACGCGAGTCCGTCTTTCGATTTTCCCTACATGGTTGCGTGGGTTGAGGAGCAGGAGAGCTAATGGATTTTAGAGGAAAATCGGCAGTTGAGAAGCAGATCATCATTTTCAGCTTCTACCGCGATGCCGAACTCCGAGGTGCGAACTTACTTTTCAAACTGCTGAACCATCTCAAGGACGCAGATGCGCAGCTCAAGATGGCAAAGCATCTCTCCGATGAAACCCGCCACGCCTGGCTATGGACTAAACGCATCGCCGACCTCGGCGGTACGCCGATCCTGATAGAAGATGGTTACCAGCGCCGCCTTGGCCTGCGCGTCGGGGTTCCCAAGACGGTTGTCGACCTGCTCGCACTCACGGTGGTCGTCGAAGAACGTGCCCAGAGCCGTTACAACGCCCACTCCGCCTTGCCCAATGTCGATCCCGAGACTCGAGAAGTTCTCAAGGGAGTCACCGAGGACGAGACTTGGCACCTGTCGTGGATCGAAAAGAAGATGCGCGAGCTGGCCGAGAAGCAGGGGTGCCTGGAACACGCCGAGCGCGCCCTGGAGCGCTACCGTCAGATCGATCGCGAGGTCTACGCGACCCTTGCGGCCGACGAGGCGGAGATCATGCGCGGCTAATCTCTCTTCCCCTCGTTTGCCAGTTGTGACGCTGATCTTCGCGCCGGTACTGTCCCGGCGCGTCGCTTTCAATCGCAGTTCTGCCACTTATTTGCTAAGCGGTTGGTAGTGACCCGGTAAGGAGAAGCCCCATGAAATTCGGATTGCTGTACGAAATGGAAACCCCGCGGCCATGGCATGCGCTGAGCGAATACAACGTCTACTGGGAGGCGCTGGCGCAGATCGAGCTCGCCGACCGAATCGGTATCGACTACGTCTGGGAGGTTGAACATCACTTCCTCGAAGAATATTCCCACAGCCCCGCGCCCGAGGTTTTCTACGGCGCCGTAACCCAGCGCACTCGCAACATTCGCATCGCGCATGGCGTGCGCCTGCTCCCCTTCAATTTCAACAACCCGATCAAGGTCGCCGAACAGGCGGCGGTGCTCGATATCATGAGCAACGGGCGCGTCGATATCGGCACCGGTCGCTCCACCACCTCGCAAGAACTCGACGGGTTCGGCGTCAACTACGAACGAACCCGCGCCGAGGTGCGCGAGGCGCTCGACGTTATCGTCAGGGCGTGGACCGACGAAATCCTGGAATACAACGGCAAGCTCATCCAGATTCCGCCCCGGCGGGTGGTCCCCAAGCCGATTCAGAAACCGCATCCTCCCATGTGGATGGCGTGCGTGGCGCCGGATAGCTACCAGATGGCCGGTGACCGCGGTCTCGGCGTGCTCAGCTTCAGCCTGAACTTTGATTTCGTGCAGGCCTCCGTCGAGAACTACACCAAGGCTTTCAACAATCGCACCGACCAGGTACCCAAGGTTCCGAACCAGGCCTTCGCCTCGATGCTGGTTTTGCACGTGGCCGAAAACCACGAAGACGAGGCGGTCGGCATCGAAGGCGCGCGCTGGTTCATGCACAACGTCGCGAAGCTGTTCCAGCCACTCATGGCCAAGAACCAGCTCTATTCGTACGAGTACCTGCGCAACCTGATGGCGGTCGACATGGATCCCAAGGACATCCCGGACTCTCAGCTGAAGCAACATCCGATGGTGGTGGTCGGGAATCCGGACGAGGTGGTGCGCAAACTCGAGGGATTCGAAAAAGCCGGGTTGAGCCAGGTCATCTGCTTCAAGCAGGCGGGGCGCATCCCGCACCAGAAGATCATGAATTCACTGCGGCTGATGGCCAAGCACGTGCTGCCGCATTTCAACCCGCACCGGCGGGTCGCGGTCGATGAGCTGCATACCGGCCTGGCGTCATAGAGATGAAGCGCGACTATTGGGAAATCGTCCAGGCCATGCCCGCCGCGGACCTGGCCGAGCTGATGCGGCGCTTCGAGGATCTCGGGCTCTACGGCGTGTGGTCGCCGCAAGTGCATTTTCCTCCGTTTGTCACGCTGGCCGCGGCCGCGATGGCGACCAGGCGGCTCAAGCTCGGCACCGGCATCGCGCTTGCGTTTGTACGGAGTCCGGTTGAGACTGCCCTCAGCGCGCTCGACGTCGATCGGCTGAGTGGCGGCCGGATGGTGCTGGGTCTCGGCACCAGCGTTCGCGATTGGAACGAGCGCGTGCACGGCGTGGTCTACGGCAAGCCGGTCGCGCACCTGCGCGAGATCGTGACGACCGTGCGCGCGATCGTTGAAAAGGGTCATACCGGGGAGCTTGCCGAGATCGATGGGGCGTATCACCGGCTCGATTTGCGCGCCCTCAGCCTCCGCAAACCGGTGCGTGATTCGATTCCCATCTACGTGCCCGCCCTGTTCGAAAAAACCGTGACGCTCGCGGGCGAAGCGGCCGATGGTTTGCTGGGTCATCCGGTATGGTCGCAGCAATGGGTAGAAGCGCAATCGCTGCGTCTCGACCAGGCCCTGGCTGCCAGGGGGCGCAAGCGCGCCGACTTTCACGTCAACCTGTGGAACTACGCAGCGATTGCTCGCGACCGCAAACAGGCAATCGACGACTTGCGCGGCACGGTGGCGTTTTATTCAAGCATCGCGCAGTACCGGAAATACTACGCAGCACAAGGCTTCGGTGCACAGGCCGACGCAGTCATCGCCGCTGCCGCGCGCAAAGACACCGCCGCAATGCTCAAAGCGGTACCCGACGAGATGGTGACCACGTTTGCAGTCGCTGGCACGCCCGATGAGGTTCGCGAGCGGGTCGCAAAGCTGTGGCATTACGCCGACTCCATGACCCTTTCACCTCCGCAGTACTTTGTCCCGCCGGGCCGGCTCAACGAATATCGAACCGCGCTCATGGAAACGCTCTACCAGGCGGCGTAGGCCCAACCGGCGCGAGCGCGTTTCCGAAGCCTGATTCCGGGAAGAGGAAGGTGGCTGCCTGTATAAGACTGCGGAGTCTAATCGCTCCAGACCCATGACGAGGCCGTGTACTTTGGGAAGACTCTATTCGGATTGAACCATCGACCAGATTTCCCGTCGGCGAGGCTTGGGCGGCGGAAGTTTTCGGGATGCGAAGTCGTGTGACGCTGCGGTCCGCGAGATACCCACTTGCGCGTAGTTCCGTCACGCTCTAGCGGTCTTCACTGGCTTGGCCGATTCAATGACGCGTTCACGCGCCGACGTCTTTGACCAGCCGCTTGCGATCTTCGTCGTCCTTCACGCTGAAGAGGCGCGGACACTCGTCTGATAGCCACCGATCGCTCACGATGCTCTCAAGGGCCCGACCTTCTCCGTCGACGGCCCAGATATCGCGACTTGTGGCGGTGAATTGGTGGAAGCTACGGCCGCATCTGCGGCACCTGTATTCGAGCGTTGACCCGCGAGCCGCCGACCAGGCGATCATCTTGACCGCAAAGTCGTGGGTTTCCCAGTTTCGCGCCCTGCTAATAATTTTCAGGCCTCGTCCGGGCCAGGTTCCGATTCAGGTGCCCGGGACGATTGCAGCGCTCGATTTCGGGCCTTGCCGTTTTTTAACGATGGATCAGCTTCGATCCTTATCTGTTGTCCGTTAAGCAACGTGTGGTTCAACAGGCTGAACGCGAGCGCAACGTCGGCGAGTTCCGCCATCTCGACGAATCCGAAACCGCGGCAGAGTCCTGACACCTTATCCGTAACTGCCAGCGCGCCCAGGACCTCTCCCGCGCGTGAGAAGTGCGCAAGAAGGTCTCTACTGGTAACCGAACTGGCCAGGTTTCCAACATACACTTTGGGCATCAACGAGCTCCTTGCGCGTCGTCCGGAATCTCTCGAGCCGCGACATGTGGTGGTCTGCGATGAGGGATCGGATCCGAAAGCGAGTTCCGCTAGTATATTCCTCCTCGCGGGGGAAGTATATTGGAGTCGGCGAATTTGAAGCGTTCAGGATTCGGCGCCACCGGTCAGAGAGAGGGGGGTATCTTCAGCGGGTTGGAACCTATATAATTATTAACGTATCGGACGTTCCTTTCACGTCTACCCGGGAATGAGCCTGGGTCCCCGGTTCGGAGCCACCCCGACATAGACTTTTTTTGGAGGGCAAAATGCCCAGCAAGTTATACGTAGGTAATCTGGCCTACTCGGTTTCTAACGACGATCTCCATGAACTCTTCTCCCAAGTTGGCCAGGTGCAAAGCGCCACGGTCATCACGGACAAGTTTTCCGGACAATCAAAGGGCTTCGGCTTTGTGGAGATGACAACCGCAGAAGAGGTTGCCAACGCGATCCGTCAATTCGACGACACCGAGCTGAAGGGCCGCAACATCAAGGTGAACGAGGCCAAACCGCGCGAGTCGAGCTTCGGCGGTGGTCATCGTGATCGAAGCGGTGGCGGTGCGGGTCGAGGTCGCAACCGCTGGTAATCACCAAGTCGGCGCGCGAGCGCATTTTGCCTTGACGCGCCTGCTGCCCGGTCCGGTGCACTGCTCGACAGAGCGCCGGACCAACTCGTGAGTTCGGTTCACGTCCCGGTTCCCATCGGGATGTTTTTCGTACGCGGAGGCAGAATCTATGGAGAAACGCCAAAGAGAACGTGCCCGCAGAGAGAAACAGCAGCAAAAGGAGCAGCGACGCGTCGAGCGCGCAGCTGAACGTCAGAAACGATCCCGCGAAGGCGGCAAAGACGCAGACCTCGAGGGGATCGTACCGGGACCGCAACCCGGTCAGATTGTCGACTTGCCCTGAGCTTTCGTCCGACCCATCCCTGCCTTTGGGCCGAGTGAAACTCGACGGATAGCAGAACTTGACTCTCATCGCGCTCGCCGCTCACCGGGATGCCGCGCGGGCGTTCCACTCGCTTTTCGTTCACTTTGAGGGCCGCGCGAGCTTGATCTAAGTCATAGTATCTTGCCGGAAAAGCGCCAAAGCGGTTGGGGGACAGGCGTATGTCTGAGCGCGTCACGCAAATGAAATTCGGATACATGCTCGATTTCCGCAATCCGCCGGGCTCCGGCCTGAGCGCCGGCCAGTTCCACACCGCGATGTTGGAGCAGGCGGAATACGCGGACCGCGCCGGACTCGATTCGATTTGGCTGACCGAACATCATTTCGTCGCGGACGGGTACCTGTCCGCGATAATGCCGGCCCTCGCCGCGATCGCGGCACGCACCACCCGCGCCACGATCGGAACCTACGTGCTGCTCGCGCCCTTCTACCATCCGCTGCGCCTGGCCGAGGACACCGCTTTCATTGATGTAGTCTCCAACGGTCGGCTGCGTCTTGGAATCGGACTTGGTTATCGGGACGAGGAATTCGATGGCTTTCAGATCTCACGCAAGGAGCGCCTGGGCCGCACCCTGGAAACAATCGAAATCCTCAAGCGCGCTTGGAGCGGCGAACCATTCAGCTTCGAGGGCAAGTATTTCCATTTCCGCGACGCGCACATACTGCCGCGCCCGGTCAGTCGGCCGCACCCGGAGTTGCTCTGGGGTGGAATGAATGCCGTGGCAATTCGCCGCGGCGCCAAACTGGGACTTTCGTTCGCCTGTAACCTGGGCAGGCGGGAAGTCGAAATGTATCGAGAGGCGCTGCACGAGTTCGGCAAGGACCCGGCCAACTACAGTATCGTCAACAATCGGATCGTATACGTAGCCGAGAGCGAAGAGCGCGCCTGGAAGGACATCGAGCAGGCGGCGTTGTATCAGGCCGCGCTGTACGCCAAGTGGCTTTCAGCCGCCGCAGATGGCGGCCAGAGTCCGATCCGCCCGGACGCTGCCCGCATCCGCCGCAACGCGGTTCTGGGAACTCCCGTGCAAGTCGCGGAACGCCTCAGAAAAATCATCGATGAAACACCGATGACCGAGCTGATCCTCGCAACCCAGCTGCCGGGCCTGGAGCCGGGCAGGGCCCTGCACTCCCTGCAACGCTTCGCCACCGAGGTGTTGCCGCAACTTCGCAAGTAGGGTGGCCGGCAGCGGCTCTAGGCTGCCACTTGCTTGCGAAACTCGGGCATCACCTCATCGATCAACAATCGCTGCGACGCGGCCCACGCTTCATGTTCGTCCTGGTAGTCGAAGGTCAGGACCAGCAGCGTGCCAAATCCGCCAGATTCTCCGTACATGTCGGCGAGTCTCTGCCGTACGGTGCGCGGCGATCCGACCAGCCAACTGCGCTCGGCCAGGTACTCCGGCGTCACCTCGGAGTCAGCCACCGATGGATCGTGCTTGAACAGCGAGACGAAGCCGAAGCTCAAGAACAGCGGAAGCAGGTAGTCGCGGTAGGCACGGGTCAGCATGCCGCCCAGGGCTCGCTTCTTCGCTTCCGCGTCGGTTTCGGCGATATAGACCTCGCGCACCACCCGCCAGTCGCTGCGTTGGGGGGTGCGCCCGGTTTTTGCGGCGCCGCGCTCCACCGATTCCCAATGATCCGCCAAATAGGCCTTGGAGATATTGAGGCTCATCGGCATGAATCCCCGCTCGCCGGCGATCTCCAGCGTGTCCGATCTGGGAGAAAGTCCGGCGATGCCGATCGGCGGGTGGGGCTTCTGATAGGGCTTGATGTGGAACTTGAGCGTGTCGAGCATGGTGTCAATGCGGTTCACACTCCAGTACTCGCCGCGATATTCAAATGGTGCCTCGGCCGCCCACAGCTTCAGGATGATGTCGAGCGCCTCGCGCGTCATCTTTCGGTTCTGGCCGCTGGTGCCGTCGATGTTGAACAGCTTCCAGTCACTGGGCAGCCCGCTCGATCCGACCCCGAACATGAAGCGCCCCTTTGCGACGTGGTCGAGGTAGGCGACCCTGCAGGCGAGTTCGGCCGGATGATGGTAGGGGAGCAGATGGGCGCCGGGAGCCAGTTTCATTTGCTGAGTACGCAGTAGCGCCTGCGCGATCAGAAGATCGGGTGCCGGATTTGGCTCCCACGGCGAGCAGAAGTGTTCGCCGATCCAGGCTTCGTCGAAGCCGAGCCGATCGGAAAGCTCCAGATGTCTTAAGTCCCAGGCAAAGCCCTCAGCGAAAGTCCGCTCGGGCGGATGCGAGGGCATCATGAATATTCCGGTATCCAATTTTTTCCCCGTAGATGCGTGTTTCTGGCGGCGGTTCTAGCACGGGTTCGTGCTTGTGATAAACAAAAGGATGGGAGTCATTCTCAAGCCTGCGGTGACACAATGAGCCTGGCCAACGTATCCGTATTACGACAACAACTGCGCGAGCACGGCGTGATTTACGTACCGCGCGCGCTCGACGACAACTCGATGCGGCTGGCCCGCGACGCATTCCAGTGGAGCTTGTGCCACCCCAGTAAGAACTCCTCCCAGTTTCAGGGCACCCTCCAGTCGCCTGCGAAGTTTTACCAAGACTTGTTGAATCCAAATGTCCTGGTTGGTTACCAGCGCCTGCTCGATGAATCCCGGGCGCCGGACGTGGTCGCGGAGCTTTGGGACTCACCCGAGGTATGGTTCATGTACGAGCAGGTGTTTCTCAAGGAAGGCGGTGAGAGCCGGCGCACGCCCTGGCACCAGGATTCTTCCTATCTGCCGGTTGGTGGCGAAAAGATCTCCGTGATGTGGATCGCGTTCGAACCGGTGGGCAAGGAAGACTCGCTCGAGTTCGTTCGTCGCTCACATCGGGGCGTGCTCTATGACGGCTCGCGGTTCGATCCCGCTGATGACACCGCCCCGATTTATGGAACCCTGCCGCGCCTGCCGAATATCGAAGCCGAACGGGACAGATGGGACATAGTGTCATGGGCAGTGGAGCCAGGAGATGTCCTGATCTTCCATCCCGCCATGCTGCATGGCGGTGCGCCAACTCATCAGGGTCGCCGCCGCAGCACGCTCTCGCTGCGCTTCTTTGGCGACACCGCGGTATATTCGCCGCTCCCGGGAACCGCGGGAGTCGGCGACAGCGACGATCCCAAGCGTCCCGGCTCGCCATTCCAGGACATGCAGCGCAATTTGAAAAGCGGTGATCCTTTCCGTCATCAAAAATTTCCCAAGGTCCGGCCGCGCCCATAGCCAGCCTTCATGGCCACTCCCAAAATCGACCTCATCAGCGTCGCGACCTTTGCCCACGGACAGCCGCACGATCAATTTCGCTGGCTGCGTGTCAACGACCCGGTCTACTGGCACGCGGAGCCGGACGGGCGCGGCTTTTGGGCCGTCACCCGCCACCAGGACGTGTGCACTGTGAGCCGCGATCCGCAGACCTACTCATCGTACGCAGGCGGAATCGCCATCGGCGATATGGAGCTAGAGGGGCTGGCCGCCTCGCGCAACATGATGCTGTTCATGGATCCGCCGCAACATACCCGCTATCGCACGCTCGTGAGCCAGCAGTTCATTCCCCGCAGTGCGCGCGCTTTGCGCGCGCGCTTCGAGGAACTTGCGCGCA
>Ga0124850_1000146_pt1 | contig 10982 bp, 8 predicted proteins | sample PanSoiMetaGPlot1_FD_97462 | JGI IMG/M metagenome (GOLD analysis project Ga0124850, IMG submission 97462) | Tropical forest soil microbial communities from Panama analyzed to predict greenhouse gas emissions - Panama Soil - Plot 1 (PacBio error... | ecosystem: Environmental > Terrestrial > Soil >...
ATGGCGGCCTCGCTTGCACGAACTGCTTATGAAGCAGGACCAGATGAGCATGGCGGCCTCGCTGGAAAGCCGCGTTCCGTTCCTGGATCACAGGCTGGTCGAATTCACCGCCCGGCTCCCGGAGCGGATGAAGCTGCGTCGCATGACTACTAAATACGTATTGCGCCGGGGCATGAAAGGCGTTCTGCCGGAACCGATCCTGAAGCGGCCCAAGATGGGGTTCCCCGTCCCGGTCGGCGCGTGGTTTCGCGGCGCGTATCGCTCGGTGATTGATGATTACGCGCTCTCCGCGCGAAGTCGGGAGCGCGGCGTCTTTGATCCGGCGTTCGTCGACGCCCTGGTCGCCGAACACCAATCGGGCGCCCGCGATCATTCCCAGCGGCTCTGGTCGCTGGTCAATTTCGAGATGTGGGCCCGCCAATTCATAGACGGCGAGACCGCCGACAAAACGCGGATGAACGCGCTCGCCTTAGAAAGGGAGAAATGACAACCGTAGCGACTCAAAAAGCCCCAGCGGCCGTCGCCGACGACGCCTTGCGCGGCAGAGACATGCTCTGCTTCAGCCACGACTGGAGCGGCGACCCGCTGTCGAAGACGCATCTGATGCGTCTGATGGCGCGCGACAATCGCGTGCTGTGGGTCAATTCAATCGGCTACCGCACGCCGACCGCGTCCAAGGCCGATCTGGGCCGCGCGTTCAAAAAGCTGGCGGCCGCGGCCAGCCCACTGCGGGAAGTCGAGCCGAATATCTTCACGCTCAACCCGCTGGCGATCCCCGCGTACGGCAATCCGAGCGTTCTCGCCTTCAACCGATGGTTTTTGCGCCTGCAGGTCAAACGCGCGATGCGCAGGCTCCGGTTCAAGCGCGCCATCAACTGGGTCTTCAACCCGGCGGCCTCGGTGATCGCGGGTGAGTTGGGCGAAGAGATGGTCATTTATTACTGCGTGGATGAGTACACGGCCTTCACGGGCGTGGACTCGAAGTCGCTCGCCCGATTGGAAGAACGACTGATGCGGCGCTCCGATTTAGTGGTCGTCTCGTCCGACGAACTCTACCAATCAAAAGCGCCGTTCAACCCGCGCACGTACTTGATCAGACATGGGGTCGATTACTCACATTTTCGCAAAGCGCTCGACCCGGCGACGCAAATTCCGGCTGAGATGGCCGACCTGCCGCGTCCGGTCATCGGCTTTCATGGCCTGATCGCCGATTGGGTGGACATTGAGCTGATCGCGCGCGTCGCGGAGGAGTTTCCCGAAGGGTCGGTCGCGCTGATCGGCAAGACCACGACCGATGTTTCAAGACTGGAGCGATTGCCAAACGTTCATCTTTTAGGACGCAAGCCCTTCGCCGCGCTGCCGGCATATTGCAAAGGATTCGATGTCGCGCTGAATCCGTTTTGCATTAACGAATTGACGCTAAACGCCAGCCCGCTGAAAGTGCGCGAGTACCTCGCGGCAGGGTTACCAGTCGTTTCAACAGCGATACCTGAAGTGGTCAAGCTGAGGCAGTGTTTCATTGGCGCCGACCACGCCTCGTTCATCCGAGAGATCAAACGCGCTCTGGCCGAGCCGGGCCCCCGCGCCGAACGCAGCGAGAAGGTTCGCGGCGAAAGCTGGGAAGCCAGGGTGAATGAGCTTCGCCGCATTATGGCCGAGCGCGAGAGCGAATGACCGTTATGAAAGAGACTAAAACGCCCGAGGAGCGCACAATGCCACACAGAGAAATTGAAATAGGCGATCGGCGACAAGGCCGCAGGTTTAGCGGATGGGTAAGCAAAGAGGCGTTCGCGTCCGACTTGCAGTCCAAGCTTTCCCTTTCTCACATACCCGCGCTGGACGGCATTCGCGCCATCGCCGTTTTCCTGGTGATCTTCTATCACTTCGGATTCGCATGGGCGCCTGGCGGTCTCGGGGTGACAATGTTCTTCGTACTGAGTGGTTTTCTGATCACCTGGTTACTGCTGAAAGAGAATGGAAAATATGGGGACGTTTCGCTCAAGGGGTTTTATCTGCGCCGTGTTCTGCGCATCTTCCCGGCCTTTTACGTCTACTGGGCGGCGCTCGTTTTCTTATTGCTACTCAAAGGCAAAGACGTGCTATGGCCGCACGCGGTCAGCGCTTTTTTCTACGTGAGCGACTATTACAACGCGATCCTGGGCGACCCCAATAACGGTTTTAGCCACACCTGGTCCCTGGCGATCGAAGAACAGTTTTACTTGCTCTGGCCTCCCGCATTTTTCCTGCTGCGCAAAGACTTGAAGAAGATGACTAGATTTCTGGTCATCCTGATCGGCGCCGTATGGCTTCACCGATTGGTTCTTTATTTCATCTTCCACGTCGATCAAGCCTATTTTTACGCGTCCTTCGACACGCGTATGGACGCTCTGATGGTCGGCTGTCTGTTCGCGACGTTGCTCAAACGCGGCGCGCTTTATTCCTTCTGGCGCGCGCTCTGCTCCAATTTTTTTATGACGTTTTTGGTGGCGGCGGCGCTCATATGCTCGATGCGCTTCGGTCATTTGCTGCTGCCGAGGTATCGTGACGTGGTCGCCTTTGCGGTTGACCCGGTATTGATCGCCCTGCTGATGGTTCAACTGATCAGCTTTTCGAACCACTCTGGCGCGCGGTGGATCGAATCTCCGTTGATGCGATTCTTAGGCCGCATATCCTATTCGCTATACCTTTATCAACAGATCACACTGGACCTCGGCCACAAGTTGTTCGCCAACAAATCTGTAGTTATTCAACTGCTGGCGGCGGTGGCGGTCACTGTGGCGGTGGCTTCATTCTCGTACTACGTCATCGAACGTCCTTTTCTCAAATTAAAAGACGCTCGATCGAACCGCTCGGCTCGTGCGGCGGTGATGAATGACGTCGTCGGCGACATAAACATTACCGGCGTCGCTTGAAAGTTATGAAATGGGCCGAAAAATTAAGCTGATGACGTCTGTAGCGCTGGCGATTTGTCTTTTCGGCGCCGTCCGAGGCTGTTACCGCCAGCCTGCCGCCACGCAGTCGGCCGCCATCGCCATCGAATCCGTAATGAATCAACCTCGCCCGGCGATACTCGCTCCTGGCGACCCGGAACCTCCGCGCGTTTTTCTGGATACGACTTACGTGGCGCCTGTTGGAAAGTCCATCAACGTCGCGGCCGGCGGCGACGTTCAAGCGGCGATTGACCGGGCGCGGCCAGGCGACGTGGTCATGCTGCAAGCAGGCGTGACCTTCACCGGCAATTTCCGGCTGCCCGACAAGAGCGGCTCGGGTTGGGTCATCATCCGCTCCTCGGCGGCGGACGCGGACCTGCCGCCGCCAGGCACGCGTGTCACCCCGGATAGGAGCGCGTTCATGCCCAAATTGATCAGCCCGAATTCCGACCCGGTGGTGGGGATGAAAGGAGCCGCCCATCACTACCGATTCATCGGGGTCGAATTCGGCGTGGCGCCTGGAACCGACATTTATAACATCGTCTCCTTCGACGGCGGACAGGCTTCGCTGGCGGAGACGCCGCACGACCTTATCATTGACCGCTGCTACATTCACGGCAACGCCACACGCAACGCCAGGCGCGGCGTATTGCTCAATTCCGCCAGCACGGCGATTATCGATTCGTACATCTCCGACATCCACGAGGCCGGCCCCGACTCGCAGGCCATCTGCGGATGGAACGGGCCGGGGCCGTTCAAGATCGTCAACAACTACCTGGAGGGCTCGGGCGAAAACTTTATGCTGGGCGGGGCCCCGCCTTCGATTCCGAACCTCATCCCCTCCGACATAGAGTTCCGCTTGAATCACGTCTCTAAGCCGCTGTCGTGGAAGCGAGGCGACCCCTCCTACGCAGGAAAGCGCTGGTCGGTCAAGAACCTCTTCGAGCTGAAAAACGCCCAGCGGTTGCTGGTGAATCAAAACATTTTTGAAAACAACTGGGCGGACGCGCAGGTCGGCTTCGCCATCCTCTTCACGCCGCGCGGCGAGGACGGGGTGGCGCCGTGGGCGACGGTTGCGGACGTGACCTTCACCAACAACGTCCTGCGCCATTCGGGCTGCGGCTTCAACATCGCCGGGGGTGAGGGAGCCGGCGCGAGCCAGCCGTCGCAGCGGATTCTGATCAGGAACAATCTGATTTACGACATTGACGGCGTTAAGTGGGGGTCCCCAGAGGGGCCGGCGGACGGGAGGGCCGTGCAAATCGTCGGGGGGCCGGTCAACATCACGGTCGATCACAACACAATCTTTCAGAGCGGACCCATCATCATGGCGGATTCCGGGCCGAGTCCGGGATTCGTCTTTCGCAACAACATCGCGCCAAACAACGCGTACGGCGTGGTCGGCAGCGGCCAGGGCTTAGGCGTCAACGCGCTGAATTATTACTTCCCGGACGCCGTCTTTCAGAAAAACGTCATCGTCGGAGTTCCGCAGGAAGTCGTCTATCCGGCGGACAACTTTCTGCCCGCTACTCCTATTAAGGTGGGCTTCGTCGATCTGGCGGGAGGAGATTATCGGCTGGGCCCGACTAGCCCCTACCGCAAGGCGGGGACGGACGGCAAAGCCGTAGGGTGCGACGTTACGGCGCTCGGTCGTTGACCTCGGGTGAGGATTTGAACGTCAGGTGAGGAATTGAAATGAGCAAAATAGTAGTGGAAGAGCTGTGTGGTTCCCAGGCCTTGTCCACATTGGGGCCGGAGTGGCGGGCGCTTTTCAATGAGGCCAACGCGTCGCCGTTCCTCTCCTGGGAGTGGATCACGACCTGGCACACCTGGCTGGGCAAGGAGAAACATCCCCGCCTGTTCTGCGCGCGAGAAGGCGACCGGCTGGTAGGGCTGTTGCCGCTCGGCGAAGAGGAGCGGCGATTGAAAGGGACGGGCATCCGGGTGCGCCGCTTAGCGTTTCTGGGCGAGGGACTCGGGGCCGCGGATTACCTGGACGTTCTGTCGCTGCCGGGCTACGAGCAGAAATGCGCCGACGCTCTCTTCGATCATATCGCGCGGCATACGAAGTTCGACTTCCTCGAACTCGAAGGATTGGCTTCCGATTCGCAGAGTTTGCCGTGGCTGGCCCTGCGCCTCGGCGGCGCCGCGAGTCCTAAGTGCCGGCTGACTCCGCGCTACGTTTGCCCACAAGTGCGGCTCGACGGTTCATGGGAAGAAGTTCTTCAGCGCACTCGGCGCCCGGACTATTTCGCATACTGCCTTCGCCGTCTCCGTAAGCTCCGGGGCTTTGACTACCGCGCGGTAACCAGCGCCGACGAGACCGCCCACGCCGTCGAGAGATTTCTGACTTTGCACGGACTCTCCTGGGCGCATCGAGGCGGCTCCGACGCCATCAGGCTCCCGGAAGCCAGGTCGTTTCTGCGCGAGGTGACGCTGCGGCTGGCGCGGGCCGGCTGGTCGCGCTTTGAGGAGATCTGGATAGAAGGCGAGTGCCGCGCGTCGCTCTTCGGAATTGACGTAGGCGATCGGTACTCCTTCTACCTCTCCGGCTACGATCCCGCGTGGTCAAAATACAGTCTTGGATTCTCCCTGGTCGGACTATCAATCTCCGGCGCGGTCGAGCGCGGCAAGGGACACTACGATTTTTTGCGGGGGGCCGAGCCCTACAAATTTGAGTGGGCGAACGAGACTCGCGCGACTGTGGCGGCGCAGTTGGCCAGCGGGAGTTTGCAGTCACAACTGGCGATCGCCCTCGATCACATGACGGAAGCGGCCCGTGCTGCGGCGCAGGCTCTGCTGCCGGAGCAGGCTTTGGCGCTGTGGCGCCGCTGGCGCCGAGCTCGGGCGCGCAAGCCGGCGATCATCCCGGACGCCGCCGACCAACCACAGATTCGAGAAACTGAGGATCGCAAGGCGATAGGGACTGCGGCTTAAATTTTCTCGAGAAACAAAGTAATGCAACCCAGAACACCTGACTTTTTCGACAAACTGAAATGGTCGCTACCCTGGCTGAGCCGTTACCCGTTGTGGCGCGCCGGCGCCACGGCGCGCCGGGCGCTGAGGACTCTGAAAGGCGCCGGCCGCGCGCACCTCATTCTGGTCGTGGCGAATCATTTCGAACCGTCGTGGGCCGAGGGCGGGTCCATGGTCGATTTGGCGACCCAATGCGCGCGCGTGGACGAGTGGTGTGAACAAGCTCATGCCATCGGCCGCGCGGTGAAGGATTCCGACGGAACGCCATTCCGCCATACCTATTTTTATCCTGGCGAGCAATATCACCGCCCGCTGCTTGAGCGACTGGCCGGGCTGGAAGCGGCCGGTCTGGGCGAGGTGGAGATTCATCTACATCATGGCGTCGAGCGGCCGGATACCGCTGAGAATCTACGGCGGGCGCTCGAAGAGTTTCGAGACCTGCTGGCCGAAGAGCATCAATGCCTTTCGAGGCTCGACGGGGCGGGGCAGCCGCAATATGCGTTCGTGCATGGCAATCTGTCTCTCGCCAATTCGATGGGAGGGCGCTGGTGTGGGGTGGATTCCGAGATGCGGATTCTGGCGGAAACCGGATGTTACGCGGACCTGACCTTGCCCGCGGCGCCACTGCAATCTCAGCCGCCGCGAATCAATGCGCTCTATCAATGCGGTCGCCCGCTCGGCGAACCGCGCCCGCACTGGAAGGGAAAGAATCTACGAGTCGGGGTCAGGCCCACTCTGCCAGTCCTGTTTACAGGCCCCCTTGTTTTCAATTGGAGCCGGCGACGACATGGATTGCCCATTCCGTGGATTGATGGCGGCCCTTTAACGGACAGGTATCCGCTCACGTTCGAACGTCTGCTCCGCTGGCAAGGCGCCGGCATCTGCGTTCAAGGGCGGCCGGAATGGATTTTCATCAAGCTTTACTGCCACGGCTTTTTCCCGAACGATCAAGCCGCGACCATCGGCGCCCCGATGCGGCGATTTCTGCAAGAGACGCTTGAACTGGCGGACCGGGATGGGCGGTTCAAAATACATTTCGCAACCGCGCGCGAGGCCTTCAATATCGTTCTCGCCGCCGTCGACGGACATAGCGGTGAGCCAGGCGGCTACCGAAATTATCGGCTGCGTCCAATCAGACAGGAGGCTGCGACGCAGATTCAAAGGCGCCCCCACTACCAAGTAATGGAGGCGCAACATGGAGATTGAGACGGCGCATACACACGACGTCTACGACGGTCATTCGGCCCGAGGCATAGAGGCGATTGGCGGAGGCATTGAGGCGATTGGCGGAGGCATTGAGGCGATTGGCGGAGGCCCGGCGAGCAAATTGGCCTTCATCGCGGCGCCGGCGCAAACGCCCCGGCGCCTGCTTTTTATCGCTTACCAGTTCGCCCCAAGTATGGAGATGGGCGCCCGCGCTTGCGCGCAGATTGCGCGTTACTTGCCTCTGTACGGCTGGTCTCCGGTAGTGTTGACGGCGCATGAAAACGACATCGAAGAGCGTTATAGAGGATCCGCTAACGAGATAGATGAATTGGGTTTGGCAGGCGCTGTTGTCAAAACGCGCACACTGCCTCATCCATTCGATTTTTATCGCTGGCTCAGAGCGGTCCTTTGGCGCAAACGGCAAAATAATGTTGGCCCAAACGGCGCGGGAACGACCGCCGGGCCTGACACGCCGCTGGGCCAGAAAGGATGGCTGCGGCGGTCGATCCTGTCGGCGCTGAGTTTTCCTGATAAGCACAACGGCTGGATTTTGCCCGCCATCGTCGCCGGGCTGAAAGCGGCGCGAAAATCGAAGGCGCAACAAATCTTCTCCTCCGGCCCGTACTGGACTAATCATCTGGTCGGCCTGGCGTTGTCGTATTTGACCGGCCTGCCCTGGATTGCCCACTTCCGGGATCCCTGGATCGTCGGCGCCGGAGAACTGCCAATCCCCCCCCTTGCATATCGCCTGAATGAGTGGTTGGAAAGACTTGTCGCCACGCGCGCCACTTCGATAGTTTTGGTTACGGAGCAACATGCGGCGGCGCTCCGGCTGGCTTTTCCCCACCTCCCCCCCGACAAGTTCGCCGCCGTGCCCAATGGTTATGACGGCGGGGAGTGGGACGAGCTGCCAATGAATGTACAGCGCGATGAAAAGAGTAAAGAGAAGCTTCTGATACTTTACACCGGAACATTTTACATCGGCCGCGACCCGCAACCGTTATTTCGGGCCTTAAAGAGCCTGATTGATTCGGGCGAAATTACTGGCGAACAGGTTCAGGTCGATTTGATCGGCTGGTGTGAAACCAGTGTGGGGCGTCCGGTCAAAGAGATGATTGCCGAGCATGGGTTGAGCGATTGCGTCAATATTCTCGGCCCGCGCAGTCGCCCCGAGACGCTACGGCGCATGACGCAAGCGGATCTGCTCCTCCTGTTGGGAGAAGGACTGGTTATGCAGATTCCCGGCAAGACTTATGAATATCTGCGCGCCGGGCGGCCGATTCTGGCGCTCACGCCGGAAGGCGCGCTCGCCGACTTGCTGCGAAGAACCGGCGGCGGTTGGGTGGTTAACCAGAATGATGACGCAGGCATCCTGGCGGCCGTCAGGGAAATTTTTCAGCAGTGGAAGAAAGGGCGAATCGCCAGCGTGGCTGACCCGGCGGCGGTGGAGGCCTTCGACAGACGCGCGCTCGCAGGACGGTTCGCAGGTTTGTTCGATCGTTTAAGTTGAAAATATGAATATTACACTCGAGACCGATGAAGCGATTGATCTTGGCCGAACGGAGCAGGCTGTTATTCCGCGGTCATCAAAACCTGCCGGCGGAAAACGCAAGCCCGCGCCGTCGAGATTCACACTCGACGGGCGGAAGATGTCGGTGGTTGTTTTGACTGAACCGGCGGCGCTGGAAGATTATCTGCCCGCGCTGGAAGAGCTGGCCGCCGACGCCATAGAACCGAATATCTTTTACGAGCCTTGGGTTTTGCGGCCTTCCTTGAAGGCTTTCGGCCATGGCCAGCAGTTCTTCTTCGCGCTTGTTTTTGCGCCTACGCTTGACCGTCCATTTGCGCCGCAAACACTCTGCGGCTTCTTCCCGCTGGTGCGGGAGCGAGGTTATAAGGGGCTGCCCGTATCGGTGTTGCGATTATGGAATCATGTTTACGGCCCGCTTTGCACGCCGCTTATCAGAACGGAGCATGCCGGTGAATGCCTGAAAGCCTTCTTCAATTGGCTTGCCGCCCCCGATCATCCCGACGCGGCCAACTGCCCTGTTGTCGAGTTGCCTAACGTCAGTGGCGACGGCCCATTCCATGCCCTCCTGGTTGATTACCTCCACAATTCGGCCCGGCTGAGCTACATGGAGGACGCTCACGTTCGCGCCGTTTTCCGTCCGTCGGAAAACGCCGAGGTTTATATGGGCAGGGCGTTGTCAGGGAAGCGTCGCAAAGATCTGCGCCAGCATGCCAAACAACTGGCCGGCATAGGGCGGATCGAATACAAAGAGCTGACGGAACAAGACGACGTGGATCAGTGGGTGAGCGATTTCCTGAGCCTGGAAGCGAGCGGCTGGAAAGGTAGAGATGGTTCGGCGATCGCCTTGCTGGAGAAGGATCGAGAGTTTTTCCTGGAAGTGGCGCATCAAGGATTTCGGCGTGGACGATTACAGATGCTCTCACTCGACCTTAACGGCAAACCCATTGCGCAAAAGTTCGACATCACTGCCGGCCGGGCCGACTTCGCTCTAAAAATAGCATATGACGAAAGCTACTCCCGCTATTCGCCGGGAGTGTTGTTGGAACTCGAACGTATTCGGCGATTGCACGAGGAAGCGCAGTTGGACTGGGTCGATTCCTGCGCCGTGCCGGACCACTTCATGATCAACCGGCTCTACACCAGTCGTCGCGTGATCCAGACAGTGGTGATCGCCACGGGGCGCAATCCCGGAGGGCTGATCGTTTCGGCCTTGCCGTTATTGCGCTGGCTCAATCGCCTGTTGCGTCGCCCCGCGAAAGCGAGCGAGCCTCAAACACATGAAAACTGATTTCCAGAGGTTAAATAATGAACGCTGAAAACATCGTCGCCGCCGAACTCGGTCTGAATACGTCCGGCAGCGCGCGGCCGGACGCTGAAAACTTGTTGGATTTTGACACGGCCGAGTTTCGGTCGAAGTTCAACCGTCTGCCCTTCGGCGTGCGGCATAAATTAGCGGGGCATCCACTCTTCACGCTGCACAGCCTGCTTGATCTGACGCGCCGTCTGCCCCCGCATTACACTCGCTACAGTTCCGGCGAAATGTCGGTGGAAGACGGGCTATTTAATGGTAAACAGACCGGCCTCAGCGTCGAAGAGACGATTCGCCAGATCGAAGAGTGCGGCTCGTGGATGACCATCCGTTTCGTTCACGATGATCCTGCCTACGGCGCACTGATGAATCAGCTCCTGGATCAGATCAGGCCGTTCTCGGAAGAGTTGACGGCGGACATGGTGATGCGCGAGGCTTTCATCTTCGTCTCTTCGCCAAACGCCGTCACGCCCTACCACATTGATCCCGAATACAACTTCCTGCTGCAGGTGAGCGGGACGAAGATCATGCACGTATTCGACAGGAGCGACCCGGAGATTCTGACCGAACTGGATTTGGAGAGGTTTCTTTCGGACGGCTCCACGCAGGTGGAGTTCAAGCCGGAATACCAGGCGAAAGCGATGAGCTTCGATCTGCGTCCCGGTTGCGGCGTGCATGTTCCGTTAACGTCTCCCCACTGGGTGCAGAACGGGCCGGAAGTCTCCATTTCGTTCAGCATCACTTTCCGCACGCCACATTCCGATCGGCTGCAAATGATTCACAGCGCTAACGCATTCCTGCGGCGAAACGGCGTCACTCCTGCGTCTATCGGCAAATCCCCGCTGCGGGATACGCTGAAGTATCAAATCTATCGAACGATATCCACCGCCAAATTCAAGTTTTCAGGCGGGCAGTCGAGAGAGGGATATAAATCCTGAGGGTCAGCGCGCTTATGCCACTCGTGTCCGTTATTTTGCCAACCTATAACCGGGCCGATACGATCCGGCGCGCCATTGAAAGCGTGCGGAAC
>Ga0124850_1000147_pt1 | contig 10965 bp, 9 predicted proteins | sample PanSoiMetaGPlot1_FD_97462 | JGI IMG/M metagenome (GOLD analysis project Ga0124850, IMG submission 97462) | Tropical forest soil microbial communities from Panama analyzed to predict greenhouse gas emissions - Panama Soil - Plot 1 (PacBio error... | ecosystem: Environmental > Terrestrial > Soil >...
CCTCCATGCGGGCAGCGGCGCAGCGGCCGCGGTTTTCACATGATGCGGCCTGACAACTATGCCTTCGGCAAGCACGTCATAATCATCGTCACTTCCACTCGCCGGACAGGCGGGAAGCCGAGGCGCGCTTGAGGATCAATGCATCCATCTTACTTCGATTAGAAGGGGCAGCGACGAGGCTGCCCCCTCTAGCGCGAGTCGATGGCCTTGAACCGCGAATGAAATGTCTCCCCCCGCGCGGCGGGACGGCAGGCCATCTTTCTGGAGACCGAGCCGCGCGCTGCCCGGCCGAGAAGGAGCCCAGCCGCGGGAGCGACGTTAGTAGGCCAAGGCCGGTTGGCGGTGTCAACGAATTGGTAAAGTACGCTGACATTGACGCGCGCGGCCACGCCAAGGGCGGCGCGGGGCATGCAGAGAAAGACAGGTCAATGAGTCGGGGATCGAGCAGACAGGCGTCGCTTTCGATGTGAAATTAAAGTGTCGACATCTCAGCAGGCGGCCGCTCATCTCAGCCCCCCTCAGCCGGCGGCTTCCGCCGGGATGTTCGGAAAGACCCCGCATGCGAACTCGCGCCTCGCTGCGGGGTTTTTTCTTTTCTGTCATGGGGGAACGGTTCGCCGCGATCCGAATTGATTTGGCGCGGAAGATAGGCACACTACTTTTCGCAAGCATCGCTGATCGCGCTAAGCCCCGCCTCCGGCCGGAAAGCGGGGCTTTTTCCTTTTGCCGTAGCGGCTGTTCGGATCAGGATTTCGCCGCGTTTAACCTCTCAGCCAAGCGGCGCCTCTGCAACACGGTAGGAAAGCGCTTCATCGACGGCGCCCGACGTTGCTGCGCAGTCTTCACCGCGCGATCCCGCGCCGCAGCTACAACCAACCTAGCGCGCTCAAGCCAGTCTTTGGTCCTGAGCGCCCTCTTCTTTTGTGCCGCAGCCAAGAGCTGGGCCACTGCCAATGTCTTCATGATCTCGCCCCCAGGGCGGGCGCGACCAGAATTTTTGGACGCACCACCGGCCTCGCCAATGGCTCCCCACTATTTCGAAATCTCAGAAGTTCCCTCTGACGGCCAGCAATGATGCCTAGTAGGGAGTCTGCGGCAAAATGAAATATCCGTCCCGCTCAACGGCGCTCACAATTTCGGATGAATTCGCACCAATTCTAGGTCCATCCGTCACGTTAATCTCCATCGGTCGGTCATACACCCAAGCCCCTTCTCGTCTCGGCAGTTTGGCGCCGGTTTCGTCGTCTGTTATTGCCATCTCATCACCACTTCCGGCGCGAAACACGTGATACTTCATAATCGTCTCCCGGGCTCGGCATAATGGTGGCGACCATACAACCGGTTCCTACGGAGCGTCCGGCACGAATAGCCCATAGGGCATCCGCTCTTGGAAATACTTGAGCACGCGCGTCTCGCTTGCGGGCACGCTGATCGCTAACGCTTCGCCGTCGGCGATCTTGAACTCGACAACATAGGTGCCGTTCGGCTTCGGTAAGTAGATCATGATCCGGTTGTGGCCGCTCGATGGAGCCACGCTCATCGCCAGCGCTCCCTACCCCAATCTTCTTCTGCCTCGCGCTTTACGGCCGGCGCCGTAGGGTTCTTCATTTTCAGCCAATCCCGCGAGCGCCCCGAGCGATACGGCGAACCAAGCCGTTTACTGACGATGCCCTTCGAAGCCAAGCTTCTATGGCGTCCAGCAGATTTGGTAACCGTTCGATTCGGTTCTGCGCCCACTGGCCGAAGTCACGGGCCAACCTGCGGTCATTGGCCGCCACATCGCGGACCGCAGTGCCCGCGATTCGTCGAACGAAACATTATGGAAGATTTGACGGGATTGCCGGATCAATCCGCTTTGACGCCCGCGAACTTCACCACCTTACCCCACTTTTCGGTCTCGGCGGCGATGAGCTTGCCGAAGTCGGCAGGCGAGCCTGGAAGTGCGGTGGCGCCCCACTTGGCAAGCCGCGCCTTCATCTTGGGATCGGCAAGGGCCGCGTTGATCTCCGTGTTGAGCTTGTCGGCGATCTCGGCCGGCGTGTTGCGCGGCGCGCCGATGCCGGTCCAGAAGCTAAACTCATAGCCCGGCAGGAATTCGGCAACCGTCGGGAGGTCCGGCAGCACCGGCGAGCGTGTCGCGATGGTTATTGCCAGCGCGCGAAGTTTGCCAGCCCTGACGTATTCGATCGATGAGGACATGCTGGCGAACATGACCTGCACCTGTCCGCCGAGCAGATCGACAAGCGCAGGGCCCGCCCCGCGATAAGGCACGTGCACGAGGTTCACGCCGGTCATCATCTTGAACAGTTCACCAGCAACATGGTTTCCGGAACCGATGCCGGCCGACGCCATGTTGATCTTGCCGGGATTGGCCTTGGCGTGGGTAATGAACTCGGGAACCGTCTTGACCGGCACCGAGGGGTGCACCTCTATGGCAAAAGGCTCGCGAGCCATGCTCGCAACCGGCGCGATGTCGCGGATGAAATTGAAATTGAGCTTGTCGTAGAGCGTCGCGTTGACCGCGTTCACGAAAGTGGCCACGAGGAGCGTATAACCGTCAGGGGGCGCGTTCACGACCATCTCGGTGCCGATATTGCTGGCAGCTCCTGGTCGGTTCTCGATGACGAATTGCTGGCCGAGCCGATCCGACAGCCATTGTCCTATTAGGCGTCCCATGATGTCGGTGCCACCGGCGGGGGCAAATCCGACAATGATGCGCACCGGCCGCGACGGATAGGCCTGCGCCCTCGCGATGCGCGAGAACACCGGCAGCGCGGCCCCGCCGGCGGCCAGATGCAAGAATTGTCTTCGGTGGCCGAGTAGATGAGGAGGTTGCCCGTCCTCATCCCTCGCAGAGCCGGATGTGCAGATTTCCCGCTTCCGGTTCTTCATGGGAGAGCCTCGCTCGTGGTGGTGTACCGATGGACAATTCGAGGCGCTGGCAGAGGGCAGCGCTTGAGGAGTGCAGTGAACCGGCGCCAGTGGAGCCGGCTCCCGCGATCCCGCCGCGACAGCCATTTCTGCCAAATCCTCGCGACTTGGTAGGCGTACCAGCTTAGTCGTCGAGAGTTGCCGGTTATGCCGTAGTAGGCATAGTGGCCCCGCATCATCGCGGTCAGATGGTGGTGCTGGTCAGGGATCGGCTGGTGCCGGTTGAACCGGCACCAGGCCGCCACTGCCGCCAGCGCGCGCGAGTAGCGGTTCTTGGCCGTGACGAGCCGCACCACATTCTTGCCGGCCCGCGACTTGCCCCAGATGTAGGTAAAGCCGAGGAAGGTGAACGTGGTCCCATCCGTGGCCGGGTCGGCCATCCCATTTGATGCGGTGTTGCGGAACTCGACGAAGCGCGTCTCGTCGGGATGGAGCGTCAGCCCATACCGTGCAAGCCGCTTGCCCAACACACCAAGGACGCGTTTGGCGTCAAGCACATCCTCGAACGCCATGACGGCATCATCGGCGAAGCGGACAAGGGTACATCTGCCTGCAAGCCGTGGTCGCACCTCGTGCTCGAACCATTCGTCCAGCACGTGGTGCAGGAAGATGTTCGACAGGCAAGGTGAGATCACACCGCCCTGCGGGGAGCCTTCGGTCGTGTGGCGCAGGACACCATCTTCTAGGATTCCTGCCTTCAGCCACTTATCGATCATCCGTCGGATCACGCCATCCATGACTCGCCGGTCAAGAATGTCCCGAAGGTGAGAGTGTGGTATCGAATCAAAATATTTTTTGATGTCGATATCGATCACCCAACGCAGCCGTTGGCTCATGAAGCCCGCACGCAGATACTGCAATGCCTGATGAGCCGAGCGACCGGGCCGGAAGCCGAATGAGCAGGGTAGGAAGTCTTGCTCAAACACAGCCTCCAGCACCATGACGATCGCTCGATGCGCCACCTTGTCCTCAAAGGTCGGGATACCGAGCGGCCGACGCGAGCCATCCGCTTTCGGAATGTACGTCCTGCGCACTGGCGGCGCTTGGTAGCGACCCGTCTTGATGCGGTCCAGGAGGTCCAAGAGATTGGCTTCCAGGTTTCGCGCATAGGCGTCCGCCATCACGCCGTCGATGCCGGGTGCTCCATCCTTGCGGGTGAGCCGGTAGGCCTCCTGCATCCATTCCAGATCGATGAGGTGGTGCAGCGTGGACAACGCCACACCTCGTTGCGTTCTTGCCAGTTCAGCTATCCGTTGTCGTTTCGTGGACAGGTTTGTGAGGCTCAAGGTCCTCTCCCGTGTTTCCCGCCAACGGTTCTCTCCACATGGCACCCCTCTTTCCTCGATCGGGTCCAGGTGAGTCCGGTTCCCGATGTCACAGGTCCTATTGGGGTGCTACGACTTCCCGCTACGCATCCCCGGTCACTTATTTGCTTCGCTTCCGAGGTCCACGCGCTCCTCCTTGCTTCGTGTCTCGCAGTTTGCGCTCCCGGTAGGTCGGAGGGACCTTCCAGGCCAGGATCATTGTTCGACCGGCTACCCGAACTGCCGGTTCGCTCGCACGCGGACGTGAACGGGATCTCCCAGGTTTCCAGGCGATCCATCCTGTGCCTTTGCCCCGCTCTACGACCCCGGCCGAACCGACGACCCCTCGCCTCTTGACGGTTTCGTCGATGCTGCCCCCGCACTTCCCACGGCGAAGGCTTCAGCGGTTGATGAATTTCGGGGCTCTATCACGCGGCTTTGGCACTTGCTGCCTACGCTTCAAGAACGATGTTGCCACCATCCCTGCAAAGCTCGCTTCCGGCTGGCTGGCTCGCCTTTACCGGGAGGGAGTTGAACCCTCTGGATCGCTACAAAAGGTTTCAGATCACATTCCCATCCTCCTTTTCTGGATTTGTCCTGGCGCAAGGGAAGTTTCATTTTGAACCTCCCTTCACGTCATTCGATCACCTCGTCGGCACGCGCGAGCAGCGTGGGTGGCGCGGTAAGGCCGAGCGCCTTCGCAGCCTTGAGGTTGATGACTAGCTCGAACCTGGTCGGCTGCTCAATGGGAAGATCGGCCGGTTTGGCGCCCTTGAAAATCTTGTCGATGTAGGTCGCTGCTCGACGGTAGAGGTCCGGGTAGCTTACGCCGTACGCCATCAAGCCGCCGTTCTCGACGAACTCCCTGGTGGGATAGATTGCCGGCAGCCGATGCTTGGCCGCAAGCTCCAGGATAGTTCGCTGATTGGCTTGTATGAGCGCGTCGACCGACGTGAGCAGCGCGCCGGCGTGTTGCGCTTTCGCGGCGGCGAATGCGGGTGCGATGTCCTCCGGCTTTCGCACATCGAGAAGCTGGCTTTCAACGCCCAGTGCCCGCGCCGCGAGCTCAACTTCCTTCCAGCGCAGCGCAAAGGTGGGGTTGCCCATGTTATACAGGGCCGCAATCCGGACGAGGCCCGGCACCATCTCCTTGAGCAGCTCGAGCCGTTTCGCCTCGGTGTCCGTGTTGATCGCCGTCAGCCCGGTGACGTTCCCGCCTGGACGGGCGAGGCTGACCGCAAGCCCGGTGCCGATTACATCGCCGACCGATGCCATCACGATGGGAATTGTTCTGGTCGCATTCCGCGCAGCGAGCGCTGAGGGTGTGCCTCTGGTCACGATGACATCGACATTGAGACGCACCAGTTCCGCCGCCAATGCCGGGAAGCGTTCGGCGCGGCCATCGGCAGATCGATACTCAATGATGAGGCTTCGACCCTCGTCATATCCGAGTTCCCGGAGACCTTTGCGCAAGGCATCGAAATTGGCGGCGTTGGCTTGCGGGGGTATTGTCTCCAGTATACCGATGCGCCTGGCCAGCTGCTGCGCCCGCGCCGAGAGCGGCCACGCTGCCGCGCCGCCGAGCAGCGTGATGAACTCGCGACGGCTGCTCATTCGATCACCTCGTCGGCGGTAGCGAGGAGCGACGGTGGCACGGTGAGCCTGAGCATCCTAGCGGTCTGCATGTTGATGACCAGCTCGAACTTGCTCGATTAGACGACTGGTAGGTCGGCGGGCTTGGCACCTTTGAGGATTCGACCGGTGTAGACGCCGATCTGCCGAAAGGTATCGCCAATGCGAGGCTCCGCCAAGACTGATACAATGCTGGGGCCAATGACGCGGGCTTGTCAGATCGGCTAACGGGCGCAACTATCGCGCGGCGCGGAGCGTATCCGGTGAATGTCGCACAAAGGCAATTGGGTGGGAAACCTGTCAACTGAAAAGGAGATCTGTCCATGACCGTTCAGGCAATGGGCTATTTCTGGGTTGGCACCTCAAAGCTCGATGACTGGACCAGTTTTGCTATCGGCCAGCTTGGGCTTCAGGCGGTTGATCGCGGCGGCGCCATGCGCGCCTTCCGCATGGACGACCGGAAGCAGCGCCTGATCGTCGACGGTGGGTTGACGGATGGAGAGCGTTTTTTCGGCTGGGAGGTTGCGGACGCGACGGCGCTCGATGCGCTAGCGGCGCGGTTGGAAAATGCCGGCGTCGCGGTGCGGCGTGAGATCGCCACCGTGGCGGACCAACGATGCGCCGCTGAGGTGATTTCCTTCCGCGATCCGGCCGGCAACCGTGTGGAGGCGTTCCACGGTGGTCAGATCGCCGATGAACCATTCCGCCCGGCACGGCATATAGGGGGTTTCCGTACTGGGACGCAGGGCGTGGGACATGCCGTGCTGATGATGCCCGAAATCGACGCGGCCCTTACATTCTATCGGGACCTGCTGGGCTTCCGGATCACTGACTTCATGGGGCCGCCGGTGTCGCTGTATTTCATGCACGTCAACACCCGCCATCATAGCCTCGCCATTGCCCAAGGGCCACGCAGCCGCATGCACCATCTGATGATGGAATTTTACTCTCTCGACGATGTTGGCAAGAGCTACGATATTGCCCAGCGGGAAGACCGTGTCGCGGTGAAGTTCGGTCGGCATCCGAACGATTTCATGACGTCATTCTACATGCGCACGCCTTCGGACTTCCTGATCGAGCATGGATGGGGTGGCCGCGAAGTCAGCCCCGGCTGGCAGCCGGTCGAGCTGAAATCCGTCGGCAGCTTTTGGGGGCACCAAGGGCTGTTCGAATCGCTGGGTGAAGGACCACCGCCGCCAGATGCGCCGCCACACCCGCCGATGCCAGCTCCGGAGCCGAACCACGCACCGCTGCAGGTGATCGACGGCAATTACGAGCGTATGAGCGGCGTTTGCCCCTGGTGGGATGCGGTGAAGCGCGCTAGTAGATCGATCTGAGTTTGCGGTTGCTACCCAATCGCATTGCCGGCCGAGAGCCAAGCTGCCGTTGACCGGTTGGCTTCCCTCTCGCAGTATCCCCGACGAAAGGCGCAAGACCGTGGCATCTTATCGGTGGATCGAAGTCAAGCCTATCGCAGGAGCGCTCGGCGCTGAAATCGCCAACGTCGACCTGAGTACGTTGGATGATGAAACGTTCAGGCAAATAGAGGCCGCCTGGCTCGAGCACCTTGTGGTCTTTTTCCGCAACCAGACCCTCACGCCCGAGCAGCAGGTCGCCTTTGCTAAGCGCTTCGGTGAAATCCACTATCACCCGTTCATGAAAGGCATGGACGAGCATCCCGAGATCCTCGAAATCATCAAGGAGAAGGGTGACACCAGAGCATTCGGGGAGGTCTGGCACACCGACCAGATGTTCAATCCGAAGCCCGCAAAGGCGACGATACTACGCCAAGGAGACGCCTGATGCGGGCGGTGATACGCTATTTGCCAACATGTACCTCGCCTACGACGCGCTATCCGATCCGATGAAAGAGATGCTCAAGGGCGTCAAGACCAGCAATGTCGGAGACCGCAAGAAACTGAGCCAGAACGACGAGATAGGTTCTACGAGAGACGGCCGTTACGCCGGCAACGAGAAGATGGCAGCCAAGGTGCGCGACCCCGGCGACGTGCAGACGGAATCCGCGCATCCGCTTGTGCGCACCCATCCTGAGACCGGCCGCAAAGCGCTCTACATAGGCAATCACACGCAAACGCTCGATGGGTTCAAGCGCGCCGAGGCGCGGCCGATTCTCGATTTTCTGATGACGCATGCCGTTCAGCCAGAGTTTACCTGCCGATTCCGCTGGGAGGTTGGTTCGCTGGCGATCTGGGACAACCGCTGCACCCAGCACCGCGCACTCAACGATTATCCGGGCAAGCAGCGGCGTATGCATCGGATCACCATCGCGGGTGATGCGCCGTTCTGAAGTCGGTAGCCATTTCCATTCTTCGGTGTGCCCGAAACCGTAGAGAGGAATTATGGTTCTAATAATTTGCAGGGCCGGTATCGGTTTGAGCTATGTAGAAGCTGGCAGCTTGGCGAGGTAGGTTATGTCCCCTTCTGGCACGGACGAGCTGTGCCAGCGTCATACTCGGTGAGTCCACCGTTCGAGTGAAGCGGCTGTGCGTCGGACGTAGCCAAACAGTCTCTGGATGCCCTTGTCACCGTCTCGTTCGCATTCATACGAATAGGCCATGCAGCTTCAGGACCTCGCGCAAGTAGTGCGCAGCAAGAACGCCGGCCCGCGTCGCATCACCTTGGATGTCATCTTCCGCAACGACGCGGATTATCAACGGGCGACGCAATCGGAAGCGCTTACGGCTGAGAAGATCGCGCCACTTTACGGCGTGGCATTTGACGCGGTCACGGTGATCAACTACCCGCTCGGCCGTGCGATCAAGATCGTGGTGCCGCGCGAAATCATGTCGGGTGACCCCGGCGACCGTGACGTCTATGGTGCGCAACAGCACACGCCGCTCCTGAGGCTTGAAATATGACCGCGTCCGCGCGGATATTGGACCATTTTTCCAAAGCGAACGGTTCGCAGCCGATCCGAATTCTTGGCGCCTCCGGGCAGCTCGGATACGGCGTGCCGACGCCGGCATTTTCGGCGGGACTTGAGCGGAAGCCGCATCTGATCGGTTGCGACATGGGATCGATCGACATCGGTCCCTATTATCTTGGCAGCGGCGAGCTCGCGACCGCGCTAGCTGCCACGCGGCGGGACCTGCGCAAGGTAATGCTCGGCGCCCTCAAGCTGAAAATTCCCCTCATCATCGGCTCCGCCGGATCGGCCGGCGCCAAGCCGCATCTCGAGCAGACTCTGGCGATCATTCGCGAGATAGCTCGCGAGGATGGGCTCAGCTTTCGCATGGGCGTGCTGCGCGCCGACATTGAAAGGACAGTGCTCAAAACCGCGCTTCGCTCGAATGGTGTCGTACCGATCGACGGCATGGCGATGCTCGACGCGACGGAAGTGGACGCTGCGGCCAATATCGTTGGTCAGATGGGTATGAGCGCGTTCCAGCGCGCCTTGGTTGCCGGTGTCGACGTCGTCGTTGCCGGCCGCGCCTGTGACACGGCGATCTTCGCGGCGTTGCCGGCGGTGGCCGGCTTTCCCATCGGACCCGCGCAGCACATGGCCAAGATCATCGAATGCGCGTCGCTGTGCTGCGTTCCTGGCGGACGCGATTCGATCCTGGCAACGCTCGATCAAGAGGGTTTCGAACTCGAAAGCATGGCGCCGCAACGCCGAGCGACGCCGGTGTCGGTGGCGGCGCACAGCCTCTACGAGCAGAGCGATCCCTTCACCGTGCTGGAACCGGAAGGTCGGCTCGATCTTGCGCGCGCTACGTATCATGCCCTCGACGACCGGCGCACACGCGTCGTCGGCGCGGTCTGGGAGGAGGCCAGAGAGCCGTGGGTCAAGATCGAGGGGGCGCGGCATGTGGGGGAGCGCGCGATCCTGCTCTGCGGCACTGCCGATCCCCGCTTCATCGCGCGCCATGAGCAACTCTTGCAAGAAGTCGAAAGCGTGGTGCGCGATCTTGTTTGCGAAGATGCGGCCGAAGATTACGTGCTCACCTGGCGGGTCTACGGGGTGAATGGCGTCCGCATGACATCGGTGACACAGAACATACCGCTAGGTGAAGCCTTCATCCTCGGCGAATGCATCGCGCCCACACGGGCGCGGGCGGCCGAAGTGATCCGGACGACCAAGCAATATCTGCTGCACCATGGCTATGAAGGCAGGCTGTCTACAGCCGGCAATCTCGCCTTTCCGTTCACGCCGCCGGAAGTCTCGGTTGGGCCCGCCTACCGATTCAATGTTTATCATCTGATGCGGGCAAGTGACCTTGATGCACTGTTTCCACTTGAGATCGAGACAGTGTAGCGCCACCGCGCCTTTCATTGAAGGTGAAGCGTCGGCACGATCATCCGCACAGGCCGATTGGGATAGACGTCTTTGCTGGTCTGCCCCTGCGCCGTGCCGCCGACAAGCAGCGCTAAGCCGATGAATGTTGCGATCCATTTGCGCACGTTTGTTCCTCAATTAGCGGAATAGTCTCGTGCAGCAATGTAGACACGGTCGTCCTCGGCGGTAAGCGTGGCACCGAGCGCCTTGCTGCGCGCGGTGAGGTCCGCAAGCACCTCGGTCTCGTCCGCTGTCCGTTGGAATATGGTTTCATGGCAGGCATTGTGGCGGACGAAGCGGAAATTATCAGAGCCGCACCTTCCGTTCTCGAACGACACTTCGGCAACCATTCCGATCCAGTTCTCGTGTCTGCGCCCGAGGTGGCCAGTCTTGAAACAAAGATTGCCAAGACCGTAATAGATTGGCCGCCCCTTATAGAGCTCGACCGGCAGCGAATAGTGTGGGCCGTGACCCACGACGACATCGGCGCCGGCGTCGATGGCTGCGCGGCCGATCTCGGTCATATATTGTAGTGGCTCGCGTCCGAGCCCCCAATGGCAGGAGGCGACCAAGATGTCGACTTTGGGGCGCAACGCTGCGATGTCCTTGCAGAAGTCCGCGAGGTAGGCCGGATCGGCCCAGGTGATTATCACCGGTGGAATGCCGGGCCGATTGGCCGGGGGGATTCCCCCATGCAACCGGCCCATCGGCACATGATAGGCGGTATGGCCGTGCAAGACCGCAATGCCGGGTGCGTCGTCACGCGCCTCATGGTCGGTCGGCCAATAGACCGAGCTGCGT
>Ga0124850_1000148_pt1 | contig 10946 bp, 8 predicted proteins | sample PanSoiMetaGPlot1_FD_97462 | JGI IMG/M metagenome (GOLD analysis project Ga0124850, IMG submission 97462) | Tropical forest soil microbial communities from Panama analyzed to predict greenhouse gas emissions - Panama Soil - Plot 1 (PacBio error... | ecosystem: Environmental > Terrestrial > Soil >...
CCAAAATGCGCCTGTAAGCGGCCTCGTCGATGACCGGACCGACCATGATCCCTGGTTGCTCCGGGTTTCCGATGCGAAGACTCGCTGCTGCCGGGATTAAACGCTCCATCACACGGCCATAGTTTTCCTCGAGTAGAATTAAACGCGATAGCGCGGAGCACTTTTGTCCCTGAAAACCGAACGCGGAATAAATTCGAATACATGATCGTCTCGTCAAGATCTGCATCGGTATCGACGATGATGGCATTTTTACCGCCCATCTCGCAAATCACCCGCTTCAGCTCCCTTTGACCCGGCCGAGTGATGCCGGCGGATTGCCAAATTTTTAGTCCGACTTCCCGTGACCCGGTGAACGCGACCAAATCGACATCTTTGTGATCGACAAGGTGCGCTCCTATGACAGAACCGTGTCCAGACAGAAAGTTCAACACACCCGGCGGAACGCCTGCTTCCTCGAACACCTGCATGAGCATGGCGCCGCAGATAATCGATTGTTCGGACGGCTTCATGATCACGGCGTTTCCAGTAACAACGCCAGCGGACGCCATGCCGCAGAGAATCGCGATCGGAAAATTCCACGGCGCGATTACGAAGGCGACGCCACGCGGCCAGTAATGATGATAACTCTCTTCGCCGGGCACCTGTTGCGTGAGTTTGGGGCGGCCGAGTCGCCGCGTTTGCTGCGCATAGAACGTGCAGAAATCGATCGCTTCGCGAATATCGGCGTCGGCTTCAGACCATGGCTTGCCGACTTCAAAAACTTCTACTGCCGAGAGCTCGTAACGCCGGCGCTCCAGGATGTCTGCCGCGCGCTCCAGTAATTGCGCTCGCTCCTCGAATGGCGTCCACCTCCATTTTTCGAATGCCGCACGCGCAGCCTTAACTGCCCGCTCAGCTTCCTCGACTCCGGCTTCGGTTCCGTAGCCGACAATCTCCGTCGGCTCGGCTGGATTAACCGATGGCGTCAAATTGTCGGTCCAAATTTTTTCTCCTCCGATATAAAGCGGATGTTTTTCACCCAAGCGTTTTCGCGCTTCGCGCAAGGCGCTCTGCATTTTGTCCTGGCTGTCTTTGTAAATGAAACTCACAAGCGGTGCGTTTCGGAAACTATGGCCATCTGTTGAATGAAGTGAAGTGCCATTTTTCACATTCGCTCGATTGGGGGTGCCCGGATCAACGGTGCCGACCGAAGCGGGTTGGATCAGGTCTTTTGGATCCCGCAGCAATTCTTTCGCTGGCACGTTCTCAGCAAATTTTGCCCGCAAAAATCCTTCGTTCGACGTGTTCTCAAGCAGACGCCGAACGAGATAGGCCATTCCGGGGAGCAGTTCCCCAATGGGACAGTATTCGCGGACGCGGTAGCCCATTTCTACCAGCGCGCGCTTGATCGGACCAGCCATGCCGTAAAGCAACTGAAACTCGAAGCGGCTCCGATCAATCCGGAGTTCGTCCGCGACCGCCTGCGCATGCGCGATGCTGCGAATGTTATGCGATCCGAATGCAGCGGTAACAATCGCCTCATTTTCAAAAAGCAAGCGCGTGAGCTCCTCGAAATTTGCGTCGCTCTCGGGCTTCTGAAGAAACACCGGAGGATTCGATCCGTTCTGGCCCGATTTCGTTGTCTCGTAATCCCAATATGCACCTTTTACCAGGCGGACTGCAAAGCGCGTGCCGCGTGCACAGCCCCACTCAATGAGATCGCGCAAGTCGTGGTCTGAATCTCGCAAATAGGCCTGAATGACGATCCCAGCATGCGGCCAATCTTTGAATTCCACCTCGGTCAAAATGGTTTTGAACAGCTCGAGAGTGGTATTTTTGAGCGCATAACTCTCCATATCGAAGTTGATAAATGCGCCTAGCTCCCGTGCGCGGCGAAGAAGCGGGCGTAATTTGGTACTGAGATGGGCGATTGCATCCGCCGGAGCGGCCGGACTCATTTGCGAATAAAGGGCAGAGATTTTGACTGACAGATTTAGTACCGGGAAAAGCTCTGCGCTTTTTCCAAGAGGGTCCGTCCAGTCTTTTGTTTCGCGTGCGAGCTTGTCCAGTAAATCCGCATAACGCGCTGCATATTCATCAGCCTCGACTTCGCTCACAACTGCTTCGCCCAGGACATCGACGGTGAAGCAAATTTTTTGCGCGCGCCGCTTGCGCAGCGTCGCTATGACGTCATGCGGATTTCGTCCGGCAATAAATTGGTGCGCCGTTTCGGAAACATTCCATCGCAGGATGGCAGCGCTCATCCATGGGACGAGACGTGCCACGCGAACTCCCAAGCTGACGAGCGGGTGGAAACCATCGTTGCCATCGCTGAAATATTCTTCGAGATGCTGAATAATCTCACTTGATCGATGTAGTGATGGCAGGACGGCGACAAATCGGAACAATTGCGTCTTGAACCGCTCGTCATGCATCGAGAGCGCCATCAGGCGCTGATAAAATCCGGCTTTGCTGAAAAATCGCTCCGGATGTTTATCGACCAGCTCAAAAATACGTGCGCCGCGCTGCTCGATGTCGCTCTGGAGCGATCTCATTGCGAAGGTTAGTCCGCGCCCGCGCGTTAGGCAAAATGCAACAGAACATCGACACAAAAAGCGATTTCGAGGCGCAAAAATTTACTTGAAAACACGCTCACCTGACCAGCTTTCTCCGAAATAGAAATGAAACTGCTGTAGTCAATCGGAGGAGCAAATACAGGAGGGATTTGCCTGGCAGATTCGGAGGCCCAGGGCTCCGCTGTCAGGCAATCTCTTTGTGCCGATTGTTCAGTCGGCTGAACTCGCGTAATAGAGAGCCGATGGGCGCAGGTACGATTCGTCATCAGTTTGCCAGTGACAACACGGCGGCGATTTGCCCCGAGGCGTGGACAGCTTTGGAGCAGGCAAACACCAGCTATGCGGCCTCTTACGGCGAGGATGAATGGACGGCGGAGGTGGGCGACCGGATCCGGGAAATTTTCGAAGTTGACTGTGACGTCTATTTTGCCTTTACCGGGACCGGGGCGAACGCACTAGGTCTGGCTCAGGTTTGCCAACCTTTTCATGGTGTGATCTGTCACGAGCGCGCCCACATCCAAACCGACGAGGCCGGGGCTACGGAGTCTTACACGCGGGGAGCCAAATTGTTTCTAACGAAAACCAAAGACGGAAAGATCGACCTCCGTGAGGCAGAACAACTCTTCGTGCAACAGGTGGAGTTGCATGGGCACATGATGCACGCCCTTAGCATCGCACAGGCGACCGAGCTCGGAACAGTTTACGCGACGGATGAAGTTGAGGCGGTTGGCGCGTTTGCGCGGACTCACAAAATGTTGCTTCACATGGACGGTGCGCGCTTTGCCAATGCTGTCGCATCGCTTGGCTGTGCGCCGAAAGCGATCACTTGGAAAGCGGGTGTAGATATCCTCAGCTTTGGTGCGATAAAAAATGGCGTGGCGGCGGGCGAGCTGGTCGTCTTCTTCGACAAGAACTTTTCTCGTGACTTTCAATATCGCATCAAACAAGCTGGGCACCTCGTCTCGAAAATGCGCTTCCTCGCTGCGCCGTGGATAGGGTTGTTAAACGGAAATGTTTGGTTGCGAAACGCGCGGCACGCGAACGATGCCGCGGACAAGCTTGCGCAGCGCCTTCGAGAAAAGGGAGGAGTGGAAAGCGTATTTCCAGTGGAATCGAACGCAGTGTTCGTGCAGTTGGATGAGCACCTCGTGCGAGATCTGCACGCGCGCGGCTGGCGCTTTTATAAGTTTGTGGAGCCTGACATTTATCGTCTGATGTGCTCGTGGTCCACCACAGACGAAGACATTTCAATGCTGGTTGACGATTTTGTGGCGATTAAATGATTGAACAGATCGCTCCAGGAACGATCTTACCAACGAGATGAACTCATTTGAACGAGTGATGGTATTGGCAGCGCTACTGCTCGCCGGGTGCGGAACGACTACCAATGTAGCAAAGACTTCATATCACGTGACACGCGACGTGGCGGTCGGTTCTTATCACGTCGCGACCGCGCCCGTGCATTATGCTTTTAAGCGCCACAGCAACGAACCAACCATGGTCGGGACGACTGATGCAATCGAATCCGACGTGACCCAGCCCGGTCACCCCGCTCCATCGACGCGGGTGACCTCGGCGCCACAGCCTCGGCGAAACGCCGATACAACAAGAACTCAAAGGCCGCCCAAAACGAATCCATCCGTCGCTAGCAGCGAAACAACGCAGCCTGAACCAAGAACATCGCAGCCAGCCCAAGCGTCCACTTCCGCGCCGTTTCCAACAGCTAAGGCGGTGCCAGACAAACCGGGATACGTGTTTAGTCCATTTGATTCGAGCGGCAGATATGTAGACGTGAGCGGTTACGCGTCGGGGACCAAAGTTAAGGATCCCTGGACTGACAAGATTTTTATCGTGCCGTAGATGCTGGCACGAGGGCATCGAGTTGTAGCGACGGCTCTCTGAGCCATCCAACGCAAACACGTTCACCTAAACTGCCCATGGAGCGGTGGCTACAGATTGCCGCAAACATGCACGAGTGCTACCTAGTCATATGAGGTTGGCCCCAGGGGTTGCTCTCCTATCGCTGCTCTGCTGGCTGGTGGTTGCAGTTCCTCCACAGTGCCTTGGCCAGAACTACCAGGGTAAACAGCTCGTTAGGGCAGAACTCTTGGCCGATACAAACGCAGTTGTCCCGGGCAAGCCGTTTACCGTCGGCTTGTTGCTGCAAATGGCTTCGGGTTGGCACACCTACTGGAAATTTTCCGGCGACGCGGGTCTGCCAACGGAACTAAAATGGAAACTGCCGTCGGGCTGGAAGATCGGCGAAATCCAATGGCCCATTCCGCTGAAAACGATCGATCCCGGGGACATCGAAACCTACGGCTACACAAATGAGGTCCTGCTGATGCAGGAAATCACGCCACCGTCGAAGCTCGACGATTCCTCCGCGAAGCTTTCGACCGAAGCGAATTGGCTGGTTTGCGAAAAAATCTGCATCCCGGGCAGCGCCACATTGCAGTTGGATTTGCCTGTAGCTTCAACAAATCAGCCGGCGAACACGGACGTTTTCACGCGTTATCGTCGTTTGCTTCCGCAAAATTTCCCTGGACGTAATGTGGCGCGTGCCGATTGGAGCCGGGTTGGATCCGATCTTCGTTTGAAGATAACGAGCGAAACCTTAGCGAAATATCCGGCGCTCGATTTTTTCCCGTTGCCGGAGCAGGACACGATCGTTGGCCATCCTGCGGTTCAATCGCGGAAGCACAATGAAATTATTTTTCGCGTTCCGCTTGAGTCGGCGCCGAAAAATCTATCGTCGATGGCAGGTCTCGTTGTGTTTTCGCAACAACTGAATGGCGATGATCGCGCGGCGTGGCACATGACCAGTGCGCCGGTTCTTTCGGCGAGCCGTCCGGCGCCGACGCGCGGAGTTTTCACGTTTCTGCTCTTTGGGTTTCTCGGTGGATTCATTTTGAATTTAATGCCGTGCGTCTTGCCGGTGATCTCGCTTAAGATTTTCGGTTTTGTCCAACAAGCGGGACAGAGCCGGCAAAGAATCTTTCGCAGCGGTATTGCGTTCACCCTTGGGATTTTTGCGTGGTTCATCGGGCTGGCCGTCCTACTGATCGCACTAAAAGGTGCAGGGCGTGATGTAACCTGGGGCGGATTTCAGTTCACGAATGCCTACTTCGTCCTCGTCTTGAGCGTAATTGTGCTGGTATTCGCGCTGAATCTGTTCGGCGTGTTTGAGGTTTCGTTGCCACAATCGGTTACGCGCAGTTTGCTTTCGACTAGCGAACGGAAGGATCTGCTCGGTTCCTTTTTCCAAGGTGTCTTCGCGACTGTGCTGGCCACGCCGTGCACGGCGCCATTTCTCGGCACGGCGCTCGGCTTCGCCTTCACTCAGTCAGCAGCGATCATTCTGGCGATGTTCATCGCCATCGCTGCCGGTATGAGCGCGCCATATCTGCTTTTGAGCGCGCAGCCTGCATGGCTGCGTTTTTTGCCAAAACCAGGGCTCTGGATGCTGCACCTGAAACAATTTATGGGCTTTCTGCTTCTGGCGACGCTGCTGTTTTTGCTCTACGTACTCGGCGCGCAGCGGGGCTTGGAAGGAGCGATCTGGGCGAGCTGTTTCCTTCTTGTGATCAGTGTCGCGTGCTGGATGAAAGGTGCCTTCGTTTCGCCAATAGCCACGGGTACGAAGCGAACCATCGTGTTTGTACTCATGCTGATGCTCGTCCTCGGGGGCGGCGTTTACCTGATCGGCGACAAATTTCAGTCGGCGAAAATCACTTCGGCCGATTCGCACCTTCCCGGGAACTGGCAAGCGTTTACGCCTGAACGATTGCAAGCCGAATTGGAACAGGGCCACACGGTTTTTGTCGATTTCACCGCCGCTTGGTGTCTCACCTGCAAATTCAATGAGGCAAATGTGCTCGAAGCCCAGGACGTGAAAGATGCATTTCAACGTCATGGAATCGTGAAACTCAAAGCCGACTGGACCAACGGCGATCCGGCGATTACCAAGTTGTTGCGACAGTTCGGACGACCCGGTGTTCCGCTATACGTACTTTATCCAGCGAAAAACGAGGAGCCCATTGTTTTTCCGGAGCTGCTCACGAAAAGTATGCTACTGGACAAGCTCGAAACCGTCGCCAGTCGCGTCGCTTCGCAATAATTTAGGCAGGGGCTTTCGCGAGCAGTGTGATGCAGGCGCAGGGAATCGAATCGCTGCACGTTGAAATTTTTCCGGCCACGAGGATTGTTTTAATCGAACTTTAAACGTCTCAGCGACTCGGTTTTCTAATCAACCATATGAACATGAAGCTACTCTTACCCGCCGTTACATTATTGATTGGAACTGCACTTTTTGCCGCGGATGCACCGCCCGTTGGAAGCGCCGCGCCGGATTTTTCGCTCCCGGACGCAAAAGGACAAACGCATTCGCTATCGCAGTACAAGGGCAAGTACGTGGTGCTTGAGTGGTTTAATCCACAATGCCCGTTCGTGAAAAAGCATTACGGCGGCGGCAACATGCAAGACCTGCAGAAGGAATTCACTGATAAAGGTGTTGTCTGGCTGACCATCGATTCGAATGCGCCTGGGACCGAAGGCAATCTAACACCAGAAGAGGCGCAAAAAATTGCGACGTCATGGAAGACACATCAGACCGCGCTGCTGCTGGATCCCGAAGGCAGCGCGGGCCGCGCGTATGGTGCGAAGAACACGCCAAACATGGTCATCATCAATCCAGACGGGAAAATCATTTACCATGGCGCGATTGACAGCAAAGCCACGCCAAATCCGTCGGACATCCCGAGTTCTACGAATTACGTGAAGGCCGCGCTCGATCAATCGTTAGCCGGCAAGTCCGTTAGTACACCAGAGACGAAGCCCTACGGTTGCTCGGTCAAATATAAGTCGTCATAGAATTTCGGCGGTGGCAGGATTGTGAAAATTCTAAGCGGCGGTCGCGTTCGGCCGCCGCTTTTGTTTCCCAGTGAATCCACGCGCGCGCTAAAGTTCGCTTTGTATTTTGTACATTTTGCGCTGGAGACTATTGGGCTTCACCTCCGGGAGCCGCGCACGATGGAGCCAAGTCTCGAATCAAACTCTGCGACTGATGCCGAGTTGGCGCGAAATGCTGTTGGCGCAATTTGTCCTAGCTCATTGAGACAAGCACGATGCCCGCGGTGATCAGGAGCGCGCCCATGGCCAGCCGCGCGCTTAGCTTTTCCTTCAATGCAGCTGCGGCAAGGATGGTGATGAAGATAACGCTCAAACCCTGGAACGGATAAAGGTAACTGAGATCGAAACGCTGTAGCAGGCCAAGCGTCAAGAAAAAGGAAATCGTCATAAGAATAACGCCGATCACAACGCGGGAGATGAAATAGGGGTCGCTCATGCCGTTTTTCGCTGAAAATTCCATCGCTCGCTTAAGGATGAGTTGCGCTCCCACAAACGTCACGAGTGACACAACGATGAAGAAAAATGCGAGAAAACTCACAGGCGTTCCTCCATCTTTGCGATCGGCTTGGCCACTAGCGCCAAGCCGATGACCACTAGCGCAATCCCGCACCAACGCAACGCGGAGATGTGTTCGCCCAAAAAAAACCAACAGCCCAGCGGTACAAGCACATCAACCACGCGAGAGAGCGGATAAGCCACGCTGAGTGGGACGTACCGAAGCACGTAAAGCCAGCTGATAAAGCTGGCGATGATGAGAAGAATCGCCCACCACACCAGTGCAGATGCCAACCCGTTGACTCCGGTCCACGAGAACGCGTTTTCCGGCTCGGCAACTTCAGTTGCACCGCGTTTCAAAAGAAGTTCCGAGACGAATACGCAAGCGATGCTTAATCCGAGTTGCAACCACGGGTTGCCAAGGCCGGATGGCCGATTTTGCATCCGCTCTTGTAGCGCGCACTCACCTGCTCGCAACAAGTTTCGATGTGGTAGAGACGACCGCGCTGGGGTGTCCGACTGGCGCTGCGCACGGAGCCTACCAAACATTTCTCAAAGCTCGTGCGCGTTCGGAAACTTCCGCAAAACTGGATCGTGCTGGGTCGGCCCGAGATATTTGAGCACGCGCCGAAAAATCGGATTCAGGAGCGGATTGGTGTGCATGGCGTACAAGTCCAACGGCACTAACTCGCAATCCAGGTGCAGCTTCGGCTCATAATTGAGCGGGTTGCTGTAGTAGTATTTTAACCGTTGTTGCAGCGCCCACGAAATGATATCGCGCAGCGTGTAGAAATAGAGGTGCAGATCGAGCGCAACGTCGTAATCAAGTCCGATGCATTCGTCATAAATAGCGGCACCGCACACAAGGCAAAAACTGAATGCGACGATCTTGTCGTTCTGTCGCCATATAAAAAATCGCGCGCCCTCTGGCATTTGTTGGCCAATCGCCCGGAAATAGTCTTTCGTCAGTGTCTCAAATTTTAATGCTGACCGCTCGTGGACAGCCAGATACAGCGGATAAATTTCATCAATGAAAGGCGTGACGTCGGTCACCACTTCCATCTGAATGTTTGGTGCGCGCTCCGATTTGCGAAACTTCCGGCGCAAATCCTTTCGAGTCGCCTTGCTAAGTGTGCCGAAATATTCGTCCCAGTCTTTATATCGGAGCGACAGCCGCGTCATTGGCATGCTTGGAATCCGGGCGTATCCACTTGAGTGAAGCACCTCGAGCGCTGAGCGATAGTTCGCCGGAAAATCCTTAAAAACGACCAGGGAAGCTTTGTTTTGCTTCGCGTAGGTTTGAAGACTCGATTGCAGCGCCTTCGCCACGAATGGCTCGTCGTCTTTGCCGCATGCTCCCAAATCACCCGCGCCGGCCCCGCAACCCACCATCAACACACGCATTGTCAGAAACCGCGGGAACATTTTGCGAATCGTGCCCACGATGGAACGAACGTTGCCGCGCACGCCTTCGACGAGATTTTGCCGCACAAAGAACATCGGCTGAATTGCACGGACTTGGCCGGCGTGATCTTCAATCACCAGATAATGATGTTCGAATCCGCACCGCAGCGTTTCCTGCACGATCTCGTAGTAACGATGATCTTTGCACTTATTCTGAAGCGCACGCTTCCATGCGTCGCGATCTTGGAGCTCGGCAAGCGCTAGCACTTTTGCCACGCCTTGCGGAAACGGAATCATATCGCCGAGCGAAGTTTAGACAGAGAGGTACGGCTAAGCCTGTGCGCGTTCCGCGTTTGCTTCGGCTGTAACGTTTTCCACTTTCAGCACGCCATCGCGAATGTGTAGGTCGCGCTGGGGAAATGGGAACTCAATCCCAGCTTCACGAAATTTCTGTACGATAGCAAAGTTCAAATCGCTGCGATAGCGGCTTGGGCGCGCGCTCATTTCGCTGCTCCAGACCATCAGCTTAAAATCGATTGTGTTGTCGCCAAATTGCTCAAGGAAAACATTTGGAGCCGGATCCTTCAGAGTGTGAGGATTTTCGTGCGCGACCGCTAGTAATAATTCACGAACCTTGGCAACGTCGCTGCCGTAAGCGACTCCTATCGGGATGCGAAAGCGCACCCGCCGGTCGCCGTACGTCCAATTGGTTACCGGTGAATCAATGAATTTCGTGTTCGGCACAATCATCATGATGTTGTCATTGGTGCGAATGACTGTGCTGCGCGCGCGAATGTGTTCCACCTGACCGGCGATCCCGGCCACTTCGACGCGGTCCCCGATGGTGATCGGTCTCTCGGCGAGAATCACCAGGCCACTGATGAAATTACTCGCAATGTTTTGCAGCCCGAAGCCGACGCCCACGCCCACCGCGCCTGCGAAAACTGCAAGCGCAGCAAGATGAATTCCGGTGTTCTCCAAGACAATGAAGATTCCAACCACGAGCACGATGTTGCTGACCACCTGCGCGATGGCGTACTGCAAAGAACGATCCAGCCCGCTTTGCGCAAGCAACCGATTGAACAGAAAACGTTTTGTCCCGGATGAGATCCAAAAGACCACGATCAGGAGCGCGATCAGCAGAAAGACTTGAACGAGACTGAGCTTGATCGCGGGAAGAGGTGCGTTCCAGGCCAGCGGAATTCCCGCGGCATTGATCGCAGTAACGGTGAAGAAGACAATCGCCGCTACAGTCAGTATGGTTGTGACGATCGCGATGAAATTTGTGTCGATTTTGAAACGGCTGAAGAAACGCCGGACTACCTGACTTTGTAAAAATCGCGCAATGATCAGTCCGGCGGCAAAAAACCCGGCGAAGGCAATCAGCCCAAGAACGGTCACGTAGTGCCTGCCAAAATAAAACAGCGGGCGCTCGAGGAGCGTCAGATCCACGGTTTTTAGTGTGGGCGCGTTCCAGAGCTTAGCAACCGCGAAACGACAAGGCGCTTAGTTGCGATAACACCTCATCAAACCAAGCGAAGCTACGGCGCAAAGTCAATCCTTTAAGATATCGGCTGCGCG
>Ga0124850_1000149_pt1 | contig 10944 bp, 17 predicted proteins | sample PanSoiMetaGPlot1_FD_97462 | JGI IMG/M metagenome (GOLD analysis project Ga0124850, IMG submission 97462) | Tropical forest soil microbial communities from Panama analyzed to predict greenhouse gas emissions - Panama Soil - Plot 1 (PacBio error... | ecosystem: Environmental > Terrestrial > Soil >...
GAGAAGCTGCGCTCCGACCTCGCCAAGATGACCAAGGGCGAGGTGGCGCTGAACATCGTCGAGATCCGCAAGCCCGAGATCGACGCCACGCTGATCGCCGAGAACATTGCCCAGCAGCTCGAGCGCCGCGTCGCCTTCCGTCGCGCCATGAAGCGCGCCGTGCAGTCGGCCATGCGGCTCGGCGCCCAGGGCATCCGCATCAACTGCTCGGGCCGCCTGGGCGGCGCGGAAATCGCCCGCATGGAATGGTACCGCGAGGGCCGCGTGCCGCTGCACACGCTGCGCGCCGACATCGACTACGGCACCGCCACGGCCTTCACCACCTTCGGCACCTGCGGGGTCAAGGTCTGGGTGTTCAAGGGCGAGATCATGGCGCACGACCCCATGGCGCACGACAAGCGCGCCGAGGAGGCGGCACCGCAACGCACGCCGGCGCGCATGGAGCGCACCGAGCACAGGGACGCGTAAGAGACCATGCTGCAACCCAAGCGCACCAAGTACCGCAAGGCTTTCAAGGGCCGCATCCGCGGCGCGGCCAAGGGCGGCTTCAACCTCGACTTCGGCGCCTTTGGCCTGAAGGCGGTGGAGCCCGACCGCCTGAGCGCCCGCCAGATCGAGGCCGCCCGCCGCGCCATCACGCGCCACATGAAGCGCGCCGGCCGCGTGTGGATCCGCATCTTCCCCGACGTTCCGGTGTCGAAGAAGCCCGCCGAGGTCCGCATGGGCTCGGGCAAGGGCGCACCGGAGTTCTGGGTGTGCCGCGTCAAGCCGGGCCGCGTGCTGTTCGAACTCGACGGCGTGTCCGTCCAGGTGGCGCGCGAGGCCCTGACGCTTGCCGCGGCCAAGCTGCCGATCAAGACGCGCTTCGTGAGCCGCGTCGGGACCGAGGCGTGAGGAGAGAGCCATGAAGGCGTCTGATCTGCGTCCCAGGACCAAAGACCAGCTCAAGGAGGAGCTGGGCAACCTGCGCAAGGAAGCATTCAACCTGCGTTTCCAGAAGGCCGGCGGCCAGCTCGGCAAGACCGCGCGCGTGCGTCAGGTGCGCCGCGACATCGCCCGCATCAAGACGGTGCTGGCCGAGAAGGCCACGGGTTAAGGAGCCCCCTGAATATGCCGAAGCGAGTTCTCGAAGGTGTCGTCGTCAGCGACAAGATGGACAAGACCGTCGTGGTCGAGGTCAGCCGGCGCGTGCAGCACCCGATCTACAAGAAGTTCATCCGTCGCTCGAAGAAGTACCACGTGCACGACGCCACCAACGCCTTCAAGGGCAAGGTCGGCGCCAATGTGCGCATCCGCGAATGCCGTCCGCTGTCCAAGACCAAGACCTGGGAAGTCCTGGTCGAGGAAGCCAAGGCCTGAGCCGGTTGGAGCCTAGATCATGATCCAGATGCGGACCAACCTCGAGGTCGCCGACAATTCCGGCGCCCGCCGCGTGCAGTGCATCAAGGTGCTGGGCGGCTCGCGCCGCAAGTATGCCTCGGTGGGCGACGTCATCGTCGTGTCGGTGAAGGACGCCATTCCGCGCGGCCGCGTGAAGAAGGGCGAGGTGCATCGCGCCGTCGTGGTGCGCACATCGTTCCCGCTGCGCCGCGTCGACGGTAGCGCCATCCGTTTCGACCGCAACGCCGCCGTCCTGATCAGCAAGCAGGACGAGCCGATCGGCACCCGCATCTTCGGGCCGGTGACGCGCGAGCTGCGCGCCAAGAAATTCATGAAGATCATCTCGCTCGCCCCGGAGGTGCTGTAGGCCATGGCCAACAAGCTCAAGATCCGCAAGGGCGACCGGGTGAAGGTCATCGCCGGCCGCAGCAAGGGCAAGGTGGGCGACGTGCTGCGCGTGCTTCCCACGGAACAGCGCGTCGTGGTGTCGGGCGTCAACGTCATCAAGCGCCATACCAAGCCCAGCCGCACCGATTCGGGCGGCATCATCGAGCGCGAGGCCGCGATCCACGTCTCGAACGTGGCCGTGCTCGATCCCAAGACCGACCAGCCGACCAAGGTCGGCTTCAAGTTCCTCGAAGACGGCCGCAAGGTGCGCATCGCGCGCGCCTCCGGCGAAACAATCGACCGCTAGGAGAACGGGCCATGCCCGCGCGACTGCAAGAACACTACGTCAAGACCGTACGAGAGGCGCTCATCAAGGAGTTCTCCTACAAGAACTCCTACGAGGTGCCCAGGCTCGACAAGATCGTGATCAACATGGGTGTCGGCGAGGCGGTCAACGACCGCAAGGTCGTCGACGGCGCCGTGGCCGATCTCACCGCCATCACCGGCCAGAAGCCGGTGGTGACCAAGTCGCGCAAGTCGATCGCGACCTTCAAACTGCGCGAGGGCATGGCGATCGGCGCCAAGGTCACGCTGCGCCGCGACCGCATGTACGAGTTCGTCGACCGCCTGATCAACATCGCCCTGCCGCGCGTGCGCGACTTTCGCGGCCTGAACGGCAAATCGTTCGATGGCAACGGCAACTACGCGCTGGGGCTCAAGGAGCAGATCGTGTTCCCCGAGATCGACTACGACAAGGTCGACCAGGTGCGCGGCATGGACATCATCATCTGCACGACGGCGAAGACGGACGCGGAAGCCAGGGCGCTTCTCCGTGCTTTCGACTTCCCGTTCGTGAACTGAGGCCGGAGAGACATATGGCCAAGACGAGTTCAGTCAACAAGAACAACCGGCGCGCCAAGATGGCGAAGCAGTACGCCGCCAAGCGCGCCGCGCTCAAGGCGATGGCTGTCGACGACAGCTTGACGCCGGAGGAGCGCTTCGGCGCGCGGCTCAAGCTTGCCAAGCTGCCGCGCAACTCCTCGCCGACGCGCATCCGCAATCGGTGCGAGATGACCGGCCGTCCGCGCGCGGTCTATCGCAAGTTCAAGCTCTCGCGCCTGGCGCTGCGTGAGCTGGCGTCACTGGGCGCTCTGCCCGGCGTCGTGAAGTCGAGCTGGTAACGGGGGACCGTAGACCATGGCGATGACAGATCCTGTCGGTGATTTGCTGACCCGCATCCGCAACGGCCAGTCGGCACGCCTCGACAGCGTGACCGTGCCGGCGTCGCGGCTCCGGTCGAACGTTCTCGATGTGCTGCAGCGGGAAGGCTACATCCGCGGCTGGTTCGAGGAAGAGCTGCGGCCGGGCGTCAAGGAGCTCCGCGTCGAGCTGAAGTACGACAACGGCCGTCCGGTCATCAAGGAGATCAAGCGCGTCTCCACCCCGGGCCGCCGCGTCTATTCCAAGATCCGCGAACTGCCGCGCCACTTCAACGGGCTCGGCATCTCGATCCTGTCCACGCCGCGCGGCGTCATGTCCGACGCCGAGGCGCGCGCCGCCAATGTCGGCGGCGAAGTCATCTGCAGGGTGTTCTAGCCATGTCGCGCATCGGCAAGCATCCGGTGGTGATCCCGGCCGGGGTCACCGTCGATCTCAAGGGCCAGCATCTGAAGGCCAAGGGCAAGCGGGGCGAGCTGGAGTTCACCGTGCACGACGATGTGTCGGTGGCGCGCGATGGCGACAAGCTCGTCTTCAAGCCGCGCAGCGAGAGCCGCCGCGCCCGCATGCAGTGGGGCACCGCCCGCAACCTCGCCAGCAACGTGGTGAAGGGCGTGTCGGACGGCTTCACCATCAACCTCGAGATCAACGGCGTGGGCTATCGCGCCCAGGCCGACGCCAAGAACCTGAAGCTGCAACTGGGCTTCAGCCATGACGTCGAGGTGCCCATTCCGGCCGGCATTCAGATGAAGACCCCGCGGCCGACCGCGATCGAGATTTCCGGCGCCGATCGCCAGAAGGTCGGCCAGATCGCCGCCGAAATCCGCAGCCTGCGTCCGCCCGAGCCTTACAAGGGCAAGGGCATCAAGTACTCGACCGAGACCATCCGGCGCAAGGAAGGCAAGAAGAAGTAGAGGCCCCATGTCCGACCGCAACGCCCTTTTCGCCCGCCGCCAGCGACGCACGCGCCATGCGCTGCGCCAGGCCGCGGCCGGCCGTCCGCGTCTGAGCGTCTTCCGCTCGGGCAAGCACATCTATGCCCAGGTCATCGACGACGGGAAGGGCGCGACGCTGGCCGCCGCCTCGTCCCTCGACGAGGACGTCAAGGGCAAGCTCAAGACCGGCGCCAACAAGGACGCCGCCGTCGAGGTCGGCAAGCTGATCGCCGCCCGCGCGCTCGCCGCCGGGGTCAAGGAAGTGATCTTCGACCGCGGCGGCTACATGTTTCACGGCCGTGTCGCAGCATTGGCCAATGCCGCCCGAGAGGGCGGCCTGTCGTTCTGATCGGGAGTTAGCACATGGCTCGTTCACCCGGTGGTTCCGGCCGTTCTTCGCGCGATCGGGGACGCGACCGCGATCGCGACGAGGAAAACGAACTGAAAGACAAGCTGGTCACCATCAACCGCGTGGCCAAGGTCGTGAAGGGCGGCCGCCGCTTTGCCTTTGCCGCCATCGTGGTGGTGGGCGACCAGCGCGGCCGCGTCGGCCACGGCGCCGGCAAGGCGCGCGAGGTGCCGGAGGCGATCCGCAAGGCGACCGAGGCCGCCAAGCGCGGCCTGATCCGGGTGCCGCTGCGCGACGGCCGCACGCTCCATCACGATGTCAGGGGCCGCTTCGGGGCGGGCAAGGTGACCCTGCGCGCGGCCCCGGCCGGCACTGGCATCATCGCCGGCGGCCCGATGCGCGCGGTGTTCGAGACCCTGGGCGTGAAGGACATCGTCGCCAAGTCGGTCGGCACGTCCAACCCGCACAACATGATCAAGGCCACCTTCGTGGCCCTGCAGCAGCTGAACTCGCCACGCATGGTCGCGACCCGCCGCGGCAAGAAGGTCGGCGATCTCTTGGGCCGGCGCGACGAGACGACTGCCGCCTCGGCCGAGGCGTCGGCGTAAGGAGCGGACCATGGCCGAAGGCAAGAAGATCAGGATCACCCAGACCGGCAGCCCGATCGGCCGCACGGACGACCAGCGTGCGACGCTGATCGGCCTGGGGCTGAACAAGCGGCATAGGAGCCGCGAACTCGTGGATTCGCCCGCGGTGCGCGGCATGATCAACAAAGTGCGCCACCTCGTGCGTGTCGAAGAAGTGGCCTGAAGGATTTTGCCATGAGACTGAACCAGATCGCCGACAACCCGGGAGCCCGCAAGGCGCGCATGCGCGTGGGCCGCGGCATCGGCTCGGGCAAGGGCAAGACCGCCGGCCGCGGCGTGAAGGGCCAGAAGTCGCGCGCCGGCGTCGCCATCAAGGGCTTCGAAGGCGGCCAGATGCCGCTTTATCGGCGCATCCCCAAGCGCGGCTTCAGGCCGCCGCATGCCAAGGCCTGGCAGGTGGTCAATCTCGGCGCGTTGCAGAAGGCGATCGACGACAAGCGCCTCGACGCCGCCCAGCCGATCGATGCCGCCGCCATGCAGGCCGCCGGCCTGTTCAAGAAGCCGTTGGACGGGGTGCGCCTGCTTGGCAAGGGCGAGATCAAGACCAAGATTGAAGTGAAGGTCGCGGGTGCCTCGGCGTCGGCGATCGCCGCCGTCGAGAAGGCCGGTGGCAAGGTCGACCTGCCGCCCAAGCCCGCAGCCGAGGCGGCGGCCTAAACCCTTCACGTGTGTGAGGTTCCATGGCATCCGCCGCCGAACAACTCGCATCCAACCTGAACTGGGGCGCCATCGGCAAGGCGACCGAGCTCAAGAAGCGCCTGTGGTTCACCGTGGCCGCTTTGGTCGTCTTTCGCATCGGCGCCTACATCCCGGTACCGGGCGTCGATCCGCACGCCCTGGCCGAGATCTTCGCCCACAACCTGGCCGGCGGCATCGGGGGCCTGCTCGACGTGTTCTCGGGCGGCTCGATCGGCCGCATGTCGGTGCTGGCGCTCTCGATCATGCCGTACATCTCGTCCTCGATCATCATGCAGATCCTGACGACGGTGGTGCCGTCGCTCGAGGCCCTGAAGAAGGAAGGCGAGGCCGGCCGCAAGAAGATCAACCAGTATACCCGCTACGGCACGGTGGTCCTGGCCGCCTTCCAGGCCTACGGCATCGCGGTCGGCCTGGAGAGCCAGGTGGCGTCCGCGGGACCCGTCGTGCCCGATCCCGGCGTGTTCTTCCGCTTCGTGACCATGGTCACCCTGGTGGGCGGCACGCTGTTCCTGATGTGGCTGGGCGAGCAGATCACGGCGCGCGGCGTGGGCAATGGTGTGTCGCTGATCATCTTCGCCGGCATCGTGGCGGCCCTGCCCAACGCGCTGATCCAGACCCTGGAACTCGGCCGCACCGGCGCCCTGTCGGCGCTGTTCATCATTGCGCTCGCAGTCGGCGTGGTGATCGTGGTCGGGGTCGTGGTCTTCATGGAGACCGCGCAGCGACGAATCGTGGTGCAATATCCCAAGCGCCAGGTCGGCAACCGCATGTATGGCGGCGAGGCCTCGCACCTGCCGCTCAAGATCAACACCTCGGGCGTGATTCCGCCGATCTTCGCCTCCTCCCTGCTGCTCTTCCCGGCGACCATCGCCTCGTTCCAGGGCAGTGCCGGCGAACCCGGCTGGATGCAGTGGATCTCCACCTATCTCGGCCACGGCCAGCCGCTCTATCTGCTGGCCTATGTCGGGCTGATCGCCTTCTTCTGCTTCTTCTACACGACCGTGGTGTTCAACCCCAACGACACGGCGGACAATCTCAAGAAGAACGGCGGCTTCGTGCCCGGTATCCGGCCCGGCAAGAACACCGCCGATTATCTCGAATACATCCTGACCCGGCTCACGGTGATCGGCGCGCTCTACCTTTCGGCCGTCTGCATCCTGCCCGAGCTGCTGATCGCCCGCGGCGGCGTGCCGTTCTACTTCGGCGGCACCAGCCTCCTGATCGTGGTCTCGGTGACGCTCGACACGGTGACCCAGATCCAGGCGCATCTGCTTGCGCACCAGTACGAGGGCCTGATCCGCAAGGCGCGCCTGCGAGGCCGCGGGCGATGAACATCATCCTGCTCGGACCGCCGGGGGCCGGCAAAGGTACCCAGGCCCAGCGCCTGCAGCGCGAGCGCGGCCTGGTGCAGCTCTCGACCGGCGACATGCTGCGCGCCGCCGTGGCCTCGGGCAGCGAGCTCGGCAAGAAGGCCAAGGACATCATGAACCGCGGCGAACTGGTGCCCGACGACCTGATGGTCGGCCTGATCGAGGACCGGATTGCCCAGCCCGATGCCGCCAAGGGCTTCATCCTCGACGGCTTCCCGCGCACCGAGGCGCAGGCCAAGGCGCTCGATCAGATGCTGGGCAAGACCGGCAAGAAGCTCGATCGGGTGGTCGAGATGGAAGTCGACGAAAAGGCGCTGACCGAGCGCATCGTCGGCCGCTACACCTGCGCCAAGTGCGGCGCGGGCTACCACGACACGTTCAAGCGGCCCAAGGTCGAAGGGGTCTGCGACGTCTGCGGCTCGAGGCAGTTCACCCGCCGCAAGGATGATAACGCAGAGACCATGAAGACACGCATGGCCGCCTACCGGGCCCAAACGGAGCCCCTGTTGCCCTACTACGCCGCCCGGGGAGTGCTGCGGAAGGTCGACGGGATGGCGTCCATGGACGAGGTTTACCGTCAAATCAGCGGAGTTTTATCGGGGGCTTGACAAGTTGGAAGTTCCGTTGACTCAAGTGCGCTTCTCCCTATAATCGCGCGCTTTTCCGGGGCCAGCGGAACGTGTTACGGGCGCGCATTAGCGCGCCGTAAGTCGTTGAAGGAGTTAGGAATTTGGCTCGTATAGCCGGTGTGAACATTCCGACCGCCAAGCGGGTCGTGATCGGGTTGCAGTACATCCACGGGATCGGCCCGGCCAAGGCTCGGGAAATCCTCGGCAAAGTCGGGATCGACCAGTCGCGGCGGGTCAATACGCTGACCGACGACGAGGTCATCCGCATCCGCGAGGCCATCGACCGCGACTACACGGTCGAGGGCGACTTGCGCCGCGAAGTGGCGATGAACATCAAGCGATTGATGGACCTCGCCTGCTACCGCGGCTTGCGGCATCGCCGCGGCCTGCCGGTCCGCGGCCAGCGCACCCACACCAACGCGCGCACCCGCAAAGGGCCCGCCAAGCCGATTGCTGGCAAGAAGAAAGTCACGAAGTAAGTCGAGGAGAACCGGATCATGGCCAAGCCAGCAGCCGCCACGGGTGGCGCCGCCGCGACCGGCGCGCGTCCTCGCCGCCGCGAACGCAAGAACATCATCGCGGGCGTCGCGCACGTGAACGCCTCGTTCAACAACACCATTGTGACCATCACCGACGCGCAGGGCAACACCATCGCCTGGTCGTCGTCGGGTCAGCAGGGCTTCAAGGGTTCGCGCAAGTCGACGCCGTTCGCCGCGCAGATGGCGGCCGAGAATGCCGGCCGCAAGGCGATGGAGCACGGCATGCGCACGCTCGAGATCGAGGTGCGCGGCCCCGGCTCGGGCCGCGAATCGGCGCTGCGTGCGCTGCAGGCCGTCGGGCTGGCGGTCACGGCGATCCGCGACGTCACGCCGATCCCGCACAACGGCTGCCGTCCGCCCAAGCGCCGCCGCGTCTGAGTTTTGTCGGGGCGCGCCATGCGCCGCCCCTTTTTTGAGCATCATCGCGAGTCTTGCGGGACTCGCTGAACCACCGGTCTAGAGAGGTAGCCCCCGTGCTTCAGAAGAACTGGCAGGATTTGATCAAGCCGGAGAAGCTTGTCACCGAAGCCGGCGTCGATCCCAATCGCACTGCGACGATCGTCGCCGAGCCGCTGGAACGCGGCTTCGGTCTCACGCTCGGCAATGCGCTGCGCCGCGTGTTGCTCTCCTCGCTGCAGGGTGCGGCCGTGACGTCGATCAAGATCGACAACGTGCTGCACGAATTCTCGTCGATTCCCGGCGTGCGCGAGGACGTGGTCGACATCGTGCTCAACATCAAGGCGATGGCCGTCAAGATGCAGGGCGACCGCCCGCAGCGACTGTACCTGCGCGCCGTCGGCCCGGGCGAGGTCACTGCCGGCATGATCGAGTTGCCGGGCGACGTGCAGATCATGGATGCCAAGCACCTGATCTGCACGCTCGACGACGGCGCCTCGATCTCGATGGAGCTGATGGTCGCGACCGGCAAGGGCTACATCCCGGCCCAGGCCAACCGGCCGGAGGATGCGCCGATCGGCCTGATCCCGGTCGACTCGGTCTTCAGCCCGGTCAAGCGCGTCTCCTACAAGATCGAGAACAGCCGCGTCGGCCAGGTCACCGACTACGACAAGCTGTCGATGACGGTCGAGACCAACGGCACGACCCGTCCCGACGACGCGGTGGCGCTGGCCGCGCGCATCCTGCAGGACCAGCTGCAGCTCTTCATCAACTTCGAGGAGCCGCGCGAGGTCCGCAAGGAGGAGCAGCCGGACGACTTCCCGTTCAACCGCAACCTGTTGCGCAAGGTGGACGAGCTCGAGCTTTCGGTGCGTTCGGCCAACTGCCTGAAGAACGACAACATCATCTACATCGGCGATCTGGTGCAGAAGACCGAGGCGGAGATGCTGCGCACCCCGAACTTCGGCCGCAAGTCGCTGAACGAGATCAAGGAAGTGCTGGCCGGCATGGGGCTGCACCTGGGCATGGAGATCCCGGGCTGGCCGCCGGACAATATCGAGGAAATGGCCAAGCGGCTGGAAGAGCCGTACTAGGCCGGCGGGAAGGGGTAAGTCATGCGTCACGCAAATCGCGGCCGGAAGTTCCACCGCACGGCCGAGCATCGCAAGGCGATGTTCATGAATCTTGCCGGTGCGCTGATCAAGCACGAGCAGATCACCACCACCTTGCACAAGGCGAAGGACCTGCGTCCGATCGTCGAGAAGCTGGTCACGCTCGGCAAGCGGGGCGGCCTGCATGCCCGTCGCCAGGCGATCGGCTTCCTGCGCGATCCGTATGTGGCCGACAAGCTCTTCACCACGCTCGGCCCGCGCTACGCCAACCGCGCCGGCGGCTATCTGCGTGTGCTCAAGGCGGGCTACCGCTTCGGCGACGCCGCGCCGATGGCGGTGATCGAGTTCGTCGAACGCGACACCGAGGCCAAGGGCCAGGACAGCGGCCCCTCGGCCGAGCCGGCCGAGCAGCAGGAAGCGGCCTAATCTTGCCGGAGCGCGGACCTCCTCAGGTCGGGGATTACCCCGACCGGGTCCGCATCATGCTCAAGAACGGACCTGGAGGTCCGCGCTCCATTTGATCGGGTAGCGATTGAAGCCGCGGAATCGGACACGCCCGCCGCGTTCGTACGCGCCGTCGCGCGCCAGGCCGTCGAAGCGGCGCACCAGCCGGCCCAGGGCGATGGTGCCTTCCAGCCGCGCCAGCACCGCGCCCAGGCACATGTGCACGCCGGTACCGAAGGCAAAGTGACGGTTGGGCTCGCGGGCCGCATCGAAACGGTCGGGCTGGGCGAACTGCGCCGGATCGCGATTGGCCGCGCCGATGCCGATATGGATGTAAGTGCCGGCCGCAAGCGTCTCGCCGTCGAGCTCGAGATCCGCTGCCAGGCGCCGATTGCCAAGCTGGTTGGAGCTCTCGAACCGCAGCCCTTCCTCCACACAGCTCTTCAAGAGCTCGGGCTTCTCCTTGAGCCGCTGCAGCTCCTCGGGAAAGCGCAGCAGGGCGTCGACGGTGTTGCCGATCAGGTTGGTCGTGGTCTCGTGCCCGGCGTTCAGCAGGAAGATGCAGTTCTGCACCAGCTCCTCGTGCGTCAGGCGCTCGCCGTCGACCTCGCCGTGGATCAGCACACCGAGCACGTCGCGATCGTCTGCCGGCCGCTTGCGCCGTTCGGCGATCAGCTCGTCGAGATAGGCCGAGAATTCCGACACCGCCGCATTGCCTGCGGCCTGTCGCCGCGGCCCGGCGACCGGCTCGAGCGCGCCCAGGATCGCCAGCGAATAGCGCCGGAACGGCGCCCGATCGCCGGCCGGCACGCCCAACATGTCGCAAATGACCTCGACGG
>Ga0124850_1000150_pt1 | contig 10928 bp, 11 predicted proteins | sample PanSoiMetaGPlot1_FD_97462 | JGI IMG/M metagenome (GOLD analysis project Ga0124850, IMG submission 97462) | Tropical forest soil microbial communities from Panama analyzed to predict greenhouse gas emissions - Panama Soil - Plot 1 (PacBio error... | ecosystem: Environmental > Terrestrial > Soil >...
GCTGCCGGCGTGTCGACCGGATCGGCGCCGACCAATGTCGCGTAATCGCAGCCCTCGGCGATCGCCTCGACCAGCGCGCTCTCCGCGACGCCGTCGTCGCCGAGCACGTCCCGCGTCAGGTTTTGGATTTGAGCTCCGCGGCTGGTCAGCCTGCCCGTCTGTCCGGCGCCGGCAAAGCGATATTGTCCCCGCAGCACGCCGTCGACTTGCTGCGCTTCGAGGCGGGCGAATTTTTTCGGCGCGGCCCCAGCGCCATAGAGGCGCAGCGTTGCAGCTTCGCGGGCCTTCATTTCATCAGGACCAAGACCGCCGTTGGCGTGCTTCGCTTCGAGCATCGCAAGCACGCGGGCAACGCGATCGCGCGTCAGGCTGAGTTCTTGCGGCTCCGCTTCATCATCTTCGGCATCATTGTCATCGTCGTCCGCCGGAATGCCGACCGTTAGAACCTCGCGCATCGCCGTGTCAGTGAGGTTGTCGCGCAGCCAGGCCGCAATCCGTTTCGCCTGCGTGACGCGGGTGACGGCGCCGCCGGTCAACTCGGTCAGCCGGCGGCCGATGGCGACGGCATCCTCGACCGCGAGCGCTACGGCGTTACGCACGAAAGGCATGTCGAGCGTTACACCGCGTCGGTTGATGTGCTCGAACGCCCAATATTGCCGCCATTCTTCATAAGGCAGCGGCCGGGTCCGGCGATAGACTTCGCGCATCGTCTCGATGTCGCGGCACGCATAGGTGAGAAAGCGCTTCCACTCCGCGGGATACTCACTAGGTGCGGCGCTCTCGATGCAGAACAACTTGATTAGCTTTTTGCCATCTTTTTGTTTGCCTTTGCCGCCGAGATAGCGCGACGCGCTTTCGAGATCGGTTGGCAGATTGGAGACGCCGGCCTGGATCATCACATCGATGACGCGTTCCGGCGCGAGGAAGGGGAAGCCAAGCGTCGCATAATTCCACACGGCGCTATCAAAACTTGCGTTCCACGCAGCGAAGATCATGCCGCGATCGAAGGCGGCACGCAGGTCGTCCGGCGCATCGTTCCAGTCGAGGATCGCACCGTCGGCGTGCCAGGTCTGCGCCGGCGCATCGCCGATGGCGTAAGCCAGGACGATGGCGCGTGTTGATGCTTCAGCGACGTAGCGGAACGTCCCGGCCGCTTTCAAATCGACTGAGGGGGCTGTCGCCTCGAAGTCGATCCAAGCGATATCGTCGACATCAAACATCGCGGCTTCCGGTTTTTAGAAAGTCAGGCGGGGTCGCCGCGCGGCCGACCCCGCCCTGATCGGGTGCGCGCGTACGCGCACCGGCTTTATGCAACGCGTCGGCGTCGCGGCTGCTCGGTGTTCGAGTTGGACGGCGTCGGTGTCGGCTCGACAGGTGCCGGCGCCGGGCCGTCCAGCGACATCCAGCCGACGAGAGTCATCACAGGAGTATTGGTTCGCCCAAACTCCTTGTGCGAGTACCAACTCGCGCCGAGCGTGTAGATCGGCGCGATCTTGTCGTCGATCTTGTAGTCAGGATTTTCACGCTGCTCTCGCAGTTCGTCGTCAATCTTGGTGCGCACCAGATTGAATGTTTCGACGATGGCTGCGATGGTGCCGTCGGTGTTTGCTTTGAAGATTACCTCGCGGCCGGCATCGGCGCCGTTGAGACATTTCATCTCAACGCTCCACTGGTCCTGCCACGGGAAACCCGTATCGCGAAGCTTCGTGATGTCGGGCTTTTCCTGACTGACGGGAACCATCTCTTCCCCGGCTACCTTCTTGCCGTTGAAGCTGATGTAGCCGTGCATGTACGTCAGTGGGTTTACGGCCCACCGACTGTCTTGTTCGGGGATCATGCGCTTCTGTCCGATGCCCCAAGTGCCGAGACCTTCTCGGGCCTTGAACAGCAGCATCGGCAAGCCGGTACGGCCGACGATGGCTGCGATGTTCACCTTGGCGAATTGTGTTTGAAGCGCCGCCAAGGCTTTGAACGCGCCAACGGCAGGTACGGGGGGTTTGGACCCTTCCTGTTGCCCGCCGTTGTCGTTGGCGGGGTCGTTGGTGTGATCGCGGTTGCGATCGTGGTCGTGGTTGTCGTCACTCATGCTTTGGCCTCCTTGTTGAAAGCTGCGAGTGCCTCGGAGAATGTTCGTGCGAGTTCAACTGGGCCGAGGACCGGGTTGCGCACGTTCTCACTCCGCACCAATGAGACACCGGAGCGGCGTGAAGCGATTAATTCCTGTGGGACCTTGAGGCCGCGCGCCTTCGCCCTGAGTTCGATCTGCTTGGGCGAGCGCATGACCTCGGCCTCGACGATGTCGTCGTGCTCGAAGCCGAGGCCCAGGAGAGCTACTTGCGCGGCGATTTCATTGCGCCAGTGGCGCTCGGCGCGGCCGGCTGAGAGCGCATAGCCGGGTACACTGTCGCCGTTTTGCAGCGCGGCTTTGGCCTGATCGTGCAGCGCGACGCGGATGTCTTTGGTCGCGTCGACGAGATTGAGCCCGTCGGCGAGCGCTTGCAGATAAGCTTCCTTCGGCGGCGGCGCGCCGCCGTTAAAGGCAGGCTTCAGCACTGCGAGTTGAGCAAGATCGAGCAGCGGCTTAGTGTGCTCCGGGCAGATCGGCCGCGCCGGGCAGAACCGGCACCAGGATCCTGACTCCAAGCGCGGCGCGTCGGACATCGCCTCCGCGCAGGCGGTGCGATAGATCGTAATGAATGCGTCGAGTTCGGCGTGCGTCACCGTGACCGAGGAGACCATTTCGGCATCGGGTTCGATCGACACCACCGGCTGTAGGATTGTCAGCACGATCTCGTCGACGCCGGCGAAAAATCCCGGCAGCGAATGGCGGGCAGCCGCGGCGTAAAACATGAGCTGCGCATTGAGAACGTCCTCGTCACCGTCAGGGTAAAGCGCGAGGACGCGCACGCCGACGCCAAATTTGAAGTCGATTACATGGACAGTGCTGCCGATGCGTGGGAGCAGGTCGACAGTACCAAAGGCGCCGGGGATGGTCGGAAAGGCGACGTGCTGCTCGACGAAGAATTGAGCACCAGGCGCGTCAAGAAGCGCATCAACATAAGCGTACGCAGGTCGCAGCGCGTTCTCGACGTCGTCGCGCGTGATCGTGTAACCGCTGATGATCTCGCCGACCAGGCCCTCGAGGGAGCGCGCATTGTCGATCAGAAGAGCCATAGCCATGTGGAGCGCGGTGCCGCGCTCGGCGTAGGCTGAAACTTTGCGCAGATATGCGGGCACTTTCTCAACGAGGCCGACGGACGCTGGGCAGCGCAGAACGCGCGCCGCGACGCTGCCGCCGAATGGCGAATGAACCGGCTCACGTCGAAGCTCAATGGTCATACTGCACCTCTGCGCGCCCGCAGCATCGTCTCGCGCGCCAGCTCGCGATCCTGATGGTGCTCGTGCGCCACCACCCTGGCCCACCCCAAGGTTTGAATGTTTTCGGGTTGTCCGAGGGTTTCGGTGCAGCCGCCGTAACGAGGCAGGTATCCGACGCAAAACCCGTTTACGGTCAGGTCGACGTAATAGGTACCGTCGGCGATTAAGCCGTGATCGTTACCAGGGACGCCGCAGCTAGCAGACAGCAACGCGCTACCGACGTAATCCCAATCGCCGCCGCCCTCGCGCTTTTTCCAAATGATCATGGCCTCGCCCTCGCGATCACTAGGTCGAGGGCTGCGCCGAGCGGACCTTCGGCCCGCCCCTGCGCGTCGCGGGTGAGTGCGGTGCGTATGGTCTCGAGCTCGGCGCCGTACTGCAGTGCGATCGAGCAGGCGATGGCGGCATCGCGCGCGTTAACATCAGCGCCTGAATTAAAGCGGTGATTATTGAGAAAGATTTCGCCGATCCGGCCATCCGGAAGGCGGCCGATGGTGGCGGTGTAGCGCAGGCCCCCGAGCGCGAGCTCGAAGCTGGTGCAGGCGCGACGGTCGGGAAGACGTTCGCGGGACATTGCTGCGGTCATCGGGGCGCGCCCCTTTCGAATTCGCCTGGGGCGCGCTACAAGACCGTGGCCTTCGGTCTCTAGCCGCCCCTAACGGCTAGTGATTGATGGACCGGGAGGGACTCGAACCCTCGAGGAGCGGCTTACGGTTCGGCGTCTGCGCCCTTCGTACACAACCTGCGACCCGGCCCAAAAAAGCAGCGGCGCCCCATCAGAGGGCGCCGTTTGCCGTCCAGGTACCCGACTAAAAAAAATCCCGGCCAGCAAAAGGCCGGTCTCTATATTTCACACTTCGTAAGCCGAATCATGCCGGCACAAATCAGGGTTTTTATTGCGATACGCTAAGCGCCCGCTCGGCATAAGCTTTTCGCGCCAGCTCGCCGGGCAGGCCGAACCAGATGTCCTGCTGCACGGTCGCCTCCTCGAGATGGATTCGGTTGCGGGCAAAGGCCGCGGTGACCAGGCTGATGCCGGATGGCGCCCGGCCAGCCCGCCGGGCCTCCCGATTGCGGGTGGGCCGCAGGTCGAATTCGGCACAGGCCGCGATAACTAGAAAGCAGAGCGCCAGGTTGCGGCACCAATGGTTATACCAGGTCCGCCCGCGCTTGCGCTTGTGCGGAGCACGCTGCGCCACGCGTTGCAGATAGGTGATGATTTGTGCATGCCCCGGCGCCAGCTCGCGGCCTTGCAGCAGCGCGGTCTGCAGCTCGGCGCCGATCTCGCGTAGCGCCGCATCGGCGATCTCGTCGCCGGCACCGGCCGCTTCCACCGCTTTGATCGTGATGCCCAGCGAGCCCTCGCGCAAATACCGGCGCAGCGTCGTCTCTAACCATTCGCGCGAATAGTCCTCGCTCAACCGATGCCGAACCGAAGCGACGCGGATGCCGAGCCGATTGATTGCGCGCCGCTCGTCAAACATCACCATGGGAAGGTTGAGCGGGGTCATCGCGCGTCTCGATCACAATCCTATATCACCCCTGCGCCGGAAGAGGTGCGCCGCCGACATCGAACGGCCGACCCCGGCGGCGCCTCACGGCGACGGAGCCCTCCTGTCCGCGCCGCGAGAACATCACCCTCTCAAAATCCTTACGATGCTGCGCCTGCCGAAGCGGCGCTTATCCACAGCCGCCGATCGCCGCCAGTTTCATTCAGTCGTCGGCGCGTCGGGCCCAATGAACGCCTGTTGCAATATTTCCGCATGCTCACGGTTGTTGCACCAGATGGCTGTCATCGTTGCCCGGAGTTTCTTTGAGCCGCGCTTGGCCTGTGTCAGCAGATGCTCGGCGCCTTTCAACATGAGGAAGCCTGGACCGGGGACCACATCCGGGCTCTGCCACACGGCGATCACGACCTGGTGGTGATCGAAAAGTTGTTTGAGCGCGGCATGATCGAGCCCGCGGTTCTGCTCGGCAAGCTTAACGAGATGCTTCTGCATACCGGACACGCCGCCCGCGATTTCTATCGGCGGTGGCGCTGTTGGCTCGGGCGGGGGCTGCGGATCGGCCGGATCGATCCCAAGCAGCATCGATACTGTTGGCGCCGCGCTGCGCGGCGTGATCTGGCCGCGATACCATGCGGTGACGATTTGTGCGATCTCCACTTGGGCCCGACTCGCGACATCGCCGTCGGTTTTCATCGCGAAAAAGATGATTCCTTCGCGGGTGACCAAATATGCGTGCTCGCCGTCGATGGTCGTGGGCCTGAACCAGTCCTTGGGTTCGTCGTCGGTCATGGCTTCACCTGCTGGTGCCGCTTACGCGCACGATAGTCGCGCAAGCGTTGACGTGCTTTTTCGGGGTCGCGCCAGTAGCGCCGCTTCGCGGTGCGGGCGCGCGATGCTTTGAACTTGGCAGTGCCGTAGTAGCTCGCTGTCATCGCCATTGCCTCAGCCATGCGATCATCACGGCGATGTCGACGCCGAGCGCCAGCAGCACCGCGCCGAGCACGAGCATGCCTGGTCGAAATCGCGCAGCGCGTAGTTGATCGGCGGCAGGATCGGCGCTGGCGGCGGCTTCGGCGGCTCGCCGTCTAGGATGGCGGCGATCTCCAGATCCTCGGCGGCTTCGGCCCCGCCGCCGTCATCGCCGCCGTCCTTTTGATCATCGGCATCGCCGGCATCGTCGGCTGGCGGTGCAAGTTTTTCGCAGATAGCCCACATCGCATCCTCACCGACACGGCGCTCGCGGGCTTCGGCCAAGATCGCGGCTTCCACGGGCTCGTCGAAGTCGCCTTCCGCCAGCCGGTAAAGCACGCTCGCTGACAGGTTGGCGAAATGCGACACGTGTCGTTTTTGGACGTATTCGGCCGCTGCGACGTAGCGTTGGGCTGTGCGCGGGCTCAGGTCGAAATTCTCGGCCAGCCATGCCAGCCACTCGCCATGCTCCTTCGCAAACAGTTTGCGGGCTTTGATCAGTAAGTTACCAGCCTTAACAACGTCGCTGGTTCTGCGGCGTAGTATTGCGCGCAATTGCGTGACGATCCGGTCGAGTTCGGTGGGGCGCGGTGGCGCCTTGGTCTTTTTTGCCTTGGTCATATCAAAAGCTTTCGTTCGAACGCCGCTGCGGCGAGCTTGAGGGCTTTCGGATTCAATGCGCCACCGATCCGCAACGGCATGCCCAACGGCGCGATGAAGCCGAAGCAGCGCCCGCGCTCGTAGTCCCAATCGCCGTTGTCTGGATTGAATGGGAGACCCTTGCGCACTTCATCGAGGCCGCGCGCGAATTCCCTGCTCGCGATGATGCTGCGAATACTGACGGCGCGCGTGCGTGCTTGTCGACGGGTCATCGCGGCGCCTCCCGCTCGGCCGCTCTGCGGACCGCAATTTCAATCGCCGCGCCCCCGCGGTTGCGGCGAACGGGCGGCGAACGCTTCGGGAGAAATTCCGGGACTCTCTGCGCCGATTCCGGGAGATTCGTTCCGCTATGTTCCGGTTTTGCGGAAGTCACTGCCACGTGGCAGTGAGCGGAAGTCCTGATTTGATAGGCATATTTGCGCGTTGACGGCGGGCATGACCTTTTCGGCCATAAGTTCCATGGACTTGCGGCCGAGCTGCGGATCGGCCCAGTCCTTGCCGCAGTAAAGCAGTGTGCCGAAGTCGCCGACCTGGTCGTGCAGCTCCAGGATGCGATCGACGACGCGGTTCACGCTGCCGCGGATCACGACGTTGTCGAAGATATAGTCGAAGGTGACGTCCTCGTCCGGCATGTCGGGATGCGGCTTGAAGGCGATCATGCGTCTCGCCTTCTTCAGCTTCGCGGTGAGTTGGCTCATGTAGAACCGGTAAGGGCTATTGGGATCATCGCCGCCGTAGGCCCGCGCCACCTTGTCGTCCTCGGCGACCAAGATCGAGCGCGCCACGCGCCAGTTCGCGCGCTCCGCCCTGTGCCCGCCCTCGGCGCAACCCTTGGCGTAATTGGCCCATTGGCTCTTGAGGCAATTGGGGTGAAGAAAGTGCGACGAGATCGGCCACCAGCCGCGCCGGCCGAGCGCGATCAGCCCCTTGGAGTCGGGATCCGTCGCCGTGCCGGCAATCGGCGGATGGGGTTTTTGATAGGGCTTGACGATGTCGCCGATACCGACCTCGGGCCACAGCGTCTTGACGGTCGAAATGGTCCAGTATTTTCCCTTGAGATCGATCGGTGCCGTGCCTGCCCACAGCGCGAGGATATGGTCGATCGCTTCCGCGAACATGTCGTTGCGGTCGGCATCGAGCAGTCCGAGCGCCTCGGCGTCGGAGCGAAGGATGCCAGCGCCGATGCCCAAGATGAACCGGCCTTCGAACAGATTGTCGAGCATCGCCGCGTTCGAGGCCACGACCACGGGGTGCCTGTGCGGGAGATTGACCACGGCGGTCCCGACTTTCATCTGCGAGACCGCGCCCAGCAGCGTGGCGATAAACATCATGCTGTTGGGAATGTTCTCGGCCGTGTCGGTGAGGTGTTCGCCGCAATAGCCTTCGCTGTATCCGAGCCGGTCGGCGAGAATGAAGGCGTCCCGATCCTCCTTGAGGGTTTCGACGTAGCGCCTTGCCGGGGGATGCACCGGCATCGTGAAATAGCCGAGTTTCATGCGTTTCTCCGCGGCGCGCCCCGAGGGTCGGCGACGCGGCATTGTTGTCTCGCGCCTTCCTTTGCACAAGAGGCGGGCCGCATTGCCGCTGCGCTTCTAGACCGCGCAGGCGGGGCCGTCGCTCCGCAATATTGCGTGCGCGATCAAGGACGTGCATTAATCGAACGATCGACCTTCGATGCGGCCCAGCCCCGGCCGCCCACACGAGATCGGCGCCAATGCGCGTGAACGACCCTCGCGGCTTTGATTTCGGGTTGGGCGAGACCGCCGACATGCTGCGCGACAGCGTGCGCGGTTTCGCCGGCGAGCGCATTGCCCCGCGCGCCGACGAGATCGACCGCAGCAACACCTTCCCGCGCGATCTCTGGCCCGAGCTGGGCAAGCTCGGCGTGCACGGCATCACGGTCGAGGAGGAATGGGGCGGAGCGGGGCTCGGCTATCTCGAGCACTGCGTCGCGATGGAGGAAATCTCGCGCGCTTCCGCCTCGGTCGGGCTGTCCTACGGCGCGCACTCGAATCTCTGCGTCAACCAGATCCGCCGCAACGGCAGCGACGATCAAAGGCGCCGCTATCTCGGCAAGCTCATCTCCGGCGAACACGTGGGCGGGCTCGCCATGTCCGAGCCAGGCGCCGGCTCCGACGTCGTCTCGATGAAGACGCGCGCGCAAAAGAAGGGCGACCGTTACATCCTCAACGGCAGCAAGATGTGGATCACCAACGGCCCGCAAGCCGAGGTGCTGGTGGTCTACGCCAAGACCGATCCCGATGCCGGCGCCCGCGGCATCACGGCTTTTCTGATCGAGAAGGGTTTCAAGGGCTTTTCGACCGCGCAAAAGCTCGACAAGCTCGGCATGCGCGGCTCCGACACCTGCGAATTGGTGTTTCAGGATTGCGAAGTTCCCGCGGAGAACGTCCTCGGTGGCGTCGGCGACGGCGTCACCATCTTGATGTCCGGCCTCGACTACGAACGCGTGGTGTTGGCGGCCGGACCGCTCGGCATCATGCAGGCGTGCATGGACGTGGTGACACCCTATATCCACGAGCGCCGCCAGTTCGGACAAGCGATCGGCGAGTTTCAACTGGTGCAAGGCAAGGTCGCCGACATGTATGTCGGGATGAACGCGTGCAAGGCCTATGTCTATGCGGTGGCCAAGGCGTGCGACCGCGGCGAGACTACGCGCGAGGACGCCGCCGGCGCCATCCTCTATGCCGCCGAGAACGCCACGAAGATCGCGCTCGACGCGGTTCAGCTCCTCGGCGGCAACGGCTACATCAACGACTATCCCACCGGCCGATATCTGCGCGATGCCAAGCTCTACGAGATCGGCGCGGGAACGAGCGAGATCCGGCGCATGTTGATCGGCCGGCAGCTGTTCGACAAGACGCGCTGATGGCGACGTTCGGCGAGGTCAGATGACCGCTTTGGCATCCGCCATCGACCCTCAGTCAGCTGACTTCGCCCGCAATGCCGAGGCGATGAAAGCCCTGGTCGCGGACTTGCGCGCCAAGCTCGACGCGGCGATGCAAGGCGGCAGCGAAGAGGCGAGGGCGCGCCACGCTGCGCGCGGAAAGTTGCTGGCGCGCGAGCGCATCAACCTGCTGCTCGATCCGGGAACGCCGTTCCTGGAACTCTCGCCGCTGGCCGCGTACGGCATGTACGGCGGTGACGTTCACTCTGCGAGCCTGATCACCGGCATCGGCCGCATCAGCGGCCGCGAATGCGTCGTCATCGCCAACGATGCCACCATCAAGGGCGGCACCTACTACCCAATGACGGTGAAGAAGCATTTGCGCGCGCAGGACATCGCGCGCGAGAACCACTTGCCCTGCGTCTACATGGTCGACTCCGGCGGCGCGTTTTTGCCGCTGCAGGACGAAATCTTCCCGGACGAGCGCCACTTCGGCCGCATCTTCTACAACCAGGCGCGCATGTCGGCGCTCGGCATTCCCCAGGTCGCGGTCGTGATGGGCTCCTGCACCGCCGGCGGCGCCTATGTACCGGCGATGTCGGACCAGAGCATCATCGTGCGTAATCAAGGCACGATCTTCCTCGGCGGGCCGCCGCTGGTGAAGGCGGCGACGGGGGAGGACGTGAGCGCAGAGGAGTTGGGCGGCGCCGACGTGCACAGCCGGCAGTCCGGCGTCACCGACTATTACGCCACCGACGACAGTCACGCCATCGGCATCGCGCGCCGCATCATTGCCGGCCTCAACCGGCTGAAGCATCCATTTCTGGAGGTCCGCAAGGCGCAAGAGCCTTTGTTCCCGGCGGACGACCTCTACGGCATCGTGCCCGCGGACCCGCGCACGCCCTACGACGTTCGCGATGTGATTGCGCGCATCGTCGATGCTTCCGAGTTCGAGGAGTTCAAGGCGCTCTATGGGGAGACGCTCATTTGCGGCTTCGCCCATATCCACGGTTTCCCGATCGGCATCCTCGCCAATAACGGGATCCTGTTCAGCGAGAGCGCGCTCAAGGGCACGCATTTCATCGAACTGGCGAGCCAGCGCAACATCCCGCTGCTGTTTCTGCAGAACATCACCGGCTTCATGGTGGGACGCAAATACGAGGCCGGCGGCATCGCCAAGGACGGCGCCAAGATGGTGACGGCGGTCGCCACCACCAACGTGCCGAAATACACCGTCATCATCGGCGGCAGCTACGGTGCCGGCAATTACGGGATGTGCGGGCGCGCGTACGGACCGCGCTTTCTCTGGATGTGGCCGAACGCGCGCATCTCGGTCATGGGCGGCGAGCAGGCTGCGAGCGTGCTCGGACTGCTGCGCCAGGAAGCGATCGAGGCCAAGGGCGGCAGCTGGAGCGCCGCGGAGGATGAGTCGTTCAAGGCGCCGATTCGCGAGCAATACGAGCAGCAGGGGCACCCGTATTACGCCAGCGCGCGCATCTGGGACGACG
>Ga0124850_1000151_pt1 | contig 10902 bp, 12 predicted proteins | sample PanSoiMetaGPlot1_FD_97462 | JGI IMG/M metagenome (GOLD analysis project Ga0124850, IMG submission 97462) | Tropical forest soil microbial communities from Panama analyzed to predict greenhouse gas emissions - Panama Soil - Plot 1 (PacBio error... | ecosystem: Environmental > Terrestrial > Soil >...
CAAAAAATGATGTGGGGTACCCATAGTGTAAATCTGTGACAGCGGTGATCGCAACGCTGCACGGGCCGAGCGCCCACCGGGCTGGCGTTCGCACCGGCAGGGCCGAGAAAGCACGGGCAATGGCGGGCCAGGAAATAGACCGTCTGAGTGACCCATCAGCAACCGAGGAAGAACGACAACGCCGCAAGCGGCGGCTTCTCAAGGGGCCCAAAGAGTTCCGAGATGTTCGCAGCAAATCGGGCAAAAGAAGGCGCAGATGACCACGACGTTTAGAACTCACTTCACCTTCCGCGTCGATACGTGGACCCCTGACGGCGAAAGCATCGTGGAGCACGTCGCTGGCGTCGAGGACTATGAGGTCGCGCTCGCCACCTTCCTCGCGGCCTGCCAACGCTGGCCGGGCACTTCCATCACGTTGCGGCAGGGTGCGCGAGTGATCGACGACAGTAGGCGCTGATGAGAAAAGAACGCCGCGTCTAATAAGCCCCGCATAGTCGGCGGCAAGGTCATGATGCCCGGCGGACCTAAGCGACTCCACAAATACATGCTGGGGGTCGAACACATCGACCATATCTCGGGGGACTCGGGCGGCGATGGAGGCAGCATGAAGATTGCGCTATCATCGTCCAGGGGTCATCGCAGCGCACTGACAGCAAAGGAGGTGTTCTATGACGCGCCTCATTCTTGCATCCCTGGCGCTGGCGATATCCGCTCTGCCGGTGTACGCCCAAAGCAGCACCCTGCACACGGATCGATCTGGTTATACGACAGGCAGTGACGGCAATCGCACCGTAAACACCTACACCGATCAGTACGGCAATACGACGGGCTGGGTCGGCGGTAAGTACATCAGCACTTATAGCGACGGCTACGGCGGGACGACGGGTACGATTGGCAACAAGCGCATAACCACATACGAAGATGGCTACGGAAACACCACGGGTGTCATCGGCAGAGATCGAATAAATCTCTACACCGACCGTTCCGGCATCACCACAGGGACAATCGGCCGACGGCGTCTGAACTGTTACACTGACCGTTTTCGAACCACCACATGCAATTAGGAACTGATCGCCCTGCCGCTCCAACCGTGAAGCGTGGAGGCCGAAGAGGATTGGGGCAAAGAAAAATGGCGATAACGCAGGGCAAGATGCCATTTGTGTTTGGCACGGTCGTACTGGCCACTTTGCTGATCACCGCAGCAGCTCACGCAGCATGCAGAAGTCCGAAGAACATCTGTAAACACCTTGACGACTGTCTGCAGCGAACTTCCGACCCTAATAACAAAGACACTGACGGCATAAGAGCAGGCGTAAAAGCACGTAATGGCCAGATCGTGTTGGCTGGCGCGGAGGAATGCGCGCGCGATTTGGGTAGGAAACAGCAATGGGACAAATGGGCGCGTGGGTGTTCAGAACTCGAGTTTGTCCAAATTGCTAAGGTGGGACTGGAACTTGGAAAAGTCCATTGCGACCGGTACTCACAATAGCGAGCCTCTCGATCATCTTTGAGCGGCGGTTGGCAGCACCGGCGGTGAGGCCCTTGTTCGAGATGATCATCAGGTCGTGGCGGTTGGCGAGGTTGACCGCCTTGAACAGCGGATCGAAGCCCTCCTTCTCGCAGTACATGACGGCACTGAAGCCGCCGTCCGGGCCGATGATCTCGACCTCGGCGTCGGAGAAGTCCGCCGAGTCGATACTTGGATTCTTGATCGCAGCGAGATAGTTGCGCACTTCGAGCGTGCCGCAGCCAATGCGCCGATTGGTGTGCGGCTCCTCGAAATGACCGCGCGCATCCCAAACGACGTTCCAATGTTCGCAGCCGTGCTCCTCGACGTAGTCGGGCAGCAGCGTCTGGCTGAAGTAGTTGTAGGCAAGCTCGCGGTCGTCGGTCTCCGCCATGATTTTGGGCCGCGCTCGATAGAAGATTTGCCGGACCTTGGCAGGTAGATTGCGCAGACCGCTCACGGCCCGGTAGCATTGCTCCATCACCGCCCACGCGACCTCCTTCTGCGTGATGCGCGCCACCTTGGTCATGCGCGAGACGCGATAGCGAACGTTGCCGGGATGGCGCTCCTCCGACTTACGCTGCCGCGTCCACTTCCGGGTTGCGCGCTCGAACATGCTGGTCATCACACTCGGGATGCTGCGTGGCCCGTCGCCGCTACTCATCACTCAGTCCCCGCATTGTCGCCGCTCAGTACGATCGAACTTTTGCCCCGGTCGCGGTATTGCACGTGGGCCGAGGCTAGATGCACGGTGCAGATCACCGGCTCCCTGGCGTTGACGCGTAGCTCGGCGAGCATGTTCTCCAGTCCCTGTCCGGTCCTGCCGAAGGTACGGAACCGGTTGTCGATGCCGACGCTCCAGTTGACGCCCGCGACGAACTTGCGGGCGACGGGTCCGGCCCGCGGCGTCAACCCGGATTGATGCAAGCCGAAGGCCAGCTCGATAACGAACGGAATGCCGTCCTCGGTAAAACCCTTCTCCAGCTGGTAATTGAACGTCTCAGCGTTGCCACCCGCAGCCAGGAAGCGCTGCGTGAGATGCTCACGCCCGATGACGCCAAGATGCTTAGGTGCTACCTGCTTGCTGTACTTCTGCATCGCCGCCAGCAGCTTCTTGATGCCCGCGTAGTTGACGCGCTCGACGCCGAAGAACTGCGCCAGCGACTGATGCGAGCAGCCGACCTCGGCGAGGATCTTGCGCTGCACGACGGTCCCTGAAAGTCCTCGGAACTCGGCAATGAATTCGCGCACGGTGCGCTCGCGCTTGCGCGCGCGATCGGCGGCCACGTGGGCGGCGAGATAGCGCTGCAGCCTGCTGGGATCGTACCAGTGCGCGCAGGTCGGATTGCGCGGCCGCCACTTCTCCCAATTCGGATCGGTGGCCTTGACGTTGATAAACTCCTTGCCGTGCCAAAGTCCGCGCAATGTCAGGTGCGGATTGAACCACACATACGACTCCACCAGCAGCTTGAGGCGGCCCTCTGCGAGCGACAGCCAATCCTCACGCCGCCTGCCGGGTTTGGGCCATTTCACCGTGATGGCGGTTCCGCGCGCGCGGGCGCATGGCGTCACCGTATGGGTGAGCTTGGGCTGGCTGTTGACATGATCGACGCGGAACTCGATGCGATGCGACTGCCCGCGCGTCTCGATGATGGTGACGCCGACGGCCTCGGCATTGATCTCCCTGTTGTAGTCGGCCTCGCGGTCAAGGACGTAGGTCATCGCCAGAATGGTCTTCAGCGCATTGCCTTGCGCGCCTCGCGTCGGCGAAACATAAGCTTCGCGGCTGGAGATCCGGATGCTGTAGTCGAGGACCGCCTCGATGGTTTCAGTGGCGATGCCGTTGGCATTGTCGGTGATGATGATCGTGCCGTCCTTGGCGACGATAACCTCGATCTCGGGAGGAACCTCGCTCTCCTCAGCGGCATCAAGCGCGTTGTCGAACAGCTCCTTGACCAGCACCAGCGGCCACTCCTGCACAGGGTGACCGGTTTGGTTGACCAGCTCCTTCTCGGTGCAGAACTCCATCAGGCGGCTGACACGGAAGGCGACACGCGTGAGCTTGTGCTCTCGGCGCTTGGTCGGCTTTGCCACAATTGGTAAAAACTGCGTTCCCTCGGCTGGCTTTTGAGCCTGCTCAAAGTCTGCCGGCGACGACGTCCCGACCTCGACCGTGTCGCTCATTGTCGCCACCCTGGATCAATGTCGAACACGTCATCGTCGGGACCGGACGAGAGCGCTGGCACCCATCGTTCTTTGAGAAACACGATGGCCCCCGCTTCCTGCCGGGGCAGATCCCCCATGAGGTGCCAGCCTCTCCCACGCGGCCGCCAGGGTGGCCGCTCGCCGCGGGCGGCCAGCTCCTCGAGCACGGCGTCGATGTCGCTCAGCGTGCGAGCGCCGTTGCCGCCGCTGGGCGCGGTGCGCCGCAAGCAATCGGGGATAAGGCCAGCATCGTAAGGGAGGGGCTTTGTCGTGGCGGAATCGCCTTCGCCACCAGATTCCGCATTTTCAACCGTGCTAACGTGCAAACCCGCCTGGCTGTAGGACAAGTTGGCATTTTTCAAAGCGTGCGGAAGCTCTTTTTGCACGCTTTGAAAATCGCGAGTTGTGCCCGTTTCATCGGTACTTGCACGCTTGCACGCTTTGGAATCGGGAATCTGCTGCGGAGAGGGGTTTTGACCAGAAAGGTAGGACGCCCAGGCATCCTCAAACCAAACCCGCTTGTAACCCTTGGCGTGCGGTCGTCCGGCCGGATGCACCGTGTCTGAGATGATAGCGAACGGCTTCAGAAGGCGGGCCAGCCCGTTCTGGGTAAGTGGTTTGTCGCCCTTCCCCCAAGTCGCCCACGGACGCTCAGGGTCGGCTACTAGGGCGGCCACTAGGTCGGCGGACGTTATGATCTCCGCTTCGCCGAACGCGGCCCGAATGTCGGCCAGAAGCTCGACATTGAATGTGGACATCTCTTCCCCTGATAGGACGAGCGCGGCGTCCTGAGCCTTCTTGGGCCAGTCCCCGCCCGCGAGATCGGCAATCGCCAAGAGCGGCCGCCAGTTGTCTGCCGCCCGATCGTTCAAGGCATCTGGTATCTGGGGATCTGGGTCCGCCAGCTTGGCGAAATTATCGGCCGCCCATCGGGCTGCCTTCTGGCGCAGGACCGCAAACTCAGCGTTGTCGCGCTTGCGCAGGCGTTCAACCTTGGCGCTTCGCGGCTTGCGCTGCAGCGTCAGCACTGCGGCGCGATCCTCGAGCGTGTCGGCAAGCTCGCGAATCGTGGCGATGGCTTTTGGTGCCCAGGTCGAAAACCGGCGGGGCTTATGCTCACCATTGATTTCCACATTGCGGATGACGTAGGCGGCGGCCTTGGTATGCCCGGAATTGAGAATGCCGCGCAGCTCCTCATTGTCCTTGACGAAGCTGTCGGCCTCATCGATCAGCAACGTCGGGCGAATTTCCTCGACATAGCGAAACAGCGCGCTCGGCGAGATGTTGCTGGCGAGTTCTGCCCTTGGTGTCAGGTAGGACAGGATGATCAGGACGGTGGTTTTGCCACAGCGCTTGGTCGGACTTATCAACACCACGAAAGGCGAAATATCGCCCGCGTCCATCGTCCAGGCGTGCAACGTCCACAACGCCAACGCAACACTCGCGCCCGTGGGTAGGAAGACATAGCGGGCAAAAACCCGCTCGATAATCAGAAAGCAGCACTGCCCCGTCGACAGGCTCATTCCACGGTTCGACTTTCCAGTGCGGCAACTCGGCGCTGCTATCCTCGGCCCGCGCTTGTGCTTGCCGCACGAGTTTATCGAGTGCGGCGACTGGGATTCTTAGCCGCTTGGCCTCGTGCAATCGCTGTTTCTGGTAGGCCAACCCATCTAATCGTGAGAGCGCATCAATTGTGTTTTGGTCAGTGCTGGCGGCCACGCCGTTGCCCCCGCTGTTTCTGATCAGATAGCGACTCGCCACGGGATACTTGCTTAGCGGCACCTTTCCAGCCCGGGCTGTCCCATGCGCGCTCGGCGAGTTCTTTCCAATCAATCCTTTTGTCGTTCATGACGACGCCTCGTCAGCCAGTGAGCGCAGCTCGCGCCAAACGCCCACAAGTTGCCGGTGAAGCGAGGCCCAGTCAGTGCCGACGCGCCTGGATTCGACGCGCCACCAAGCGCGCCAATCGATGGTTGAGGGAATGATGGTGGTTTCAGACGACTTGAAGTGCGCCGTCGAAGTATTGTAAGGCATGAGGGCCAACCAACTGCAAAGTTCTTCCGGCCCCGGTCGCGAGTCGCATCGCGCCGGGGTTTTTCTGTGTGGTGTGAGCGAAGGGGCGCATCAAACGTCGCCGCCCTCGCATTGTCCGGCGGCGTACCGCTGAAGCTCTTCGTCGGTGAACATCCAGACTCGGCCGCTGAGTACGCCCTTGATGCGTCCGGCCTTTTGCTCGGCGCGGAATTTGTTGACCGACATGCCGAGTTCGCGAGCGGCCTGCTGTTGGTTATACGCGCGGCGACGGGGTCTCACGGCCTCAAGCTTCGCCACGCGCGCCGCGAGGGCGTTAACAGTCTCCTGCAAATCCATGTGAGGACTCCCGTTGCGCGCACTGAGGCGCAGACGGGCGCTTTAATAAGGGATGATTTGCTACTGCGGGAAGAGAGAGGGGCTCAGATAGTGTTCCAACAATTCATTTTCTGTTCCAATAAATCCGACTGCTCCTGCCAATAAGCTCTCGGAAGGTGGGGTGAATTCCCCAGAACTCGGCGGCATCTACCAGCTGCTTCTGCAGATAGCGGGTCGAGCCGTTCGCGTATTTTTGGAGCGGCGCAAATTCAGGTTGCCGCAAAACGATGCGGATGGCTCGGCCGGTCGTTATGGGTTGCGGGTGGTAGTACCTAGCGAGGGCTACCGCCTCGACAAATTTGTACCCGATTGGTCCGCGCCAGACGGACGGCGGACGGCCCCGCATCTTTCGGGCGGTCATGACACCAGCCCGCTGACGTGCTTGCCCCAGAGATCGAGCGCGTGTCTTTTTTCGTCTTCATAGGCGTGCAAATTGTAAGTGGACGCAACGCCAGCTCTGAAGCCGCCGACATGGCCTAGAACGCATTCCACGATATGCGGCTGAACAAGCTTGGCGAGGCCGGTTGCAACACTTCGCCTGATATCATGAATAACCCACGCGACTTTTAGCTTCGCCCGTTCGTCTAATTCTCGCTTGCGCTTCGAAAACGCACCGAAGCCGTGAGCGCCGGTGCCAAAAATCAATTCTCGATCACCACGCGCCCTCCCCTTCAGGATTTCCAATGCTGGCGCGGATAATGGGACAACATGCTCTCGATGATTTTTTGTCCGGCTTGGCGGCAACGTGATGATTGCCTTGTCGAGATCAACCTCGCGCCAGGACAGATCAGCGATCTCGCCTAGCCTTTGGCCGGTCAGGATCAGAAGCTGGATGATATCGTGATAGTCGCCTTGTTCCGGCAGAGCGTTCCAGATTTTCGCCAATTCCGCATCGGACAGAACGCGACTACGCGCAACTTCCTCGTGCTTGTTGGTTTGCGCCGCGACATTGATATCGAGATAGCCCTCGCCGATGCACCAATTGAGAAAGGCAGACAGGCTTGAGCGCGTTCGATTGGATTGAACGGCACCGTTCTCGGCGGTGATTCGCATTAGTTCATCAGCAACCCGGCGACGACCTATTTCTTTGACGTGTAGACGATGCAACGGCTGCAGGTTGCGTTCGAGGTGCCTGCGGATTTCCTGCAGCGTGCGCTCGCGCCGTTTCCCCTGTGGACGGGCGAGATAACGGTCCAGGCACCGCTTGAATGTGTCGCCTGCGGCATCATGGGCGGCTTCTTTTTCGAGCGCCGGATCGGAGCCCAACGTCACCTTGGCGGCAAGGATCTGCGCCGCTGCCCTCGCCCGCTTGACATTTGCTTCCTTGAACGTGACGCGGCGATTGGTGCTGTTGAGCTTGTATTGATAGATGAATCGCTTGCTGCCGCCGCTGCGAACGCGGACACCAAAACCAGGAAGCGCATCATCGAAGGCAATGATTTCGGACTTGCCGCGAGGCACTTGGAGTGCTGCGACAGCCGCATCAGTCAGCCGCATCTGAGAATCTCCGCTGGGAATCTGGGAGGATGAACTTGGCACTTTGGCACGCGTAGGTACGCGTCAAGACTGAGGGTCTTGCCCGTTTTCTGGGGGAAAGTCAATGTCTGGGAAGCGCCTACGCGTAGTTACGCGTCGCTTCTTCAGACGCCTGCACTGCTGGCCCCAACCGGAGTGTCGGTGGAGCCCACATGGACGATGCCCGGCTGACCCTTCAGGGATTTCTCGAGCGGGCCCGTAGGTCCATCCTCCGCCAGGGCTTCGAGTCCCTTGCCGCGGTCCGGCTCGCCGGACGTGAACAGCGGCGCGCGGTTGGTGTGGATGACGTAGAGCACAGGCGCCACGCCCACGGGTTCTGCCTTCCCGTTGGAAAGCTTCAGGGCATTGGCCGCGGACACGTTCTCGATGCGCACGGTGAACGTCTGGTCGGCCGCCTGGGCCGATACGCCACCGATGGCCGCAGCAGGGTCGCGAGCACGGATATTCTTTTCGACATGGTAGGCCTCTTTCGCTGAAACTTGAGCACTGAGGCTCGAGCCCGCCTTAATGGGCAAACTGCCCAGTTCCGGGGGATCATGTCATGGGTTGACGCAGACCGCCCCGGTCTCGCGCAGACGCCTCATTCCGAGCAGCAATAATCACTAATCTACTGCGACAGCTATCTTGGGTTCAATTCGTACGTCTTCGGTCGAAGCCAACCTTCGACGGGATCTCACAGTCACAACTGCTGACGACAGAATCTCGAAGGCTTTCCAAACCCGCGGCGCTGATTAGACGGAACCGCCAATTCACGCCGCGACGTCGGCGGTGGCGACCGCTTCGACGACGAAGCGATATTTGCGTCCGCGCGCGTCGGTCGCCCACCAACAGTCCCGCTCTTCGTCGCAGCCGTAGTCGCCCCACAGCCGCGACGCATCGAACTCCGCCATCGCCATCGCGTCTTCGCGAAGCTCGAACAGCGGCTGTAGCGGGCGGCGTGCGTCGACTTCGCCGTTGTCGTCGAGCGCGAGCCGAACGATTTGAAACATGCGCGCGATCCTCGCGTGGAATTGGTTGGCGTCTGCGGTACACCCCGTCCGTTGCGGGAGTTTGACAAGGCCCGCGAGCGCTCGGCGGCCGCTATGACGCGTCCGACACCAGGCGCATCGGTGCGCGCCCGTGTCATCGAACCTTCATATCGCCGGCGCTATTTAACAATCGTTAACAAAGAATGGCGTTTGGCCGGAACTTTCCCTCGACGGCGATGAGCGAGCACGAAAGATTTTCAGTGCCGCACGAGATCGACGAGATTCTCGAGCGCCTTCCGCCGCAGGTGACGCTCAACGTCCCCGATCATATTCTCTCGCGCTGGTTCCCGCCGGGGCCTGCCAAAGGCGTCATGGAAGGCGCAGCGCTCGCGCGCGCTCAAAGCTACGCGCAAAGCTGCGCCTGCCGATTCGCGTATCACGGCAGCGTCCGTGAAGGGGTCTTCTATAAGCCGATACCGTCGGACGATTGATCCGGCAAAAAGCGCCTGCACCCATGCAAGTCAAACCAGCTTCCTGCGGATGCGCGCGCTGAGAAGATCGATCGCGACCACGGTGACGACGACGATGATGATTTGAGCCGCCGTCTCGGCATACTGGAAGCTGCGGATGCTTTCGTACAGCGTCTGGCCGATCCCGCCGGCGCCGACGATGCCGAGCGTCGTCGCCGAGCGGACGTTGGTTTCGAGCCGGTAAAGCGTCAGCGAGCTCCACAGCGGCAGGACCTGGGGTACGACGCCGAACACCACCTCTTGCACGCGGCGCGCGCCGGTCGCGCGGATGCCTTCGACCGGTCGCGGATCGATGGCCTCGACCGCTTCGGAAAACAGCTTCGAGAACACCCCGAGATTGTGAACGAAAATGGCCATGACGCCGGCGAAGGGGCCGAGACCGACGGCCACGACGAACATCAGCGCGAAGACGATCTCGTTGATGGCCCGGCAGGCGTCCATCAGGCGCCGCACCGGCTGCACGATCCATTGCGGGCAAACGTTGGCCGCGCTCAGGATCGAGAACGGGATGCCGAACGCGACCGCGAGCGCGGTGCCCCAGAGCGCGATTTGCACCGTCACGACCATGTCGGCGAGGTACTCGTCCCAGTCGTGAAAATTCGGCTTGAGAAACGCGGCGCCGAACTGCGCCATGTTGCGCCAGTCCGTGAACAGGGCGACGACGCGGTACATTTCCGCCGGCGCCCACGCCCACGCCAGCAACGCGAAAACCGCGGCCCAGGCGAGCCAGCCGCGGATGCGGCGCCCGAGCGGATACGAGGGAACGGCGATCGCGGCGAGATCGCGAACGGTTCCGCCGTGCGCGGGCGTCGCGGTCTCGCCCGATCCCGCGCGCTCCAAGCTCGCTTGCTCGGGAACTTGCAACATCGCATCTGCCCGACGGCGGCCGGCCGCCTAGCGCGCGGGAGGCGTCGGGTGTGAGCCCGGCGCTTCCGTGGCCGCGGTCATGTCAGTGAGTGGTCGCGGCGCCGGCGGCAAACTCGGCGATCATTTTCTTGAGCTCGTCTTGCCGTCCGGCCTTGTCCGCCTCGAGGAATGCCGCCGCTCGACTATGGAACTCATCGGAATCGGCTTTCTTTTGCATCTCCTCGAGCTTCGCGATGTCGGCGCGGATGGCCGCAATCTGGCTGCTCTTCTCGTCCGCCGAAAGCTTGTCGTCGCCCTGAACGCGCATCAGGGTCTTGTTGGCTTCGAGCAGCCGGATCGGGATCAGCTGATGGTCGGACGAGGGTTGGAACGTGGACCAAACGAGGTTGGCCAGAATGGCTTTGGCTGCTGCGATCTCGTCATCCGAGCCGATGCGGCCATAGCTCAGCAGGAAGCTGTAAAGTTTCGTCTTGACGGCCGGATCGAGGTCCTTGCGCCACACGATTGGATCGAGCGGGATGAGCGGTGAAGTCCAGATGATCTTGATCTGGCTGCGCGCCTCCGGCGCCGTGACCTCCACGCGCTGCAGGTTCTCGCTGTTGTTGGTCGCGACGGCGACCTGCTTGTTCGCGACCGCCATGGCATTCGCCTGGTGATTGGCGTTGCGCACGGTCTTGAAACAGGTCTTCGGGTCGATATTCCGCGCGGCAAAGATGTAGGCCGTCGGCACCAGGAAGCCGGACGTCGAGTTCGGATCGCCGATGCCGAAGTCGAGAGACTTGTCGCACTTGAGGATGTCCTCAACCTTCGCGAAGGGGCTGTCCTTGTGCACGATGATGTGGGAGTAATAGCCGTCGTTTCCGTCGCGGGCGACGATGCG
>Ga0124850_1000152_pt1 | contig 10894 bp, 9 predicted proteins | sample PanSoiMetaGPlot1_FD_97462 | JGI IMG/M metagenome (GOLD analysis project Ga0124850, IMG submission 97462) | Tropical forest soil microbial communities from Panama analyzed to predict greenhouse gas emissions - Panama Soil - Plot 1 (PacBio error... | ecosystem: Environmental > Terrestrial > Soil >...
GTCCCCGTCCGTGGCGGTCGGCAGGTGCAGCGCGGCCATGTGCAGCGCGGCCATGATCAGCGACGCGGTTTGGTTGGGTGAGCCGCTGATGTCGACGGTGATCGCCTGCTCGTCCGGTCCGGGCGGCTCGAGGGCCGCGAACTGCGAATCCAGCAGCGCCGCTGGCATGAAGTGCCCGTGCCGCGCCGCCAGCCGCCGCGCGATCAGCTCGCGGGAAGCTGCCAGGTAGACGAAGACCACGTCGTCGCCGCGCAGCACATCGCGGTAGCTGCGCTTGAGCGCGGAGCAGGTCACGATGCCCGGGCGGTGTGCCGTGGTGTGCGCGCGAATCCACTCCGCGACCCTGGCGAGCCAAGGCCAGCGATCCTCGTCCGTTAGAGGGTGGCCGGCCGCCATCTTCGCGATGTTCGCAGCGGAGTGCATGTCATCGCCCTCGGCGAGATCCCAGCCCAGCCGCCCGGCGAGCAGGCCGGCCACCGTGGATTTCCCGCATCCGGACACACCCATGATCACCAAAACCGGTGTCTTGCTGGCAGTCATTGCGCTCCCCTGAGCGACGATCTCGGCTGAGCAATGTCGGCGTCAGCGCGCGACTTCTTCCTGCGGGATGGTGCCGACGTACCTCGCACGCCGCTGGATCAGACGTTGTCGCCAAACGTCCGGCGCCCTGTCGTACGGGCCGCCGCCCGGATCGTCGAGCCCACTGGCGCGGACGACGTCGGCCTCGGGATGCCACATCTCGTGAATGATCAGGCCGGCGATTATGAACAGGAACGCGTCCCGGACCAGCAGGGCGAGCATCAGCCACCCGTAGTCGGTGGCGTGCGAGCCATCGTTGAACCCGAGCAGCCACAGCAAGGTAACCAGCCAGACGACGATCTCGCTGAACTGCCACAAGAGCGTGATCCGCCATCGCGGACGAGCCAATGCAACGAGTGGCACCAGCCACAGGGAGTACTGCGGGCTCCACACCTTGGTGGTGATGAGGAAGGCGAACACTGCGAGGAACGCCAGCTGTGCCATGCGTGGGCGTATGGGGGCCCACAGCCCGAGCGTCGCGACTGCGCCCAGCGCAAGGATCAGCGCTACTGCCACGACTGCGCCGGGCGGCGACCATCCGGGTGGGTATCCGTTTCCGATGCCGGTGGTGGCCAGGTAATGCCCGATGTACCAGAACGTGCTGGCCTCCGCGTCCCGCGTCGCGCTGAATGCGTAGAACTCACGCCACCCGTTGTAGTAGGCGGCGGCGAACGGCACATTGACCGCCAGCCACGTCGCGGTGGCGGCCACCGCGCACCAGATCGCCGGACGATACCGTGCGGTACGGACTGCCAGGATGGCAATGGGCACCAGCAGGAAGATCGGGTACAGCTTCGCTGCCACACCGAGGCCGATCAGGACGCCCGCGGCGACCGGCCGCGACCGCGCCCACGCCCAGAGCGCGCATGCCGCGAGCGCCATCGCCAGCAGGTCCCAGTTCGAGAACGCATGGAACACCAGCAGCGGGCTGAGCGCGAAGATGGCAGCGTCATACGGGCGCTGACCCGCCGCGCCCACTGTGCCGGCCACGACGAGCAACCCGCAGGCGGCGAGCCCGATGCTGGTGAGCACCGCGAACAGCACGCCCTCGTCCTGGTTGTTGAAGATCGTGTGTACAGCCCGGGTCACCGCCGCCGTTGCCCACATGAATCCGCCGGTCAGGATGGGATATTCGACGGCGTTGTCGCGGTAAGGCACGGCACCGGCGTCGAGCCGCTCGGCGCCCCAGAGCGGGATCACATCCGAATAGCAGGCATGCGTGTACTGCTTGTTGCCCGTCCAGTTGCCGTCGGCGCACGGCGCCTTCTGACCATAGGCCAGCAGCAGGGTGAACGACGCGAGCAGCAACAACGCGCGCAGCGGCGTCCACCACGACATCGCGCCCGCATGCCGTCCCCACGGACCGCCGATGACCCGGCTCGCCCGCCACACCGTCGGGTCGTTGCGGCTCGGGACCTGATCAGCCGGTGCCGCGTGACTCACCGGGGCATCCTCGCACGCGGTGCTGAGCTAGCCGGCCGGCGTCGGAGCCCGGCCGGGCCGCGATAGCGAGGGGGTCGGGACGGACACGGTCGGTATCGGAGTCAGGGTCAGAGACGGCACTGTGGGCGTCGGCACGGTGATCGACGGCGTCGGCGTGGGGCGGCCCGACGTAGGCCTGCCGGACGTGGACGGAGTCGACACCGTGGGCGTCGGGGTCGCCGTGGTCGTCGGTGTGGGTGGCGGCTGCGTGTAGGCATCCTGGCCGCCTCCGATCTGCTGGGTGGACGCCATGGGTAGGTCAGGCTTGTCGGCGAGGTAGCTGTCCATGAACGTCTTCCACGCCTTGCCGGGCAGGTCACGGCCGTACTCGTTGCCGCCGTCGGCGTTGTAGATCGCCTGGGTCGAATTGCCGCTGCCGACCCAGACCGCCGTGCTCACCTGCGGGGTGTAGCCGACCATCCAGGCGTCGCTGTTGCGGCCCTCGTTGGGCCCCGACTGGATGCCCTCCGTCCCGGTCTTGGCCGCCGACTCGCGGCCGTCAAGTGCGACCCCGGAAAATCCGGGCACCGGCTTGAGGGTGACCGTCACGTCATTGGCCACCCGAGGGTCGAATGCGCGCTGGCTGGCGTCCTTGTGCTTGTACAGCACGTGCCCCTGCGCGTCGGTGACCTCCTGCACCAGGTAGCCCGGGTGCGTGACACCGCCATCGGCGAAGGTGGCGAATCCCACCGCCTGATCGAGTGGGCGCACCGGGTAGTCGCCGATGCCGATGCCGAAGTGCGTCCTGCCGTCGGCACTGGTCAGTGTCCGGCTGTCGCCGCGCGTCTTCGGAATGCCGGCCGCCCAGGCCGTCGCGGCCACGTTCGAGGGCCCGATGTCGGATGCGAGCCCGTCGAAGGCCGTGTTCAGGGACACCTTCATCGCGAACGCCAGCGTGACGTGCCCGGCGTACTGGGCGTCACTCGGATCGTTCTTGATCGTGGTGCCGTCGATGACCCGGGTCTGGCTGCCGTCGACGATCGAGTTGATGGCGTACGCCGGCTTGTTCCCCCGCAGGTTCTGGCTGAGCGCCGCGGCCAGCGTGTACGGCTTGAACGACGAACCGGGTGGACGCCAACCCTGCCCCGCGTAGTCGAAGTAGTCCTCACCGCCGGCGTAGTTCTTGCCGTTCGGGCCGCCGTAATACGCGAGGATGGCCCCGCTCTGCGGGTCGACCGCGACGAGTGCGTTCTTCATGTTGCGCTGCTTGGGCGTCAGGTCGGCGAACGTCTGGTGGATCGCGTCGATCGCGTCGGTCTGCGCGGCACGGTCGATGGTGGTGCGGATGCGCAGGCCCTTGGTGTTGATGGTCGCCTCGTTGATACCGAGTTGCTCCAGCTCGCTGGTGACCGCGGCGCCGATCAGGCCGTTCGGATCGCTCGTCGCGCGCGAATGATCGGGTCTCGTTTTGGGAAACGCGATCGTCGCCTCTTGCTCGGCGCTCAGATGGTGCGTGGTGACCAGTCCGTCCATGACGTAGCGCCACCGCTCATGGGCCGGGCCCGGGTTTTCCGCTGGGTCGTAATAGCCCGGTGAGCGCAGCAAACCGGCGAGCAGCGCGCCCTGCGCGACGTTCAGCTTGTCGACGCTCACCCCGAAGTAGGCCTCGGACGCCGCCTCGATGCCGTATGTGCCGCGCCCGAAGTAAACGGTGTTGAGGTACCACTCGAGGATTTGGTCTTTCGAATATTGCCGGGACAGTTTCACCGCGATCGCCAGCTCGCGCAGCTTCCGGGTCAGGGTCCGCGAGTCGGTGAGGTAGGCGTTCTTGGCGTACTGCTGGGTGATGCCCGATCCGCCCTGCACGTCACCACCAACGATGTCGTGCAGCGCGGCGCGGAGCGTGCCCTTGATCGAGACGCCCGGCTCGGAGTAGAAGTTGCGGTCCTCCGCCGCCAGGACGGCCCAGCGCACCTGCTCCGGCACCTTCGACAGCGGCACCGGGATCCGGTTCGTGCCGAGCTGGGCGAGCACCGAGCCGTCCGAGTACTGGACGAGCGCCGCCTGCGGCACCGGCAGGTCCTCCGGACGCGGCACATTCCCGAGCGTGTAGAACAGCACGACCGCGCTGGCCATGATCGCGGCAATGAAACCGAGCAGCCAGACGAAGCTCAGCCCCACGCGCCGCCAGATCCGCCGCGTGCGGGTCATCGCGGCCAGTCGAGCGCGCTTTCGCTGCCGGTGGCGCTGCCATCGCTGCGGCAGGTGCTCTTCGATGGGGCGTCGCCGGTTGGGGTCGAAACGGCGTGGGATGCGTGGAGGCTGGGGGGGTGCCGCGTCGCTCATGCGGACGCGGCCCCTAGCACGTACGAGCGGACCAGATGGTTCCACCCGCAGTCGGGGCAGACCTCGACGACGTACACGTCGAACTCGGGCAGGGTTGCCGCCATGCGGGCGAGCTCGGCACGGGACTTCGCCTGGCCGGCGATGCGCCCGAGCGCATCGCCGTAGACGTAGTGGACGAGCGTGAGCCGTGTCTTGTCACAGACCGGGCAGGCCCGCCGCGCCGGCACCCCGTAATGGCGGGCCGCGAGGCGCAGGTAGGGGTGGGCGTCACAGGCCTCGTCACGCGACACCCGGCCGAGCGCGACATCGGACAGCCGCGCGCGGCGCTGCAGCGCGTAGTCGATGACGGCCCGGGTTCCCACGCGAACGAGGGTACGCGAACCGGGCTAGTGCAAGCCGTGAAACGGACCGACCGACGCGGCACCGCAGGAGGCCTCTGGTAGCCCCGCAGCGTGTACCACGACCGGCCCGGCACCCCAGTCGATCCGGATGACACGACCCGTGCGAGTGGTGCACGACCCCGTCCAATGCAACGGTGCGGTCGCGGTGGTGTGCGGAAGGAGCGTGCCGAATTCGCGGGCCGGAGCAGTCGTTATGGCCCCCGGGGTAGCGCCCGCCTGCACGCTCGGGACGCGGGCGAGCTGGCACGCAGCGCCGCGCGAGGTGATGCGGAGCGTGTCGCCCTGCACGCTCACCGTGACGGCGGCCTGGCTGCAGATTTGGGCAGCGGTCGCTTCCGGGGCGTTGCGCTGTGCGCCCGCGCCGGCGCCGGAGCTCTCTGAGTAACGCCCATTGGCGGCGGCCGTCTCACCCTGGGCTGCGCCACCGCTCTTCTTCTCGCTGCTGGATGAGTGTGACAACGCGATGCCCAGCGGGAGACCCACGGCGATTGCCGCCGCGCCCGCCACCGCAGGCATCAGCCAGCGGCGCCGCGGAGCAGGCGGCGACGCCTCGCGGGTGCGCACGGCGCGCAACACGTCCGCAGCGCGAGGCGCCTCGGCGGCCTTCTGTTGGAAAGCCGCCCGCAGCTCGTCCTCGTCTCTCACGTCAGGTCCGCCGACGTCAGTTCGATCCGCAGCGCAGCCAGCCCCCGAAACGCGTACCCGCGCACCGTGGTCTCCGCACAGCCCAGCACCTCGGCGATCTGCGCGTCGGACAGCCCCTCGTAGTACCGCAGCACCAGGACCGCCCGCTGCCGGCGCGGCAGCTTCGCCACTTCGGCGAGCAGCGTCGCCCGCTCCGCCTGCGCGTCGGCGTGATCGGCCTGGGTCGTCGCGGGTTCGACGTCCGCCTGCGGGACGTAACGCGCCCACTTGCGGCGCCAGGACAGGAACTCGTTGACCACCATGCGTCTGACGTATGCCTCCGGATGCTCCATCATGCCGATCTGGTCCCACCGTTGGTGGGCCCGAATCAGGACCTCTTGTACGACGTCCTCAGCCAGCCCGCGGTCGTTCGTGAGCACCACGGCGAAGCGCAGCACGGCATCGAGCCGCGTCGCCGCGAACTCATCGAACGTCACCGAGCCTCCCTCGCGATGCGGTCCTCCGTACGCTTGTGGGCCAGGCTCTCAGAAAGACAACGCGCCCGCAGGCCCCTGGCGTTGTCCGCTCGGTCGATCCGGTATGCCTAGGGTCATGCTCGACGATCTGGGCACGCGGGTGGCCGTGCCGCCCCGGGTCGCGCGCGTGGTGTCACTGGTGCCGTCCCTGTCCGAGTCGGTGGCAGCCACCGCACCAGCGTTGCTGGTCGGGGCCACGGACTGGTGCCCGGCCGACCTCGACGTGCCGCGGGTGGGCGGCACGAAGAACCCCGCTGTCACCCGGGTCGTCGAGCTGTCCCCCGACGTGGTGCTGGCCAACGAGGAGGAGAACCGCCCGTCCGACCTGGATGCGCTGCGCGCCGCAGGCCTCGCGGTGTGGGTGACCCGGGTGCGCGGCGTCGACGAGGCATTCGCCTCTCTGGGTCGCCTGCTCGCGCTGGCCTGCCACGTAGATCGTCCAGCTTGGCTGGACAACGCCGAGGCGGCCTGGGCAGCGGTGCAGCCGGGCCCGCCCCGCAGAGCGGTGGTGCCGATCTGGCGGCGGCCGTGGATGGTCCTGGGCCGAGACACATTCGCCGGAGACGTGCTGGCGCGCCTCGGCGTGCGCAACGCGTTCGCTGACGCCCCCGAGCGCTACCCCCGGATGCGGCTCGACGACCTGCACGGCACCGAACTGGTCGTGTTACCCGACGAGCCGTACGCGTTCAGCGCCACGGACGGACCGGAGTGCTTCCCGAACCAGGACGTCGCTCTGGTCAGCGGGCGACACGTGACGTGGTACGGCCCGTCGCTCGTCCAGGCGCCCACCGTGTTGGCCGCCCAGCTCGCGGCGACCCTGCCCCGCGACGGGGAGTAACACAGCTCTATCGCAGTCCGAGCAGCGACCGCAACAGCCGGTCCACCTCTGCGCCCCCGCAGGTAGGAGGCACCGGACCCGATCTCGACGGTGCCGCAGCCGGTCGCCGAGACGGTGACGGCAACGCTGCTTCGCGGGGCGTGGAACAGCAGGTGGTCGCGAGCGCCGCTGCCCATCGGGCAGTTGTAAGGGCCCGGTGGCCAGACCGGCAGGCCGTTGATCAGCGCCACGAATCGCCGCGCGGGTGCGGCGGGCAGGGTGCGACGCACCGGTGGCCCCGGGTCGTGATCGAGCATGACGTCGACCGACGTGACAGCGGTGCCCGGCGCGACTCATGTGCACTGGGCGGCACGGGCGAGGTGGCGACGAGCGCTGCCACCTCGGCAGTCGCTGTGGCCTCGTGCGGCTCCGCCGCCGGCTCAACGCGCTAGTCGGCGGATCCAGCGAGGAGCGCGCCTGTCATCACGAAGCCGAGCCACGATCCACGCGCGGCCTCTCAACGTGAGGGGCGCCGCGGCACCTTGTCCGGTCAGCGGAATCCCCAGGCGTACCACTGCTCGACGTCGATCCAGGCGCTCACCCGCCCGCGAGTGCGGTTGCGGTACGGCCGGCCCGTGAAGTGCCTTGCGAGCCGGTCGATGGTGCTGAGATCGGGGTCGTCGGTCAGCGACGCGACGCGGCCGCGCAGACTGATCGACCGATACCAGCGATCCCCGTCGAGCATCGTGAGTGACACGCGCGGATCGACGCGTAGGTAATCCAGCCGCTTGCGGCCCTCGTCCATGTTGACCAACACGCGGCCGTCCTCCCAGAGGTACCAGGTCGCGACCGTGATCGGTGCGCCGTTCTCCTTCACGAGTCCGATAACGCAGGGATTCGGGTTAGCCAGCACGGCGGAAAACTCCGCAGGAACAGGTGGCTTGGGCATAGGCCGCATTATGTCGAGTCGGCCTGCGCACTGACCGGCGTGCCGATCCGCAGGCGGTTCCCATCAGGGTCGCGAACGTGGACCTCGCGCGCCCATGGACGTTCCTCGACAGGCCGGCCGAGCTTGGCGGCGAATTCATCCACGTCGCGCACGCGCAGGTAGACGAGCGTGTCGGGTCGAGCATCGCCGGTGTGCTCGGACAAGAACAGCCGCATGCCTTCGCGAGCGATCGATACGAATGCGGGAAAACCGGCCTCGAAGCGGTGTTCCCACTCCTGGGCGAACCCCAGCCGCTGGTACCAGCTCAGCGCCTCAGCGACGTCGCCGACGCGCAGGATTGGAATGACTTCGTCTTCCATGCGCCAACCGTTGCACGGGTCGAATCGGGTGCGCGACGCCCGGCCAGCCTGCCCGCCCGCGGTGATCTAGGAGTTGTGGCTGAACATCGACCGGAAGTCCAAGATCATCCGGAACGGCCGCTCAGCGTCGCAGGGACTGCTGCAGGATCTGCGCCACGTCCAGGACGGCGACGTCTTCGCGTGCCTCGCCGATCGACTGCTTGGCGGTCACGGCATCGGAGAGCATGACCATGCAGAACGGGCACGCCGTCGAGATCATGTCCGGGTCGAGGCCGAGCGCCTCCTCCGTGCGCTCGATATTGATCCGCTTGCCGATCTTCTCCTCCATCCACATCCGCGCGCCGCCGGCACCGCAGCAGAAGCCGCGCTCCTTGCAGCGATGCATCTCCTCCGCTTCGAGCTGCGGGATCGTGCCCAGCACCTCGCGCGGCGGCGTGTAGACCTTGTTGTGCCGCCCGAGGTAGCAGGGGTCGTGGTAGGTGATCTTCTTGGCCACCGGCTCGACCGGCGTCAACCTGCCTTCGGCGATCAGCCGGCCGAGCAGCTGCGTGTGGTGGATGACGTCGAAGTGCCCATCGAGCTGCGGGTACTCGTTGGCCAGCGTGTTGAAGCAGTGCGGGCAGGTGGCGACGATCTTGAGTGGCGCGGCCCTGGTGATGGAGTTCAGCGTCTCGACGTTCTGCATGCCCTGCATCTGGAACAGAAACTCGTTGCCCAGCCGTCGGGCCGGGTCGCCGGTGCACGTCTCGGCGCTGCCCAGTACGGCGAACGAAACGCCGGCCGTGTCTAGCAATTCGGCGAACGCCCGCGTCACCTTGCGAGCGCGGTCCTCGAGCGCGCCGGCGCAGCCGACCCAGTACAGGTACTCGATGTCGGCGTCCAGAGGCTGGCCGGGCACCGCGCGCCGGATCTCGAACGGCAGCCCGTCCATCCACTCCTCGCGGGCTCTCTCCGCCAGGCCCCAGGGGTTGCCCTTGTTCTCGATGTTGCGAAGCATCACGCCGGCCTCGGACGGGAACGCCGACTCGATCAGCACCTGGTAACGGCGCATGTCGACGATATGGTCGACGTGCTCGATGTCGACGGGGCACTGCTCGACGCACGCACCGCAGGTGGTGCACGACCACAGCACGTCCGGGTCGATGACCCCGCCGGACATAAGGTCGCCGACGAGCGGACGCACCGCCTGGTCCGGTCCGGATCCGGGCACCCGGCCGAACCCCGACTCGGGCACATGCGGCTCGTGCGCCTCGACCTTGGTGTCATCCGGCGCGGACTTTCCCCCGATGAGGTAAGGGGCCTTGGCGAAGAGGTGATCGCGCAGATCCATGATCACGAGCTTGGGCGAGAGGGGCTTGCCGGTGTTCCAGGCCGGGCACTGCGACTGGCACCGCCCACACTCGGTGCACGTCGAGAAGTCGAGGTAGCCCTTCCAAGTGAAGTCCTCGATCTTGCCGCGCCCGAACTGGGTGTCCTCGGACAGGTTCTCCACGTCGGCGAAGTCGATGGGCTTGCCCGCCGGGTCGGCGACGGGGAGCAACGCCCCCAGACCGTCCGGTTCGCGCTTGGTCAGCACGTTGAGCGGCGCTATGAAGATATGCAGGTGCTTCGAGTGCAGCACCAGGATGAGGAAGCCGAAGACCACCGCCATTTGCGCGATCAGGAAGAAGGTCTCGACGCCCTGGTTGTACGCGCCGTCACCCAGCGCGCGCGATACCAGGTACGAGGCGAACGGCGCCTTCGACTTGCCCCACGGGAAGTGCCCGGTGTTGTATTGCGCGCCACGGTAGAGCAGCAGCGTCGCGATAACCAAGAAGATCATGCCAAGCACCGCCCAGGCGGCACCGGTGTGCGAGCCGTAGAAGCGTGATGCCCGGTGCCGCCGCTCGGGTGCCTGGCGCAGGCGAATGATCGCGAACGTAATGATCGCCACGAGCACCGCGACGGCGAACAGATCCTCCAAGAAGCCCAGCCAGCGAGCGTGGCCGAACCAGGGAAACGCGAAGTCCTGGCTGATGGTAAGCGCGCCGAACGCCTCGATGATAGTGATGAACAGGACGATGAATCCCCAGAACGTCATGAAGTGGGCTACACCCGGCACGGACCACTTGAGCAATTTGCGCTGGCCGAAGACTTCGGTGAACTGGTCCCGCACCCGGTCCTTGATGTCGTCGGTGCGGCCCAGCGCCGGCTGTCCCGAACGGATCAGCCGCACCAGCCATGCGCCCCGGTGCCCCGCGATAACCGCAGTCACGGCGAGCATGAGCAACGCGATGGTCAGGCGGAGCGCCACCGGGTCTCCTTCTGGGGGTTGCCGATTCGCCGAAGCCTACGTGGGTTACTGACCGGTAACCACATGGCACGCATCACCCGCCACCCGTGCCAGGCTGAGATCGTGACGATCACCATCGAGGAGCTCGAAGGTGACCTGCACCCGGTGCTCGCCCGCCTGCGCGTCACCGAGCCGGTGGCCTGGTTGCCCGTGCTGTCCGCGTGGCTGGTCACTCGCTACGACCTCGCCGATCAGGTGCTGCGCGACACGGCGACCTTCACCGTGGACGATCCGCGGTTCTCCACCGCCCTGGTCGTCGGCCCGAGCATGCTCTCTCTGGACGGAGCCGAGCACACCCGGCACCGCGCCCCGTTCCACGGCGCGCTGCGGCCCGCCGACCGCTTCGCGCCGTTCGTCACGGACGAGACGCGCCGGCTCGTCGCGGCGCTACCGCCGGGCCATGCCGAATTGCGCCGCGGCCTGGCCGGCCCGCTCGCCGTGGCCGTAGTAGCCGACGCGCTGGGCCTGCCCGAGGTGGACACCGGCACCGTGCTGCGCTGGTACGACGCGATCGTCTCGGCGGTGTCGG
>Ga0124850_1000153_pt1 | contig 10886 bp, 9 predicted proteins | sample PanSoiMetaGPlot1_FD_97462 | JGI IMG/M metagenome (GOLD analysis project Ga0124850, IMG submission 97462) | Tropical forest soil microbial communities from Panama analyzed to predict greenhouse gas emissions - Panama Soil - Plot 1 (PacBio error... | ecosystem: Environmental > Terrestrial > Soil >...
CGGCTCGATCGCAGTGCGAAGGCGCAAAACGAAGCCAGCGCCCAACACCAGCGCGCAGACAAGCAGCGCAGCGATCGGCAGCGACAGCCACGGATAGCGTATGCCGCCGAGATTGAGCGCCAGCATGAAAGACGAGCTCGCCGCGATCACCAACACGGCACCGACAACGTCAAGCCGGTGCTGCCGTTCGCGGCGCGGCAGGCGCCGCAGCACGGTCAGCGCGATCGCAATCGCAACGGCGCATAACGGAAAATTCCATAAAAAGATCATCGGCCAGCGCAGGTGCTCGGAAATCCACCCGCCGAGCGCCGGGCCGCTGCCGCCGGCGGTCATAAACGCGATGGAGAAATAGGTGTAATAGCGACCGCGCTCCTTGGGCGCGGCGATGTCGCCCAAGACCATGTTTGCGGTCACCACCAGCCCGCCGGCGCCGCAGCCTTGCACCACGCGGCCGCCGATCAGCATCAGCATGTTTGGCGAGGCCGCGCTGATCAATGAGCCGATCATGTAAATTGAAATTCCGATCAGCATGGCGGCACGGCGGCCATGGACATCGGCAAACTTGCCGTAAAGCGGAGTCAGTGCAGTCGAGGCGATGAGAAAAGCCGTGACCAGCCATGGCAGATTGTGCACCTGGCCGAAATCGCGACCGATGGTCGGCAGCGCGCTGGCCAGCACCGATTGATCAACCGAGCCCAGGAACACGGGCAGCATCATGCTGATCGCGATAAGCCGCTTGTCGCGATGGCTCAGCGCTAGCGGATCGCCAGCGGCAGGGTGCACCGTCCGCCGGGCGGACACGGCAACGGGAGCAAGCTCGGGCTCGCTGGCAAGCGCCTGACTTCCTTCCGCGGCGCTCCCGCTGCGCTCGTCATTCATCGAAAGATCACACGCCAAGGGATTGGTTTTACCCGCGGCGTTCCCGGCAAAAGACGATCAACCAATAGCGGTAAAGTGAGCCACTGTCATTCGTGCGGTAAGAATTGCAGACCCGCGCGCACGCATGGCACCTCCGACTGCAAATTGTGTGTTATACGACGTGAAATGCCCATCATGCGGTTTGGTCGCGCCGCCATCCTGCGCGATTAGATTTTAGTTGAATCGTCATTGCGAGGAGCGATAGCGACGAAGCAATCCAGCTCCCTGTTCCTAGATTGCTTCGCTTCGCTCGCAATGACGAAAGTCTGCTTGAATCTGGATCAGCCGGTTGTAGGACCACCTATGCGACCCCTCCTAGCGATACTTGCTCTATGCGTGAGCGCCACGACTGCTTTGGCGGAGGAACCGGCTGGCTGCGACAAGTTCAAGTGGCCGCTCGACAAGGAGCGCGCGACGCTAACCGGCAGCGATCTGCCGAAACTGGCTTCGGGCAGCCGGGTGCGGTGGCCGCTGCCATTTGCGACAACGGTGACGCTGCTGCCGTCTGCCGAGGTGAAGCTTCCGATCGCTCCGGAGCGCGCGCCGAAATCGAACAATACATTTGCTGGATTTATTGAAGCCTCCGCGCCCGCGCAAAAGGGCACGTACAAGATCACATTGTCGTCGGAAGGCTGGATCGACGTCGCGCAGAACGGCGAGCGGCTCAAATCAATCGCGGCGACCGGTGCGATCGGCTGCGACGGCATCCGCAAAAGCGTCAAATTTGAACTCGCCAAGACACCGTTCACGGTGCAGTTCAGCGGTGTCGAAACTGCCAGTGTCGGCGTCGCGATCAGCCGCGAGTGAACTGCCGATGGTTATTCGGCTATTGCTTGAGCGTGTTCGCGACTTTGAAGCTGGCCTCCGTTTTTGAACGGATGTCGTCGAGCGTCACATCCGGCGCCAGCTCGATCAGCGTCAGTCCACCGCCATTCTTGTCCAGCGCAAATACGCCGAGATCGGTGATGATCATATCGACCACGCCGGCGCCGGTGAGCGGGAGCGTGCAGCGATGCTTGAGCTTCGATTCATCCTTGGCCGAGTGCTCCATCACCACGACGACTTTCTTCACACCGCCAACCAGATCCATGGCGCCCCCCATGCCTTTGACCATCTTGCCGGGGATCATCCAGTTGGCGAGATCGCCGTTTTCGGCGACCTGCATCGCGCCGAGAATAGCAATGTCGATGTGGCCGCCGCGAATCATGGCGAAGGAATCCGACGAATTGAAATAGCTCGTGGTCGGCAACTCGGTAACGGTCTGCTTGCCGGCGTTGATGAGGTCGGGATCCTCCTCCCCCTCGAACGGGAACGGGCCGGTGCCGAGCATCCCATTCTCCGACTGCAGCTGCACGCTCATGCCCGGAGGAATGTAGTTCGACACCAGCGTCGGAATTCCGATGCCGAGATTCACATAGAAACCGTCTTGCAGTTCCTCGGCGGCGCGCGCCGCCATCTGCTCACGGGTCCAAGCCATTGTCGTTCGGCTCCTATTTTACCTTGCGCATGATCGTTTCCGAAAACCGGTTCCCACTTTTCGGGATCCATGCGTGTTTATACTTCGACGCCGGTTCCGGCGGGCAAATCCGCTTTCTGCCGCTTCCGCACGGTTCGCTGCTCGATGTGCTTGACCGCTTTCGGCACATGCACAATGCGTTGCACATAAATCCCGGGCGTGACGATGTGATCGGGATTGATATCCCCGGGCTGCACCAGCTGCTCGATTTCGGCGACCGTCACCTTGGCCGCCGTTGCCATCGGCGGATTGAAATTGCGCGCCGTCTTTCGGTAGACAAGATTGCCCTCGGTATCGCCGCGATAAGCGTGCACGATGGCGAGGTCGGCGACTAGGCCGCGCTCCATGACGTAACGGTGGCCATCGAACTCGCGCACCTCCTTGCCCTCCGCGATCTGCGTGCCGACACCGGTGCGGGTGAAGAATGCCGGAATGCCGGCGCCGCCGGCGCGAATGCGCTCCGCCAGCGTGCCCTGCGGGTTGAACTCGATCTCGAGTTCGCCAGCCAAATATTGCTGCATGAAGGTTTTGTTCTCCCCGACATAGGAAGAGACCATCTTCTTAATCTGCCGAGTGTCGAGAAGAATGCCGAGTCCTTTGCCGTCAACGCCACAATTATTGGAGACGACGGTGAGGTTTTTCACCCCGGAGGCGCGGATTGCCAGTATGAGTGTTTCGGGAATGCCGCACAGGCCGAAGCCGCCGGCCATGATCATCATCCCGTCCTTCAGCAACCCGGCCAACGCGGACCGCGCGTCCGCATAGACCTTGTTCATGTCCGCTCCATTTTCAGCAATGCCCTGGAATAGGGATAATCGGACGGACGGAAAGGTCAACCGCCGGATGGAGTCGAATACGCGGTGGGCGGGACGATCGGGAGCTGGATTTGCGGATGCGGATAGTAGTTCCACACCACGTACATCGCGGCGAACAGGATTGCCGCGAGCAGCGCTCCACCGACGCGGTTGCGAAATGAAATTAGCCCGCCTAGCAAGGAGGCCACGAAGGCGAAAACCGCCATTATCACGACGTAAAGCCAATTCACAGCCGAGAAGTCGATTGCCATCGATTGCTCCTGATCGGAGTGAGCTACAACAACAAGATTGAGTTTATCCGACCCGGCGGCACCGCGCGAGGTGAAATTGTGCGCAGACGTCGGCCTTATCGGTTGGCGCCCCGTCCGGCTCGACGCTATAACCCGTATGCAAATCGCGGGCGGCCGGTTCCGGAAAATTGCATGGCCAATGTCCTTATCCTTTTGACTTTACCGGAGCCCATTCGCAATCAGTATCGCGACCGCTTGCGCAATCGCTTTCCGGGAATCACGATCGAGCTGGTCGATCATCATTCCAAAGTCGGTCCTTATATCGGCAAAGCGGATGCCCTTATCACTTTCGCTCCGATGCTATCGAGCGAAGTCTTGGCCGCCGCGACGCGATTGAAATGGGTCCAGGCGCTTGGCACCGGCGTCGACAATCTCATTGATCAGCCGGCCCTGCGCCACAACGTGATCGTCACCAATATGCGCGGTATCCACGGCGCTCCGGTCTCGGAAGCGGCACTCGCCGGCATGCTGGCACTGGCACGCGGGCTTCGCCGGGCGATCCTTGCGCAAGACGAACGGCAATGGCGCCGCTTTCCAGCGCAGCTTCTGCATGGCAAGACGGTCGGCATATTCGGCGTCGGCCAGATCGCCGAGATTTTAGCGCCGAAATGCAAGGCTTTCGGCATGCGCGTGGTGGGGGTGACCTCGGCGCCGCGCAAGCTCGCCGGATTCGACCGGATGCATCGGCGCGAAGAGCTGGCGCGGGTTATTGGCGATTTCGATTTCCTGATTTTGTTAACCCCGCTCACAACCGCCACACGAAACAGCATCGATGCCGGGATATTCGCAGCGATGAAACCGACGAGCTATCTCATCAATCTGGCGCGCGGCGGGGTCGTTGACGAGGCGGCGCTGATCGAGGCGCTCGCCAAGGGGCGCATTGCTGGGGCGGCGCTTGACGTATTCAACCAGGAGCCGCTGCCGGCCGATCATCCATTCTGGTCGATGTCCAATGTCATTATCACCGCACATCAGGGCGGGTTCTGCGATGTCTACGTCGATCATGCCCTGCCCACGATCGAGGCAAACCTGGAGCGCTTTCTAAAAGGTGACTACAACGGCATGATCAATGTCGTGGCGCATTAAGGTTTGTAGTTCGCTCATTCCCGCGAAGGCGGGAATCTAGTTGGGTCCCCGCTTCCGCGGGGACGAGCGGAAACTGTAGAGGAATGACGATGGCGCAACTTTCCGAACGCCTGCAGACCCCGATCTCGACCGCCGAGTTGCAACGCCGCTGGGCGGCCGTGCGCGCCGCCATGGAACGCGAGCAGATCGACGTTCTGCTGATGCAGAACAACAACGATCACATGGGCGGTTACGTCAAATATTTTACCGATCTGCCGGCAACCAACGGTTATCCGCTCACGGTCGTCTTTCCGCGTGACGATCTGATGACGCTGGTCAGTCAAGGCCCGTTTGGCGGCGTCACCCATCCGGCCGCCAACGGCGATGGAGTGCGGCGCGGCGTCAAACAATGGCAGACGACGCCGAGTTTCGTCTCGTGCAACTATACCGCGCCTTACGATCCCGAGCTCGCGGCAAAGGCACTCTCGCCTTACGCCGGAGGCACCATCGGGCTCGTCGGCACAGCGCAAATGTCGTTTGCGCTGGTCGACTATTTACAGAAAGGCCGCTTCTCCAACACGCGCTTTGTCGAAGCATCCGATCTCGTTGACAAAATCAAGGCGATCAAGAGCACCGAAGAACAGGAACTGATCCGGCGCGCCGCCGCCATGCAGGACGGCGCGATGCGTGCGGCATTCGCGGCGGTAGAGCCGGGCATGCGCGATCGCGACGTCGCGGCAATCGCCCAGTGTTACAGTCAGCGGCACGGCAGCGAAAACGGCATTTATCTGTGTGCCTCGATGCCGCCGGATAAACCGATCCAGTTCAGTCAACGTCATTACCAGAACCGCGTCATTCAAACGGGCGACACGGTGGCGCTACTGGTCGAAGATTCCGGACCGGGCGGCATGTATACCGAACTTGGCCGTTCCTGCGTCGTCGGCAGAGCATCGTCGGAACTCAAGGATGAGTTCGCCTTCGCGCTCGAAGCACGCAAATTCAATCTGGCGCTGCTGAAACCGGGCGCGCCTTGTAAAGACGTGTTCGAAGAATACAACGCCTTTATGCGCAAGAACGGACGGCCAGAAGAAAGACGCCTACATTGCCATGGCCAGGGCTACGATCTGGTGGAGCGGCCGCTCATTCGGCAGGACGAGCCAATGAGCATCGAAAGACACATGAATATCGTGGTGCATCCGACCTATATCCGTGGCCGCGTGCTGTCCTGGGTCTGCGACAATTATCTGATCGGACCAAACGGCCCCGGCGAACGCCTGCACCGGTTCCCCGAAGCGATCACGGAATTGGGTTAAGCCGCGCGAGCTGGAACCGGCGCCCGGCCGCGGCGCGTTTACGTTAATGCCGACTTTTGTGGGTGCTTTGCACCAAAAAATCCGCAATTGCGCCACCATGCTGTCACCGCGACTGTGCCCTATGCACGCCACCGGACTCATTTGATGCGGTTTCGCGTCATCAGCGTGCACGGCACAGCAGCGATCCGGGGAGCAGCGGAGGAATTGTGTCGAGCTTTCGTTTTATTTGCATCGCGGCGTTAACCGTCGCGATGGCGGGATTCGTTGCCGGCGCCGCGGCCGCGCAGAGTGCAACCGCCACGGACCAGTCGGGCAAACCCTATCTTGCCGGATTGCGTCCGCCGCACGAACACCAGAAGCCGCCGCATGCGACAAGCCGCGTCAGCGCTCAACACAAGGCAGCGGGAAAAACGGCGCGGCCAGAAACGAAACGGCGGCCGACGGTGGCGACGAATTCGAAAGCCCACCGGCCGACGCGCCTTGCCGACAAGATAAATTCGCGCATCGCCTGGCCGAGCGTGGAACCTGCCGCAGCGGATGAGCGAACCACTTCGGAAACCCTGTTGCAGTTCGCAACCGAAGACACAGCGCCAGCGCCTGGCCCGGCGCCCCGTCCGGCGCTGCCTGCCCCACCGGCCGCGAAGGCAAACGCGGCTCCGCCGGCAAAAATCGCCGCATCGGACCAAGGCAACAGCGCCGACCCAACCACCGTCGATAAAACGCCGCCAGCCGCAAGCACACTCCTGCAGACCGAGCGGTTCGAAGCACCGCCAACAAGCCAGATGCGCGTGATCGTACCGGCACCAATCGAGGCCCCCGTCACCGCATCGACACCGAAGGATCAATCGCCGGTGCGCGGCAGTTCCTCGACCGCGCAGATGCTGGCGACGCTTGCCGGCGCGATCACCGCGTGCATCGTCGGCTGGTTGATATTCGGCTTTGGATCGGTTCGGACGATCAAGTCCAGGCGGATCTGATCTCCTCAAATTACATCGCGGCGCGTGCCTATTGCTTCGATTTGGCCGCCACGGCGTTCTTGTTTGTTTCAGCCAGTGTGGTGGCGGGGCGGATCTGGCGGTTTCCCTTTGATGACGAAATCGCCACGCTGTCGAAGATCGAACCCGAAGCGGCGCGCGAGTTCGTCACGAATTTTCCCACCAGCGACGACATTCATCCGCCGTTCAGCGTATTTTGACGGTCGATTACTACCAGTGAGCAGCAGCGGAGGAACGGATTATTCCGTATTGGCCATGCGCACGACTTCGTTGACGCTCGCGGCGCGCCGTTTGAGGGTATTGAAAAGGTCGAACGCCTCTTTCGGCGCCATGTTTTTGTGCACGACGGCCGCGACTGCCGCAATCATCGCTTGCGGCGCTTCCGACTGGAAGATGTTGCGGCCCATATCGACGCCTGCCGCACCCTGCTGTACCGCATTGTAGGCCATCGTTAGCGCCTCGAGCTCGGGAAGCTTTTTGCCGCCGGCCATCACGATCGGCACCGGACAAGAAGCAGTCACCGTCTCAAAGCCGTCTTCGACAAAGTAGGTTTTGACATATTGCGCGCCGAGCTCGGCGATGATGCGGCAGGCCAGCCGGAAATATTTGGCATCGCGCACCATGTTTTTGCCGACCGCGGTGATGCCCATGACCGGCACGCCCGCACGCAGACCGGCATCGACCAGCCTGGTCATGTTGTGCACCGACCGCGTCTCGTGCTCGCCGCCGATGAAGACCTGGATGCCGACTCCGGCCGCGTTTAATCGCACCGCATCATCCATATCCATCGCGATCTGCTCATCGGAAAGCTCGTCGCGCAGAATGCTCGGCCCGCCGCTGGCACGCAGCACCATCGGCCTCTGACACTGTGCCGGAATCACCGAACGCAAGATGCCGCGCGTGCAGAACAAGGCGTCACAGAACGGCAAGAGCGGCACGATCGAAAGGTCGATGCGTTCGAGCCCGCTGGTCGGCCCTTGGAAGTAACCGTGGTCGACAGCCAGCATCACGGTGCGGCCCGAGGCCGGATCGAACACGCGCGCCAGCCGGTTTTTCATGCCCCAGTCGAGCTGATGCGAACCTTTCAGATAAAAGCCTGGCGCTTCCTGGCGCTGGTCGGGGGCGTAGCGTTGGCCTTCGTGATCGGCTTCCGGCATGGCTGTGTCGTTTGGTTAAGGGAAAGCTTGCAGCGTCAGTTGTGATCGGGAGCCGCACGCCAATAAGGATTCATGGCGCTGAGCACCGCCGGTGGGCAGCCCACGATTGTCTCATATTCGCAATCCCCAATTGAGTGCGCCGCTTCCCTGGTTGGTGACAGCGCACCATCGGGAATTGCCATACATGCCAGCATGGCTGGTGCCGGCGTCAAGACATAGCGCGGCGGCCGCGACGGCCATGGCCAATGTCGATTTGACGGGAAGGATTTTCACGCGCGGCAGTCTACGGCGGCGACTGCGCGAAAGGCAAACCCGGCACTGTATCGCGAAATGAATGTCGGCCCAGGACTGCGAAAGATCTTCGCATGCGGGGTTTCGAACTTTTTGCCCCTTGCTTTGTTCTCTTTTTGTTCTAGTATCAAATTAAGGAACAGATCGAGAATATCGACCGCATTATTTAATGAGAAGAAGCCTTAAATGCTTGTTCTGCCAGAATTTCCGTCTACGCCTTCGAGCGAAAGCCGAGCCGCCGTTCTGGCCGAATTGCGCCTTTTGCTGTCTCGCCCTCCGGGATGGCTCCAACCCTTGGATGCCAAGCTTTCCTTCGGTCTTGTCGCACTTGATTGCCACTTGCCGAACGGCGGACTTACCTGCGGCGCACTCCATGAGGTCGTCCCGGCAACGCAAGCGGCGCTCCCAGCCGCTTTCGGTTTTATCGTCGCGGTGCTGGCTCGCTTGAGCTCCAATTTCTCAGAAGCGGCGAGAAACAAACAAATCATATTCGTGATGCCGGACCATGGATCGCGCCAATGCGGTCGTTTGTCGGGACATGGCCTCAACGGTCTCGGATTTGATCCGACCCGCGTGATCCTGGTGGAGACTGGGCATCGCCGCGACAGTTTATGGGCCTTGCTGGAAGCGTTGCATTCGGGGGCGCCGCAAGCCGTCATCGGCATGATCGATAGGCTCGATCTGAAGACCAGCCAGAAATTGCATCTCGCCGCCACCGATGCCGGTTTGCCGCTGTTGCTGCTGCGGCCTTCGCAAACGCTGGAATCGAGCGCCGCGGCGACGCGCTGGCGGATCGGCACGGCGGCTGCCGCGCGCGACCGTTTCAGCGGTTACACACGTCCGCGTTGGCAGCTGCAACTTGAACGCTGCCGTAACGGACGGCCGGGTGAATGGGTAGTGGAGTACGATCATGTCGCGCATCGTTTCAGTCTGGTTGCCGCGCTGGCCGATCAAACGTTTTCTCATGACGCAGGCGATCAGCCCCGCCGGCAAGCCAATCGATCCTGAACGGCCGTTCGTCCTTGCTATTCCCGCAACCGGAGGTCTGCGCATCGCCGCCATGAACGAAACGGCGGAGGATGCCGGGATTGTCGCCGGCGATCCGGTGGCCGATGCGCGCGCCAAAGCGGATAGTTTGCAAGTACGCGCCGCGGACAGCACCGCCGATGATGCCGCGCTGCACCGTCTCGCTTTATGGGCGACGCGCTACACGCCGACCGCCTCGCCGTGGATCGAAGAGAACGGCGCCGACGGTTTTTTTCTCGACATCGAAGGCGCCGCGCATCTGTTCGGCGGCGAGGAAAACCTGCTTGCCGATCTTGCTGGCCGGCTTGATCGGTTCGGATTGCCGGCGCGGCTTGCCGTTGCCGATACGCCAGGCACGGCCTGGGCCTTGTCGCACTTTGATGCGGCTGCGCAATCGATCCTGCCCGCGGGCCGCGAAGCTGCGGCACTTTCGGCCATGCCGATCGAGGCACTGCGGCTGTCGGGCGAGACCCGCGCGTTGTTACGTCGGCTCGGTTTCAAATCCGTGGGCGCGCTGTTGGACAAGCCCCGGGCGCTGTTTGCCGCACGCTTTGCCGACGAATTGCTCCGCCGGCTGGACCAGGCGCTCGGCCGCCGCGACGAACCGCTTATCCCGGTCACCGCGCCGCCAGTTTATCACAGCTTGAATTATTTGCTTGAGCCGATCGTCAATCACGAGGCGATTCTCGCGCGCGCCTGCCGTCTCATGCAGCACCTCACGCATGTGCTCGTCCGCGATGCGGTCGGAGCGCGCGCGCTGCGGCTGAGCCTCTATGGCGTCGATGGTGCGGTCGAGACGATCGATATTGGATTGACGTCGCCGACGCGCAGCGTGCCGCATATAGCGCGGTTGATCGATCTTAGACTCGAGACGCTCGCGGCCATGCACGATGACGGCTTCGGTTTCGAGGCCATTGGCCTTGCGGTCACGCGCGTCGAATCCATGCCGGGGCGGCAGATCGAATTAAATATTGACCGTTATCCTGAGGTGCGAGCGCAGCGAGTCTCGAAGGGTGACGATTCAAGTAATTCAAATGGCATCCTTCGAGGTCCGCGCTTCGCGCGAGCGCCTCAAGATGACGATAGTGAAAAAGGTGCGGCGCTGATCGATGCAATGCGACACCGACTCGGTCCCGATCGCGTGCGGCAGTTCGAAGTCGTTCCGCGCCATATTCCCGAATGCGCCGAAACGCTGACTGAGATCAATGGTGAAACACCCGAACCTCCCCTTTCAGAAGAGGGATATTGGTCAATTGAAGAAAAAACACGGCCGCTGCTGCTGTTGCCTCAAGCCGAGCCGACCGAAGTCACCGCGCTCATTCCCGAGGGGCCACCGCGGCGCTTCCGCTGGCGCGGAGTGACTTACGACATCACCGGCGCGCAAGGCCCGGAACGGATCGCCGATGAATGGTGGCGCGCTCCCTACCCTTCTCGAGTAAGAGCGCCTACCCGCGATTACTATCTCGTCGAAGACAGCGAGGGTCATCGTTTCTGGCTCTA
>Ga0124850_1000155_pt1 | contig 10867 bp, 11 predicted proteins | sample PanSoiMetaGPlot1_FD_97462 | JGI IMG/M metagenome (GOLD analysis project Ga0124850, IMG submission 97462) | Tropical forest soil microbial communities from Panama analyzed to predict greenhouse gas emissions - Panama Soil - Plot 1 (PacBio error... | ecosystem: Environmental > Terrestrial > Soil >...
ACTGCGGCGCGATCTGGCGGTTCGTTACCTCGATGACGGCAAGCTGCATGTCTCCAAGATCGCGTGGCTGCTCGGTTTTCATGAGGTGAGCGCATTCACGCATGCATACAAACGCTGGACCGGAAAGACGCCGCGCGAGATGCGAACAGCCGACGCTTATTGAGCAAATGCCGCGAGCGAGCAAATGCCGCGAGCCGTAGTTCTACTCAGCTTGCTTCTGGCGTAAGCCTTCGAAGGTACCCGACAAGCGCACAAAAGATAACACGAATGCTTCGTCCTAGTGCAGTAGCGGCGCTTCGTGAGCATCTACATGGGCCGCTCGTGTCGCCGGATGACGCCGACTACAACACGGCGCGAAGAGTCTGGAATGGACGGATCGATCGTCGCCCTGCTCTAGTGGCATTTTGTGCAGACGAAGCGGACGTTGTGGCCGCGGTGCACTTTGCTCGCGAACATGGTGTTCTCGTCGCAGTGCGGGGTGGTGGACACAGTTGTGCTGGTACAGCGGTCTGTGATGATGGACTGGTGATTGATCTTTCTCTCATGAAGACGATTGAAGTCGATGCGGCAGACCGAAGCGTGAGTGCTCAGGGCGGAGTGTTGTGGGGCGAACTCGATCGAGCAACCCAAACCTTCGGTCTGGCGGTTCCTGGCGGCACCGATTCCGAGGTCGGCATTGCAGGACTGACGCTCGGAGGCGGCAATGGCTGGCTGATGGGCTTGCACGGAGCGACCTGTGACAATCTCCTGTCCGCAGATGTCGTGATGGCGGACGGCCGCACGGTCACATCGAATTTCAATGAGAATGCGGATTTGTTTTGGGCGCTGCGGGGCGGCGGGGGGAATTTCGGGATTGTGACGTCGTTCCGCTATCGGTTGCACCCCGTTGGCCCGACGGTCATTGGCGGTGCGGTCATGTATGCGTATGAGGAAGCCCTCAAGGTCTTACGCCATTTTCGCGATTTTGCCAGCTCCGCTCCCGATACGCTGACGGTTTTTGCCTGTCTCATCTGCGACGGCGATCGGCCAGTCGTCGCGATCGCGGCTTGCTATGTGGGGCCGGCTGACCGTGCGGAAGCGACCATCGCACCGCTGCGGAAATCGGGAACGATCGTTGCCGATCAATTGCGGCCGATGTCCTACGTAGAACTCCAGTCCCTCTTCGATGCGGCACGCCCCGCTGGCCGCCGCTGCGCCATGCGCTCCAATTTCATGGCAGCCTTGCCTGATGCTGCGATCGAAATTCTCGTTGAGGGATTCAGAACGACGCCGTCGCCGCTTTCTGCCGTGATCCTGGAGCACTGCCACGGCGCGATTGCCCGCGTCGCCCCCGATGCAACCGCCTTTGGATTGCGCAGCAACCCGTTTCACCTCGAGATCCTGGGGTTCTGGGATCAGGCCGAGGAAGATGCGGCCAATCTCGCGTGGGTCGAGCGCCTTTTCGCCGACGTGCAGCCGTTTAATACCGGCGAGGTCTACGTCAACTCGCTGGACGAAGGCGAAGGCCATCGCGTGCGTGAAGCCTATGGGATCAATTACACCAGACTGGTAGCGCTCAAAGCCAAATTCGACCCTACCAATTTTTTCCGCTGCAATCACAATATCCCACCATAAAACAGGATGGTGGGATGGCGGCGAACCCGTTGCTCGGCCTCAGTGTGCCGTCGCAACTGCTCGCCCGCGCCGACGAGGTGATCGAATCAACGAGGCGAATGAGACTTACAGAGCGGCGTCAGCTATTGCCGCTTTCGCGCGATGAATCGGCAGAACCATGCCCGTTGAGCGCCGTGCGCTGCTTCGATTTATCACGCTCTACTTCGCACTTTTCAGTGCGTTCGGATTTGCCTCGCCGTTTTTGCCAGCCTTTCTTGCAGGACGCGGGCTCGGGTCCGAGGAGGTTGGGTTCGTGCTGGGTGCGGCAACTGCACTGCGACTTGTAAGTGGTCCAATTGCCGGGCGTCTGGCGGATCGTCTCCAGGCCTTTCGCGCAGAACTTGCTGTTTGTGCCGTTCTGGCCGCAAGCGCCGCGCTCCTGTACCTGGCAGCCCATGGGTTTTGGACGGTGATGGCCGTCAGCCTGCTTCAGGCGGCGGCGCTCGCTCCTCTCGTTCCGCTCGCCGATGCCCTTTCACTCGCCCATGCTCGACCGCAGCAAAATACGGCAGGATTTGAATATGGGTGGGTGCGGGGCATGGGCTCGGCTGCGTTCGTCGTGGGCACGCTTCTGGCCGGGCACGTGGCAGGTGACTATGGGCTCTCAGCGATCATCTGGCTAAGCGCAACGGCACTGCTGGCGATCCCGTTCGCCGCGATCTTCGTGCCTGCATTTCCCGGCGGAGCAGAGAGTGAGGCCCGGCACGAAGAGCGCCCTCATCATCCCTGGTTGATGCTATTTCGCCAGCGAGCGTTTGTGCGCGTCACCGTGGTCGCTGCACTCGTTCTCGGCAGTCATGCGATGTACGATTCCTTTGCCGTGATCCGTTGGAGGGAGGCCGGCATCAGCCCCGCGACCATCGGGGTGCTTTGGTCGGAGTCCGTCGCCGGTGAGGTGTTGGTCTTTCTATTGATCGGCGCAACTCTGTTGAGAGTGCTGAATCCGACCGGTGCCTTGGCATTGGCGGCATTTTGTGGGCTGGTGCGCTGGGGGGTCATGGCTCAAACCACCGAAGTTGCGGCGCTTGCATTGGTTCAGCCGCTGCACGGATTCACCTTTGCGCTCCTCCACCTCGCATCCATGCGCATCATGACGGCCACCGTACCGTCCGCTTTGGCCGGAACAGCGCAGGCAGTCTACGGTCTTGTTGGCGTTGGCGGCGCCACAGCCGTTTTGACGATCCTTTCAGGATGGCTTTATGCCCGTTTCGGACCGGCCGGATTTTTGGCGATGGTTCTACTTTGCATTGCTGCTTTTCCTGTCATCTGGACTTTGCATCGGGGCGCTTCAGGCTCACCGCACCTCTGCAGCAACACAGGGTAATGCACACTAGGCTTGCACGCCGATTAGGCAATCTGTGGCTCTACGAGGCCCTAACGACCCGAAAGGAAGACGCTGCCATTGCCGTGCCCATGATCGTGGCATCCGCGCGGTCTTGTCTCCGGTCAAATGGCGGACGTGGGTCGGCACGCGCGGCGAGTTCAGGACCACACCCGACTGGTTCGATGTAGGTGGCGCTCGCAATCTCTGACTCGATCGCCCTTAGTCCAGACGCCGCCAGAGCCGTCACCATTCATCTGCAACTTGCGGACGACCTCCTTGCCGTTCTCTCTGAATTTTCTTCAAAGCGCCCCGAGGGTGTAGGATGGTCAGGTCTGACGCTCTGCCACGGCCACTCGCTTTCCACGACCGCACGCATCTCGTCGGAGATGACCGAGACTTTTTTCAATCTGTGCAACCGCCGCAGGTCCGCGGCCTTGGACCGTGAATGGCACAAACGCGGCAACGCGATTGTGAGCGCGTTTTAGGCCCGAGCTAAATGACACTCGGTGGAACAAGCCGGGATGGCCGAAGCCGAATCAAGACCGCTGCCTTAAACCACTCAGCCACCCTTCCACGGTAGGAATTTCAATCACTTAACAGATTTGCTTCTGCTACCGAAACTAAAAATTGGCACCGGATTGGCACCGGCAAGACGGTTTTCGTTCTAATTTCATTCGGCAGCGCCACCCACAGCCCTCAGCGCAGCTTTCCCGGCGTCGGTTATCTCGTACAGGATGTCCTGCATGCTCGGGGGTTGCGATGAGCGCTTGATGTAGCCTTTCGTCTCCAAGCGGTCGTAGCGCTTGTGAGTGAAATTCCCGGTGATGGTGCGGGATTTTTTCTCCAAACTTCTGAGGAGCGAGATTTCGTCGTTCGTGAGGATATCCGTCACCGTGGCCTCCCTTACCCCGAAGTCGTCTCAGACGAGTATTGCCTCCATGACTGCCGCGGCGCGATCGTCGGGCTTGAACAAGTGCCCTTAGACGCCGAGCGTGATCCACAGCGCCCGTACCGGCTCGTCAGTCGCAGCATCAGCCCCGCGTGCAGCAGTGCGCAGCTTGCTGCCGACACTCGCTTGGAGTGGCGCCATTTAAGTAGCAGCCCCACGACAGGATCGCGAGAGGATGCGGCGGGGCTAGGGTGCTATGGCTCATGCCACCCCATAGGCGCTCAGTTGGACTGCAGGGAGGGACGGGGTCGCGGCGCGCACGGTAACGGCACACCAACTAACAGAAAGTCGGCAAGTGGCTACCTCTCCCAAAACTCCGGCCGCAACCTCACAGCCAAGTGATAGGCAATGGGATTGCGACTGCATCTCCGGCTGTCGATCTGTTGTGGGAGAAGCGGGTTATAGGGGATGTCTCCGATGACTACGGTTTGCCTCCGCGAAGGAGGAGCAGCCACGTCGCCTAAGTGGGCGGCGGCTTACGAAAATTCTTCCGATAAAACTCTGATCAGACGGATCGCTGCAGGCGACCAGTCTGCTATGCGGGCGCTCTTCGCACGGTATCGGGTGAGGGTTTATCGTTGGCTGCTGCGTCTAGTAGACGATGAATCCTTGGCCGAGGACCTCTTGAGTGAAGTGTTTCTCGACCTATGGCGCCACGCCGCCTCTTTCGAGGCGCGCTCGTCGCTCTCGACGTGGCTGCTCGCGATTGCACGCTACAAGGCGCTCTCGGCGCGGCGCCGTCGGACCGATGCCGAGTTGGACGAGGCAACTGTGTCCACGGTGCCGGACACCGCGGACGATCCTGAGGTTACTCTACAGAAGAAGAACCGGGCTGAAGCGTTACGCCAGTCCTTGCTTCAGCCGGATCACCGCGAGGTCATCGACCTCGCTTACTACCACGGCAAGTCCGTCAAAGAGATTGCCGAAATCGTTAGCATCAGCGAGGCGACCGTGAAGACGCGTATGTTTTATGCGCGTAGGAAATTGGCCGAGCTGGTCGAGACGACGTAGTTGGTGCGCCATAGCTGGTTGCTGATCCACTTCAATTGCTTGATCCTTTCGCTTGTGCTCTGGTGAGCCCTCACGCTTCATTGAGATTGCTGGAATGGAACAAGTTTCATGGACTAATTAAGTCAGTGATCAAGCTGAGAGGACACTTGCCGAAATTAGTCTCAAGATGAGGAACTGCGATGCCGAAGCATCAGCTATTGCGTCACGTGAAAGCCAAGTCGCTAAGCGTGAAGATTCCTAAGAACGAGCCAAATACCGCTCGCTTGAGCTGGGTGCTCGCGAATGAAGAATTCCTAACGGTCGAAATTCCTCGCTATGCTTTGGAACGTTTTATGGTTCAAGCGAAACGAGCCATCGAAGAAGCACCACTTATCTCTCGGGGGAGTTCGGGCGGGTAGCAGTCATGCTGAGTGTGACGAAATCACATAAGAGCGGAAAATGGTAGACGAACCACCTGCAAAGGCACAAACTCATCAGACATAATCTGAGCGTGGAGCTGCGCCACCAAGAGCGGCTCCCACCGTGTACCGAGTTTTCATGATACCCTCCCCCTCACCCGCCGAACGCACCAGCGCGCCGCGCGGGTTGTTGAAATCATGCTTCGCTCGCGTGAGACGCGCCATCAAAAAGCAATCGCACCAAGCGATCGGACCAAATTACGTGAAAGTGCTGGTGCAGCCTGGAATCGGCAGTCTAACGCGCTAAGTCATTGCTGAATACACCGCCGAACAGGCGTATTCGACGGCGCGCCAGGAAATTCAGGATAAAATCCGCAGCCTTGTGGAGGAGAGGTTATCCGAGAAGATGATGGAGCACGCATGGATCGCCGCAGGCCACGGAGATTGCCATGAACAAGATACTGCTCGCCATAGCCGCCTTTGCACTGGTTGCCGCAGCGGCGGTTACAGCAGCGGCGCGTTGTGCGCCCAGCAGGCGGCAACTAAGGACCAGCTTATCGGGAGCTGGAAGGTCCTCAGCCTCAAAGCCACAACTGGCGATAAAGTCAGCTATCCCCTTGGGGAGCATGTGACGGGCTACGTTACGGTCACCTCTGACCGGTTTTGGTTATTGTTCGTTGACGCGACGCGGAAAGCACCGGTCGCAGCGACTCTGACCGATGCCGAAGCAGTCGCAATGATGAGATCGCACGTGGCTTGGACAGGCAAATACTCAACAGCCGAGCAGACGCCAGAAGGCATTAAGTTGACCGCCCGTGTTGACGCTGCATCCAGTCAGGCGATTTTCGGCACTGATCGGGTATACTTCGTGCGGGTCGACGGCAACAAATTGATGGTGAAATCACCGGGCGTCATTGTTCCGATGACTGGTGCAACAAGTGTCGTCGAGTTTGAGCTTGTGAAGGCCGACTAACCTGAGGGATCATCGCGATCCTGCCTTTAAACCTCCGCCCCGGGATTTACGTAAGGGTGTCCATGTCAGGCACCCATCAGAAAACAAGCATCGCACTAGAGAGGTGAATCATGCAGCGGAATATCTCTCGCCGCAGCTTCGGCAAAAGGCTCGCGGGCGGTGCCGCATTCCTTGCACTGCAACCGGTGTGGAACTACCTGGCAGCAGCACAGTCGCTGCGAAATGACCTTAAGGATCTCAGCGGAGAGTTGTCCTTCGATGAAGCCGTCTTGCAAACGGCGGCCGACGACTTTGGTCACGTCGTGCACAAGAATCCGATCGCCATGCTACGGCCCCGGGATGCGCAGGACATCGCGAAGCTCGTGCAGTTCGCAAACCGCCAGGGACTCAAGGTCGCGATACGCGGACAGGGGCATTCGTTTTTCGGGCAGAGTCAGGTTGCGGGCGGCGTGGTCGTCGATTCCAGCAGCCTGAATGCCATCCGCATCGTCAAGTCCGGCACGGGCGTAATAGCGGAGATCGGCGCCGGCTCGAAGTGGCATCCCGTCCTCATGGCGGCGAACGCCCAGAAACTGACGGTGCCGGTGATCACCGATACGTTTCTGTCGGTCGGCGGGACGATCAGCACTGGTGGATTTGGCGTAACCACCTACAACCTTGGTCTCCAGGTCGATCACGTGCAGGAGCTTGAGGTGGTGACCGGCGACGGCCAGATTGTGACGTGCTCCGATGAGCGTAACAGCGATCTGTTCAACGCTATGCTCGGGGGCCTCGGTCAATGCGGCATCATCACGAAAGTCGTCATGCGGCTGATGGACGCGCCCACGAATGTGCTGTTCATAAAAATGGACTACGACGACTTCCAGAGCGCGTCTGCGGACCTCGCTCTGCTCGCCAAGGACGGACGGTTCCATCACCTGGACGGCCGCGGCGCCAGCCGACCGACCGGCGGCGTGGGATACTACATCGAAGGCGGCGCCTTCTATGACGCACCAAACGATCCCGACGAGGCGAAGCTGACCGCGGGGCTCAAGTTCGCGAAGAAGACCACCACCGTGATGACCTACGAGCAGTATTTCCGTCGCGAGGAAGTGTGCACGCTGTGCACGACGCCGCTGCAGAAACCCTTTGTCTATCTCTGCATTCCCGCGTCTCGATACGTCGAGTACACGTCAGGCATCCTGTCATCACCGACGGAGTCAGCATTTCTCGTTCCGCGCATGTCGGCCTGGCGCCGAAACGCTATCAAGCGCCCGCTTACCCGTATGCCGGATGAAGAGATCATCTACCGGTTCCAGCTTTCGCGCGTCCTGCCGGCTGGGACTGACACCGCGTCCATGATCGGGCTCAATCGCACGCTCTATGAACGGGCGCGCGATATGGGGGGCTACCGCATGACGTCGAGCGCGGTCGCGATGTCGCAGGACGATTGGAAACGGCACTACGGGCCTGCCTGGCAGATTGTCCAGACAGCGAAGACGAAGTTCGACCCAAAGAACGTGCTGACACCGGGTCATGGGATGTTTCCCGATTAAAGATTGATCATGGCTCACCCACGGAAGGGTATGAGGCGGCGCGACTTCATCGCTCTTCGGTGGCGCGGCGGTTGCGTGGCCGCTCGCGGCGCGCGCGCAGCAGGCGAAGGTGCCGACCATCGGCGCACTGGTTATTGGCAATATCAGCCCGGAAGAATTCTGGCGGGAGTTCCGGCAGGGACTACGCGATCTGGGGTATATCGAGGGGCAGAACATTCGATTTGAGTTTCGGTCGGCGGAAGGACAGATCAACCGGCTACCCGAACTGGCCGCTGAGCTGGTTCGTCTCAAGGTCGATGTCATCGTCACTTGGTTCACGCCCACCGCTGTGGCCGCAAAGCAAGCGACGCGGGAAATCCCGATTGTGATGGCCGAGACCGGAGATCCGATCGGCACGGGCCTGGTCATGAGCCTTCCCCGACCGGGTGGAAATGTCACCGGGATCGCGAGCGTAACCGCCGAACTGGCCGGCAAGAGCGTCCAATTGATCCGCGACATGCTGCCGTCGGCGCGCCGGGTCACCGCTCTGGCCAACGCGACCGATCCCTTCTCCAAACCTTTCCTCGAACAGATCCAGCTTGGCGGCGAAGCCACCGGAACCGCAATCAACCCTATCAGGATTAGCAACAATGAGGAGTTCGAGAGCGCTTTCACCGCGATGGAGAGCGACCGGCCCGACGCCATCATCGTTCAGCCCAGCCTGCCGACCAAGCGCGCCGCCGACCTGGCGCTGCAACACCACGTGCCTGCGGTTTCCGTGCCGCGCTGGTTCGCCGACGAGGGCGGGCTGATGTCTTACTCCGCGATATATGCGGACCTTTTTCGCAAGGCTGCCGTGTACGTCGACAAGATCCTCAAAGGCGCCCAGCCCGCCGATTTGCCGGTCGAGCAGCCAACTCGTTTCCAACTGGTCATCAATATGAAAACCGCCAATGCGCTTGGCATTACTGTGCCAGCGACGCTCCTCGCCCGCGCCGACGAGGTGATCGAATGAAGCGCCGCAAGTTCATCACGCTGCTCGGCGGCGCGGCGGCAACGTGGTCGCTCGCGGCGCGCGCGCAGCAATTAGCGATGCCGATGATCGGATTCCTCAGCTCGGTCTTGCAGCCGCACACCCCTCACATGAGCAGAGCTCATCCCAATGGCGTGAATTCCGGGCTGGAGAGGCGACGATGAGTGGACGTAACCTTGGACTATCTGCGTTTTCGGTGGCGGTTTTCCTCGGGTTCTGGTCGCCGTTGGCGTCGGCGCAAAAATTTCATCTCGAAGAAGCGACAATCGTCGACATCCACCGCGCGATTATGGCGCGGCAAATCAACGTCACGCAATTGGTGAATCTATATCTGAAGCGTATCGAAGCCTATAACGGCACCTGCGTGAAAGGGGCGGTCGATCCCGCAACCGGTTATCTGCTCGGAGACATCGAGCCGGTCGAGAAGGCAGGCAAGCTCGGCGCGCTGATAACGCTCAATCTTCGGGGTAAGCGCTCGAAGACTGACCCGACCGATAACGATCCCGCGATGCCCGATGCGCTCGAAGTGGCGAAGACGTTCGACGCCGAGTTCGCCAAGACCGGCAAGCTCAAGGGCCCGCTGCACGGCATTCCGTTTGCCGTCAAGGATCAGTTCGACACGTTTGACATGCGCTCGACCAGCGGGGCGGCGGCGAATTATGCCAATGACCGCCCGCCTGCGGATGCCGAGATTGTCGCGCGGCTGCGCAAGGCAGGGGCAATCATTCTCGCCAAGGCGAATATGGGCGAGTATGCCTCCGGCGACCGCAGCACGTTCGGTGGCGCGACTTGTAATCCTTATGACACGAGCCGCAGCGCCGGCCGCTCCAGCGGCGGCTCGGGCGCGGCGGTTGCCGCCAATCTCGTCACCTGTGCGATCGGCGAGGAGACTGGACCGTCGGCGCGCAATCCCGCCGCCAACAACGCCCTGGTCGGCGTCGTCGCGACGCACAGCCTGATAAGCCGGGCTGGCCTCATCCCGGCGTCGCTCACACGCGATCGGCCCGGAATTCTGTGCAAGAGCGTCAAGGATGCCGCGACGGTACTGAGCGCGGTCGCGGGATACGATCCGAAAGACGCGGCGACGGCCGCGAGCGTCGGTCAGACGCCGGCAAAACCCTACGAAGACATCGTCGACGGCGCGAGCCTGAGGGGCGTGCGCATTGGCGTCGTGCGCGAATTCATGCAGCCGCACACCAAGGCGGACGAGGACAGTATCGCGATTGTTGAACGCGCGATCGCCGATCTCAAGAAGGCGGGGGCCATTGTCGTCGATCCCGGCCCCGGCGGCGCGCTGTTCAAGGAGGCAATCGCCGAGCTATTGCCCTCGCTCGATACGCCGACGTTGTCGGCGGTCTACAAGGAGGAGTTCTCCGCGGGGACCACAGCGATCGGTTGATCGTTGGAAATGGCGGGCCATGCGTCGAGCCTGCCCGCCGAACTCACTTTACGAGTTCTGGCCGAGCGGGAACCGCCGACGTCAGGAGAAGGGCTCTTTGCGCTCGAAAGATATTTGCTGGAACGCGGCGACAAGAACATTCGTAGCGTCAGCGATCTCGTCGCGAAGTCGACGTTCTACACCCACGCGCCGATTTCCGGGGTGACCCCGGCTCCCAAAGGACATCGAGGGTTTCATGACTCGGACCGAGCGCTTCACGAAAAAGAGCGACGGCAGTTCGTTCGTTCGAAATACGCCGATCAACACGCTCGACGTCAGCCAGTGGCATGCGAACCGCACGGTCCTCCAAATGCTCGTCAACAAGGTCATGGCCGACCACAAGCTCGATGCGCTAGTCTACCCGACGAAGACGATTCCCGCTCCGCGGCTCGCGGAACCGGTCGAACCCACCAACTTGAAAACTGTCCAGGACAAGGTAACCGTCGTCATCGACGGCGAGGAATATGAAAGGACGGTCGAGCGGGTGGTCGACTTGAGATATCCGTTGACCCCGCGCCTCAGTCCCAATTCCGGCTATCCGGCGGTCGCCGTGCCCGCCGGATTCGTCAAGCAG
>Ga0124850_1000156_pt1 | contig 10851 bp, 12 predicted proteins | sample PanSoiMetaGPlot1_FD_97462 | JGI IMG/M metagenome (GOLD analysis project Ga0124850, IMG submission 97462) | Tropical forest soil microbial communities from Panama analyzed to predict greenhouse gas emissions - Panama Soil - Plot 1 (PacBio error... | ecosystem: Environmental > Terrestrial > Soil >...
CAGTCTCGCCCATTGATAAACCTTTGGGAAGCCTCTCGATACAACCCGTGGGTCCGATCACCCTTTTTAGGTCGGCCAAGACAATGCTTAGGGATGCATTGGGCGGTGTTCAGAGGCATCCGACGCAGCAATCCAATTCGGTTCGGCGGTGCGGCGCGTAATCTCACTCGATGGTCGCCGTAAGCCAATCGGAAGCAACACATACAAGCGACGATCAATACGACATCAATCGAACTCGAACAAACATCTGAAACTGTGCCGTATCTGTGCCAAACAAAATGTTGGGATTGGCTAAATCATTGATTTAATGGTCGGAGTGGCAGGATTTGAACCTGCGACCCCCTCGTCCCGAACGAGGTGCGCTACCAGACTGCGCTACACTCCGCCTGAAGGCCGGTCTTATAACCCGTGTCCGCGAACGGCCGCAAGCTATAGACCCCAATGACCGCGCAGGCGGCAACCCAGGTGATAGAGGCCGGCGAAGGCGCGATCACGCCCGGCGCCGCTGCCGTCGAACGTGCGGCGCACACCTTGGCCGCGGGCGGCCTCGTCGCCTTTCCAACCGAGACCGTCTATGGGCTTGGCGCCGATGCCACCAACGGTGCGGCCGTGGCGCGCCTTTATGACGCCAAGGGCCGTCCGTCGTTCAATCCGCTCATCGCCCACGTCGCCGACGCCGATGCGGCGCGCGCCCTCGCGCGCTTTCCCCCTGGCGCAAAGCGGCTCGCGAGCGCGTTCTGGCCGGGGCCGCTCACCTTGGTGCTGCCCAAGCTCGCGCAGTGCCCGGTCGCCGAGCTTGCCACCGCCGGTCTCGATACGATCGCGGTGCGCGTGCCCAGTCATCCGCTCGCGCGCGCCCTTCTGCTCGCCTTCGGCCGCCCGGTCGTGGCGCCTTCGGCCAACCGCTCCGGGCACGTCTCGCCCACGACGGCACAACACGTGCTGGCCGACCTGCGCGGGCGCATTGAGCTGATCGTCGACGGCGGGCCGACGCCGATGGGGCTGGAATCGACCATCGTTGCCTGCCTCGATCGGCCGGTGCTGCTGCGGCCCGGCGCCTTGACGCGCGCGGACATCGAGCGGGAGGTTGCGCTTGCCGAGGCGCCGCCGTCCGTCGCGTCATCGGCGAATGTCGACGAGGTGCCGATCGCCCCTGGTGCGCTTGCCTCCCACTACGCCCCGCGGGCGCGGCTGCGGCTTGATGTGCAGCGCGTAGAGGCGCAGGAGGCGCTGCTCGCCTTCGGCCCGACCCCGGCGGCGGGCGCCGAGCGCGCGGCGACCGTGCTCAACCTATCGCGGCGCGGCGATCTCCTCGAGGCCGCGGCTAATCTCTTTTCTCACCTGCGCGCGCTCGATGTGTCGGGCGCCGCGACCATCGCGGTGATGCCGGTGCCGCGCACCGGCCTGGGCGAGGCGATCAACGACCGCCTCGAGCGGGCCGCGGCGCCGCGCCCCTGAGGTAGGAATTCGGCCATCCGCCGCGCTATAGTCGCTGCTCCGTAACGACTGGATCGAGCTCGAGCGATGAATATTGCAGAGGCCCCCGCCAAGTTTCTCGCCGCCGATCTGTTGGCCCGCTTCGTTGCTATCGTGGGGAACAAAAACGCGATCACCGATCGAGAGGCGCAGGCGCCCTATCTCACGGAGCCGCGCGACATGTTTCGCGGGTCAAGCCCCGTGGTGCTGCGGCCGGGCTCGGTCGCCGAGGTCGCGGAAATCCTCAAACTTGCCAGCGAAACCGGGACCGCGATCGTCCCGCAGGGTGGCAATACCGGGCTCGTCGGCGGGCAGATCCCGCAACATGGCGAGATCGTCCTTTCGCTCAACCGTCTCGACCGTGTTCGCGAGGTCGACCCCGTGTCCAATACCATGACCTGCGAGGCCGGCGTGACGCTACTGCGGGCGCGCGAGGCGGCGGCCGAGGTCGACCGGCTCTATCCGCAATTGCTGCCGTCGGAGGGAAGCTGCACCATCGGCGGCAACCTCTCGACCAATGCCGGCGGCACCGCCGCGCTCGCCTACGGCATCGCGCGTTCGCACGCACTCGGCATCGAGGTGGTGCTCCCCGACGGACGCGTGTTGAACGCCCTCAACAAGCTCAAGAAGGACAATACCGGCTACGACCTCAAGGACCTGTTCATCGGCGCCGAGGGCACGCTCGGCGTCATCACCGCCGCGGTGCTGCGGCTCATACCGCGGCCGCGCTCGGTGGAGACCGCCTTTGTCGGCGTGCCGTCGCCGCAGGCCGCGCTCGACCTCTTCGGATTGGCGAGCGAGCGCTCGACCGGCAGCGTGACTAGCTTCGAATTGATGTTGCGGCTGGGCGTGGAGTTGGTGCTTCGCCACGGCGCGGGCTGCCGCGATCCGCTGCCGCAAGCGCACCCGTGGTACGTGCTGCTCGAGCTCTCGTCGCAGGCCCGCTCCGGCTTGCGCGCCACGCTGGAGGAGATTTTGGCCGAGGGGCTAGAGCGCGGCCTCGTCCAAGACGCCGCCATCGCGGAGAGCCTCGATCAGACCAAGATGTTCTGGCGCATCCGCGAAATGTTCGGCGAAGTGCAAAGGCACGAAGGCGGCTCGATCAAGCACGACGTCTCGGTGCCGGTGGCCGCGGTGCCGGCCTTCATCGCAGAGGCGAACGCCGCCGTCGCCAAACTCATTCCGCTCGCCCGGCCGCTCCCGTTCGGACATCTCGGCGACGGCAACATCCACTACAACGTCGCCCAGCCCGTGGGTGCCGACAAGGCCGAGTTCCTCGCTCACTGGAGCGAGGTCAACGCCGCGGTCTTCGGCGTGGTGGCCAAACATGGCGGCTCGATCTCGGCCGAGCATGGCATCGGCGTGATGAAGCGCGATCTCCTGCCCAAGGTGAAGGATCCGGTCGCCTACGATCTCATGCGCACCCTCAAGCGTGCGCTCGACCCCGGCGGCATCCTCAATCCGGGCAAGGTGTTGTAGCCGCCGCGCCGGGTCGTAGAGCGCCGCCGCCGTGTCGGATGCACGATCCTATCCCGAGCGTCCCTACCTCGCGGTGAGCGCCGCCATCGTCCGCGATGGCAAGATACTCGTGGTGCGGCGCGCGCGAGCGCCAGCCCATGGCCTGTTCAGCCTGCCCGGAGGCGTGGTCGAGGTCGGCGAGACACTCGCGCAAGCCGTGACGCGCGAGGTGCGCGAGGAGACCGGCCTGACGATCGAACCGGTCGCGCTCGCGGGCTTCCGCGAAGCCATCGTCCGCGATGCGCAAGACCGGGTGGAGCGGCATTTCATCATCCTGTGCTTTGCCGCCCGCTGGTGCGCGGGCGAGCCGGTCCTCAACGAGGAACTCGACGAGGCGCGCTGGGTCGAGCCGGCCGAACTCGCGAGCCTGCCGACGACCGCCGGCCTCGCCGAAATCGTGGCGGCGGCATTTGATCGCCTGCGAGCCGATCGATGAACCTCGCCTCCGGCGGCGCGCAGCGCGGGCTCGGTGTGCCTTTTTTCCGTCGCCTTGAGCCGCGACAATGCTGCTCTATCGCGATTGGCCGCACCTAGGATTCATGTCGGCGCAGACACTCCATTCCATGTTGCGACGCGTCTTGATGGTGGCCGCGACCGTGGCTCCGATCACGCTTGCGGCCGCCGGCGTGACCGCGCGCGCTGAGCCCGGGGTGGCGCCATTCGACGGCAGCCTCCAGCGGCTCGCCGAGATCCTGGGCGCGCTGCACTATCTGCGCAACATCTGCGGCGCCAACGAAGGCCAGAAGTGGCGCAACGAGATGCAGTCCCTCGTCGACGCCGAGGCCCCGAGCGGGGAGCGACGCCTGCGTATGATTGCGAGCTTCAACCGCGGCTATCGCGGCTACCAGCAGAGCTATCGCACCTGCACGCCGACGGCCGACCTAGTCATTCGCCGCTACCTCGAGGAAGGCTCGAAGCTCGCCCGGGAGATGACGGCGCGCTACGCCAACTGACGGCGGCCTGCGTATCGCCTGCCCCCGCACCTACCACGCAATGCGCCCCAAGTCCGGGACGTGCGCCCGCAATCTCACCGCGAGCGGGCCGCTTCGCCGGCTGCGGCGTAGCATTAACCGTTCCTCCAGTTGCGCCTAGGCGGACGCGCGTCGCGTGCTAACGTGCCCCGGGCAACAAGGCCCCGCATCCACATGGGCATGACAGCGCAAGCGATCGAGGTTCCGGGGCAGGCTCCGGATCATGAGCAGAAACGGGCCGCGCTCGGCTACCTCAACGCGGCCTGGGCCGAAGCGCGCGTCGACGGCATCGACGGGGACTGCCTGGCGCAGGCTTGCCTGTTCGCCGCCTTTGCCGAATTCGTCTCGACCTACGGCGAGGAGGCGGCAGCGCGTTTCGCCGAGGGCCTCGCCGTGCGCATCCGCAACGGCGAATTCTCCCTCGCCCTGGCCCGGCAATAGGCGCCAAGCCGCGCGTTGTCGCGGCCTGCCGCCGAAGCGCGCCGGCAAGGTCATGCCAAGTCCGCCGGAACTCGCCGCGCGGCACGTCGTTGCGGCACTCGCCACCGATTCCGTGCTTCTGATAGACTGGCGGCGATCCTCAATCGGCCGCCGAACCCATGCTGCTGCGCATTGGCTTGAGGCTCTTGTTGCCTGCGCTCGTCGCGAGCGCCAGCGTGGCTGCGCCGACCAACCTTCGCAGCGAAGCCGTAAAGCCGCCGGACGCCGCCGCGCCGGCGCCTGATGAGCCCGCCTATCGCAGCGCCGACAAGGGCCACCTCGCGCCGGCATCCGCCGTTGCCGAAATCATCACCGATCTCTCCCGCCTCCCCGCGCCGGTCGCGCGCACCCGCGAACGCCTCCTTGCCGCCGCGCGCAGCGGCGACCTGCAGCAGCTTTCGGCGCTGATGAACGAGTCGTCGCCGATTTTCTCTTTCACCGATGACAAGGATCCGGTCGCCTTCTGGAAGGCGAACTACCCCGACTCGGACGGCGTCGAGGTGCTCTCGATCCTGACCATGATCCTGGAAGCCGGCTACGTGCGCGTCGACGAAGGGACGCCGCAAGAAATGTACGTGTGGCCCTATTTCGTGCGCATGTCGCTCTCCGCGCTGACGCCGCAGCAGAAAGTCGAGCTGTTTCGAATCGTCACCGGCGCCGACTACAAGGACATGATGAAGCTCGGGGTCTACGCCTTCTACCGTCTCGGGATAGGACCCGACGGCACCTGGCATTTCTTCGTCACCGGCGACTGAAGCGCGCCCCTGCCGTCCCCGCGAAGCCTGCCCTTGTGACGGTGCGGCGAGCGCCTTACGTTTAGGCGCGACATCTGGCAACTCCGATCAAGCACCATGAAGGCCGCGCTGCTTCCCGACCGCGGCGTCGTCAAGGTCGCCGGTGACGACGCGCGCAAATTCCTCAACGGGCTCGTGACCAGCGACATCGCCAAGGTGACGCCGGCCGCCGCGGGCTTTAGCGCGCTGCTGACCCCGCAAGGCAAGATCATCGTCGATTTCATCCTGGCGGAGGCGCCGCCCGCGGACGGCGGCGGTTTTTTCCTGGATTGCCCGCGCGCGCTCGCCTCGACCCTCGTGCAGCGGCTCAACTTCTATAAGCTGCGGGCCAAGCTCGTCGTCGAGGATCTGTCCGAGACGCTCGGCGTGCTCGCGATCTGGGACGGCGGCGCGGCCACCGAATACGGCTTGTGCTACCGCGACCCGCGTCTTCCAACGTTGGGGCTGCGCTGCATGCTGCCGCCGCACCTTGCGGGTGAAGCTGCGGCCGATGTCGGCGCCGAGCCCGTCGAGCCGTCGGCCTACGAGGCCCATCGCATCGCGCTCGGCGTCCCGCGCGGCGGCTTCGACTTCATATACGGCGACGCGTTCCCGCACGAGACCGACATGGATCAGTTCGGCGGCGTCGACTTCGACAAGGGCTGCTTCGTCGGACAGGAGGTGGTCTCGCGCATCGAGCACCGCGGCAGCGCGCGCGCCCGGGTCGTGCCCGTGAGCTACGACGGTTTTGCCGCCGAGGCCGGCACCCCGGTGACCGCGGGCGATAAGAGCGTCGGCACGCTCGGCTCGACGGCGCAAGGCCGCGGCCTTGCCATGCTTCGCCTGGACCGCGCCGCCGACGCGCTGGCCGCGGGGCAGGCGCTCATCGCCGGCGGCGTCGAAATTCGCTTGGTCAAGCCCGCTTGGGCGCAATTCGCATGGCCCGGCGAGGCGAAGGCAGCGGAATGAGCCCTCCCCTCCTCCACCCCGACGGCCTCAAACGCTGTCCCTGGCCGAAGCAGGATCCGCTCTACGTCGCCTATCACGACCAGGAATGGGGCGTGCCGGAATACGACGACCGCGCGCTCTACGAGAAGCTCATTCTCGACGGCTTCCAGGCCGGGCTGTCCTGGATCACCATCCTGCGCAAGCGCGACAATTTCCGCCGCGCCTTCGACGGCTTCGAGCCCGCGAAAATCGCGCGCTACACGCCGAAAAAGATCGAGAAGCTGATGCAGGATGCCGGCATCGTGCGCAACCGTATGAAGATCGAGGGCGCGGCCCTCTCCGCGCGCGCCTATCTCGACGCGATGGAGAAGGGCCCCGGCTTCTCGCGGCTGCTGTGGGACTTCGTCGACGGCAAGCCGAAGGTCAATCGCTTCCGCTCGACGTCGCAGGTGCCGGCGGAAACGCCGGTCTCGCGGGCGATGTCGAAGGAGCTCGCGAGGCGCGGCTTCAAATTCGTCGGTCCGACCACCGTCTACGCCTTCATGCAGGCCACCGGCATGGTCAACGATCACGTGGTGAGCTGCCACCGGCACGCGGCCTTGGCCGCGCTGGCAGGCCGTTGAGCGCGATGCCCGCAAAGCCGCGCCCGGCCTTATCCTCCGAACCGTTTCGCGCCTGGCAACGCATGCTCTCGGGGCGCAGGCTCGACCTGCTCGACCCCTCGCCGCTCGACGTCGAGATCGCCGACATCGCGCACGGGCTCGCGCGGGTTGCCCGTTGGAACGGGCAAACCGAGGGCGCGCACATTTTCTCGGTGGCCCAGCATTCGCTCCTGGTCGAAACCATCGCGCGGCAGCGCGCGCGCCTCGATCGCGCAAGCCGCCTCGGCATTCTTCTGCACGACGCCCCGGAATACGTGATCGGCGACATGATCTCGCCGTTCAAGGCGGTGATCGGCGATGCCTACAAGGCGGTCGAGGCGCGGCTGCTCGCGGCCATCCACTTGCGCTTCGGCCTGCCCGCGGTGCTGCCGGGCGAGCTACTCGCGCTGATCAAGGCATCGGATCGCTGCGCCGCCTATCTCGAGGCAACGCGGCTCGCCGGCTTTTCCTCACGCGAAGCACGCCGCTTCTTCGGGGCGCCGCCCAAATTCTCCGCCGTCATCGAGCGCGATTACCTGGTGCCGTGGCCGGCGGAGACGGCCGAGCGGCGCTATCTCGATCGCTTCGCCAAGCTTGCCCCAGCTTGAGATGGATTAAGGTCTTCGAAACGACGCTTTGATGTCACGATTCGCCACCATATAATTGAGCAAACGACTGCTTCGAGGATGCCCGTGATTCACGTCTGCTCGCTTGCGCGCCTGCACGAGACGGTCGAAGCGACCGGTGCGCAGCACATCGTCACGCTGCTCAAGCACACCGACCGGGTCGAGCGGCCGCGCAGCGTCGCGCCGGCCAACCACCTCATTTTGGGCATGGACGACATCACCGTGCCGACGGACGGCTACACCATTCCCTGCGACGAGCACGTCACCGCGCTGATCACGTTCGTGCGCGGCTGGGAGCGGGCCGCGCCGCTGGTGCTGCATTGCTACGCCGGCATCAGCCGCTCGACCGCAGGCGCTTATATCGCGGCCTGCGCGCTCAACCCGCGGCGCGATGAATGGGCGATCGCGCATGCGCTGCGCCGCGCCTCGGCGACGGCAACGCCCAACAGTCGGCTGGTGGCGCTCGCCGACCGCGTGCTCGGGCGCGACGGCCGCATGGTGGCGGCGATCGACGCGATCGGACGCGGCGAGATCGCATACGAGGGCGACCCGTTCCGGCTCGATCTGGAATAGCGCGGGACTTGCGGCCCTTGCGCAGGGGCCGCCGGCGCACGCACTTCCTGGTTCCGCATCTGAGCCGATGAAGGGCGCAGTTCAAGCCTGTTTGCCTGTAATTGCCTGTAAATGTAGTCGAAATCGGGAACGATTATAAGCAGGCGCGCCGCGGTCCAATCGACGGCATGTTTGCGCGCGCTACGTCGAGCGCGCTTGCTACACTTCCCCCCATGACCGACGCCCCGCTCACGCCGATCGAGATCGGACTCACGGCCGCGATCGTGACGATGGAGGAAGAAGAGCCCGCCATTCTCGTGGCCGGCGACGCCACCAAGGGCGAGCCGCGCGCGGGGCTGCCGTTCGGGCCGTTCGATCCGCTCACGCACCGCACCTTCGAAATCGGGCTGCGGGCCTGGGTCGAGGCGCAGACCGGCCTTGCGGTCGGCTATGTGGAGCAGCTTTACACCTTCGGCGATCGCGGCCGCCACCCGCAGCCGGGCGATACCGGCGCCCACGTGGTCTCGATCGGCTATCTCGCGCTCACGCGCATGCCGGAGAATCTCGCCGCCTTGCGCGCGACCGGCGCCGGATTTGAGCCGTGGTATCGCTTTTTCCCATGGGAAGATTGGCGCGAGAAGCGGCCGGAGATCCTCGACAAGGTCATCCTGCCGTTGCTCGAGGATTGGGCGGGCCCCCCCGCCAAGCCCGCGCCCGCGGGCACGCTCGGCCGCCGCGAGCGCGTGCGCTCGTGCTTCGCGCTCGGCGGCAGCCCGTGGGACGAGGAGAAGGCGCTCGACCGCTACGAGCTCCTCTACGAGGCCGGCCTGGTGGAGGAAGCGCGCCGCGACGGCCGCGAGGCCGCGCTGGCGCGGCAGACCGTGCCCCGGCTGGGCGAGCCGATGCGCTTCGATCACCGCCGTATCCTCGCCACCGCCATCGCGCGGCTGCGCGCCAAGCTCAAATACCGTCCGGTCATATTCGAGCTGATGGCGCGCGAGTTCACCCTCACCGAGCTGCAGCGCACCGTGGAGGCGATCTCGGGGCGCCACCTACACAAGCAGAACTTCCGCCGCCTGGTTGAGGCGGCGGCCCTGGTCGAGCCGACCGGCGAGAGCTCGACCGCGACCGGGGGGCGGCCGGCGGCGCTGTTCCGCTTCCGCCGCGAGGTGGTCCAGGAGCGCCCGGCGACGGGGCTGCGTTTGGGCGCGCGCCCCTCGTGATGCTTTCGCGCGTATCGTCGCTGGCAGGGCAAGGCAACGGCGCCTTTTGTCCGGCGCGATTGCCAAACTTGCGCGAGGCAGGCCGGCAACCCACCTCTTTTCGGCACACTGCGCCTGGGGATGACCGTTAAGCACGGTCTCAAGTTCCACTGGACCGGGCCCGTTGCGCGGACATAGTCCCGCCACAGCGGCGTTGTCTTTGCGGCGGATGGGGGGCCGAAACTCCGCTCGAAGGAGATGGGCCTTGTATTCGAACCTGCGTTTCGTGGCGTCCGCCTCCCTGGTTGCCGTGGCAAGTCTGGTCGGCGTGCTGGCGTTGTTTCCGGACGCCCTCGATGAGCTCGTCGTCGCCAGCGCCGAGTCTGATTCCCCTGCCACGGCCTGCAAACAAGATTGGCGGCGCTTCGATCCAGGCTGCTTGTCGCGACGCGGCATGCCTTGGGTCGCGCCATCCCCGGACTCGAACGCCACCCCATCCCCTGGCGAGGACGCGTCTGCGCAGCCTTTGACGGAAAGCCCATCCGCCGCCGCGGCCCCGGTTGCGCCGGTGCAGCAAAGTGAAGCCGCGGCGCCCCAGCGGGAAACACCAGCGCCGGGCGGCGAGGAGCGGCAGATCCCAACGCAGCGTAATGAAGCGGCCCAGCAGGAAACGCCGGCGCCAGCGCCCGTCGCCGAGGAGCGGCAGGTTCCAACGCAGCGGAGCGAAGCTACCCAGCAGGAAACGCCGGCGCCCCCGCCCGTCGCCGAGGAACAGCGCGTCGAAGAGCAGCGGAGGGAAGCCACGGCGCCCCCGCAGGAGGCGTCACCGCCGCCGGTGGTCGTGGAAAGACACATCCCGAAGCAGCGACACCAGGTCATGGCGCCTCGGCGCGAGACGCCGGCGCCGGTGGCCGAGGGACGGCGCGCCGCCAAACCCGCGGCCGAGGCGCAACGCGCCGCCGTCGCGAAGAAACCGGCGTCCGAGGATCGGGCCGCGAAGCAACGGCCCGTCACCGAGGCGTTGAATGCCGTGCGAAGGTTTCAAGACAATCTGCACGACATTCCCGTGAGCGCCTATGCCGCCGACGGGACGCGGCGGACGATCGTCATCCGCCCGACCTCGATCCAGGACGTCTATTACTACTCCGCTCCTCGCTAAAGCGTGGCCGCGACGTGTTCGGTCAGCCTTGAACGAGCACGTTCGGCAGCCATGCGCGACCGCCGCCGTTGCGTGCGTACGGTTTAGCCAAGCCGCACGAACGTCTCAGCCGGGCGCGGCCGCCGACGCGCACGCAGTCGCGCGCCAGCGAGCCGGTGTCCGTTCGTTTGAGTGTCCGTCGATGGGGATGGATGCGCCCAAGTCCGCAGCATGCGGGTGCTCTAGCACCGGCCGGAGCGACAAGCCTGCAGGGGGTTTTGAGCTTCTCTGGAGATTTTCTGGAATTTGTCTTCAATCTAATCCGCCGCCGCCACCGTTGTGGCTGCGATAGCGGCTGCCTATCGTCGGGTCGCTCTAGTAGGGACTGCGGTGTTCGCCCACGTTCACATTGGCTGAAGCGCCGCACGAGGTGACGCATGCGGCGCGAGTCCTTTCGAGGGTTAACCGAAGTGCCCGCAAGCGCGCGATCCTTTTTCGCGCAGCGCATGCAGTTGGGCCTCAGGCG
>Ga0124850_1000157_pt1 | contig 10848 bp, 3 predicted proteins | sample PanSoiMetaGPlot1_FD_97462 | JGI IMG/M metagenome (GOLD analysis project Ga0124850, IMG submission 97462) | Tropical forest soil microbial communities from Panama analyzed to predict greenhouse gas emissions - Panama Soil - Plot 1 (PacBio error... | ecosystem: Environmental > Terrestrial > Soil >...
GAAGCGACTGGTGGGCGCAAAAAGTCCGGTCGCCTGATAGCCCCAGGATCCGTCGAACGGATGTTCGCTGATCGGCAGGAATTCGACATGCGTGAACCCCATGTCGCTCGCGTAAGCTGGCAGTTCCTCCGCCAACTCGCGGTAGCTCAGCCAGCGGCCACCGTGTTGCGGATGTCGCCGCCATGACCCGAGATGGACTTCATAGATCGACATCGGCGCACTCAAGGCATTGATGCCGCCGGGTGCCGGTTGCGGCCGTGCGATCGCCTCGCGATCGACCACGATCGAAGCCGTTCGCGGTCGCAGTTCGGCAGCGAAGGCCAGTGGGTCGGACTTCAACGGCAGCAGCCGGCCGTCCGGACCGACGATCTCATATTTGTATTTGTCGCCGGCTCGGGCTTCGGGCACAAAAATTTCCCAAAAGCCGTTGCCGCGTACGCGCATGGCGTGGCGGCGTCCGTCCCATAGATTGAAATCGCCAACCACGCTCACGCGCTTGGCCGCAGGCGCGAAAACGGCAAAGGCTACGCCCGACACGTCATCGAGCACCATCGGATGGGCGCCCAACTTTTCGTAAAGGTGCATATGGGTACCTTCGCCGAGCAGATAGAGATCGAATTCGGACAAGATCGGCGGGAAGCGGTAGGGATCTTCGAGCTCGACCTGCCGCTCGCCGTAGCGCGCGCGCAGGCGGTAGTGTCGCGGCCCATTGGCCAAACGGCCCTCGAACAGGCCGGCGTCATGGATGCGTTGCAGATCGCTTTCGTGACCCTCTTCGTCGATGACGGCAACTTCCTCGGCATCCGGAAGGAAAACGCGAACGATGGACGAGTCATTTTCGATATGCGGGCCGAGATAGCGGAAAGGATCGGAATGGCGACCTTCGATGACGGCGTACGCTTCCGGCGTGAGCGAACTCATTGCGGCGCGCCTTCCGAACGCGAGAGAATGCGCCAGGTGCCTGCCAGCGGCACCCGCAGCCAATCGGGCCGATGCGCGAGCTCGTATTCGATTTCATAGAATGCTTTCTCCAACAGGAAGAAATCGAGAAGACGGTCGGCGGCCTCGGGCGATTGAGGCCAAAGTCTCGTGTCGCTCAACGATGACCGATACGCCGCCATGAAGGTGGCGACGGAGTGTTCGCGCCAATCTTCGAGCGCGCGGGCGAGTTTGCCGTGTTCATCGGGTGCCGACTTGAGCGCACGCTGGAGCGCAGCCGTCGCGGAATAATCGATCGAGCGGATGAGGCCGGCCACATCGCGGGCGGCGGGGGCCTTGCGCCGGCGATCCTCGATGCTGCGTCGCGGCTCGCCTTCGAAATCGATGATGGAGACGTCGTCCTTTACGATCAGCACCTGCCCGAGATGAAAATCACCGTGATGACGGATCTTCATTGCGTCGATGGTTTCTGGAAGCAATTCGCGCAGTCGTGCGGAAAGCGAATCTTCATAGGACAAGAGCGCGTCGACCAGCCGGCGATCATCCTCCGCCAACTCCGATCTGCGACGTGCCAAGTCACCGAGCGCACGGCCCGCACGCTGTAGGATGGCCTCCGTCCAGGTCCGGACATCGTCGGCTGCAATCGGTTCCGGAGCAAATGCGGGGATATCATTACGGCTTGCAAGCGTGAGCTGCAACTCGGCAACCCGCTGTCCGACATGGTCCATCCGCCGCAGATAGGCGGTTTGCTCATCGCTGTGCCCGGCGGCCTCGGCGGTCAGAAGGCGTTGTTCTTCGACGAAACGATCCAGATAGGCGTTCGTCACCGTCCAAGCGTCGCCCTGGTTTTGCACGAAGCCGTGCACGACGGCGACCGCGCTGCGAGCTGCATTTTCCTCCAGCTCGACGGTTCCAAGCAGGGGCGGAGCGTGCAGGAACGCGACTGTCTCTGTGAGAAAATGGCCGACCTCGATTTCCGGGTTGATGCCCGGCTCGAGGCGGCGAAAGAGCTTGACGACGTAGTCTGTTCCGACAAGGACCGTCGTATTGGACTGCTCCGTATCCACGGCACGCACGTCTTTGATCGCGAGAGGAACGTTTTTCGGAAAGCTCGCCGTCGGTGCGAACTCGATTCGACGGTGGTCGTCTTCGGTGGTGCGCGCGGCGCGCAGGTTTTCGAGGAGAAGAGCGATAAAGCTCGGATCGGCCGTGGCGTCGAGCAGGGTGCCTTCGCGCGGTCCCCTACGCACGGCTGCGAGCGCACCTGGATTTTGTCGCTCGCGGTCAAAACGAGTCCATTTGATGGTCAATGGGAGCAGATAGTTCGCGGTTTCGCGCTCGCCTTCGGACTCGAGCAACGCAACTCCCAGATCTGGGTCGGTCGCCACGATTGGTATGGTGCCGGCGATATGGGTCGTCGCAAGCCTCCCTCGATCTGCATACCAGCGCCGGCTCGCAAGAAACGCCGGAAGAACATCGCGTTCCAGTACCGATTTGGAACGGCCGTGCAGCAGCGACCTCCAGCCGTCGGTCACGACAAGCGTTTCGAATTCCGCCCAGATCCTAGGAGCCTCAATTGTCGCTGCATCGGGTTCGCGGAGCAGGAACCAAAAGAATCCATAGGGCCCGAGCGTCACAAGATATGCACCATCGCCGATCGGCGGAAAGTTCGTCCGGCCGAGCAATTCGAAGGGCACACGACCACGCCAGGAGGTGAGGTCGATCTCGGCGGCCTGCGCCGAGCGCGACAGATTGGCGACACAGAGCACGACTTCGTTTTCGTATTGTCGCACGTAGACAAGGACCGAGCGGTTTGCCGGGCGGATGAATGTCAGCGATCCGCGGCCAAATACCTTGCTCGACTTGCGAACCGATATCAGGCGTTTGGTCCAACTAAGCAGGGACGCCAGACTGCGCGATTGCGCTTCGACGTTGACCGCCTCGTAACCGTAGACCGGATCCATGATAATCGGCAGGTAGAGCCGCGCCGGGTCGCAGCGAGAGAAGCCACCATTGCGATCCGGCGTCCACTGCATCGGCGTGCGGACGCCGTTACGATCGCCAAGATAGATATTGTCACCCATCCCGATCTCGTCGCCGTAATAGATGGTCGGCGTACCTGGAAACGACATCAGTAGCGAGTTCATGAGCTCGATCTTCCGCCGGTCATTGTCCATCAAGGACGCCAAACGTCGCCTTATGCCCAGATTGATGCGGGCGCGAGGGTCGGTCGCATAGGTTGACCAGAGGTAATCGCGCTCGACGTCCGTTACCATTTCGAGCGTAAGCTCGTCGTGGTTGCGCAGGAACAGCGCCCACTGGCAATTGGCGGGGATGTCCGGAGTCTGGCGGAGAATGTCGGTGATGGGGAAGCGGTCTTCCTGAGCGATCGCCATGTAAATCCGCGGCATCAGCGGAAAGTGATAGGCTATGTGGCACTCATCGCCGTCCCCGAAATAAGCGCTGACGTCTTCCGGCCACTGATTGGCTTCGGCGAGCAGGACTTTGCCCGGCATGTAGGAATCGAGCGCGGACCTGATTTTCTTGATGATCGCGTGTGTCTCGGGGAGATTCTCGTTGTTGGTGCCTTCGCGCTCGCACAGATACGGAATGGCGTCCAAACGGAAGCCATCGACGCCGAGATCCACCCAGCGCCGCATGATCTGGATCATAGCGGACAGCACGCGCGGATTGTCGTAATTGAGATCTGGTTGATGCGAAAAGAAGCGGTGCCAATAATACGCCCCAGCAAGCGAGTCCCATGCCCAATTTGATTTCTCGGTGTCGCTGAAGATGACACGTGTTCCCGCGTAGGCTTGGTCGTGATCGCTCCACACATACCAGTTGCGGGCATCGGACGTCGGTTTGCTTCGGCGTGCGCGCACGAACCAGGGATGTTGGTCAGACGTATGATTAATGACGAGTTCGATGAGCACTCGCAGCTTTCGCCGCCTAGCCTCCTGCATGAAGCGGCGGAAATCCGACATCGTGCCGAAATCGCCATTGATGGTGCGGTAGTTCGAAATGTCATAACCGTCGTCACGGCCGGGCGAGGGATAGAACGGCAGCAGCCAAAGCGCACTGACGCCGAGATCCTCCAGGTAGTCGAGTTTTTCGGTCAGCCCCGCGAAATCGCCGATGCCGTCGTTGTTGCTGTCGGCGAATGCCTTGACATGAAGCTGGTAGATGATTGCGTCCTTGAACCAAAGCTCATCGCTTTCGAGCTTCGGCGCTACCCTGGTACCGGCGACCACATTCATGGTACAGCCTTTACGTGAAACAGCGGAACAGCAGGGTCGGATCCTGCTGTTGATCGATGCGTAAACGGACGCCGCCCCACTCGAGGACGTGCCGTTCGCCCGTGATCAGATTTTCAATGGATTTGACGCGACGGCGCGAGGTTGATGGACCGATTTCGATATCGCCAAAATGAAACCAGAACTCCCGCGGTTCAGCCTTTGTCAGCGCTACGGCGACAGCCACCGCATTGTCGCGTCCTACCGATTCCTTGACGAAGCCAATAACGTCGTTGTCGTCGATCTGGGCGAAGCGCAAATTACTGGTTTGCAGCAGCGCCGCATTGTCCCGCCGTATCCGGTTGAGGCGGCCGATGTAGCTTTTGATATTGCCGGGCCGATTCCACTCGCGCACCTTCAATTCATACTTGTCAGAGTTGAGATATTCCTCCTTTCCAGCTACCGATTCGTGCTCCAGCAGCTCGAAACCATTGTAAATGCCGTAATTTCCCGAAAGCGTGGCGGCCAGCGCCACTCGCGCCTTGAAGATCCATGGTTCGCCGCTCTGCAGATGGAACGGAAGGATGTCGGGCGTATTGACGAAGAAATTAGGCCGGAAATATTCGCGTTCGGGATAACCAGTGATCTCGCTCAAGTAGGCTTGCAGTTCCTCCTTGCCGGTGCGCCAAGTGAAGTAGGTGTAGGATTGGCTGAAGCCGAGCTTGGCGAGTGCCTTCATGACTTTGGGTCGGGTGAAGGCCTCGGACAAAAAGATGACATTTGGGTCGACGGTTTGAACTTCTCGGATCAACCACTCCCAGAACGGAAACGCCTTGGTATGCGGATTGTCGACGCGAAAGATACGCACCCCTTGCGCGATCCAGAAGAGCACGACGTCGCGCAGAGCTTTCCAAAGCCCCCCCTTGTCGGATCCGTAGAGGTCGGGATTGACGATGTCTTCGTACTTTTTTGGCGGATTTTCCGCATATTGGATCGAGCCGTTGGGTCTGCGTCTGAACCATTCCGGATGCTGCGCGAGCCAGGGGTGGTCGGGCGAGCACTGGACGGCAAAGTCGAGTGCGACTTCTAATTCATGCTCCGCGCAGGCTCGCACCAAGCGCCGGAAATCGTCGAGCGTCCCTAGCTCGGGATGCACGGCGTCGTGACCGCCCTCGGCGGAGCCAATGGCATAGGGGCTACCCGGATCGCCGGGTTCGCAAAGCAGCAAATTATTGCGACCCTTGCGGTTGACGCGGCCAATCGGATGGATGGGGGTCAAATACAGCACATCAAAGCCGAGCGCGGCGAGCTCGGGCAATCGATTGATGCAATCATCAAAGGTGCCGTGCCTGCCAATGACCGGCGATTGGCTGCGGGGCGTCATCTCGTACCAGGCACCTGCCCGTGCGATCGGCCGGTCGGCCACCAACGGATAAGTGGCGCTGCGGGTAAGGTCGGACTGCTGGCCCTTGCTGGCTGCCGCCGCAAGATCCTCCGATAGGAGCGGGGTTGGGTTTTCGACGATGTCAGGTTTCCGGCAGACATCCCGGATTAGCCGAGTCTGCTCGCTGTTCCTGACCTTGAGATCCGCCAAAGAGTGGCGGCCTTCCTCGATTTCGAGTCCGACATCCATCCCGGCTGCGCGTTTGGTCAGAAAATCGCGGCGCCAACTCGCGAATACGTCCGTCCATGCCTCGATGGCGTAGACGTAGCGTCCGGCCTTGGGAGGCGTGAAGCTTGCCGTCCAGCGGTCGTTGTCGTGCAGCACCATTGGAACGCGGAGCCATTTGTCGGCTCCTTCGCGCCGCCACAAAAGCTCGGCCGCGAGCACGACATGCCCATCGCGCAAGATATCGGCCCAGATATCGACCTCTTCGCCGACAATTCGCTTGACTGGAAAACGGCCTCCATCGACGACGGGATAAACGTCCTCGATATAGATGCGGTTTTTAGAAAGGTCGTCGACGGACCTGATGCTGGCGCTGGCTGTCACGGCTCTATTGCGCTTGCCGCCCTGTCGACCCGCCCGGGCGGCGGAAGGGCGTTGATGGAACCTGGACAGGCCCGCTTTGGTTCCGGAGCCGCGTTTCAAGTCGCGTCACGCCGGAAAAACGTGAATCCTGTAACGTACCGTAGAAATACCGGAACAAACCAGGATCGCCTCGGTTGTTGCTCGATCGGGGAGAGGCGTATTTTTGCGCTGCATGCAAGGTCGAGTCTACGGGCAAAAAGTCCATGGACCGCATTTTCGAACGCGCAGCTTTGTGGGGTTTGGAGACCGAATACCGGGACGCGTTCGGAAATCTTCGAAGTGTCGAGCCGGAGGTTCTTGTTCGGATCCTCGACGCCCTAACCGCCGGTGCAGATGTGGCTGATCGCATGCTGCCGCGGACCGTTGTTATCCGTGACGATGCTGATCACCCACTCCGCTTGGCCGCTATCGAGGGGTTGCCGCTGCGTTGGGAAATCGTCTCGGAGCACAAGATTGTTGAGGGCGAGAGTACATCCCCTCTCCTAATGCTGCCGCGCGCTCTACAAGACGGCGTCTTCCGATTGCGTGTCACGGTCGTCAGCCCGCAGGGTCACCTAGCCGAGGACGCCTGCTTAATTGTTTGTCGGGACGGAGCGTATCAGGGAAAGCAAACGGCGCCGCGGCGAATGTGGGCGCTCGGCGTGCAGCTCTACGGTGTGAGGTCGCTAGGCAATTGGGGGCATGGTGACTTTACCGATCTTGCCGCGCTTGTCGACCTTGCCGCCGATCTGGGGGCCGCGGGCGTCGGCCTCAACCCGCTGCATGCTTTATTTGATGACCGGGCATCGGACGCCAGTCCCTATGCTCCGAACAGCCGCCTCTTTCTCAATCCGCTGTACATCGACGTCGGTGCGATTCCGGAATTTCCCGGCCTCGAAGCCGCGGGATTGGAAGAAGCGGTCGAACGCCTTCGAAAGCAAAATATCGTCGACTATGTCGGCGTAGCAAATGCGAAGATGCGCGCGCTCGAGCTTACATACGAAGTCTTTCGAGGGGGAGGCAGTATGAAAAGGCGCCGCGCGTTCGGTCGATTCCGGCAGGCGAGGGGCTCCACGCTAGTTCGCTTTGCGTGCTTCGAGTGGCTGCGCCGGAAATTCGGGCATCCGTGGTGGAAATGGCCGCACGAGTGGCGAAGGGTGGAACAACAGACGCTCGATACGCTACGGCGGAGCGAAGCAGCATCGACCGGCTTCTTCGAATTTGTGCAGTGGGTAGCCCACGAGCAGCTCGACCGCTGTCGTGAGAAAGCCTGCGCGCGCGGCCTACCGCTCGGGCTTTATCTCGATATTGCGGTCGGCGTTTGCAGCGACGGCTTCGACGCTTGGTGCGATCAGGATGCGGTATTGGCGGGGATGGCAGTTGGTGCGCCGCCGGATATTCTCAACACCGCGGGGCAGAATTGGGGTTTGGCCGGGTTCAACCCGGCCGGTCTGGAGGATCAGCAGTTCGAACCATTTCGCCACATGCTGCAGACATCCATGCGCTACGCGGGAGCCATTCGGCTGGATCATGTTTTGGGTTTGAAGCGTCTTTATCTGATTCCTCACGGCTTTCCGCCGAGCCAGGGCGCCTACATTCGTTTTCCATTCGAGGCAATGTTAGCAGTCGCCGCCCTATCTAGTATGGAACATAGGTGCATTGTCGTGGGGGAAGACCTCGGCACCATTCCCGCAAATTTTCGCGAGACGCTCGCGGATTGGGGCGTCTGGACGTATCAAGTCATGTTGTTCGAGCGTAGAGGCGACGGCTCTTTTTTTCCGCCCGAAAATTATCGAGAAAATGCGCTGGTTTCGTTCGGAACGCATGATGTTGCAACCTTCGTGGGGTGGAGGGATCAGACTGATCTCGCTGCCAAGCGGACGCTGGGCATTGATCCTGGCGAGACTAGTGAACAACGTCGCGGCGGTCTCGATGCTCTGCGCCATGCGTTGCGCCAGCATGGCCTCGAGACCGCAGACTTTGTGTCGGTGGCAAAGTATCTCGCGGATACTCCATCACGGCTGTTGGTCATATCGATGGAGGACGTCCTGGGAATAAGAGATCAGGTCAATCTCCCAGGGACGACCCATGAACACCCGAACTGGCGTCATCGCTTGCCCGTATCTTTGGAAGAATTGAAAAATCATGCAGCTCTAAGGTCAACGGCGGATTGCATGAGGTCAGTGGGCCGAGACTCTCCCGCCTAGAACACTGCCAAAGGCCACTGGGAAGGATGAATCTAACTTCAGCTGTGCGTATAACGAGCTGCCATCATGCAGCCGGGATGTTTGTAGGTCCTTTTGTGCGCTGCGATTGCGTCGCGTTCGATTGTTCAAAGATATCAACTCGCTATGCCGGGCGCGTGTTGCCGCCGGAACGGGCGAATAAGCCAACTGGTTTCAAGTGGTGTGACGGAAATAGCCTCCGCCATGCGCGCCCGAAGCGCGGTCTTCTTTGAAAGACATCCTTTGGAGCGCACGGTGCGGTGGCGCACGGTGGCAAACGAACTTTCGATGAACCTATCCCTCGCCACTTTATTGTTAGAGGTGTTTTATAATTACTGTGAAAGAATCACTATACTGTAAGGTCCTACACCCACATTGGCATTGAAGTTCAGGCCATCCTTGCCGCCTGGGTTGGCTGTGGTGTCGAAGCTGTCACCATTTTCGAAGCTGGGATCGTAAACTTTCGCGCCGCTATTGAACCTCACATGCCACTGCCCTCCGCGCGGAAAGCCGATATTCAGACTCGGCAGGGGCACGTTCGAGAAGTTCGCCACTACGACGACATCATCGCCCGCATCCCCATGCTCCCAACGGCGGTAGGCCAGGGTCTTATTGCCATCATCCAAGTGGAAAACGTTAAGGTTTTGGCCGGTCAGCCCGCCGGTCTTGCCCGCGAGGTTGCGCCTGAGAGCGATCAAATCGCGATACATTTGCACTATCCCTCTAAACTTCGGGTCGGCCGCTCGATTGAAATCGACTGGGGTCGGCGTCCTAAACCCGAAGTCGCGCGTCTCCAGCATCTCTTGACCCTGAAAAATCATAGGAATTCCGGGTGAGGTGAGCATGATTGCCGCCGCTAGGGTGGAACGCTTCTTGGCAAAAACGCTCTCGTGGTCGCCGTTTATATCGATCAACGTCGGCAGGCGGTTCTGGCCGGGTGGATGACCTACCTGATCGTGGTTTTCCGTGTAGATAACTCGAGTAAAGACGTCGCTGGCCACTTTCTTTTGGAGCGCGTCCCTGACGACGCTAAGATTGCGCTCTGAATCGTTGACCTTGGTCACAACGTCACGCATGACGTTGACCATCGTGTCATCCCATTGGCTGTTGAATTCAAGGCCATTTGGGCCAGTTTGCAGCGTAACATCACCAGAGCTTTGCAGATCTTCGGCGATGGTAATCTTGCCCGGCTGCTTAGGGTCGGTGTTGCGGTAGGAAGAGTTGATTTCTCGAAGTAGTTCCGCTCCTTCGTTATTTGCTGCACGTCCTGGACTGAACGTGCGAATGTCAATCGTATCGTCGAACCGCAGTCCGTCGACACCGTACTCGCGGAGCAGCTGCAGCGCGTTATCGATGATGTACTGGCGCACTTGCGGCCGGCCATAGTCGGGACGCGGACCGAAGCCCGTGTTGGCGCGATCACCGCCATACAGATAGATTCCGCCGGGGATCTCGGGATGGGTAAAACCGCCAAAATCTTTCAGCAGGTTGTTTTCGACGAGATGGTTATAGACCACGTCCACAATTACCGCGATCTGGCGCTGATGACATTGTTTAACGAACTCTTTGAACTCCTGGGGCGTGCCATATTTGGACTTCACCGCATAGAGTTGCACGGGATCGTAGCCCCAATCGTGATCGGGCGGGGTGTGGTCGGAGAACATGGGATGTTGAGTGATTGGGAGCACTTCCACCGCATTGACGCCGAGCTCTTTCAGGTAGTCCAGTTTTTCGACAGCGCCTGCAAACGTCTTATTGAACGTACCGATGTGCATCTCGTAAATCACCATCGTATTGAAAGTAGGCTCGGTGAACGCCGGCATACGGAAGTTCGGGTCCACGATGACGGATTGGGGCTTATCGTCATTGCCCGCCAAGCCAAAGCCGTCGGGCGGCTCAAATCCAGTCAGTTGCCGAGTCCGCGGATCGTTGAATTCGCGGGTCACTCCGCCACGCTGAATGGCATACCGATATTTGTCTCCCGCCTTGGCCCCGGGAACTGTGCCGACCCAAGTGGTATCCGCGGGATCGGGGTGACCATCCTCCCTGGTCAGTGGCACCGCAGTCCCGCCATTGATCTTGACGGCCACAGCGTCCACGAACGGAGCCCAAACGCGAAACGAGGTGCTCCCATCGCTGTGCGGAGTCGCGCCAAGTGGGTCAGCCGCGCTCGCCCACAGCGTTGAAAGGAGCAAGACTGAAATGATTAGGGATAGAGGTAGGGGCTTAGGCAGAAGCCCTGCGAGTAGTTTTTCGGAATGCAATTGAGCGAGTGACATGGGACAGTTCTCCTTTTTGACACGGCTCCGATCGCGGGATGAAAAAGGTGATCGTGGCGCAGGGCGGGGATTGGCCGTGATCATGCACTCCGTGTGGGCTGACGGCACTCTCGACGGCGCGTGATGCGCTGGACAAAAAAGGGACACGCCTTGCTATT
>Ga0124850_1000158_pt1 | contig 10837 bp, 7 predicted proteins | sample PanSoiMetaGPlot1_FD_97462 | JGI IMG/M metagenome (GOLD analysis project Ga0124850, IMG submission 97462) | Tropical forest soil microbial communities from Panama analyzed to predict greenhouse gas emissions - Panama Soil - Plot 1 (PacBio error... | ecosystem: Environmental > Terrestrial > Soil >...
TGTTGCTGTCGCATGGCTGGCCCGGCTCGGTGTTCGAGTGGCTGGCCCGGCTCGGTGTTCGAGTTCCTCGACATCATCCCGCGCCTCACCGATCCCGCGCGTTTCGGCGACGATCCCGCTGACGCCTTCACCGTGGTCGCGCCCTCGCTCCCGGGCTACGGGCTTTCCTTCACGCCCGGGCAGAAGCGCTTCGGCGTCGAGGAGATCGCGCATTGCTTCGCCGCGCTCATGACCGACGTCCTGGGTTATCGCCGCTTTGCCGCGCAAGGCGGCGACTGGGGCGGGTTCGTCACCTCGGTTCTTGGTCACGCCTATCCCGAGCACCTCATCGGCATCCATCTCAACCTGCTGCCGCTGCGGCGGGACCCGGCAATGGTGGCGAATCCCTCGGCCGAGGAGCGCGCCTATCTCGATGCCCTCGCCCGCTGGCTTAAGGAGGAGACCGGCTATCAGTGGATCCAGGGCACGCGGCCGCAGACGCTGGCCTTTGCTCTCACCGACTCGCCGGCCGGGCTCGCCGCCTGGATCGCCGAGAAGTTTCGTGCTTGGTCCGATTGCGGCGGCGACATCGATGCGGTCTTCACCAAGGACCAGCTGCTGGCGAACATCGCCTTCTACTGGTTCACCGGCGCCATCGGCTCGTCGTTCTGGCCCTATTACGCCCGGATGCATGGCCCCTGGCCCATCCCGGACGGCGCCACCATCGCCGCGCCGATGGGTTATGCCGAGTTTCCGCGCGAAATCCTGCGACCGCCCCGCTCGATGGCCGAGCGCGTCTTCACCAACATTCGGCGCTGGAGCGTGATGGCGAAAGGCGGCCACTTCGCGGCGATGGAGCAGCCCGAGGCGCTCGCCCACGAGATCCGAGAATTCCTGCGGCCGCTGCGTGCATAAGCGCCGACTGCTGTGCGCGTGCCGCGATCGGCCAGCTTGCAGCGGCGCTGCCGAGAAGCGATATGAACTCGCGCCGCTTCATTCAATGACCTCGTCGGGGCGCGCAAGCACGGACGCCGGCACAGTGAGGCCGAGCGCTTTAGCGGTCTTGAGATTGATAACCAGTTCGTACTTGGTCGGCTGCTGATAGGGCAGATCACCGGCCCTTTCGCCGCGCAGGATACGTGTATCGCGGGGCTGCCTCCTACGTTGATTTAGCGGTCTTTACGTTGACGACCAGCTCGACTTTCACTGACTGCTGGACAGGGAGATCGGCGGGCTTGGCCCCCTTAAGAATTTTCCCGGCATAAATGCCGAGTTGGCGATATCCGTGGTCAAAATCAGTTCCATAGCTCATCAGGCCACCCGCCACTGGAAATTCGCGAAACTGGTGCATCACTGGCAGGGCATTGCGGGCGGCGAGCGCAGCGATTTTCTCAGGCCTGCTCAGAAGAAACGGATCACTCATGACGAGCAGCGCTCCAGCGTGCTGTTGCACAAGCGCTGTGAATGCGGTGTCGAGCTCCTCATCGTTGCTGGCATTGACGATAAGAAGTTGCTGGCGCGTGGCGTTTGCGGCGGATTTCACCTCTCGCGCATCGGTTTCAGCAAGCGGGTTCGTTGGGTTGGTGAGAAAACCGACCAGTGTAGCTGACGGCACCACCTCGTGTAGCAACTGCAACTGCTTTGGCGCGAGCGTGTTGGTGAGGATGGCCACGCCGGTGACGTTGCCGGTGGGCCGGCTGAGATTGCTAACCAGCCCCAATTGAATGGGATCCGCTCCAGTCGAAAAAACGATTGGGATCGTAGAGGTCGCGGCCTTGGCAGCCAGTGCACCGGCGGCGCTGGTGGTAAGGATTGCAGCCACTCGGTGCGCAACCAGGTCTCTGGCGAGTCCCGGGAAGCGATCGTAGTGACCCTCCGCCCAGCGGAATTCGATCCTTACGTTACGCTCTTCGACGAAACCGGTTTCGTCCAGACCTGCGCGCAGCGCCGCAACGAGGCCTACAGAATCCTCCTGTGACCTGGGGCTTAGAAAACCAATCACCGGCATCGCCGCCTGTTGCGCACGTGCCGCGAGCGGCCATGCGACAGCCGCGCCACCAAGAACTGCGATGAATTCCCGCCGCTCCATGGGCTTCCTCGTGCCGAGGGCCACGCCGGGCATGCACAAGAATATCGACAACTGTGCCTTATGTCTCAGTCAACCGGGACCGCTGCTGATGTCCGCTTTGGGTCAAAAGCAGACATCGGGGTGAGCTGAGGGAATGTCCGCTTTACCCCCAAAAGCGGACATCGTTCAGCACGATCCTGATGTCTGCCTTGTGCCAAAAGCAGACATCGCTCCCGGGCGCGGCATTTCACTGCTCCTCAATTCACTTTTAGCCGCGACGGCGGCATCGATTGCATCTCCCAGGCGCTCGACGATTGCGTCGATCGTGCCGTTATCGATGATGAACGGTGGCGCTAGGAGAACGTGGTCTCCCCGCGTGCCGTCGACCGTTCCACCCATCGGGTAAATCATCAATCCGCGTGTCAAGGCTTGGTGTTTGATCCGCGCATGCAGCTTGCAGGATGGGTCAAACGGTGCTTTGGTACCGCGATCGGATACGATCTCGATCCCTTGAAAGAGTCCGCGGCCGCGCAAGTCACCGACAAAGGGATGATTGCCGAACCGCTCATTGAGGCGGCGCGAAAGGTAGTCGCCCTGTCGACGCACGTTCTCTAACAGCTTGTCGCGCCGTATCACCCGCTGCACGGCCAAAGCGGCGGCGCAGGCCAGCGGGTGACCCATATAGGTGTGGCTGTGCAGGAAGGCACCGGAGCCTTCGGCAAGCGTGTTAAAAATCTTCTCCTCGATGAGTAGCGCGCCGATCGGCGCGTAGCCGCCGCCAAGACCTTTGGCGATGGCGATTACATCGGGGCTGATTCCCTCTTGCTCGCAGGCGTGCAGCGTGCCCGTGCGACCCATGCCGCACATCACCTCATCCAGAATGAGCAAGATGCCATGGCGGTCACAGATCTCGCGCACGCGCCTGAAATAGCCGGGCACTGCCGGTACTGCGCCGAGCGTGGCCCCGACCACGGTTTCGGCGACAAAGGCGATGACGTTTTTACCGCCAAGTTCATCGATCTTGCTTTCGAATTCCTCAGCTAAGCGCGCACCGTAGGCTTGTACCGTCTCATCCGCGCGCTTGCCGCGATACTCGTAAGCTGGCGATACATGATGCGTCTCGATCAGCAACGGACCGAACTGTTTGCGCTGCCATTCGCGTCCACCAACCGCGAGGGCGCCGAGCGTGACACCATGATAGCTCTGGCGGCGGGCGATGATGAAGCGCCGTTGCGGTTGCCCATGTTCGACAAAATATTGGCGCGCGAGTTTCAGTGCGGCTTCGACGGCTTCTGAGCCTCCGCTCACATAGAACACGCGATTAAGCCCTTCTGGCGCATGCGTAATGAGCTCATCCGCCAATTCCTCTGCGGCTTGCGAGGTGAAAAAGCTCGTATGCGCGTAAGCGAGCTGATCGAGCTGCTGGTGCATCGCCGAGAGCACGTCCGGATGCGAATGGCCGAGACAGGACACTGCTGCGCCACCGGACGCGTCGATGTATTCCTTGCCGACACTGTCGCGGATCATGACGCCGCGGGCGGTAGTGGCGGTTGGGTAGGGATGGCCGATTTGGCGATGCAGAATGTGTGTCATGACCGCCGTTCTGAACGAGCGGCCTAATTATGCCGCCCCAGCATTTACGTGAACCGACGTCAGTGTCGGTCTACAATAACTTCGCTGCAAGGGAGAACATGGCGCATGGTCTGGCGGCTCGGCATCGACATCGGCGGCACCTTCACTGACGTTGCCGTTGTCGAAGAAGCCAGTGGACGCATTGGCGTGGCCAAAGTACTCACTACGCCCAGTGATCTCGCCGCAGGTGTATTGCATGCGCTGCAATCGGCAATGCGCCGATACAACGTTATCAATACCGAAGTGGGGCTGCTCTCGCACGCGACCACTGTAGTGACCAACGCCATCCTGGAGGAAAAAGGGGCGCGCGCGGCATTGATAATGACGCGCGGCTTCCGTGACATTCTGGAGCTGCGACGCTCGGCGCGTGCAAACCTCTACGATCTGTTCCAAGACGCACCCGCAACGCTAATACCACGCCGGCGTCGGTTTGAAATCAGTGAACGTATTGGTGCGGACGGCAAGATCGTCACACCCCTTGCCGAAAACGAGATTGATGCACTAATCGCATCCCTGAAATCGACCGGGGTCGATGCAATCGCCGTCTCGCTGGTGTTCAGTTTCCTCAATCCCATGCACGAGCGCCAACTCGGCGCACGGCTGCGCGCAGCATTGCCAGACATACCGGTCTACTTGTCATCGGATGTCTTGCCCGAGATGCGCGAATTCGAGCGCACCAGCACGACCGCCGTTTGTGCCTATGTCGGGCCAATTCTCGCTTCCTACCTAGCGCGACTGGAAGTGGCTACGCGCAGTCAAAAGCTGCCGCCGCTTTATCTGATGGGTTCGAACGGCGGCATTCTTGAAGCGGACGAAGCCATCGTCATTCCGGCCATGGCCGCCGAATCGGGTCCGGCCGCCGGCGTTGTCGCGGCCGCCCTTGTAGCCCGGCAAACCGGGCGTCAAAACCTGCTGTCGTTTGACATGGGTGGGACAACCGCCAAGGCAAGCCTCATTCGCGATGGTCGATACGACACCACGCCGGAATATGAAGTCGGCGGCGGATCGAGCATGACACGCTGGACCAGCGGCACCGGCCACCCGGTGCGCTTACCGGTCATCGATCTCGCCGAAGTTTCGGCCGGCGGCGGATCGATCGCCTGGGTCGACCGTGCCGGAGCGCTACGCGTCGGTCCCAAGAGCGCCGGTGCCGATCCCGGCCCCGCTTGCTACGGTCGCGGCGGCACCGAGCCGACTGTTACCGACTGCAACCTCTTGCTCGGTTATCTCGATCAGCAATCACTGCTCGGCGGTGAGCTTCCGATCGATCAAGCGGCAGCAACAGCGGCAATACAGGCTCGACTCGCCAAGCCCCTTGGTGTCGATACCCGCATGGCTGCGGCCGCTGTCATCGATATTGTCAATCATGCCATGGCTGAGGCGCTCAAAATTGTTTCAGTCCAACGCGGGCACGATCCGCGCGATTTTGTGCTCGCCGCCTTTGGCGGCGCCGGGCCTTTGCATGCCACAGCGCTCGCCAGTGAGCTTGGCATTGTCGAAGTGATTTGCCCGCCGATCCCGGGAGCGTTTTCGGCGCTCGGTCTCATCGCTACAGAGTTGAAGCGCGATTATGCACAGACGCTGTTCATCACGGCCGATACCGCCGATCCCGCGGCGTTAGAAGCTGCCTTCATGGTACTGGAGGATAAGGGATCTGCCATGCTCGATCGCGCTGGCATCACGCCCGAAAGTCGGCGCTTCGAGCGCGCCGTTGATGCGCGTTATGAGCGTCAATCCTATGAGCTCACGATCCCGGTCGGATCTCATCCCGTTGATCAAATAACCTCGCAGGAAATCGCCGAAGATTTTCACTCGCGCCATCGGCACACGTATGGCCATGACAATCGCAGCGAGCCAGTAAAAATCGTCAATGTTCGCGTCGCCGCAATTGGCATGATTCCGCCGCTGATGATCCGCGATATACCCGCTGATGGTCGCGTCGATGCGATCAAGTGCCGACGCCAACTTTGGTTTCGTGAAACAGGCGATGTCGATGCGCCGATCTATGATCGCAGCCGGATGCCGCTCGGCCTCAAGGTGGCAGGACCGGCTGTGATTGAATCGCTTGAGTCCACCATCCTTGTGCCACCGCGATGGCAGGCACGCGTCACCGAGGATGGGTTTGTGGTACTGACACAACTGCTGCACGGGTAATGCAACAATGCAAGACGTGCCGCAAAAGTCTGATCCCGCTACCTTCGAGATTGTCAAAAACAGTCTCTATAAAATTGCCGAAGAGATGCGGGTTGTGCTGGCAAAGACTGCGTATTCGCCGCTTTTGAAATCGGCCGGCGATTATTCCTGCGGCGTCTTTGACACTCGCGGCGAGATGGTCGCACAAGGACCCGACCTACCCATTCACCTTGGCTCGATGCCCGATGCCGTCCGTGCTGTTGTCGCCGCTTTTGCTTCCGACGTGCATGACGGCGATGTTTTTGTTCACAACGACCCCTATTTCGGCGGCAGTCACCTGCCGGACGTGAACGTGATCCGACCGGCATTTCACGATAGCGAACTCCTCGGCTACACCTGCCTGCGTGCGCATTGGCCGGATATTGGATCGGCCACACCCGGCAGCTACGGCGCCGTGACGCAAATCTTTGGCGAAGGGCTGCGGATCCCACCATCGCGGCTCATCAGCCGTGGTGTCCTTAACGTTGATCTTGAGAACCTCATTTTTGCCAATGTACGCACGCCCGACGAGCGCAAAGGCGATCTCGGCGCCCAGCTCGCGGCGACGCTGCGCGCAACCGAGCGTCTAAACGCGCTCGCCCAGCGCTATGGGAGTGTTGAGCTGATCGGTTACATGGCGCAGGTCATAGATTACTCGGAACGGCTGATGCGCGCGGCGCTGATGGATCTGCCAGATGGCGAAGGAAGTTTCGAAGATTTCTGCGACGGCGACGGCATCGCCGATGACGCCACCGGCACCGATGCGCGATTCCGCATCAAGCTGTCGGTGCAGAAAATTGCAGATCGCCTAATTGTTGATTTCGCCGGTACTGACCCGCAGGTCAAAGGTCCAATGAACGCGCCACTCTCGGTCACGGCATCCGGCGTTTATTGCGGGCTGAAAACCGCAGTCGATCCCAGTAATCTCATTCCTCCGAATTCCGGCTGCTGGCGTACCGTCGAAATTAGGGCGCCTAAAAGCTCCGTCGTGAACGCGGAATTTCCTGCTCCCGTCGTCTACGCGAACCATGAGATGTCACATCGGGTAGCCGACATGACCATGGGCGCGCTCGTCAACTTCTTGCCCGAGCAGGTGATGGCCTGCAGTCAGGGCACATCAGCGATCTTGACCCTCGGTGGTGTGGATCCGCGCAACGCCCGGCAATACGTTTCCTATGAAACAATCAAGGGCGGCTTCGGGGCACGGCCAAACAAAGACGGCATCAACTGCATTGCCAGCGGCATCTCCAATACAATGAACACACCAGTAGAAGTGCTGGAGATGGCCTTTCCCGTACGTATCGAACGCTATGAGGTGAACCCGGATTCTGGTGGCGCCGGCCGCTACCGCGGTGGATGCGGCGCAAGGCGTGTTTGGCGGATGTTGGAGGGCGCCGATGCGACCGGAGCGCTGTGCATGGAGCGGATGACTTCGCCGCCGTTCGGTCTGCGCGGCGGCAGCGCCGGCGCCGCAGCTGTCGTGACACTCACAACCCCAGACGGCATTACGCGCTCTCTCCCAAGCAAGGGTGCATTTGCTGTGCCGGGTGGTTCGATCATTGATATGTTAACGCCAGGGTCCGGCGGCTTTGGCCCAGCAAGTGAGCGCGATAAGACAGTAATCGGTCGCGATTTGCTCGATGGCTATGTCAGCGCATCGGCAGCAACACGCGATTACGGTATTACAGAGCCTGACGATTTACTCAAGGCCGCTGCAGCCGAGGATAAAGCGTGACCTATATTCCAAACTCGATCGAGGCGCGCGATGTCGCGAGCCTCGTGCATATGCAGACCAATCTGCGCAAACACCAGCAAGAAGGCCCGCTGGTCATCACGCGCGGCGATGGTTGTCGCGTATACGACAATTGTGGCCGCGAATACCTTGAATCGATCGCAGGGCTGTGGTGTGCCTCGCTCGGCTTCGCTTCCGAGCGACTTGCCAAGGTTGCTTACGAGCAGATGCGAAGTCTCGGCTACTATCACCTTTATCGCCATCGCTCGAGCGAACCTGCGATTGCGCTGGCGGAAGAGCTACTCAAAATCGCGCCGGTGCCGATGGCCCGCGTGCTATTTCAGTGTTCGGGCTCGGAGGCGAACGACACCGCTATTAAACTTGCCTGGTACTACTGGAACGTTATGGGTCAGCCGCAGCGCACCAAGATCATTGCGCGGCAGATGGCCTACCACGGCAATACCTGCGCCGCAGTGAGTCTTTCGGGAAAACCGGACATGCACGCCGGCTTCGGCTTGCCGTTCGCGAATTTCAAACACACGGAATTTCCCGACTATTACCGTCGTCATCAGCCGGGCGAGACCGAGATTGAGTTTTCAACACGCATGGCCAAGTCCCTTGAGGCGTTGATCGAAGCCGAGGGTCCTGACACCATTGCGGCGTTCTTCGCCGAGCCCGTTATGGGTGCCGGCGGCGCCATCCTCCCGCCGCAAGGCTATTTCGAAAAGGTCCAGGAGGTTTTGCGCAAGTATGACATTTTGTTTGTTGCCGACGAAGTAATCTGCGGTTTTGCGCGCACCGGCGAAATGTGGGGTTGCCAGACCTTTGGCATTCGGCCCGATATGATGACTTCTGCTAAAGCGCTATCCGCTGCGATGCTGCCGATTTCTGCCGTCTTGATCAACAATCGGATGCACGAGGCGATGCTTAGTCAGTCGGACCGGTTCGGCAACTTCGCACATGGGTTCACTTATGCAGGCCACCCAGTGGCCGCCGCGGTCGCACTCGAAGTGCAGAAAATTTACTCAGAGATCGACATCGTTAGTCGCGCCAAAACGCTTGGTCCGGTTCTGCAATCAACGCTCGGTAGGCTAAGGGAGCATCCAATTGTTGGCGACGTGCGAGGAACGGGACTGATCCTCGGCATGGAGTTGATGCAGGACGGCGAGAAAGGCATTCCCTTCGACAGTGCGCTCAAGGTAGGTGCACGGGTTGATACCGCTGCACTAAGTCACAGACTGATCATCCGTGTAATCGGCGACCGCCTCGTGTTTGCTCCTCCACTCATCATCGAGAGCGAAGACATTGAAGAGATCAGCCAACGGCTAGAGCGCGCACTCGACGACGTCGCCAGAGATCTAGAGTGAGCACTACTGTCGAGCCCCCAACGATGGAACAGATCGGGCGGGAACTTGGCAAAATCTATCGACGGCCCGCACGATTTCCGCAACGCGCGCTGGTCGGGCGACTAGAAATCAAATCTCAGCACGATGGAAGTAGCGAGCGAATGTCTGCTTTGGGTCAAAAGCAGACATCGGGGCACGATGTCTGCTTTACCCCAAAGCGGACATTGAGGCGGGTTTTGGATATGATTGAAAGTGTTGGGAAGGTGCTCAAGCTCTTGGAGCATCGCCATGAGATTTCCCCGTAGGAAATTCCTGCATCTGGCAGCGGGCGCTGCTGCTCTTCCCGCCGTCTCGTGGATCGCAAGAGCACAAACATATCCATCGCGGCCAATCACCATGATTGTGCCCTTTGCACCGGGCGGACTGACCGACGTGCTCGGGCGCGTCCTCGCGGCAGGGACGCAGGCGTTGCTTGTTCAATCCGTAGTCGTCGAGAATGTCGGTGGTGCGAGTGGCAGCATCGGGACCGGTCGGGTCGCTCGCGCAGCGCCCGACGGTTACACGGTGGTACTGGGTATATGGAATACTCACGTTGCGAACGGTGTGACCTACACGCTCGATTACGACATCGTGAAGGATTTCGCACCGATCGCGCTATGCGCCGAGGCACCGCTGGTGCTTGCGGCGAAGAAGACCTTACCGACACCTGATCTGCAGGGTTACATCGCTTGGTTGAAGGCGAATCCCAACAAAGCCTCGATGGGGACCGTCGGCGTCGGCAGCCCCCCTCATCTCCTCGGCATCTTGATGCAAAAGCAAACAGGCGCCCGATTTACCTTGGTGCCCTATCGTGGCGGCGGACCGTTGGTGCAGGACGTTGTGGTCGGGCAGATTGATATGACATTCATCAATACCGCATCCGCTCTGCCGTTCGTGCGCGACGGCAGCATAAAAGCTCTTGGCCTGACGTCGCTGAAACGGATCGCGGCAGCACCCGAAATTCCGACAATGGACGAAGCGGGCCTGCGCGGATTCTCGTTTTCATTATGGGCGGCACTGTTTGCCCCTCACGATAACCCGAAGGACATCATCGACAAGCTCAATACTGCGGCCGTGAACACGTTGCACGATCCAAACGTCCGTCAAAAACTCGAAGCCCAGGGCTTTGAAATTCCGCCGCGCGAACAGCAGACGCCGGAGGCGCTTGGCGCCTACCAGAAGGCGGAAATCGAGAAGTGGTGGCCGATCATTCAAGCGGCCGGCATCAAGGCGGAATAGCGGATATCCGATTACCCATGTCCGCTTTGGGTCAAAAGCAGACATTGAAGCGCTTCAACCCGATGTCCGCTTTACCCCCAAAAGCGGACATTTACTCACAGATGAATCACGCCACGAGCGCTTTGGGTCATGAGGGTCTCCGAGGATTTCAGACCCCCATGTGCGAAGAATGAATGTTCAGCCTACTCCCCAGATGGGCAGGAACACACGAGCGGAGACGTTATTGTTATGGCGATAATTGCATCCCAAGCCGGCCCACCGCCGGCAACTTTATAGCCGGTCGTCGAAGGTCTAGCCCAATCACGCCGCCCAGCAGATTCAATTCAATTCCTTCCACCCAACCGATCTTCAGTCCGAGATATCCAGCGAAGTTAAGGAAAATTCCAGTTCGCGAGGCCGTAAGGCCATACCATTCACCATCGTACGGATAGTCTTTTCCAATTGCGGTGGGCGGCAACACTGCATTGAGCTCTGGAATTGCGTCCAAAGCGGCTTGCACAAACGTGTTGGAGTTTGGACCAGGCCAGGGATGATAATCGCCGTATGCCCGAAATTTATAACTCTCGATGACGTGGCGTATCTTTGCGATCAACCTCTCGGCATCATCGCCGTCTACACTCACAATCGTTC
>Ga0124850_1000159_pt1 | contig 10830 bp, 9 predicted proteins | sample PanSoiMetaGPlot1_FD_97462 | JGI IMG/M metagenome (GOLD analysis project Ga0124850, IMG submission 97462) | Tropical forest soil microbial communities from Panama analyzed to predict greenhouse gas emissions - Panama Soil - Plot 1 (PacBio error... | ecosystem: Environmental > Terrestrial > Soil >...
ACAGCCGTGCGGCCGTTGGCACCCAGAATCGCGTCCTGCTCCTTCTTCCCGACTTTCTTGGCACGGCGGACATATTCGACCGGCCGCTTCTCTGCAAACGGATAGTCGGAAGCCAGCATCACGTGGCTCGATGGAACCTTGGTTATCAGGAATTCCAGCATGTCCGGATTGAACAGCACGGTGTCGTAGAAGAAGCGCGGCAGGTAGCTGCTGAAGTCGCCTTTGAGCTGCGGGGAGCGGCCATAGCGATAATCGTTGTCGTGCCGCCCGGTGTAGAACGGCAGATATCCGCCGCCGTGGGCGACCATGATTTTCAGCTTGGGAAACTGGTCCATGACGCCCTCGTAGATCAACGACGACAAGGCATAGGCTTCTTCCAATGGCTGCCCGACCGTGATCATCAGCCGATTGCGAAGCATGCGTTTTTCGGTATTTCCCGCGGGGTGGACGAAGATCACGGCGCCGAGCTCTTCCGCCTTGGCCCAGAACGGCCGCAGCCGCGCGTCCCCCAACTCGACCCCGTTGACGTGCGATGAAATGATGACGCCACGCAGATTGAGATCTCGCACGCAGCGTTCGAGTTCGGCCGCCGAGCGCGCGACGTCGTGCAGTGGCAGCGAGCCGAGCCCCACCAGCCGGCTTGGGTGCTGCGCCACCGCTTCGGCGACGCGATCATTGCCGAAACGGTCCATCTTGAGCGCTTCCTCCGGCTCCATCCCATAGGTGCATTGCTGCATGATGCTCGGGCTGATGACCTGGATGTCGACATCGGTTGCATCCATCTCCCGCAACCGCAGCGGTAGCTCGGTCATGCGCTGGAACAGCGGCTCGGGCACGCCGCCAGGCCCCGCCACGGCGCGCGCGTATTGCGAATCCTCATAGGTCCGTTTCATCACTTCCGGCACGAGGACGTGGGCGTGTACGTCGATGACGGTCGGCCTGGGAGTAGGACCCCGCGATCTCGTCGGTTTGGCCGTTGCGCGTGCGGACTTGGTCGATTTGGAACGCTCGGATCGCCCGGCTGCGCGCCTCGGCTGCTTGCCGCGCTTGGCTGATGTCACCATGATCGAATCGTCCTCCGGTGCGTGCGGGCGAGCGGGCCTCATCTCGGCGGGATGATCGGCACCAGCAGGAACGATTCCTTGTCGCCGCCGGAATAGATCGTGTTCTCGCCGACATTGTAGTCCGCGTGGTAATGCGTGTACGGCGCACTACCGATGCCGTCGCGCGGCTGGATGTCGAGGCGGATGCGGTGGCCTTTTCTGAACACCATCGAGGTCGGCCAAACCTCCACCTGCACCGCGACGATGTCATTCGGTTTGAGCCAGTGGCGGCGCAAATGCTTGTGATAGGGCCGATAAGGAAGCGACAATTCGGGATCAAGCTCGCGATGCGAGACGCGTAGCCAGCCTTTCGCCACCGGCACCGGCTGCCCTTGTTGCCCGACCTCCAGCACGTCGTTGCCGTCGGGGTCGATGTTGCGCAGCGTGAGGAACAAATCCATGTCCTCGGTCGTGCTCGACACCCAGAGGTGAGCGGCGAGCGGACCGGTGATTTCGGTGTCCTGCTCGAGCGGCAGCGTGACAAACGAGAGTCCGCCCCCGCCGCCGGCGGCAAGCGACGTCGAGGACGCTGAGGCGTGGCCGGCATGCGACGCGCCGCCCGCGGGATAGCTCCGCCGGGCGGGCACGGAAGGCTTGGCCCTCGCCAGCGTGCCCTCGCCCTCGGCGCCCGGCTTGGACAGGTCGAGGTAGAGCTTGGTCCACTGCGTGCGCGCGATCGGCCACTCGTTCTCGTGGCGGAAATGATATGCGCCGTGACCGGTGCGGATGGCGAGCTTGACCGGCGGTTCCTGCATCACGCCGTTGTCGATGTCCTTGAGCCAGTAGTCGAAGAATCGAAGTTGGTCGCGCCGCCCGTCCTCGCTGTAGAAGGGATGATAATGCGTGCCGCAATGGATGCGCAGCTTCTTGTGCTTCGAGGCGGCGCGCATGTAGGCCTCGGTGGCGCCGCGCAGGTGCAGCCCCATGCCGGACCAGTTGCCGACCGCCCACATGGGAAGATCGATCTTGTCCCATTGCGCCTGCTGGCTCTTGAATACCCCGCTGTCGAGGCTGTTGCGCATGAATCGCCACAGCACGTTGTCCTGAAACGTGTCCGGATTGTTGCGGTAGGCGCGACCGAGCAGGTGATGCGCCATGTGGGTGGTGAACCAGCCGACGATGAAGCCCGAGCCGAAAATGCCGCCATGATAGAGGATGTCGCGGTACTGATCGGCCGCGCCTTCCCACGGCACGATGCAGGTGAGCGACGGCGGCTTGAGGTTTGCCACCCACCACTGGGTGCGGGCGAAGAACGAGATGCCGACGGTGGCGACGCGGCCGTTGCTCCAGGGTTGATGGCCGGCCCATTCGATCGCATCGTAGAAGTCGATCGCCTCCTGCGGTGAGTAGAGCACGGATTGTCCGGGCGATTTGCCGGAGCCGCGCTCGTCGACGCGCACGCAACAATAGCCGCGTGGAACCCACCATTCGGGGTTCACGGTCTCCCAGTTCATGTGGGGATTGGGCTTCTCTTCCAGATCGGGCGGCGGGATCCAGAGCTTATCCTTCTGGTAGATGCCCATGTTGATCAGTACGGGAAAATGCCCCTCGCCCTCGGGCCGGAAGACGTCGGCCTTGAGCTTGGCGCCATCCCGCATCGGGATGTCGACGTCCTTCTCGATCTTCATCTTGTATCGGGGTTCGGACGCTTTGGTTTCTTCGCGGGTCGCGACCTGCTCTTGCACGGTACCTCCCAACGATCTCGCTTGCGCGTCCAACGCTATCAGAGAGCAAGGCTTGCGGCTATGCAGGCGGAGGCCGGACACATCACGCCGAGCCCCACACCTCGCGCGCGGTCTCGACGACGAGGCGGAGCTTGGCGAGCTCGCCTTCCTCGTCCATCGTGTTGCCGCCGATGCCGCTGGAAAATCCGCATTGCGGGCTCAGTGCGAGCTGCTCTAGCGGGGCGTGCTTGCTCGCCTCGTCGATGCGACGCTTTAGCTCGTCCTTCGATTCGACCTTGGCGCTCTTGGTCGTAACCAGTCCGAGGACGGCTACCTTGTCCCTGGGCAGAAAACGCAGCGGTTCAAAGCCGCCGGCACGCGCACTGTCATACTCGAGAAAATAGCCGTCAATGTTGATTTCGTTGAAAATGAGCTCAGCGATCGGCTCGTAGCCGCCGTCCGCCACCCACGCGCCGGCGAAATTGCCGCGGCACAGATGCATGCATACCGTCATGTCACGCGGCCGATCCTTGATCGTGGCATTGAGGAGCTTGGCGTAGGTCCGCGGCAGCGTGGTCGGGTCCTCGCCGATATTGGCGACTTGCTTGCGCAGCTCCGCATCGCACAGATAGGCGAGGTTGACCTCGTCGATCTGCAAATAGCGACAGCCGGCGGCGGCGAGATCGCGGATTTCCTCGCGGTAGACACGGGCAAGATCGTCGTAGAAGGCGTCGATGTCGGGATAGGCCTCGGTATCGATCGCACCGCGTCCGCCCCGGAAATGCATCACAGTTGGCGAAGGGAGCGTCATCTTCGGCGTCGCCCGCGCGACCGACGCGAGAAATCTGAAATCGTCGACGAAGATCCCCCCGCCGTCGGGCCGCGCGAGCTTGCCGGTGACTTGCATGGTCGGCGGGCTGTGCAGGCGGTCGCCTTCGGCCGAATGAAAGCGCACTGTGAGCTTGGACGGGATCATCCGCACGTTACTGAATTTCAGCATGAAATCCCGGTGCCAGGAGTGGCGGTTGTATTCGCCGTCGGTGACGAGCTTGAGCCCGAGCTCCTCCTGCAGTCGCACCACCTCACGGATGGCCGCATGCTGAACACGCTTGAGCTCGGCGTCCGAGATCTCTTTTTTCTCCGCCTTCTCGCGCGCCTCGATGAGAGCGCTGGGGCGGATGAGGCTGCCGACATGCTCGGCGCGGAAGGGAGGCTTGGTGCGTTCCATTGGCATGAGTCTCCAGTGCAGCGGCCCACCTTACGGCGTCTTGCTGGACGATAGCACGCGCGGTCGCGCTCTCATGTAGACTGCGGCGCCGACCTGCGCGTGAAGGACTTGAGGGCGAAGGGTCGATCCAACCGGCGGGCGTCTCACTCGACTAAGCCCGCGCCCGGGGCATAAGAGGCCCCGCTTGCGTCCGCCTCGGCGCTCGACGAAGCAACCGACGGAGAATGAGATGAAGGCTGCCGTTGCGACTGAAAACGGGCTCGCGCTGCGCGACATACCGCAGCCGCGACCGAAGCCCAACGAGGTGCTGGTGAAGGTGCGGGCCGCCGCGCTCAATCGCGCCGATCTCGCCACCGCGCGCGGCCTCCCCCACGGCAGTCACGGTGGGATCGGCGCGGCGGTCGGCCTCGAATGGGCGGGCGAGGTGGTCGAAACTGGCGCCGAGGTGAAGGACTACAAGCCAGGCGACCGCGTCATGTGCTCGGGCACCGGCGGCTATGCCGAATACGCCGTCAGCGACTGGGGTCGCGTCAACCCGATGCCGAACGGCATGAGCTTCGAACAGGCGGCGACACTGCCGGTCTCGCTGATCACGCTGCACAACGCCCTCGTCACCGCCGGCCGGCTGCGGGCGGGCGAGAGCGTGATGATCCAGGGCGCGAGCTCGGGCGTCGGTCTCATGGGCTTGCAGATCGCCAAACTCATGGGCGCGAAAATTGTGGTCGGCTCGTCGACCAACGACGCGCGTCGGGCGCGTCTCAAAGAGTTTGGCGCCGACCTCGCCGTCGATACCCGGGATCCGGCGTGGCCTGATACGGTGCTGACCGCGACCGACGGCAAGGGTGTCAATCTCGTCGTCGACATGCTGTCAGGGCCGGTGGTGGCGCAGACCATGCGGGCGACGGCGCTTCTTGGCCGCATCGTCAATGTGGGCCGTCTCGCCGGCATGAAGGCCGAATTCGACTTCGACCTACATGCCCTGCGGCGCATCGACTATATCGGCGTGACTTTCCGCACCCGCACGCTCGAGGAAGTGCGTGAGATCAATCGCCGCATGCGCACCGATCTGTGGCAGGCGGTGACTGCGGGCAAGCTCAGCCTGCCGATCGACCGCCGCTTTCCGCTCGACGAAGCCGTAGCGGCGCAGACGCACATCCGCGAGAACAAGCATTTCGGGAAGATTGTGCTGACGATGTGAGCCGCCACCAACCCCGGCGTACCGCTTGGCGTGCAGCTGCAGCACGACGGTCGGACACGAAATCTATGCCGGCATTGCAACACCTGGATCTGCGGATGAGGGCTGCAATTCCACATCTGCTCGCGCTGTGCGCTCTCGTCGGCGCCATCGGGTCGCAGGCGAAGGCCGACGCCATCGCCGATTTCTACAAAGGCAGGACGGTGACAGTCGTGGTGAGCTCGAGCGCAGGCGGCGGCTACGACACGCTGGCGCGCGCGCTCGCGCGCTTCATGGGCAGGCACATGCCGGGCCATCCTGTTTTCATCGTTCGCAACATGCCTGGCGCCGGCGGAATGACCGCCACCAATTTTCTCTACAACAACGCCGACAAGGACGGCAGCGTGATCGGGCTCGTTCAGAATAACACGCCGTTCGAACCGCTGTTCGGCACCAAGGAAGCGCGCTACGACCCCGTCAAGTTCAACTGGCTCGGTTCGCCGAGTACCGAGACCGCCATGGTGCTCATCTGGCACACGGTGCCGGTGAATTCGGTTGCGGACCTTAAAGCCCGCGAAGTCGCGGTGGGCGTCTCCGGTGCCAATTCGACGCCAGCCTTTTTCACCCGACTGTTGAACGCGGCGCTGGGCACGAACATGAAGCCCGTCAACGGCTATCCCGGGCAGAACGACGTGTTGCTCGCCATGGAACGGGGCGAGCTCGACGGCCATCCCAGCGCCTTTTTCAGCTCGCTGCGCTCAACTCGACCCGCATGGCTGCGCGACAAGACCGCGAAGGCCATCGTCCAATATGGGCCGGAAAAGCTCGCCGACCTCCACGACGTCCCGTTCGCCCCCGACTTGGTCTCAAGCGACGACGACAGGCTGCTGATGCAGGCGGCGTTTGCGCCGCTCGCGCTTGGCCGGCCGTTCCTCCTGCCGCCAGGCGTTCCGGTCGAGCGCCTCGCCGCGTTGCGCGCGGCGTTCGCCGCCACCATGGCGGACCCGGAGTTTCTGGCGGAGGGCGAAAGGATCGTGCTTGGGCTCAATGCGCCGCGCACCGGCGCGCAGATCCAGGAAGTAATGGAGCGCGCCTACCAGAGCCCGCCGCGCGTCATCGATCGGTTGCGGCAACTGAACGTTCCGTGAAGCATTCGCAACGGTGTTGATTTTGACCTCAAACTGCCGATCGGTTCGGCAAACTATTGCGCTTTCGGTATGTTGGGTTGAACGTGCGTGAAATTTTCTCCAAGCTGTCGATGGAAAATGTTCCGCGCGTGGGCGTATGCCGTCGCTGTAAAGGAGGGCTCGCATGATCAAGACCAAAGGCATTTTGCATGTGACGATTCCGGTGAGCGACCTCGCCCGCAGTCGCGCCTTCTACACCGACATTCTCGGCCTCGAGTTCGTGGCCCAAGTGCCGAAGGAAAATCCTCATTTCGTGTTCCTAAAATCCGGCGCCGACTATGTCATACTCGGCCGCGACACCAGCCGCGGACGGTTTTCCGACATCATCCACCACGCCTTCATGGTCGACGGCGACGCCTACGATGCGACCGTGGCCGAGCTCAAAGCCAAGGGCGTGGACGTGTTCCGGGAGGACCAGCGCGACGAAGGCATCTTCACCGGCCGCAGCGCCTATTTCCACGACCCCGATGACAACGCGCTCGAAGTCATTCATCTCACCAATCGGGCGAAAGGCTGAAATGGCGCGCAGACTCGAGCTCACCCTCGCCTGTGGCGATTACGAAATTGTGCGCGCCTTGAAGGAAGGCATCGTGCGGCGGCGACTCCCGCTCGACGAGTTGTTCCTCAATGTCTCCGAGGGGCGCAAGCGCGACGAATTCAGGATTTAAGCGGCGAACCATCGCGTGAATGCGTTCATGGCTCGGTTACGAGCGATAGATGAACCCTCAGCGCTTGCGGATGCGAAACACCAGTACATCACCCTCGCGCGCGCTCGACTCGAGCCGATCGCCGGTCTGGTTGAGCAAGTTGGGGATGTCGATGGCCGTGAGCGGGTCGGTGCATTCGGCGATGAGCATGTCGCCGGCTTTCAGTCCGGTCAGGGCTTTGCGTGCGCGCAGCGCCGGCAAGGGACATTTGAGTCCGCGCAAATTCAGCGTCTTCTCGGCCACGGGGTTCTCGTTTTCTGCGTGCTCGGCTCCCGGCGGACAGACTTCGCGGGAGACGGCAATATAAATAACCATAGTAAAGGCACGAGTGATGATCGTGGAGCCCGATAGACGGCAGCGGATCGCCCGGCTGACGCCGCTCGCCGACGTGCTCGCCCGGCTCGATGCGCTGGTCAAGCCGGTGACGCCGCGCACGGCCGAGCTCGCGGCTGCGCTCGGGCGGACGCTGGCGGAGGACGTCATCCTCCATGCCCCCATCCCAGCGACGGCGCGCGCCCTGCGCGACGGTTGGGCGGTGTCATCCGATCTCACCACTGATGCCAGCGCTTATGCCCCGGCGCCGCTGCCGGCGGCGGTATGGGTCGATGTCGGGGAGCCCTTGACCGGGGATGCCGACGCGGTGGCGCCGCTCGATGGCGTAGCGATGCGCGATGGCGCCGCGCAGGCGCTCGCCCCGGTCGGCCCCGGCGAAGGGGTATTGCCACCCGGCGCCGATGTCGCGCCCGGCGCAACGTTGCTGCCGGCAGGTCGACGACTCGGCAGCCTCGAGATCGCGCTGCTGGCCGCGGCGTGCGTCGCGGAGGCGCGCGTCCGCGCGCCGCGGCTACATCTCGTGCGTGCCGCGCCGGGCGGCGACGCCGTCATCGATGCCGCGATCGCATGCATCGCCGACGCTATGGCCTCGCAAGGCGGCAACGCCGCCATCGCCGCAGATCAAAGCCTGGCCGATGCATTGGCCGACACAAGCGCGGATGCGGTGGTGGTCGTGGGCGGCACCGGTAGCGGCAGGAACGACACCACGGTGCACACGCTCGCCTCGATCGGTGAGCTGCTCGTCCACGGGATCGCCCTGCTGCCTGGCGAGACGACGGCCTTTGGAACCGTCGGCGCGCGACCGGTGTTGGCATTGCCGGGGCGGTTCGATGCGGCGCTCGCCGCTTGGCACATGTTGGGTCGGGAGATGCTGGCGCGGTTGGCCGGGAGCCGGGATGCGCCGCCCATGCGGACGGCAAAGCTCACGCACAAAGTGTCCTCGCCCGTGGGCCTTTCGGAATTGGTGCCGGTGCGGTGCGAGGGCCTCGCCGCCACCCCCATAGCCTCGGGCTATGTGCCGCTCGCGGCGCTCGCGCAAGCGAACGGATGGATTTTCATAAAACCCGACAGCGAAGGATATCCGGCGCAGAGCGAGGTCGTGATAAGACCTTGGCCATGACTGCGCGTTTCGAACCGAAATCGGCCGAGCACGATCATGCATCCGACATCATGGCCGCGATCCGCCGCGCGGCGCGGCAGGAACAATTCCTCGAAGTCGTGTCGGCCGAAGAGGCGCGCGCGCGCTTTACGCGGCACGTCGATCTGTCGCCGCTGCCGGGCGAGACGGTCGGCTTGTCGGCAGCGCTCGGCCGCGTGCTCGCCCACGATGTCACCGCATCGATCGACGTGCCGCCGTTCGATCGTGCCAATGTCGATGGATTTGCGCTACGCTCCGCCGACACGGTGGGCGCGAGCGATGCCGCGCCGCGCCGCTTTCGTCTCAACGGCGAAGTGATCGTGTGCGGGCATGCGCCGGCGCTGGAAGTGACACCGGGCTGCGCGACGACGATCGCGACCGGCGGCGTGGTCCCGCGTGGGGCCGACGCTGTCATCATGATCGAACACACCGATTTGGTCGACGACGGCGGGGTGCCGGCGATCGATGTGCGCCGCGCGGCCACGCCCGGGCAGTTCATTTCCTATGCCGGCTCCGACATCGCACGCGGCGAAGTGGTGCTGCGGCGTAAGACTCAGCTCTCCTCGCGCGAGATCGGAATGCTGGCCGCGTGCGGCCTTGCCGCGATCGAGGTGGTGCGCAAGCCGACGGTGGCGGTGCTTTCGACCGGCGACGAGCTGGTGGCGCCGGGCGGCGCGCTCGCCCCGGGACGGGTTTACGACAGCAACGGTGCGATCATCGCGGCCGCGGTCGTGGAAGCGGGCGGGGAACCGGTTCCCTTCGGCGCGTTTCCCGACGATGAGGTGGCGCTCGAACGCGCCATGCGTGCGGCGCTCACGGCTTGCGACATGGTCGTGCTTTCCGGCGGCACGTCGAAGGGTGCGGGCGATCTCTCCCACCGCATCGTCTCGAAGCTGGGCGACGTCCTCGTCCACGGCGTCGCGCTCAAGCCGGGAAAGCCGCTCTGCCTCGCCGTCATCGGCGGCAAGCCGCTCGTTGTGCTGCCGGGCTTCCCCACCTCCGCCATCTTCACGTTCCACGCTTTCGTCGCGCCGGTGATCCGTGCACGCGCCGGTCTTAGGCCCGAAGCCGCGCGCAGCATCGAGGCCGATGTTCCGGTGCGCATCGCCTCAGAGCTCGGCCGCAAGGAGTTCGTCCTGGTGGCGCTGGTGGCAGGCGAGGACCGGCCAGTCGCATTTCCGATCGGCAAGGGCTCGGGTGCAGTCACAAGCTTCTCCCAGGCCGACGGCTTTCTGGAGATCGATGCACTCGCGGGCGCACTCGATGCGGGAACGCGCTCGCGCGTGAGCCTGATCGGCCAAGCGGCCGCGATGCCCGATCTCGTGGTCATGGGCAGCCACTGCATCGCGCTCGACGTTGTGCTCGGCGCGCTTGCAGAGCGCGGGATGGCCGCGCGCACCATCGCGGTCGGCAGCATGGGCGGGGTCGCCGCCGCCGAGCGCAGCGAATGCGATCTTGCGCCGGTGCATCTCGTCGATCCCGCAAGCGGGACCTACAACGCATACCTGCTGCGTCCCGGTCTGGCGCTGGTGAAGGGCTGGCAGCGGATGCAGGGTTTCGTTCACCGCCGCGACGACGCCCGCTTTGCCGGACACAGCGCGGCCGACGCACTCATCGTCGCGCTCGGCGATCCGCGTTGTCTGATGGTCAACCGCAATGCCGGCGCCGGAACGCGCGTGCTTATCGACCGGTTGCTCAACGGCGCGCGGCCCGCGGGCTACAGCAACCAGCCGCGGTCGCATAACGCTGTCGCCGCCGCAGTGGCGCAGCGCCGTGCGGACTGGGGCATCGCCATCGAGTCGGTTGCCCGCCTTTATGGCCTCGGCTTCCTGCCCATCGCGCCCGAGGATTACGATTTTCTCCTGGTCGAAAGCCGCCGCGACCGCCCCGCGGTCGCCGCTTTTCTCGCCGCGCTGCGCGATGAGGACGTGCGCGAGAAAATCCGCGCGCTCGGCATGCGCCCTGCCGATGCCTGATTTTGGCTTGAGACTCGCGATGATGTTCCGCGTCCTCGCCGTCTGCACGCTGCTGCTGTCAGTCGGCCCCCACATGGCGCAAGCGCAGTTGCGCGGCCACGGCGGGCCGGTGCGCGCGCTCGCGATCTCGCCCGACGGCACGCAAGCGGTTTCCGGCAGCTTCGACACCTCGGCGATCCGCTGGTCGCTGCAGAAGAACGCGGCCGAGCAGGTGCTACGGTTCCATGACGGCGCGGTCAACGCGGCGGCCTTCCTCACCGACGGCCGGATCGCTACCAGCGGCGAGGACGCGCGCATCGCGATCTGGACGCCGGGCGCGC
>Ga0124850_1000160_pt1 | contig 10828 bp, 9 predicted proteins | sample PanSoiMetaGPlot1_FD_97462 | JGI IMG/M metagenome (GOLD analysis project Ga0124850, IMG submission 97462) | Tropical forest soil microbial communities from Panama analyzed to predict greenhouse gas emissions - Panama Soil - Plot 1 (PacBio error... | ecosystem: Environmental > Terrestrial > Soil >...
CTTGAGAACGTCGATCACGGTGCTCAGCTCGACCACGCGCACGCCCTTGAGAACGTCGGTCACTGAATTTCACTCCGGATCGTTGCGCGCGCTCAATTGATGGTCTGCCCGCCGTCGACCACGATCGAAGCGCCGTGGACGTAGGAGGCGGCGTCCGAGACCAGGAACGCGGCGACGTCGCCGATCTCCTGGCACTGGGCAAACCGCCGCAGCATGACCTTCTGCAGGATCGGCTTGGGATCGGCTTTACCGCTGTCAAAGTAGCCTTTGACGCGCGGCGAGAGCGTGGGTCCGGGACACAGCGAGTTCACGCGTAAGCCCTTCTCCCCATAGTCGACGGCGAGCTGCCGCGTCAGCGAGACGACGCCGCCCTTGGCCGCGCAATAGACCGGCATGTGCGGGTTGCCGATGTGGGCGAAGGTCGAGGCCACGTTGAGGATCGACGGGTTCTTCGTTTCCAAGAGCAGTGGGATGAAGGCGCGGCACATGTAGAAGATGCTGTCGAGGTCGACCGCGATCAGCTCGTGCCACTTCTGCGTCGAGAGGTCGGCGATGGGCGAGATGAAATTGTCGCCGGCATTGTTGACCACCGCCTTCGCCCGCCCCCACCTCTGCTTGACGAAATCCCGCAGGCGCGCGACGTCCGCCTCTTTCGACACGTCGGCGGCGAAGGCTTCGGACTTGGCGCCGGTCTTGTCGAGCGCCGCCTTCACCTCATCGAGCTTGGCCTGCGTGCGTCCGACCAAGACCGTGGTCGCGCCGAGCTCGGCGAGTGCCTCGGCGGTCGCACGCCCGATGCCGCCGGCGGCGCCGGTGACGAGCACGACATCGTCGTTGAATCGCAGCTTCTGCAGCACCGCTCCCTCCCCTTTGCCGTGCTCCCGCCGGCGCGCGCTATTCCGCCGCCTGGGTCTGCAAGCCGGAATATTCCTTGTCGGTCAGCGTCTGCAGCGCCGGCAGCACCTCGCGGGCGAACAGTCTGATGTTCTTCTCCGTGAGATCGCCAGGCAGGGTCGCGAATTGCAGCATCGCCAGAAAATTCTGGAAACCGAGCAGCCGATGACTCTCGACCAGCTGCTTGCGCACGGTGTCCGGGCCGCCGCACAGGATGATGCCCTGCTCGATGAGGCTATCGACGGTGTGTTCCTGTCCAGCGACCGAGCGCTTGTGGCTGAGCATGTTCTTTAATGATTTGGCGCTGAGATAGCCTGGCGGAAACAGCATCTGGAACGGCAAGCGCAAGAATTTGTTGAACAGCGTTTCGATATGAGGGCCGGCTTCCGCCCGCGCCTCGGCGTCGGTATCGGAGACGTAGACCGGCGCCGACCAGCCGATCCGGTCCGAGTTCGCCGTGTAGCCGTGCAGGCGCTGCGCCGCCTCGCGGTAATAATTCAGATACCGCACCACCGACTGGATCGGGCTGTAGGCCTGCAGATAGACGTATTTGCGCGAGGGATGCGCCGCCCATTCGATCGTCTCGGTCGAGCCGGTGGAAGGCGCCCAGATCGGCGGATGCGGCTGCTGATAGGGCCGCGGCCACACGTTCACATACTCGAAATGATAATACTGGCCCTCGAAGGCGAACGGGCCGGCGCGCGTCCAGCTTTGCACCACGAGATCGTGCGCTTCTTGGAAGCGCGCGTGCGAGAACGCCGGATTGGAGCCCATCGAATAGTACTCGGCGCCGATGCCGCGCACCATGCCGGTGATCAGCCGCCCGCCGGTGATGCAGTCGAGCATGGCGTGCTCCTCGGCGAGCGTGAGCGGATGCTCGCGCAGGCAGAAGGCGTTGCCGAGGATCGCGATCTTCGCGGTCTTGGTCCGGCGCGAAAGCGCGGCCGCCATCACCACCGGCGAGGGCATCAGCCCATAGGCGTTCTGGTGATGCTCGTTGACCGAAATGCCGTCGAAGCCGAGCTCGGCGGCGAGTTCGAGCTCGTCGAGATAGCGGTTGTAGAGCTCGTGCCCCTTCTTCGGATCGAAATAGCTGTTCGGCAAGACCACCCAGGCGGCGCGATACTTGTCGCTGAAGTTCATGTCCAGATAGGCATAGGGCATGAGATGAAACATGAAGACTTTCATCGCCGGCTCCGCACGTGGTTCTCGCCGCGGACGATTGTACGTGGCTCGGGATGTTTTACCAGCGTCGCCGCCGAGCGCACGCTCGCAATCCTCAAGCAGCACGGCCGCGCGGCGCAGGTGATCGGCACCGCCGTCTCCGCCCCGCAGAAGATGGTGCGCACGCGTGAACGTGGGCTTGCGGGGCAGCACAAGCGATTTTGGCGGGAGGGCGGGCCGGCGCGGAGTGATTTGCGGTTGACAGCACCGCGCATTCGGTGCGCTCCTCCTCATCACTAGTATCGCGAGCTTCCTCGTGAATCGACTTTATCTTGGCCAACGCGCGGTTACGTGAAAGGGCGTAAAAAGCTCAGGCATCAGGCGAAGTGTGTCACGCATGCGTGACGGCCATGAACGAGTACCAGTCGCTCCAAACGGCGCCATCGTTGGTACGCACCCATAGCTGATCCGTGCCGGCAACCGAGCCGCCGACCACATTCACTTGGGGGAGATTCGAGGCCATCACATCAACGGCATGGTTTGCACTCTGCGCCGTCCCATTCACCGAGAAATGTGCGCTTGCCGGGGCGGCCGTGGAGTCCCAAAATTGGTATTCCGTCATCGTGTCATTGTCGGCATCGGTTACCGAAAATAGTGACGACGCCGCGACCACCTCGTTCAACGCCAGGCTCGCGTTGCCGCCCGCAACTACAGGCTTAGCGTCGATCGGCGCAGACACAAGGAACTCCTTCCATGCGCTCCAGTTGATGCCGTCAAAAGCCCGGACCCACAAATCGTCGGACCCCGATGCACTCTGGAACGTGGTCTGTGACAGCTGCGCCGCCGTGACGTCAATTGCCTGGTTTGCACCCTGTGCCACCCCACCTACCAGCCAATGGCCGCTTGTTGGATCAGTCGTGGAATCCCAGAACTGATAGTTGGTGATCGTGTCGTTATCGGCGTCGCTCACCGAGAACAACGAGGACGCCGCAATGTTCTGATTGTGGCTTGCTGTAAAAACCAGGAGCCGTGACCGTCGCCGCATGATTGGCCGGTGCGTTGACGTGGAACTCCTTCCAGTCGCTCCACAGCAAGCCGTCATTCGCCCTAATCCAGAGATCATCGGAGCCAGACCCGCTCTGAAACGTAGTCTGTGCCAGCTGCGCCGCCGTGACATCAATTGCGTGGTTTGTGCCCTGTGCCACCCCGCCTACCAGCCAATGGCCGCTTGTCGGATCAGCCGTGGAATCCCAGAACTGATAGTTGTTAATCGTGTCGTTGTCGGCGTCGCTCACCGAGAACAACGAGGACGCCCCAATGTTCTGATTGTGGCTTGCCGTAAAATCAGGAGCAGTCACAATCGGTGCGTGGTTGATCGGCCGCGTCGTGAGAGTAAACGAATCCCAGGCGCTCCAGTCGATGCCGTCGAAGGCGCGCACCGACATGGTCTCCGAGCCGGCGACCATGCCGCCGCGCACCCACACATTGCCGAGATCGCCGGCCATGACGGTGATGTCCGTGTTCGTCGGTTGATGCGGGTTGTCGGGCGTCCAGAAGTAGCCGCTGTTCGCGCTGGCGCCGCTGTCTCGAAACTGATACTGGGTCGCCGCGTTGCCGTCGGCGTCGGAGTAGGAAATCCAACTTGCAATCTTCGACCATTCGTTGATTTGCAGGCTGTGATCGTCGATCGTTGCGACCGGAGGCGTGTTCGGCGGCGTCGTGAGAGTGAACGAATCCCAGGCGCTCCAGTCGATGCCGTCGAAGGCACGCACCGAGATGGCCTCCGAGCCGGCGACCACGCCGCCGCGGACCCACACATTGCCGAGATCGCCGGCCATGACGGTGATGTCCGTGTTCGCCGGTTGATGCGGGTTGTCGGGCGTCCAGAAGTAGCCGCTGTTCGCGCTGGCACCACTGTCTCGGAACTGATACTGGGTCGCCGCGTTGCCGTCGGCGTCGGAGTAGGAAATCCAACTTGCAATCTTCGACCATTCGTTGATTTGCAGGCTGTGATCGCCGATCGTTGCGACCGGAGGCGTGTTCGGCAGCGTCGTGAGAGTGAACGAATCCCAGGCGCTCCAGTCGGTGCCGTCGAAGGCACGCACCCACATCGTCTCCGAGCCGGTGACCTGACCGCCGCGAATCCAGACGTTGTTGAGGTCGGTGGCCGCCACGGTGACCGGGATACCCGCGGGATTGTGGAAGTTGCTAGGCGTCCAGAAGTAACCGCTGTTGGTCGCAGCGCCGCCGTCGAAGAACTGATACTGGGTCGCCGCGTCGCCCTCGATGTCGGAGTAGGAAATCCACCCTGTGACCTGCGACCATTCGTTGATGTGCAGGCTGTGGTCGTTGATGCTGGCCGTGGGGACATGATTTGCGGTGACAACACCAGCTGCCGTGTAGGTGTAGTCCGCAAATTGAAACAGCTCGACCCCGCTGACCAAATCCGTCCCATCCGGCGTCCCCGCGCGGTGGTCGGCCACGCGTATCGAGCCGTCCGACATCCGTATGACTTGATACTCCGATCGCAATCCGCCAAATACAGCGGTGTCGTTGCCCGGACCGCCAAACAGTGTGTCATTGCCAGGACCGCCGTCGAGCGTGTCGTCTCCCGAGCCAGCGTTGAGCGTGTCGTCGCCCGCCAACCCGCGCAGGACATCCCCCTGGTCGGCGGACGCCCCCACGGGCGTGAGCTTGAACACAGCGCCACCGTAGTCGACAAGATAGAGATTCCCTCGCGCGTCCTCGCCGAATGACGAGGGATTGTGGATCGCGCCGGCGTCGGTCGTGATCTGCGCGGTGCGGTCGGTGGCGACCCACGCGGTGCCATTGAAGCGCAGCGTGAAGACCTTCCCGTCAATGAAATCGGCAAAGAAATACTGCCCTTGCAGCGCTTCCCCTTCGCCGCGATAGACATAACCACCCGTAATCGAATGCCCGACGGTGTGGTCATACGAATAGATCGGGAAGACCAGGGGACCAGCATTGCTGGCGGGATCTCCTCCGGGATAGGCTACGGGACCTTCATAAGCATTCCAGCCATAGTTGGCGCCCTTCTGGCCGACATCGATCTCTTCCCATACATTCTGTCCAACATCGGCGATGTAAAAGTCCCCCAGCGCGCGGTCGAAGCTCGGTCGCCACGGGTTGCGCAGGCCGAACGCAAATATTTCATCAGCACCGTCCGTCCCCACGAAGGGATTATCTACAGGCACGTGATAGTTGTGCGTGGGATCGCTTGGGAAGTCGTCCCCGTGCACGTCGATACGCAGGATCTTACCGAGCAGGCTGTTGATGTTCTGCCCGCTGTGCAGCGGATCACCACCGCCCCCGCCGTCGCCAACCGAGATGTACAGATCTCCGTCGGGACCGAAGCCGAGCCAACCGCCCTTGTGATTGCTGAACGTTGATTGGTCGATCGAGAGGATCGGTGTGGCGCTGGCCGGGTCGGCGACGTTCGGCGTGGCCGGATCGACATGGTAGCGGCGGACATCCGTGTTGCCGTTGGGGTTGCTCACATTGATGTAGAAAAAGCCGTTATTCGCGAAGTCCGGATCGAAGGCGAGGCCAAGCAGGCCGCGCTCGCCGTCGCTCGCGATCTGGCCTGACAGATTGAGAAACGGCGTTGGAAGAACCTGCCCCGAAGCAAGATCGAGGATTTTGATAGCGCCCGTTTTCTCTACGATGAAGAGGCGACTGGTATCGCCGGGTGGTGCGCCGGCGAAGAGAGGCTCCGTGAGATCGGTTGCCACACGGGTGGCGAGGATTGAACTGGCTTGACTCTGCGCTCCGTCCGGGTCGTAGCCGTAGATGAGGTCGGCGCCTGCCGTGCCTTGGAGTGTGTTGCTGCCGTCGTTGCCGACGATGACATTGAGATTAGCCATGGGGGGCGTCCGCTAGCTTTGTTCATATGAGATCGCAGCGTGGCTTTGTCGCAGCGAAGAGGCGCAATGGACGAAAACCGCGATCAGTCGGACCTGCACTAGCATGCAGATCATCGCTTACGGCGCGCCGAAAGTCACGCACTTGATTGCGCGCAACGTCAGCGAAACGACATAAAGAAGGTTTGGCTGAGCTGAAACTCGCCCCCGCGCCGCCAGGCGTCGAGTGTGCATGCGCGCGACGCCGCCCGCGCACGCGACTGTCGCGGCAATCTTGGCGCGCGATCTTGGCTCTCATCTTGATGCTGCACGGCGCGCGGACCGGCTTTGCAAGCGAAACCCTTTTCGCGGGGTACCTTGCTGGCCCAACCACCGACCCGTTAGCATCCAAATGGTTATGGCACGCCCGCTCACACCCACCGCCGTTCAAGGACAAGACGCCGGGACGCCCCGGTCTCCCGACGCGCTGCCCGATCGCTTGCGCGACGTGGAGCACCTCGAGGAGGTGATGACCACGCCGTCGGCGGCGTTGATCGCCGCGTTGCAGGCGCTTCCTGGCGACATCATCATTCTCGGCGTGGGCGGAAAGATCGGGCCGACGCTCGCCCGCCTCGCCAAGCGCGCGGCGCCGGGCAAGCGCGTGGTCGGCGTTGCCCGCTTCAGCGAGAAGGGCGTACGCGAAAAACTCGCCGGCTGGGCGATCGAATGCGTCGAGGCCGATCTGCTCGAGCGCAAGCAGATCGAGGCGCTGCCGAAGCTCGCCAACGTAGTGTTCATGGCGGGCCGCAAGTTCGGCTCGACCGGCCACGAGGACCTGACCTGGGCGATGAACGCGCAGGTGCCGGCGCTGGTCGCCGAGGCGTTTGCGGGCTCGCGCATCGTCGCCTATTCGACCGGGTGCGTGTACCCCTACGTCAACGTGCATCATGGCGGCGCGACCGAGACGACGCCGGCAACGCCACCGCCCGGCGTTTATGCCAATTCCTGCGTCGCACGCGAGGCCATGTTCCAATATTTTTCGCGCACGCATGGAACGCCCGGCCGCCTCATCCGCCTCAACTACGCGATCGACATGCGCTACGGCGTGTTGCACGACGTGGCCTCGCGCGTGCTCGCCGGAACGCCGATCGATCTCACCACCGGCCACGTCAACGTGATCTGGCAAGGCGACGCCAACACAATGGTGCTGCGCGCGCTCGGCCATTGCACCGTGCCCTCGAGCCCGCTCAACGTCAGCGGGCCGGAGACGGTGAGCATCCGTTCCCTGGCGCAAGCCTTCGGGCAGCGCCTGGGCAAACCGCCGGTCTTCACCGGCGTCGAGGCCGCCGAGGCTTGGCTCGTCAATACCGCGGAGGCGACGCGGCTGTTCGGTTATCCGAGCGTGCCGCTCGGCAAGCTCGTCGATTGGACCGCGGACTGGGTCGCACGCGGCCTGCCGAGCCTCGGCAAGGACACGCATTACGATACCCGCCATGGCGACTTCTGAGCCGCGGCTCACCGTCAAGGAGTCGCTGACGCCGTCGGAACTCGACGACGTCGGCGCGCTCGTGCGCGAAGCGCGCTGGAACCAGCTGGCCGCCGACTGGTGCATCTTCATCGAATTCGGCCGCCTCTATGCCGTCCACAGCGACGCGGGCCGCATCATCGCCACCACCGCGACGCTGCCGTATGGCGGGCGTTTCGCCTGGATCAGCATGGTGCTGGTCGCGGGCGAAGATCGCCGCCGCGGCCTGGGGACGATGATGCTGCGGCGGGCGATGGCGGACCTGACGGCGGCGAAGCTCGTGCCCGCGCTCGACGCCACGCCCGACGGCCGCGCCGTCTATCGCAAGCTCGGCTTCGAAGACTCCTGGGGCTTTCAGCGGCTGATCCGCCGTGAGCGCCAGCGCGCAGCTGCAAATGTGGGCGCGCCCGCGGGCATCACCGTGCGGCCGATCACCGACGCGGATTGGCCGGCGCTGTGCGCCTACGATGCCGCAGCCTTCGGCGCCGAACGCAGCGCCGTGCTCGCCGGCCTGCGCGGGCGGCTGCCCGCGGCCGAGCTCGTCGCCGCGCGCGCGAACGCTATCGCCGGCTTTGTGCTCGGCCGCGACGGCGGCTTGGCCGCGCACATCGGCCCGCTGATCGCCGACGACGATGCGGTCGCTTGCGCGCTCGTGGCGCGCGCGCTCGACGGAATCGAAGGCCCGCTGTTCGTCGACCTCGCCGACAGCAAGCGCGAGCTGCGCCAGTTCCTCGACGCGCGCGGCTTTGCCGCGGCGCGGCCGTTCACGCGCATGCTTTACGGCTCATCGGTGCGCTTCGACGACGCGGCGCGCACCTTCGCGGTGGTCGGGCCGGAATTCGGGTAGCCGCGAGCTTGCTACTAGAGAGAGACGAGTCCATGACGCCGCACTGGCAGGATTGGCCGCCGCAGGTGCTTGCCGCGTTGCGCAAGGGCGTGGTGATCCCGGCGCATCCGCTCGCGCTCGACGCTAATCGCAAGCTCGACACGCGCCGCCAGCGCGCGCTCACGCGCTACTACCTCGACGCCGGCGCGGGCGGGCTCGCGGTCGGCGTCCACACCACCCAGTTCGCGATCCGCGAGGCCGGCCTGTTCGAGCCGGTGCTGGAGCTCGCCATGCGCAGCGCCGAGGAATGGACGCGCGCGCCTCAAATCATGATCGCGGGGCTCGTCGGCCGCACGGCGCAGGCGGTCAAGGAGGCGGAGCTCGCGCGCGCCCTCGGCTATCACGCCGGGCTCCTTTCGCTCACTTCGCTCAAGGGCGCGAGCGAAGACGAGCTGATCGCGCACGCGCGGGCGGTCGCGCGCGAGCTTCCTCTCGTCGGCTTTTATCTGCAGCCCGCCGTCGGCGGCCTCGTACTGCCGGTGCCGTTCTGGCGGCGCTTTGCGGCGATCGAGAATGTGGTTGCCATCAAGGTCGCGCCATTCAACCGTTACCGCACGCTCGACGTCGTGCGCGGCGTCGTCGAGGCGGACGCCGCCGATCGCGTCACGCTCTACACCGGCAACGACGATCACATCATCCTCGACCTCGTCACCCCCTTCACCGTGGCGGCGAATGGCCGCGCGCGCACCGTGCGCATCAAGGGCGGGCTGCTCGGCCATTGGAGCGTGTGGGTCAAGCGGGCGGTCGAGCTGTTGGAGCGCATCCACGCGGCGGTCGCCAAGAACGAGGTATCCGCTGAACTGTTGGCGCTCGACGCGCAGGTGACCGATTGCAACGCGGCGATCTTCGACGCGGCCAACGACTTCCATGGCGTGATCGCGGGTTGCCACGAAATCCTGCGCCGCCAGGGACTGCTCGAAGGCATCTGGTGCCTCGACCCGAGCGAGACGCTGGGAAGCGGACAGAAGCAGGAGATCGACCGGGGTCTGCGCGGCCTATCCGCACCTCAACGACGACACCTTCGTGCGCGCGAATCTGCAGCGCTGGCTCTCCTGAGCATGGGCGCCAAGTACACCGGGCGCATCTACCGGCTGTTGGGAATGGAGTGACCCACCCGTCATGCGCGGGTAGAAGCGCGTCGAAGACGCGCGTAAACGCGCTTATGACCCGCGCATCCATCTTCTTTGCCCAAAAAGGCCTTTCCGAAGAGGATGGATTGCCGGGTCAAGCCCGGCAATGACGAACCTTAAAGCTGCGGCCATGACGCTGTAAGTTTGGCCCGAATCAAAAAGAGGATCCCACATCAAATGGCGCAACACCGGCTCGGCATCATCATGAACGGCGTCACCGGCCGCATGGGCATGAACCAGCATTTGATCCGCTCGATTCTCGCCATCCGCGCGCAGGGCGGCGTCGCGCTCAAGAACGGCGACCGGGTGATGCCCGATCCGATTCTCGTCGGCCGCAACGAGGCAAAGCTGGCGCAACTGGCGAAGGCGCACGGGCTCACGCGCTGGACCAGCGACCTCAACGCCGCGCTCAGGAACCGCGAGGACACGCTGTTCTTCGACGCCGCCACCACCAAGCTGCGCGCCAAGCTCCTGCGCAAGGCGATCGCGGCCGGCAAGGACATCTATTGCGAGAAGCCGATCGCCGAGACGCTCGAAGATGCCGTCGACGTGGCGCGCGCGGCCAAGCAAGCGGGCGTGCGGCACGGCGTGGTGCAGGACAAGCTCTTTCTTCCCGGGCTGCTCAAGCTCAAGATGCTGATCGATTCCGGCTTCTTCGGCCGTATCCTCGCGGTGCGCGGCGAGTTCGGCTATTGGGTGTTCGAGGGCGACTGGCAGCCGGCGCAGCGGCCGTCGTGGAACTACCGCAAGAAGGACGGCGGCGGCATCATCCTCGACATGCTCTGCCACTGGCGCTACGTGCTCGATAATCTCTTCGGCGAGGTGAAAAGCGTGTCCTGCCTCGGCGCCACCCACATCCCCAAGCGTTGGGACGAGAACGGCAAGTCCTACAAAGCCGACGTGGACGACGCCGCCTACGCCACCTTCCAGCTCGCGGACGGCGTCGTCGCCCACATCAACAGCTCCTGGTGCACGCGCGTGCGGCGCGACGATCTCGTCACCTTCCACGTCGACGGCACCTTGGGCTCGGCGGTCGCGGGCTTGCAGAAATGCTGGAGCCAGGCGCGGGTGAACACGCCGCGGCCGGTGTGGAACCCCGACGTCCCGCAGCCGATCAAATTCTTCGAGACGTGGTGCGAGGTGCCGGGCGATAACTACGACAACGGCTTCAAGGCGGAATGGGAGATCTTCATCCGCCATCTCTACGAGGGCGCGCCGTTCAAATGGACGCTCACCGAATGCGCCAAGGGCGTGCAGCTCGCCGAGGCCGGGCTCAGGAGCTGGAAGGATCGGCGCTGGATCGACATCCCGGCGTTGAAGGTGTGATGCCCGTGTTGCGGAATCAGCACGAGCCGCAAACTCGGTCCTA
>Ga0124850_1000161_pt1 | contig 10819 bp, 9 predicted proteins | sample PanSoiMetaGPlot1_FD_97462 | JGI IMG/M metagenome (GOLD analysis project Ga0124850, IMG submission 97462) | Tropical forest soil microbial communities from Panama analyzed to predict greenhouse gas emissions - Panama Soil - Plot 1 (PacBio error... | ecosystem: Environmental > Terrestrial > Soil >...
CAAGGGCGACGTGTTCAACTGGGGGCAGATCATGACCGGGGCGCTGCTCGGCGCCGCCCCGCCGCTGATCATCTACGCCTTCCTCATGGACTACTACATCGCCGGGCTCACCGCCGGCGCCACCAAGGGCTAGAGGCTCCCGCCATGGCGCAAGTCTCGCTCCGCAAGCTCGTCAAGCGCTTCGACGACACGGAGGCGGTGCGCGCTCCGCAAGCTCGTCAAGCGCTTCGACGACACGGAGGCGGTGCGCGGCATCGATCTCGACATCGCCGACAAGGAATTCGTGGTGCTGGTCGGGCCCTCCGGCTGCGGCAAGACCACGACGCTGCGGATGATCGCCGGGCTCGAGGAGATCAGCGCCGGCGAGATCGCGGTCGACGGCGAGGTGGTCAACGACGTGCCGCCGAAGGACCGCGACATGGCCATGGTGTTTCAGAACTACGCGCTCTACCCGCACATGACGGTGTACGAGAACATGTCGTTCGGGTTGCGGCTCAAGCGCTACCCCAAGGACGAGATCGCGCGGCGGGTGCAGGAGGCCGCCCGCATCCTCGACATCACCGAGCTGCTCGACCGCAAGCCGCGGCAGCTCTCCGGCGGCCAACGCCAGCGCGTGGCCATGGGGCGCGCGATCGTGCGCAACCCGAAGGTGTTTCTGTTCGACGAGCCGCTGTCCAATCTCGACGCCAAGCTGCGCGTGCAGATGCGGATCGAGATCAAGCGCGTGCACCAGAAGGTGCGCACCACCACCGTCTACGTCACGCACGACCAGGTCGAGGCGATGACGCTCGCCGACCGGGTGGTGGTGATGAACCGCGGCCGCATCGAGCAGATCGGGACGCCCAACGATCTCTATCACGCCCCCATGACGCGGTTCGTCGCCGGCTTCATCGGCTCGCCGGCGATGAATTTCCTTCCCTGCCGGCTGGAGGAAAATGGTGGCGCCTTGCGCGTGCGGCTGAGCGACGACATCGTGCTGCCGGTGCCGCCATCGCGCGCCGCGCGCTATCGCTCCCACGCCGGGCGCGCGGGCCTGACCTTCGGCCTGCGCCCGGAACATCTGACCGACGGCAAGCCCAACGGCGAGGCGCAGCCCGCCACGATCGACGCCGCCATCGAGGTCACCGAGCCGCTGGGCATGGAAACGCTGGTGTTCTTCCGCGTCAACGGGATCGACGTGTGCGGGCGCGTGAGCCCCACTGCCGGTGCGCGCGAAGGCGTGCGCATGCGGCTCGCCGCAAGCCTCGACAACATGCACCTGATCGACGACGCGACCGGATCGGTGCTTTGAGGGCGTGAAGCCGTAGAGGCGCCGCCCGGCATGCGCCGGCCGCTGGGATCTAGCTCTACCCCAACGGTTCCATATCTGTTCGCTCTTGAAAATCCTCGCGATCCGACCAATTCCTCGAACGCCGAGCGCCGATGGGCTCGGCGCGGCGCCGGCGCGCCGGGCGAGTTGAGCCCGCGCCCGCTCGCGCCATCGTTCGATGTTTAAGGGGAATTTGCCTGCCATGACCGTCATTGATGAGACCCGTCGCGAAAGCCGGGCGTTCGAGGCCGATGTTGCCAAGCTCCTCAACCTGATCGTCCATTCGGTCTATTCCGACAAGGAGGTCTTCGTCCGCGAGCTGATTTCGAACGCCGCCGACGCCTGCGAAAGACTGCGTTACGAAGCGATCGCCAGCCCCGACCTGCTCGGCGATGACCCGGCGCTGCGCATCACGCTCCTGATCGATGCCGACAACAAATGCCTCACGGTCGAGGACAACGGCATCGGCATGAGCCGGGAGGACATGGTGCAGGGGCTCGGAACCATCGCGCATTCCGGAACCAAGGCGTTCCTCGATCGCATCGAAGCGGCGCAGAGCGGGGAAGGCGCGACGTTGATCGGCCAGTTCGGCGTGGGCTTCTACTCGGCGTTCATGGTCGCCGATCGCGTCGACGTGTTCTCCCGGCGTGCCGGGAGCGAGGACGCGTGGCAGTGGTCTTCCGACGGCAAGGGCACGTTTTCGGTCTCGCCGGCAGCACTTGATGGCGCTCCGCGCCGCGGCACCCGCGTGGTGCTCCATCTCATGGAGGACGCCAAGCCCTACACCGAACGCTTCCGGCTCGAGCGCATCGTCAGGACGCAATCGGGGCACGTGCCGGTTCCGATTGCGTTCGTCGAAAAACCCGGTGCGGAGCCGTCCGAGCTCGCCGACGGGGCGGCGCTCTGGGCCAAGCCGAAATCCGACATCTCGACCGCGGATTATACCGACTTCTATCGCAGCCTCGCCGGGCAGCTCGATGAGCCCGACGTTACGATCCATTTCCGTGCGGAGGGCCGGCACGAATACACCGCGCTCGCGTTTATTCCCGGCTCGCGACCTTTCGACCTGTTCGACGTCGATCGCAAAGGCCGCATCAAGCTTTATGTCAAGCGCGTCTTGATCACGGACGAAGCGGAGATATTGCCGCGCTATTTGCGCTTTGTGCGCGGGCTCGTGGACTCGGCCGACCTGCCGCTCAACATCTCGCGCGAGATGATCCAGGAAAGTCCCATCCTGACGGCGATCAGGAAGGGCGTGACCAGCCGCGTGCTGGGCGATCTCGAGAAGCTCGCGGAGAAGGAGGCTGAGACCTACGCCAAGATTTGGGACAATTTCGGCGCCGTGCTGAAGGAGGGAATCTACGGCGACTTCGAGCGCCGCGACGCGCTGCTCGCGCTGTGCCGCTTCAAGACAACGAGCTCGGCGGGCGCATGGCGAAGCCTCAAAGACTACCTCGCGTCGCTCAAAGAAAACCAGACCGCGATCTACTATCTGGCGGGTGACGACATCGCTCGCCTCGAAGCCTCGCCGCATCTGGAGGGGTTCCGCGCACGCGGCGTCGAGGTTCTTCTGCTCGCCGATCCGATCGACAGCTTCTGGGTGACGTCAGCCCCGTCCTTTGAAGGCAAGCCGTTCAAATCGGTCACGCAAGGGGCAGCGGATTTGGCGCTCATCCCGCGCCTCGACGCCAAGGATGAACCCGCTCCCGAGACGGATAAGGCGGTCACGGATTTTCTTGCTTTCATCAAGGAGACGCTGGGCGAGGCGGTGTCGGACGTTCGTGCCTCAGACCGGCTGACCGACAGCGCAGTTTGCCTGGTCGCTCCCGAACACGGCCCCGACCGGCAATTGGAGAAGCTGCTCGCCGGCACCGGGCGGATCAAGAGCACGGCGAAGCCGATCTTGGAGATCAACCCGCGTCACGACATCGTCGTGGCGCTCGCTTCGTTGGGCGATGACGATTTGGCCTTCAAGCGGGATGCCGCGCATCTCCTCTTCGATGAAGCGCGCGTGCTCGACGGCGACCGCCCCACGGACGCACGGATGTTCTGCGATAGGTTGGCGCGCATCCTGACGCGGAGTCTCGGCAAGAACACGGCCTGAGAGCAGCGCTGGAACGAGACGCGTTCCACCACCGCGCAGGATGATGGCCCAGCTGCTTCGTGACAGGTTCATGAATGCCCTCACCCTCTTGCGTGTGCGGATCGCCGCCGGAAGCGCAAGCAAGTTACTGCTGCCTCCGCCTTTTCCTTTTTGGACTACGAAGAATTCATCGGAGCAAAGAAACATCTAGTTACAGGTTTGTCGTCCCATACTGGACCACCCCAGGGATCAAACTCATTAGCTACTGGATAATATGTACAATGGTGGAAACGCTCGTCTGGCGATGGTGACGCCATGTTGGCGGGAATAGTCTCATCACTTTCTGGTAAATAGTAATTACCATTCGGCAGCACTATAGCCTGTACTGGCTTGCAATCCTGTCCTCCACAACATAGATGTCCGTCCCGATCACGGAGATTGCCGTATATATCATGAGCTAGGACGGTACTCGACACGCAAACTAGAACAATCGTTGCCACCAACTTTTTCATTTTGTAATTCCTGTCTTGGGTTTTGTAGATTAGGCGTGCCGAAGTCGCGAGCGTTCGCAATTGCTCGCTCCAGCAAACGACGCGCGCGAATTGCACCGGAATGGCGGCCTGCGCCAAAGACTGGCGACGCGAATAGGGGAGCCGACCCCGGTCTTTAGTACACTTTCCAGAGGTCAGGCCGGTAAACCGTTCCCTTCGCTATCGGCGCAGCCGAATCGCTCGCATGTCTCGGGACGGCCGCCCATGTCGTAATCGCCATAAGCGCTCCGACCACAAGAACCGTTGCGAAGATAAATGCGATCTTATGCGGTTTCGGTGTCATCTGTTCCCCTCCTGGCTGGAGTCGATGCTGCAGAGAAACCGCCCAGACATCTGTGATGGCCGTCACGTTTTGGTCGTATAGATGGAAGCTATAGCTGCGGCCTTTCACGTGGCCGGACCACGCCACGGCTATGCCGCGGCACATCAGGTCGCACTGGCAGTCTTAGCGAAAAGGCTGGCGGCGGGAGTGAGGGTATGTCAGCTTTTGGATAGCGAAGATCGTGGAGAAAGCCCGTTTAGGTACAGTCTCTCGCCCCTCCCGTGTCATGCCCTGCGAAAGCGGGGTATCCAGCAATCACGGAGAATCTTGTGGTTACTGGATCGCCCGTTTTCGCGGGCGATGGCGACACAGAGGTCGACGATCCAAGCAAAAATCATCACGCTTTAGGCGATCCCTTTCTTCGCCTCGAGCGTGCCGAGCGCTAGCGCGCGGTGGCCACCTCCGCGACCAGCGCCGCCACGCGCGCGCCGAACGCCTTCGTCCCGAGCGGCCCACCGAGGTCGCGCGTGCGCCACTGCGGGCTCGCGATCGCGCGATCGAGCGCGTCCTCGATGGTCGCGGCCGCGCGCGTGCAGCGCTCGTCGTTCCTGCGCTCGCCGAGCCAATTGAGCAGCATTGCGGCCGAGCCGATCAGGGAGGCCGGGTTGGCGCGGTCCTGCCCGGCGATGTCGGGCGCCGAGCCGTGCTGGGCCTGCGCCAGCGCGTGCGCGTCGCCGGCATTGAGCGAGGCGGCGAGCCCCAGGCTGCCGCTGATCTCGGCGGCGAGATCGGACAGGATATCGCCGAACATGTTGGTGGTGACGATCACGTCGAAGGCGGCGGCGGCGCGCACGCGCAGCGCCGTCATCGCATCGATGATCCGTTCCTCGTATTCCACGCCGGGAAAGCGCGATGCCACCGCGCGCACGCATTCGAGAAAAAGTCCGTCCGACACCCGCAACACGTTGGCCTTGTGCACCGCCGTCACCTTCTTGCGGCGGCGCTCGGCGAGCGCGAACGCAGTCTGCGCGATCCGCGTCGAGCCCGGGCGCGTGACCTTGCGCACGGAGAGCGCGAGGTCGGCCGTGGGCATGAACTCGCCGGAGCCGAGGAACATGGAGCGGTCGGCGTAGAAACCCTCGGTGTTCTCGCGGGCGATGACAAGGTCGACCGGCGATCCGCAGCGCGGCGGAAAGCCGCCGCGGCTCCGCGCCGGGCGGATATTGGCGAACAGGTCGAGCCGCTTGCGCAATTCGCCCGACGGGTTGAGGCCGCCCTGCGCCGACGGCGGATAATCGTTGTGCGACACCGGTCCGAGGATCACGCCGTCGGCGGCTTTGGCCGCGTCGACCGCCGCTTGCGGCAGGGTGGTGCCCTGCGCGCGCAGGGCCGCAAGCCCGATCGCCACCGGCGTGAACGCGAGACCGAGCTTGAAGATGTCATCGGCCGCGCGCAGAACGGCCATCGTCGCAGCCGTGATCTCCGGGCCGATGCCGTCGCCCTCCATCACGACGATTCGCAGCGCCGTCGACGAATGATGCGTTGTCGCGCTCCGGGCCACCGCTTTCCTCCCTTGCCGGCGGCGCAGCCTAGCAAGTCCATGACTGGTTGACGACGGATGGCGAGGATGAGCATCATGATGGAGGAATTCTCGTTCCTCCTCGTCATTTCGTTGGTCCCCCATGCAAGAGCGCAATATGCAAGAGCGCAATTCCCGCCCCCCGTCCGTCCACGACACCGCGACGGCCACGAGCGACCTTCTCAATCTGCATGAGATCGTCGCCAAGGCGCGGCAGAACCTCAATCAGAACGATTGGGACTACATCGTCGGGGGCGTCGAATCCGAGACCACGCTGCGGCGCAACCGCATGGCGCTCGACGCGATCGCGCTCCGGCCGCGGGTGCTGCGCGACGTCAGCAAGGTCGATGCCTCGGTGAGCCAATTCGGACGCACGCTTCGTCTCCCGGTGGTGCTCGCTCCGGTCGGCTCGCTCGAGAGCTTTCACCCCGCCGGCGCCGAGTCGGTGGTGCGCGCCGTCAACGCGTTCGGGGCCGCGCATATGTTGAGCTCGGTCTGCGATCCCGGGCTCGAAGATCTGGCGGCGGCGGCGCCCGATGCGCTGCGCCTCTACCAGCTCTACGTGCGCGGCGACGAGGCCTGGGTCGACGATCACGTCGAGCGCGCGATTGCGCACGGCTATGCCGCGTTCTGCCTGACCGTCGACACCGCGCATTACAGCCGGCGCGAGCGCGACATCGCCAAGCGCTTCGTGACCGCCGGGCGGCGGCGCGTCCAAGGCCGCGCCTTCCAAGCGGCGCTCGACTGGCGCACGGTCAAGCGCATCAAGTCGCGCTTCAAGATCCCGCTCGCGATCAAGGGCATCGCCACCGCCGAGGACGCCGCCATCGCGCTCGACCACGGGGTCGAGTGGATTTACGTCTCCAACCACGGCGGCCGCCAGCTCGATCACGGCCGCGGCTCCATGGACGTGCTGCCGGAGGTTGTGGCCGCGGTGGCCGGCCGCGCCAAAATCATCGTCGACGGATCGATCTGCCGCGGCACCGACATCGTCAAGGCGATCGCCGCCGGCGCCGATCTGGTCGGCATCGGCCGCATGCAGTGCTTTGCGCTCGCCGCCGGCGGAGAGGCCGGCGTGGTGCGGCTGCTCGAACTCCTGGAGGACGAGGTGCAGCGCTGTCTCGGCCTGCTCGGCGCCAGCAAGCTTGCCGATCTCGACCGCTCCTATCTGCACGCTGCCGCGCCGCCCGCGAACGCGCCGCACGTCTTGAGCGCGTTTCCGCTGCTCAAGATCGAGGACTACCGGTACTGACCCAGCTGTGGGGTGGTCGCCGCGCCATCAATTTGACGGCGAGACGACTCTGCCAAACGACTGTGGGACGCGGCCCGTCCAACGCAGGCCCACGAAGCCGCCCTCGGCATCGTAGAGATAGTCGAAGCCGTTGAGGAAGCGCACGCTGGTATTGACGAAGGGCGGGCGGCTGCCGCCAACCAGATTGAGCTTTCTCGGAGCGAGCGGGTTGAGGTCGTCGCCGACCGTGAAGGTGTAGAGCGCCTGGGGCGAATCCTCAGCGGGGATCGAAATCGTGAGCTTGGTGCCCGCCACCAGCGTCGGCCCGACATCGTTGAAGGTGCGGAGTTCGGCCGGAGCCTGGCTCTCCGGCACCGTCAGATACATGGCGGTCACGCCGGTATCCATGAGACAGCGACCTGATCGAGTCCGCTTTGGCCCCACTTGCGGACTCAAGTCGGGTATCTTGCGAGGTCTGAGAAGTGCCAAAAGCGGCTGTGAGCAATCGCAGCAAGCGACGGGCACGATTGCAAGTCTTGCCAAGCCGATAATCAGATCACGTGGGATGCTGTTCGAGCATGCGACGACCGTCAATTGAGCGACCACCTGCGTACGCGGGGGCGGAGAAAAGTCGTGCGCCGTTCGGCTGCCTGCGAGTCAGGATGGCTGCCTGCCAGTCAGGATTCGGGCTAAGGTGACGGCGCGAAACTGTTGTGACCGCCGTACGATCGCCGCAGCGGGATGAGCCGAACATGATCATCGGAATTCCGGCCTATGAGGGTGCCGACTTGCTCGACATGACCGGGCCTTATGAAATGTTCCACTGGGCCGGGTTCGAGATCGATGTGTTGGCAGCGTCGCCCGGCCTCAAGACCTCCGGCAGCGGCTTTTCGTTCTTGGTGCACAAAGGATTTGCCGAGGCACGGACCTACGACGCGATCTGGGTGCCGGGCGGCGAACCCGCCGCTCTCGCCGGGATTATTGACGATCCAGCGCGCACCTATCTCGACTTCCTGACAGAGCAAGCTTCCCGCGCGCGCATGATGTGCTCGGTGTGCGACGGTGCGATGCTATTGGCTGCGGCCGGGCTGCTCGACGGCTACCAGGCGACGACACACTGGGCTTTTACGTCCTGCTTTCCCCAGCGCTTTCCCAAGGTGCTCGTGACGCCGGGCCATCCGCGCTTTGTCCACGACCGCAATCGCCTGACCGCTGGCGGCGTCGCCTCGGGCCTGGACGCGGCACTAAAGCTGATCGAGCTGCTCGGCGGCAGGAAGCTCGCGCAACGCGTCCAGCAGGACACCCAGTACTATCCCGATCCACCGGTCAGCAGCGAGATTCCGTTGACGCCGGCTGAGTGTCCGATTCCATCAAGTGCTGCCTAAATGCCTTTTTCGCAAAGTTCTTTGCTCTTTGAATTCGCTGCCGTCATGGAGAGTACAGTTGATCGCCCCGAGCGGCTGTACCGGAACGACAGATTGCGCCGCCGTGCAGCCAAGCAGTCCGACAAACTCGCGCCGTCGCATATAGCCTCCCAGACTCCGCCACCGCCTTGGTACCGTCGGTTCGGTTTACTGCAGCGTGAGCCTACTTCAGCCCGGCGGGCAAATCCTTGGGGCAGACCTGAATCATTCTGAATCCAGGTGGGCGCTACGAGTCGCCCTCCTGTACTGCCACCACGTCACGGTGCGGCTGGAGGCCGCTGCATTGCGGGATACGATCTGGCCCATGTCCGAATCGGGTCAGACTCGGTCTTTCGGCGATGTCGGCTCGATGTCCGGTTTGCCCGAAAGCGGACACGACTGGCCGATTTATGAGTATAACGCCTAGCATCGCCTCATCTGTCGTCGCCTTCAATGCAGTGGCACGGCGAAGTCACGCTCGGCGTTCTGTGCTCGGATGATTTCGCGCTCGCGGCGGAACGCCGTTAGTTCGGCCCGCGCCTGGTAACGCGTCGACACCAGCGCGAGCAGCTCGCGAAACGCTTGACGCGCGGCGTCGCGCTCGTCGCGCAGGCGGTCGCGCTCAGTTACCAGTGCGTTGTACTGCGCGCGGGCGTAGACCCAGGTGCGCAAGACATCGGCGCGGCATAGGCTAAGCAACATCGCGCCGGCACGCCGCTGCCGCAGAGTGGCGAAGGCAGCATCGATCTCGCCCGGGGGGCTGGCATGAGCACTGGCCGGATTTGGCAAGGCCGCGTATACTCTCGTCCGCGCAGACGTGATTTTCGTCGTCGCGTCATTGATTAAAAAACCACGTTCGAAGGAGGGACTGATGGGTTCGAAACGAACCAACCGCAGGGAGCTCCTCAAGGGCGGCGCCGCGTTGGCCGGTGGGGTCACGTTGGGAGAGTTAGCATCGAGCCAGGCACAAGCACACGACCATCCGATGACCCCGGGCAGCCAAAACGCTTCTCCGATGATCCTGGGCAGCAAGGAGTTGGTCGAATACGGCCAGCGCTCACGTTACGTGACCTCGGTGCGCATACAGCACCCCCCCGGCGGCAGGCCTTCACCCGACTTGTTCGGGAAAGTGTTCCACGTGGCCTCGCCGCTGCAGGATTCTGTTGGCGTGATCACGCCATCGTCGCTCCACTATGTGGCGACGACCCGCGGCTCCTACATGCCGGACATCGATCCCAAGCTGCACACTCTGACGATTCAGGGCTTGGTGGATCAGCCCCTGACCCTCACCATGGATGACTTGAAGCGCTTCCCGTCAGTTACCCGGTTGCATTTCATCGAGTGTGCGGGAAACCGGCACACTCCGCGACAAAAGACCGTGCAGGAAACGCACGGGATGACCAGTTGCGCCGAATGGACCGGCGTACTCCTTTCAACGCTGCTCAAGGAGTGCGGCCTGAAGGGCAGCGCGACATGGTTCGTCGCTGAAGGCGCCGAGGAAGTGAAGGGCGCCTCGAGCATGCCCATCGCCAAAGCGATGGACGACTGCCTGATCGCCTACGGCATGAACGGCGAGGCCTTGCGGCCACAGCAAGGGTTTCCAGTGCGCATAATCCCCCCCGGCTTCGAGGGAATCTTCCACACCAAGTATCTGCGGCGCATCAAGGTCGTCGACCGGTATTACATGAACTACAACGACTTCGGGCATCTCCGTGAGGATCCGAAAGAGGCTGCGCTCAGCGAACAGATCGGACCCAAATCGGTCATCACGTACCCGTCCGGCGGACAGCAGCTGCCCGGCCGCGGATTCTACGAGATCAGCGGGCTGGCCTGGTCCGGCGGGGGCGCCATTCGTACCGTGGAGGTATCCACCGATGGCGGGAAGAAGTGGAACCTCGCCGAGCTCAAGACGACACCGCAACGCATGGCGCACGTCCGGTTCGGCTATCAGTGGACTTGGGATGGAAACGCGACCGAGATTCTTTCGCGCGCCACCGACGAGATCGGGCAGGTGCAGGCGCTGCGAGAGCAGATCGCCCAGTGGTGGAACGTGCCTGTGGAGCGAAATTACCGAGTGCCCGGGCTCGACAACAGCGTTATGCCCTGGAAGATCGCCAAGGACGGGAGCGTGACCAATGGGCTCGCTTAGTCTTGTCACGATTTCTGCTGCTCCTGGGGAGCCCCGCGCTCGCGCAGTCGCCCACATATGGCGTAGGACGCACTCCGACCGCAGAAGAAATCCGCCGCATGGATATCTCGATCGGTCCCACGGGAGAGGAGCTCCCTCCCGGCCGCGGCACCGCCAAGGAGGGCGCACAGGTCTTTGAGCAGAAGGGGTGCATCGCCTGCCATGGCCCAGCGGGCCTAGGGGGGCTGGCGCCCGAGTTGCAATCGTAAAAAG
>Ga0124850_1000163_pt1 | contig 10812 bp, 4 predicted proteins | sample PanSoiMetaGPlot1_FD_97462 | JGI IMG/M metagenome (GOLD analysis project Ga0124850, IMG submission 97462) | Tropical forest soil microbial communities from Panama analyzed to predict greenhouse gas emissions - Panama Soil - Plot 1 (PacBio error... | ecosystem: Environmental > Terrestrial > Soil >...
CGGCGGCAACCTGCTGCTGGGCGGCTTCGGCAGCGATTTCATCGTCACCGGCGAGGATGCGTCGGAGGCGTTGGGAGGCACCGGCAACGACTTCATCCTCGGCAGCAAGGCGAACGAGTTCTCGTTCGGCAACGAGGGTGACGACTGGATCGAGCGAGGCACCAGCGATGGCGCCGCCGGCGATAACTTCGACCCGATCGGCAACGAGCCGGTCAAGGGCAACGACGTCTTCATAGGCGACGGCGGCCCCGACAATACCGACGGTGAGGGCGGCGACGACATCTATATCGCCACCCCCAGCGAGGCGGACCGCTTCATCGGCTTCGGCGGGTTCGACTGGGCGACCTACAAGAACGATCCGTTCGGCGTGACGGTGAGCCTCGACTCCAACGATCGCTTCTTCGATCAGCCGATCGTGCCAGGGTCGGCGTCATCGATCCTGTCCCGGCTCGACCTGGTCGAAGGTCTCTCGGGAACGAAGTTCGGCGACTTCCTGTTCGGTGACAATTCCGACGCGCCTGCGATCCAGGGCGCCGGCGCCGATGCGGAAGGCAGCATCCTGCTCCATCCGGAGCTGATCGGCGGGCTGCAGGACTTCCTCAACGACTTCCTGGGGACGCCTGCTACCCCGGTCGTCACTCGCTTCGATGGCGGCAACATCATCCTCGGCGGTCAGGGCAGCGACCAGATCATGGGCCGCGGCGGCAACGACCTGATCGACGGCGATCTCTGGCTGGACACCTACATCAGCGTGCGCAGCGCGATTGATCCCAACATCGAGATCACCCGCGCCGACAGCATGACCCAGCTCGTGGACGCCATGCTGGCGGGCGTCTACAACCCGGGTCAGCTCCAGATCGTGCGTGAGCTCGTGTCCTCGCCGACGACGGACTTCGACACGGCGATCTTCAGCGGGCCGCTGTCGAACTACACGTTCACCGTCAATGGCGTCGCGGCTGATGTCGCCACCGTGGTTGCGGCTTCGGCCAACGACATCATCACGGTGACCGATATCACCACCGCCGGTGTCAAGGGCGACGGCACCGACACGATCAGGCATATCGAGCGGCTGCAGTTCTCCGATCAGGCGCTCGTCATCGACGGCCTGGATCATGCGCCGCAGGGTCTGCTCACGATCTCCGACCCGGCACCGACCGAGGACGAGCTCCTCACCGTGTCGATTGCCGGCGTGACCGACGCCGACAACATCAGCGCGACCAATCCGACCGGCGCGATCACCGGACCGGTGTCCTACTTCTGGCAGGTCGAGACCAGTCCGGGCGTCTTTGAAGACCTCACGTTCTTCGCCGCGGGAGAGATCTCGCGTCAGGAAGGGACGAGCTTCACGCCGACCGAACCGTTCGTGGGCGGTGTGACCGTCGACAGCCTGGTCGGCCTGTCGCTGCGCGTGCGTGCGGTGTACCAGGATGGCAACGGCGTGCTGGAGCAGGTGTTCTCCGCGCAGACCCTGCCGGTCGCGAACGTCAACGATCTGCCGGTCGGGTCGCTGACGATCAGCGACGCCACGCCGACGGAAGGCGAGACGTTGTCGGTGGTCAACGGCATCACCGACGCGGACGGCCTGACGACGGCGGTGTTCGCCTATCAATGGCAGCAATCGACCAACGGCATCACCTGGGTCGACATCCCCAACGCGAATGGGCCGACCTTTGTGCCGGGCAATGCCCAGGGCAATCAGATGCTGCGGGTCGTCGCCTCCTATGTGGACGACCACGGCACGCCGGAGACGTTCTTCGGCACCGCGACGGCGCCGGTCATCAACCTGCCCGGGGCGCCGCTCGGCCTCTCGCTCGACACCTTCTTCGTGTCCGAGAGCGCCCTCGCGGGCCAGGCCCTTGCGAACGTCATCGTCGATGACGATATCGGCGACACCCACACCTTCGAGCTGTCCGACCGGCGGTTCGAGATCGTCAACGGGCAGTTGCGGCTGGTGGCAGGCGCCTATCTTGATGACGCCGACGTCGGCCTGGTGAGCTTCACCACGACGGTCACGGACCAAGCCGGCAACTCCGGTACCTTCCCGGTCAGCCTGGTGGTCCAGAACGTCAGCGAGGCGCCGAAGGCGATCGCGCTCAGCAACGCCACCGTCGCCGAGAACGCCGCCGGTGCGGTGATCGGAACACTGTCGGTGCTCGATCAGGATCTCGGCGACGTGCATTCGATTACGCTGTCCGACGGCCGGTTCGAGGTTGTCGGCGGCGTGCTCAAGCTGCGCGCCGGCGTGAGCCTCAACTTCGAGGCCCAGCAGACAGTCGCCTTGACGATCACGGCGACCGACCAGACCGGCCTGTCCAAGACCACGACGCTGACGATCGCGGTGCAGGACGTCGCCGACACGACCCCGACCCTGACCGGCACGGCGGCGGCCAACACGCTCAACGGCACGGCGGGCGACGACGTGATCTCCGGGCTCGGCGGCAATGACCTGCTGGTCGGGCTCGCCGGCAATGACACGCTTGACGGCGGCGCCGGGAACGACTCCATGCAGGGCGGCACCGGCAACGACACCTACATCGTCGACAGCGCGTCCGATACGGTCGTCGAGGCGGCGAACGAAGGCAACGACACCGTCAAGGCGAGCGTGGTCAGCTACACGCTCGGCAACAACGTCGAGAACGTGATGTTCACCGGGACCGCGGCCTTCACGGGCAACGGCAACGCGCTCGACAACGTGATCATCGGCGGGGTCGGCAATGACACGCTCAACGGCAACGCCGGCAACGACACGCTGATCGGCGGCGCCGGCAACGACACGCTCAACGGCGGCGACGGCAACGACGCCCTCTACGGCGGCGACGGCACCGACACGCTCAACGGCGGGGCCGGCGACGACATCCTGGTGGGCGGTGCGGGCAACGACGTGCTCACGGGCGGCGCCGGCGCAGACGCCTTGATCGGCGGCGACGGTGTCGACACGGCGAGCTACGCCGCCGTCACCACTGGCCTGACCGCCGATCTGACGCGCCCGGGCGGCAACACGGGCGAGGCGGCAGGCGACACCTACTCCGGCATCGAGAACCTGACCGGCGGTACGGGCAACGACCGGCTGGTCGGCAACAGCGGTGCCAACGTGCTCGACGGCGGGGCCGGCGACGACGTGCTGACTGGCGGGGCCGGAGCCGACACGCTCATTGGCGGGGCCGGCAACGACACGGCGAGCTATGCCAACGCCAGCGCAGGTGTGGTCGCCAACCTGACCACGCCGGCCGGCAATACCGGTGATGCGGCGGGAGATACCTACAACGCCATCGAGAACCTCATCGGCAGCGCCTTCTCAGACGTGCTGACCGGCACCACCGGCAACAACGTCCTCGACGGCGGCTTTGGCAACGACACGTTGGACGGCGGCGCCGGAACCGACACCCTCTTCGGCGGGGCCGGCAACGACACGCTCCTCGGTAGCGCCGGCACCGACACGCTGAACGGCGGCACCGGCAACGACACGCTCGACGGCGGTGCTGGCACCGACGCGATGACCGGCGGTCTCGGCGACGACACCTATGTGGTTGACGTCGCTGCCGATACCGTCACCGAGGGCGTCGGCCAGGGCACCGACCTGGTGCAAGCCTCGATCAACTACACGCTCGGCAGCAATGTCGAGAACCTGACGCTGACCGGGACCGGCAATCTGTCGGGGACCGGCAACGCGCTGGCCAACGTCATCACCGGCAATGCCGGCAACAACGTGCTCAGCGGTCTCGCAGGCAACGACACGCTTGTCGGCGGCCTCGGGAACGACACGCTCGACGGCGGCGTTGGGGCCGACACCATGCTCGGCGGCGCCGGCAACGACACCTACGTGGTCGACGTCGTCGGCGATGTGGTCACCGAAAACGCCGGCGAGGGCACCGACACCGTCCAGACGACGCTCAACACCTACACGCTGGGCGCAAACGTCGAGAACCTGACCTTCACCGGCACCGGCAACTTCGCCGGCATCGGCAACGCGCTCGCCAACGCGATCACGGGCGGGGCGGGCAACGACGTGCTCAGCGGCGGCCTCGGCAACGATACCCTCACGGGCGGTGCCGGCAACGATACCGCGTCCTATGCGGGCGAGACCGACGCCATGGTGATCGACCTCGCCGCCGGAACGGCGCGGCGCGGCGCGGCGGCCGCACCGGTCGAGGACACGCTCGCCACGATCGAGAACGCGACCGGCGGCTCCGGTAACGACTCGCTCACCGGCAGCGCGACCGCCAACGTGCTCGACGGCGGCGCCGGCAACGACGCCATCCTGGCCGGCGCCGGCAACGACATCATCATCGGCGGTGCCGGCGATGACATCATGAACGGCGGTGCGGGCGCGGACAACTTCGTGTTCAACGCCGGCTTCGGCCACGACACCATCACGGCGTTCGGCGATACCGGAACCGACCAGGACACGCTCGACTTCTCGGTCTCGGTGTTCGCCAACTTCGCGGCGGTTCAGGCGGCGAGCCACCAGGTCGGGACCGACGTCCACATCGACGTCAATGCCACGACCGGCATCGTCCTCACCAACGTCACATTGGCCAACCTGGGCGCGGATGACTTCCGCTTCCACTGAGGCGGTGCAATTGGCCCCTTTGGAGATTCGGTAAACTTCCATGTACAGCCGTATCAGGCGACGATCGGACACGTTGACGATGGAGCTGCGCACCACGGCGGGCCGCTGGCTGCGTGAACTCAGGAATCAACGTGGTCTGTCCCAGCGCGAATTGGCGCGACAGGTGGGAGCCCAATATACGTTCGTGTCGCAAGTCGAAAGCGGTCGATGTCGGCTGCCTCCCGAGCGTTACTTGATTTGGGCCCACGCCTTGGGAATGACACCGCGCCAGTTCGTTGGGCGACTGCTGCGTTACTACGATCCAGTGACGCATCATGTCCTCGTTGCTGATAGCGAGGGCGCGTCCGCCGGGCCTGCCTCCTGGTAGAGGCGGGTAACGGGGCGGAACAGGAGGCTTTCTTGTTGCACGCAGCCGCACCGCGGCTGCGTGTCGCACCAGGCCCGCAGAGCGCGCGACGAGCCGGATGGGATCGGCCTGACGGGTGGCGCCGGGTCCTCTGAACGCGCCCACAGTCCCATGTGGTGTCACCGTCCCGCCGGGTTCGCAAAACCGGCCGCTAGCTTGACGAGATCGGCCTGACGGGTGGCGCCGGTCTTCTGAAAAACGCGGCTCAGATGCGTCTTGACCGTGGTCTCGGCGATGCCGAGCGCGACCGCGACCTCGGGAACGCCGCCGACCTCGACGATCGCCATGAGCACGCGCAGCTCGGTCGGGGTCAGATGATAGGCCTTGGCGATGACGTCGGGCGCCGAGGGGATTTCCAGTGCCGCCTTGCGGACCAGCAGGGCGGCGGCCGGCGCATACGCGATTCCACGACTCCGGCGCGCGCCCCGCGTGAGCGGAAGCACGTGGGCGACGTGGCGCTCGCCATCCCGCGCCGTCAACGGCAGTGACGTGGCGTTCACTCCGATCTCGCCATCGTCGTCATCGGCCGCCGCCAGGATGTCACGCAGGCTCTGATTGACGAGCGCGTCGCGCGCGACCAGGCGGCCGCCGATCGCGCGCAGAAAATCATCAGCCGCCAGAATCGCGTGGCCGGCCGCATTGGCATGAACGAGGCCGCCGTCGGCATCAACCAGGAAGACCCCGGCTCCAAGGCCGTCGAGCGCGTCCGCGAAGGTCGCAGCCTCCGCGCGCTTGAGCTCGATCGCATTGCCGATCAGCATCGCGCGCCGCAAGTGCGGGATCACCAGCGCCATGCGCTGGCGCATCTCGTCGTCGACGGCGCCGTCGCGCTCGTGCCGAAAGACGCGGAAAACCGCGGCGCTCGTCATCGTCTTGTCGAGCACCGAGGCGACGAAGTCGACGAGTCCCTGCGGCCGCGCCCATTCGCGGTAGAAGCGCGTCGCGACGAACTCGTCGTAGGGCATCAGGTCCGCCATCGCGACCGGCTCCTCGACCCGGGCAACGATCTGGCCGTTTGCGGCCGGATCGAGCTGCGCATACTTGTCGAGATAGAGCTGCTGGTAACGCGGCTCGATGCCGTAGCTCACGCTGTGGCTCCCGGTCCTGCTGCAGGGGTCCTGCGAATACAGCGATGCGGCCGACCCGCCGACGAATCGCGCCGCCTTGCCGATGACCTCCATCCACCGCGAGGGGTCGAGGCACGTGGCGTAAATGTCGCCGATGGTCGCCGAAAGCCGCTCCCGATCGCACATCAAATCTCAGCTCCAGCCAATCAAGCGTCAGGGCCGCGCGGCGCGCGGCAGATTGAAAATCCCCGCGAAGGTCGAGTGGCGGGCGGGGGGAAGTGCGCGGTTCATCGCGCGGGAAAAAATTCGGATGGGCCGGCGCCGCTCGGTGCGGCTCCCGCGGGATGCGGCGAGGAAAGCCGCGGCCCGGCGCGGGACGGATCGTCTCACGGCAATCCGGAAAGCCTTATCGAAGCGCCCTCCGTGTAAAGACATTGTGACACTGACGCTAGGACAAGAACGACAATGAGTTGGAGATAAGCGAACGGCCGCATTGGCGTACCGGGCGCCAGCCCAGGTTCCATGGGGCGCCGCTGTGCGCCAGGCCCGCAAGCCGGCGCTCACATTATATCCTCCGAACGCAGGACGCGCGGGCGCCGACGCGTGCGCTAAGCACCGCCACACTCGGAGGTGGCGGTGAAGCTCGAATGACCGATCACGGCAGTTCCGGCATTGTGCGATTGTCGACCGCCGGGATTCCGGAGAAAGACCGGATCTCGCTGTGGCGCGAGCACCTTGGGCACACGGTGTTGCGGATCGGCATCGAACCCGCCAGGGACGCGGCGTTCGAAGCGTGCCTTCTCGCCCGCTCGCTGCCCGGGCTGCAGATCATGGCGGGCGACACGTCCGCGGTCCGCATCACGCGCACGCGCGAGTTCCTCGCCGACGGCAACGATGATTTCGTTCTGGTCATCAACCGGGCGGGCTTCGTCGTCGCCTCCTCGCGCGGCCGCGAGCAGGCGCTGCGGGACGGCGATGCCGTACTGATGAGCAGCGCCGACGTCGCCGCATTCGATCGCTACACCTCCGGCCGCTCGCTTTCGCTGCGCATTCCGCGGTCGATCCTCACGTCGCTTGCCTTGGACGTCGACGACGCGGTGATGAACATCGTCGCGCGGGACACCGAGCCGCTCGCGCTGCTGGCGAGCTACGCGAATGCGCTGATCGAGGCCCGATCGCTGCAGTCCGCCGATATCCGCCGCACCGTCGTCACGCATGTGCACGATCTGGTCGCGCTCATGCTTCGGCCGACCGGGGATACGGCGGAGATCGCCCGCAGTCGCGGGCTGCGCGCCGCGCGGCTGCGCGCCGCCAAGGCCTATGTGGCGGAGAACAGCCGCCGCCGCGATCTCTCGATCGGTCACGTCGCCGCGCACCTCGGCGTGACCCCGCGCTATCTCCAGCGCCTGTTCGAATGGGACGGCACCACCTACTCCGCCTTCCTGCTCAGCCAGCGCCTTGCGCGCGCGCACCGCATGCTGACGGAGCCGAAATCCGCCGAGAGCGCGGTGAGCGCGGTCGCCTATGACGTCGGCTTCGGTGACCTTTCCTATTTCAACCGCTGCTTCAAGCAGCACTTCGGCGCGACGCCGCGCGACATCAGGGCGGCGGCCGGCAAGTGAGGCTCGGACGAGCCGTGCGGCGGCCGATCGGCGTATCCCTCGCACGGAGGAAGCGCGAGTTCGGTTGCCGCCAATCGTTTGTCGCGCGTGCCCAAGCCGCACGGACCGGCACCGCCTAGGGTCCGCCCCGACTCGAGCCACCCGCTCGGGACCCACCTACTCGGCACCCACCCATCCCATTCAGCACGAGCGCCAGGCGGCCTGCACGAACTCTCCCAACTGAGGCCAGTCTAGGCTGGCCTTCTTTTTTTGTGCGACCGAGTCCTGCGTTCGTGGGATGCGCGCCGCTGTCGCGACCAGGAAGATCGCTTGCGACGTAAGCCGTTCACGGCGGCGCGCCGGCGTGCGCTCAGCCGATCAGCTTGTCGATGGTGATCGGCAGATCCCGCACGCGCTTGCCGGTCGCGTGAAAAACGGCGTTCGCGATCGCCGCGGCGGTGCCGACGATACCGATCTCGCCGACGCCCTTGACGCCGAGAGGATTGATGGCGTCGTCCCTCTCGTCGACGAAGAACACGTCGATGTCGCGGACATCCGCGTTCACTGGGACGTGGTATTCGGCGAGATTATGATTCATGAACCGTCCGAACGCATGGTCGGTCACGGTTTCCTCGTGCAGCGCCATGCCGATGCCGCCGACGACAGCGCCGAGAATCTGGCTCCTGGCGGTGACCGGATTGATGATGCGGCCGGCCGCGACGGCGTTGACCATGCGCGTGACCCGGATCACCCCGAGCTCCTCGTCCACCTTGACCTCGGCAAACACCGCCGAATGCGCGAAGTGGGAGAGCTTGCCGTTCCCGTTCGGCTTGGCCGTCGCCTCCTTCTCGATCCGGTCCGCCTGGCCGGCCCGCATCGCGTCGGGCAGCGAGACCGCACGGGCCGCATCGTCCTTGTGCCGGACCTTCCCGTCGGCGAACACCACGTCGTCGAGCTTCACGCCTGCCAGCGGAGAATTGGGCATCTTCTGCGCGAAGCCGAGCAGCTCCTTCTGCACCGCGCGGCAGGCCGCATGAATTGCACAGCCGACCGATGCCGTCGTGAACGACCCGCCCTCCACCGGCGCCTTGGGCAGCGAGGAATCGCCGAGCTTCGCCGTCACGCTGGACAACGGCACGCCAAGCATCTCGGCAGCGATCATCGTCATCATCGTATAGGTGCCCGGCCCTATGTCGGCGGTTGCGCTCGCGACCTCGACACCCCCATTGGCGGTCAGCACGGTGCGGGCGGACGCCGGCATCTGCATCGCTTCCCAGATCCCGCTCGCCAGGCCCCAGCCGACCAGCTCCTTGCCGTCATGCATCGAGCGCGGCTCGCGGCTGCGCTGCGACCAGCCGAACCTTTCGGCTCCCTCGTGGTAGCACGCGCGCAGCTCCTTGCTGCTGAAGGGCCGGTTCTCGGCCTGGTCGATGTCGGAATAGTTGATCAGCCGCAGCTCGAGCGGATCGATGCCGGCCGCATAGGCGAGCTCGTCCATCGCGCATTCGATCGCATAGACGCCCTCCGCGCCGCCCGGCGCGCGCATGTCACAGGACGTGTTGAGATCGAGCTTGACCAGCTTCTGGCTGAGCTCGCTGTTGGCGCAGCGATAGAGCTGGCTCGACCAGCCGACGATGTTGCGCTGGAAATCCTCGAACTGCGACGTGATGCCGATCGCCTCGTGCCGGATCGCGGCTAGGCGTCCCTCGCGGTCGGCCGCGAGTGCGAGCCTCTGGATGTTGGCGGGACGATAGCCGAGCGTGAACATCTGCTGGCGCGTCAAGGTCACGCGCACCGAGCGCCTGAGGGCGCGCGCCGCCATGGCGGCCAGCGGAAGCTGGTATTGCGGGCGCAAGCCTGACCCGAAGGCGCCGCCGACGAACGGGGAAAGCAGGTGCACCTTGCTGCGCGGGACGCCGAGCACGTTCGCAACATACTTCCAGCTGTTCGGCGCGCCTTGCGTCTTGTCATACACAGTGATTTGGCCGTCGGATTCGTAGATCGCCGTCGCCGCGTAGGTCTCCATCGGATTATGATGCTCGACCGGCATGCGATATTCGCACGCAATCTTGACCGGCGCGCGGGCGAACGCATCGGCGGCATCGCCGCGCGGCTCGAACTCATATTCCTTGTTGGACAGCGCGCCGCGCCGGCGGTGCGCCTCGAAGTTGGTGACGTGCGTTCGCTGCTCGTATTCGATGCGGACCAGCGTGGCGGCAAACCGCGCGATCTCGAACTCTCGCGCGACCACCAGCGCCACCGGCTGCCCGCTGAAGAGAATCCTCCCGTCGTACAGCGGCCGGAAGGGCGATCCGCTCGGCGCGACCTCGTCCCTGTACTTGTCGTCGGAGGAGGCGAGCCTGGGGCGGTGCTCGTGCGTGAACACGTCGAGCACACCGTCGATCGCGAGCGCGTCGCTCGAATCGATGCGCTTGATCCGGCCCTTGGCGATGGTCGACGATACGACCACGCCGTAGGCGAGATCGCCCGCCTTGAACTCGCCCGCGTATTTGGCCTCACCGGTGACTTTCGCGCGGCCATCGACGCGCGCGGTCGGAACGCCGAAATGGGTCGTACCGGTCATCGCCGTCTCCTTCACGCGATCCGCTTGTCCGATTGCGATTGCGGGGTGCCGCGGGCCGCCTGCGCGAGCGCCCGAGGGATCGCCCGTCGCGCCAGCGCGATCTTGAAGTCGTTGTGGCCGAAGCCGCGCGCCCCGCGCAGCAGGCGCTCGGCGGCGCGGGCGAAATTGTCGGACGTGGCCGGCTTTCCGCGCAGCTCGGCCTCGGCCTCGGGGTTGCGCCACGGCTGGTGCGCGACGCCGCCGAGCGCGACGCGCGCCTCCTTGATCATGCCGTCTGCAAGCTCGAGGCCGACCGCGACCGACACCAGCGCGAACGCATAGGAGAGCCGGTCACGGATCTTCAGGTAGGTGTAGTTCTGCGCGAAGCCCTCCGGCGGCAACTCGACCGCGGTCACGATCTCGTCGGCGGCCAGATTGGTGTCGCGCTCGGGCGTGTCGCCGGGCAGGCGGTGGAAATCCGCGAAGGCGATCCGGCGCTCGCCGCCGGGCCCGACCACGATGACGTCGGCGCCGAGCGCCGCGAGCGCGACGCACATGTCGGATGGGTGGGTCGCGATGCAGTGCTCGCTTGTGCCGAGGATCGC
>Ga0124850_1000165_pt1 | contig 10800 bp, 12 predicted proteins | sample PanSoiMetaGPlot1_FD_97462 | JGI IMG/M metagenome (GOLD analysis project Ga0124850, IMG submission 97462) | Tropical forest soil microbial communities from Panama analyzed to predict greenhouse gas emissions - Panama Soil - Plot 1 (PacBio error... | ecosystem: Environmental > Terrestrial > Soil >...
GATCTTCATTCCCGACAGGATCTTCATTCCCGACAGTGCGCCGCTCGATGTCGCGGATGACACGGCCGAGATAGGTCTTAAGCTTGCGTAAGCTGCGGTTGGCGCGCTTGAACTGATGGGCATGGGCGTAGCGCTGATGCTTGATCAGAGCCAGCTTGCCGACCCGCGCATAGGATTGGCGCAGGCTCACGCCGAGCTTCTTCGTCAGTCGCACCAGCCGCTCGCGTGCCCGGTTGAGCAGTTTGGCGTCGGTCGGAAACATCACCGCCTTCGGCTGCACCGTGGTGTCGATCACAACACGGGCGAGATCGGACGGCTTCATCGCCTCCGTCCGGGTCGCCACCGCCAGGCTCTCCTGCAACAGCGCCTTGAGCTTGTCTTCCCCCATCCGCTGGCGCCAACGCGTCAGCGACGAACGGTCGAACACCAACGCATGTTGGAAAAATTCCTCGCCGCAGAAGTACTGGAAGTACGGGTTCTCCACCCAGCGATCGCACAAAGCCTCGTCGGAAAGGTCGTAGGTGTGCTTGAGGATCGCTAGCCCCGCCATCAGCCGCGTCGGCAATGGCGGCTGGCCCGTCTTGTCGGTGTAGACCGCCCCAAACGTCTGCTCCAGAAAACCCCAATCGATCGCCCGCGGCAACTTCGCCAACGCGTGTTTCATATCGATGATCTGGTCAAGCCGTGAGCGGAACAGATCCTGCTCACTGCTCTCCCGTCGCTCGCGTGGTCGCATCGCAAATCCCCCGCTCCATCAGCTCGAGCGACAAGAAACACGGCTTGCGATTCGAGGGAATCCTCAAAATCGATTTGCAAGGAAATCGCCCTCCAAAGGCCAAAAACCGGCAAATTCGATTACTTGAGCGGGCTCAATCATCCAGCCCATTCAATAGCTTTTAAATTCTTCACGGACAACGACTTTCTCAGCCGCGTTGACCAACTCGGCTAATTTCTTTCGCGCATAGAACATACGTGTTTTTACAGTCGCGGGTGGCACATCGAGAATGTGCGCTACCTCGTCGACGGACTTCTCGTGGTAATAGACCAGGTCGATCACCTCACGATGCTCGGGCGACAATCGAATCAATGCTTATGGCGAGCAATCGACATTAACCAGGTCGAAACGGAGGAGCGGCATTGGAAGCGACCCGTCTGACGCCACACATCGAGAAAAACCTCACTTAGGAGATCCTCGGCAAGCGTCTCATGCTGACGAACCGAAGAAGCCTACGATAGACGTAGGTCCGATGCCTCGCGAACAGGGCGTGCATCGCTGATTTGCTGCCAGCGGCGATCTGTTCAACTAAGATCTCGTCTGATGAAGTTTCCCCAGCAGTGGCTGCAAGCGCAGACCTTCCGGCAACGGCCGCTGGTTGCGGCCGAACAGACATGTTCAGCATGAGAGGTTCCCCTCGATCACGTTTCCCGTCGAAACAAAGCCGGAGACGGTGATGCGGTTCCTCTTTTTTTAAGACCTCGGCCAGCCCCAGACCCAGCGAGCGCAACTTCGGGACTGCAAGTTATTGGTTCTGCTTACATTTTCCTCAAATAGAAAAGTCGGGAACCCGACATAGGCATAGCGCATTGTTAAGGCAGCGCGAAACCCGGGGGAAAGAGATGTGGGTTGCCCTTGCGGCCATGACGCTAGCTGCGGCGGTCGGATTTTACTTTCTAGCTTTGGCAATTCAGTACGAGTAGTACGAGCGCTAGTCAGCGATCGGCTTGTCTGGGGCGGCCCTCAAGTTGAAGGGAGGGCGCGACCATGTCGCTAGCGGGACAACCGAGCGGCCAGTTCGTAGCCGCAGTTCGAACAGCAGATCGGATCGATTACTGGATCCGTCGGCGTGTCCACGCAACCGATCTCGGTCCTTCTAATCTCTGGCCTGCACAGGATCGCCCTCATCGATCGAGGGTGGGTGGTGCTCCTCACAGCAAGGTACTTCGCGCTATCGATCGAAGCGTTTGGTTGTCGATTGGAAACTGCCTCAGGGCCCAATATGACGCTCTAGCGCCGCCGATGCCCCCGCATATCGCTGCACTCGTCGAGCAACTCGAAACGGGGAACAGATGGAGGGCGACGATGTATGTACAGACGACGTATGTACAAAAGCCGCATTGGCTCGATTACGACCCGGTAGCACTTGCTGTGCTGGTGATCGGAATAGGCATCATTGAACTGCTCGCATTGATCATTTGACCCTGCGCTCCAGCGGATCACGAGGCGGACCGGCGATGTGTCAAGCTCGGCGCGGGATCGGCGGGGCACGGGGCATTCCCTCAGATTTGAGGAGATGTCCCCAACTGCGTTTAGCGAAAATAAGCCAGTGGTTTGGTTCACACAACTAACCGGGCAGGCGAACCGATGTTGTTGTACGAAATGTTTGCCATCGGGATCGCCGCGGTCCTCGTCGTGGCGGCGATCGGCATGTCCCCAACTGCGTTTAGCGAAAATAAGCCAGTGGTTTGGTTCACACAACTAACCGGGCAGGCGAACCGATGTTGTTGTACGAAATGTTTGCCATCGGGATCGCCGCGGTCCTCGTCGTGGCGGCGATCGGCGGCTTGGCACGGGTAATGATGGGTCCATGTGTGGACGGCGTCGCCTTGGCAAGAACTTTCTGACTTGCTGCAGCATTGGTCGGGTGCGGTCATGTGTCCGGCCTGTTTGTGCGGCGGTGAAGCCGCTGGCCATAATGCTCTGCGCGGGTCGGGTCCCAATCAGAAGCTCGCATTCAAGATGCGCTGACCCAAGCGGGTTCTCCCGATCCCCGGATCGACCTTGTCTGCATTACGTCGTCATGTCCTCGCCAATTCCTTCAAAACTTCAAACGCCGTCATCGTTGCCTAGCCTCACCTCCTTCAATCGTTCTGGCTTTGACGCAAACCAGTCTATAGCACTTCGATGCCGCAGAGTGGGCGCCGTCCACAGCATCAGAAGAGACGGCGCTGCTGCGGCTCGCGCGAGCCGCACCAGCCCAGCGCCGCCTCGTGGCCTCAGCAGCCCAGCAGGAGCGGGACGCGCGAGCCGCAGCATCCCAGCGCCGCCCCGCGGCCGCAGCAGTCCAACTGGATGACTGGATTCGACGCTGCCTCAAGCGCCAATACGAAGGTGCACTCGCGGCGCCGCTCTCACCGCGTCTCGCCACACTCATCACTCAACTCGAAACACAGGAAGTGAGCGCCTAAAGCGGATCGAGGATCATCCTGCGCCAGGGCGCGCGCGTCGTGAAGGACGCCGGGCGGCGACAGTCTAGTACAAAAGCAAAAGTTGAGGACCGAAAATCGGTGACCAGTTCGGCGTGGCCGACGCCATGGCCGTTAGGATGGTCAACGCCATTGCAAGAACAATCGCGACGACGGTGGCTGGTTTTGGTGCCATGTGTCCCCTCCTGGTTTCCAGGTTGTCGGATTTTTGTAGGGAATAATCGGAGGGATGTGTGAGCTGCGTCACACTTCGTTGGTTGTCCAAAAAAGCAAGGTGACTTGAGTCGGGCGTCGAGCACACGACTGCCAGCCTTCATGCGAGGTCCGGGGTGCCGTCGCGCACATTGCGGCGTTATGACCCAGCAGAACGAAAACCCTATTGTGGCATGAGAAGACCGGAGGCGACGTTGTAGCGCCGCCCCACAGCCGTTTGGCCGGTGCTCAACTATGGAGCACCGAAATGTTACGTGCCTTCGTCTTCGAGGCCGTCGTTCTCGCCGTCCTCGCCCCCTTCATCGCCTGCATCGTGGTCTGGGGTGCCGTCGCGCACAGCGTGGCGTCATGACCCAACAGAACGACAATCCCATCGCGATCTACGGCATCGCGGCCAAGCACTGCCAAACAATTCAGATGTGCATTGATAGGCTGCACGAGCTGGGCGCGAACCATCAACTTAAGCTACTGACTGGCCGGCTTCAGAGGTTGGCTTTCAGGGCAACCCCCGTGGAAGAGGGACATGACAATGACACAACCACTGCCAGCTGATCCCATCTTCGCCGCCATCGAGGCGCATCGGGACGCTCACCTGGCGCGTGCCGCCTTGTTCGGTACCTGCCGATCCACAGAGAGACAAAGAAAGCCCCGGACGCGCCGAGGCGTCCTTCCAGTGTTCGCCTTGCAAGTCGTCACGGTCGGACGAGTATCGACAGAAAGCGGCCGAGGCCAAAAATCGTGCCGCGCAGACAAGTAGCCGGCCCATAAAACGCGCATTCCAAGAAGTGGCGCGGAACTGGCTTCTACTTGCCGAGCAAATGGAGTGGTTGGACCGGCAGGGGTCTTCGCGACGCGACGAGGACACGAGCAATTAGCTGCTAGGCACGCCTACGCTGCCAGGCGCGAGGCCGCGATGGCGACACTGTGTCCGGTTGAAACCGAACGTCACTAGCTGCGCTTGTCATGTGGTGGGACGATTTTTGCTCATAGCTTTAGATCATCGAGCGCAAGCCGGACATCGATTTCGCGGCGCTCGAAAAAATTCTGTTCTCGACCGCCAAGGACCTGGGTCCGAAGGGACGCGACAGCCAATTCGGATTTGGTCTGGTCGATCCCTATAGGGCACTCGACGCCCTCGCGGACAAAGTCGCCGCGGATCATCCAACTGCCGCGGCGGCGACGTCGGCGGCCACGGCGGTATCCGAAACATTCCGGGTCAGCCAACTTGCTCCCGGCGGCGCACCGATACCCGCGCCTCGCAGCACGCAGCCCGAGGGAAACGACGTGCGCGCCAGCGTGGAGAAAAAACGCCTCGTCTGCCGGCAGGAGGGCGCGAGCAAAGGAATGCGCGGTCCCGACTTGCAGGATTACGTCGTTATTTGCTTGGCGGAAGCTCGCTTGGCTTGCCTGAAGCAGGCAGTCGCGCAAAAAGTCCGTGGAGCGGAACGCAGAGACTTCCTCAACAGCTGCCTGGGATCGTAGCGCGCTTTCTGCCGGCGTTCACGGCATTGGAGCGTCATCCTCCCACCTCCGTCATGACGTCAAGCGGGCTTCCCCTCCGTGATCTCTTCGAGAACGCGGCCTTTGGTCTCGACGCCAACGGCGATAAGGGCGATGGATGCGATCAGATAAGAGAGAGCAAACGTATAAAGGGTCCAGCCGCCGAGCCCGTAAGCGAGCATAAGGCCGACCACCGAGGGCGCCAAGAAAGAGCCGATGCGCCCGATGCCGAAAAACCAGCCGACGGCCGTGGCCCGCAGATGGGTCGGGTGCAGCTCGCCGACCTAGACGCTGGTCGCGCCGTAGACGCCGGGGTTGACCCAGCCGACCAGGAAGGCCGTGACGTAAGTGGCAAAACCCGTCGACATCGCAAACGCCAGATGGAAGAAAGCGCCCACAAAATAGTACAGGAACAGCACCGGGCGCCGGCCATAGCGATCGATCAGAAAGCTGCAACTCGAATAGCCGAAGAAGCCTCCGATCGCCTGGACCAGTTGGAAGGCAATGGCGTCCGTCAGCGGGATCCCGCGCTGGGTCAGGATCGTCGGCAGCATGAATAGAATGCCGTTTGAGGCCCACAAGAATCCGAATGAGACGATCCAGACCAGCACAGTCGTGCGCGCGCGCCCCGGCGTGAACAGTTCGAATACGGTAACCCCGGTTGGAACGGCGACCTCCGGCTTCACTTTTGGCGCGGCCCTTATCTCCTCGGCGGTCAAGGAACGGCCAAGGGCTCGCTGCTCGATGTCCGCAACGATCTTTTCCGCATCCGCGACGCGACCTTTGCTGAGCAGATAGCGAACCGACTCCGGCATGTAGCGGCGAACAAAAAACAAGAGCACGGCCGGAACGACGCCGACCACGAACAGCGCGCGCCATCCAAGCGTCGGAATGATCGACAGGCTGAGCACCGCTGCGACGATCAGCCCAACCGGAAACGCAGCCATGATATTGCCCGTCATGCTGCCGCGGATGCGGCCCGGGCTGAATTCGGACGCGAGCGTCGACGTCACCGGCACCTCACCGCCCAGGCCGAAGTTCGAGAGGAAGCGAAAGGCGGCCAGCGAGGCGACATTCCAGGAGGCGGCCACGAGGGCGGTGAACAGCGCAAAAATGCCGACCGTCGCCTGAAACGAGGTGCGCCGGCCGATGTAATCGGAAACGGTTCCCCAGAATAATGCGCCGAGAAATGCCCCGACCAATCCAACCGTCGCCAGCAGGCCCGATTGGGCGGGACCGAGCCCGAACTCGCGTGCGATGGGCGGCAACGCGGCCCCGAACAACGCAAAATCCGCCGCATCGAACATGATGCCAAAAAACGCCAGGATGAAAAAACTCCGATGCCAACGCGAAAATGGCAGCCGCTCCAGTCGTGCAATAAGTTCCGCCGATTTTGCTTCGTCCGCGACAGCCATGCTTTTCCTCGCGTTAAGATCAGTGCTACTTGGAATTCGATCGCCAGTCTTGGCCGTCGACGTAACCAGCTTCGGCTAAGTGCCGGCTCCATCCGCTCCGTCGGTTGGGCGAGCCTAAACCGAGAACCTGCTCAACGGCTGCTGCGCGCTGTTACGCCGGCGCCTTCTCGGCCTTCTTCTTTTTGTAGCGACCGGCCCCGACAATTTCTGCAACCGTGCCGTCCGGCGCGCGGAATTTCAATGCGCCCTCACCGGGTTCGGAGATGATGGTTCCGCCGTTCGCCTCGATCTTGGCAACGTAACTGTCGCGATCCTCCACTTCGATCCCCCAGTGGTGGATGCACGGACCGGGACCGGAAAGCTGCGCCTCCTCGACATCTTCGCTGTCGTAGACCATCAAGGCGAGATCGATGTTTCCGTCTGTGAGGTGTCGCGAAACATGCCCGCGCGCGTATCCTGTGCTGGTTTGGCGAAAGCCGAACACCTCTTCATAAAACTTGGTTGCCTTCTCCAAATCGTCGACTTTGATGGCGATGTGAACGATGCGGGGCATGCCTTTTCCTCCCTTCAAAAGTTCAACTGCGTCTTGAGATGAGCGCCGCCGCGAGCGGCAAAGCAGCAATCGCGCAACGCGCCTTTGCCCACCCTACGCGACTGCCGGCGTTTACGGCATTGGAGCGTCATCCTCACACCTCCATGATCGCGGAAGCCGAGAACCTCCAATCGAGCAACAGTGGCGCGATCGACCGATCGGGTCAACGCAACGGCTCGAACGCCGTCTCGGGGATTCGGAGCACGACGAGGAACGTGATCGTCGCCGCCGCGATGAGATAGTAAGACGGTGCCAAGTTGCTGCCGGTAACACCGATCAGCCAAGTCGCGATGAACGGAGCGAAGCCGCCAAACACCGCCACCGCGACGTTGTAACCGATTGACAAGGCGGTGTAGCGCACGCGGGTCGGGAGGATTTCGGAATAGACCGCGGGGCATGCGCCGGAAAAGAACGACAGAAATACGATCATCACCATCTGGGCGATCAATGCCAGCGTAGCGCTCCCCGAGGACGCCAGCATGAAAAGCGGATAGGCGAGGATGATATAGCCGCCGCAGGAGAGCAGCAGCAGCGGCTTGCGGCCAATCCGGTCGGACAATGCGCCCCAGATCGGGATCAAAATCACGAAGACCAGCAAGCAGCTCGTGCCGATCCACAGCGCCGAGGATGGCGCCAGCTTTGCAACTGATACGATGTAGGTGGTCATGTAGATGATCGGTATGTAGTAGGCGACGGTGTTGTGCAGCGTGAGGCCGAAGATGGTCAGGGCCTCGCGGCGATAGCTGGTGAAGGCCTCGATCAACGGAGCCTTGGCGACTTCCCCACGCTGCTCGATCTCGGTGAACTTGGGCGTGTCGTTGAGCCGCCAGCGGAGATAGGCCCCGAGAATGCCGACCAGAATGCCGAGCAGGAACGGGACTCTCCACCCCCAAGAAATGAACGCTTCAGGCGGAAGGGTCGAGCTGAGGAGCGCAGCGCTTAGGGAACCAAGCAGGAAGCCCGAGCCGACGCTGACCTGTTGCCAGGAGCCGATGAAACCGCGCCGTCCTTCCGGTGCGTATTCCACGATGTATGAGGTCGATCCGCCCCACTCGCCGCCAGCAGACAGCCCCTGCAAGAGCCTGAAGACCACGAGCAGAATCGGTGCCAGCACCCCGGCTTGGGCGTAGGTCGGCAGTAGCCCGATTGCCACGGTTGAAAAGGCCATGAGAAAAATAACCGCGCTCAGGGCCAAGCGTCTGCCAAATCGATCGCCATAGATGCCGAATAGGACCGAGCCGACCGGCCGCATGACGAATCCAACGCCGAAGACAGCAAAGGCCTTGAGCAGCGATACGGTCTTGTCGTCGCCGGGGAAGAAAAGCTGCGACATCGTCGTGGCGAAGTAGCCGTAGACGCCGAAATCGTACCACTCGAGCACGTTGCCGATCGTGCCGGCGATAACCGCTTTGCGATTGTCCGCGCTCGTTGCTGTAGCAAGCGTAGCTGCTGTCATGTACCCCCGGGTCGAGGACCACGTTGTCGATTGAGCTGCAGCCGATTTCCCACCAGCCGGGACGCCGCAGCAGGATATTCAATTCGCAAGGGTCAGTCAGGAGGTAGCGGAACGATTTTACAACCCGGCAGCCGTTGATGAGGGCGACCGATGTCCGCTTCGGGTCATCTGCGACCGGGGCAGGCGAAGCGCGACGCCGACACACGTCCGCTTCGCCCCGAAAGCGACGGTTGGCCTCAAAAAAGAACCCCGCCAAGCGGGGCCACCCGTGGCAGGGCTAGTTCCGCTGGGCTGCATCGAGTAGTTGCCGCCCAGCCTCCGATTACCGGACTTGATTGTCCGACGACTCCAAAACTAAAGCTGGCGCTGCGTTCGTCTGTGACGACCGTCACGAAAGAGTGCATTTCACCGCCGTCTTTGTAGTGGTCGGCCAATTATCTTCGAAGGTGATGTCCGCTACGAGGCGGCGCTGGTGCATGACGCTGCTCGGCAGCGACGGCGTCGCGCTCTGGCTGTGCCGTGGCGTCGCAATGTGGGAAACATGGATCGGCCGAAATCCCCCATATCCCCATCCCTCATTGCGCTAATCTCCTGCCAATCAATGGAGGAACCTATGAAAGCGAATTACAAAATGCCGGCGGCGGCGCTGGCGAGCGTCATTCTTGGCGCGCTGGCGATGGTGCTGTCAGTTGGCGCAACGGCCTTGGCACAAGATACGGTTCGTGTGCGCGGAACCATCGAACGTGTCGATGGCTCGACCTATATGGTCAAGGCACGCGATGGGGCCGAGCTGAAAGTAACGCTTGCCGCCAGTCCGCAGATCGCCGGCGTGGCTAAGGCCTCGCTGTCGGACATCAAGCAGGGCTCGTTCGTGGGTATCACCGGGATGCCACGGCCCGACGGCAGCCAGACCGCACTCGAAGTGCACATCTTTCCCGAATCGATGCGGGGAACCGGCGAAGGACATTACCCATGGGACCTTCGACCGCAGAGCACGATGACCAATGCGAACGTTCAACAAATCGTCACGGCCGTTGACGGCCCGACGCTGACGTTGAAGTACAAGGACGGGGAAAAGAAAATCTTTGTTCCCGCCGATGCGCCCATTGTCACCTACGTGCCGGGCGACAAGGCCGATCTCAAGCCGGGAGCAAAAGTCTTCATCCTGGCCGCCAAACAAGCCAATGGAACGCTGCAAGGCCGCGCGTGGCGGGTCGGTCGGGATGGTGTAACGCCGCCGATGTGATCGCGGCGCGAGCAAGTGCAAACGAGCTTGGGATGAAGAACTGCTCGGCCGCGCCCACAACCGTGCCCGTGCGCACCGACGAGGTGATTGAATAGGGACGTCAACTATCGTGGCCAAGCCCCGCTACGAAGAATGGGGAACGAGCATGGGCAACGCGCTTGGCGTGAAGAACTGCGCGGCCTTGCCCACGACCCTGCCCGTGCGCACCGGCGAGGCGAAGTGAATAGGCACGTCAACCGTCGTGGCTCAGCCCCGCTACGAAGGATAGGGGAACGAGCATGGGCAACGCGCTGCGTTCGATCCTAATTCGACTCGTCGCCTACCTTGGCGTCGCGATCGCTGCCGGGCTTTTGTTTCTGGCTGGGGCAACGGTCTATGAGGTGATGTCGCCGAAGCCCGTGGTCCCCCTCTCGCAAATGAGTCCGTAGAAATATTTTTTGAATTCGGCGCGCGAGCGACTGTGGGTGCTTAGCTTGCAACTCCGCTTCATGCTCAGAGCGGAACATGCCGAACTCACCTCGATAAGATGTCCCGACCCAACATCAGTTGTGGGCTTTTTTAATTTCGAAATTTTGCGTGTGCGAAGGCTCTGTGCGATATTTGCTGTAGCTAACGAAAATGACATGAAACCCAATGCCCCGGTGCGACTTCGCGCAATTGAGGGACCTCCAGGCGGCACCGATCCTGCGCATAGCCGCAGCGGGTGTGGAACGGGCAGCCGGGCGGCGGTTTGACTGGACTCGGCACGTCGCCGGCAAGCGGGCGCTTCGCCCGCCTGAGCTTGGGATTGGGAACAGGCACCGCGGCAAGCAAGGCCTCGGTATAGGGATGCAGCGGATTGAGGAAGAGCCTCTTTTTCTCCGCATACTCGACGATCTTGCCGAGATACATCACCGCCACGCGGTGGCTGATATGCTCGACTACCGCGAGTCCATGCGCGATGAAGAGATATGAGAGTTTCTTTTCCCGCTGCAGGTCCATCATCAGGTTGATCACCTGCGCCTGGATCGACACGTCGAGCGCAGAGACGGGTTCATCCGCCACGATCAGCTTGGGATTAAGTGCAAGCGCGCGCGCAATCGAAATCCGCTGCCGCTGACCGCCGGAGAATTCGTGGGGGAAGCTCTTCATCTGCGTGGCGCTCAGTCCGACTTGCTCGAACAGCGCGGCGACC
>Ga0124850_1000167_pt1 | contig 10782 bp, 14 predicted proteins | sample PanSoiMetaGPlot1_FD_97462 | JGI IMG/M metagenome (GOLD analysis project Ga0124850, IMG submission 97462) | Tropical forest soil microbial communities from Panama analyzed to predict greenhouse gas emissions - Panama Soil - Plot 1 (PacBio error... | ecosystem: Environmental > Terrestrial > Soil >...
AGCCGCATGGAATCGCATGGAATCCGCGTTGAGCCTGCCCAAATTCTCTTGCGCTTCGATGACGAGCCGGTTCTTGTTCTTCTCGGCGAGCTGTCCTGCGGTGCCGATGACCTCATCGATAAGCCGGGACAAATTCACGGGCTCGAGATTGAGGTCGAGCTTGCCGGCTTCGATCTTCGAAAGGTCCAGAACCTCGTTGATGAGGCTCAGCAGGTGCGTGCCGGCGGCGTTTACCCGGCGCAGCGGTTCTAGCGCCTTTTCCGTGCCGAAGCGCGCCGCGTTGGTGACCATCATCTCGGTCAGGCCGATGATGGCATTGAGCGGGGTGCGCAGCTCATGGCTCATGCTGGCGAGGAACTGCGACTTGCGCTCGCTGACCTCCGCCAGCTGCCGGCTCTTGTCCTGGATTTCATCGAACAGTCGCACGTTCTCGATCGCAATTGCTGCTTGGTCCGCGAAGGTCGAAACCAGCTCGATCTGCTTGTCAGTGAACGGACGCACCTCGGAGCGCGACAATGTGAGAACACCAATCGGCACTCCCTCGCGCAGCATGGGCACGCCGAGTAGGGTGCGAAAACCGCCTAATCGCTGCGCCTCGGCCCAGGTGTATTCCGGGTCGGCCAGCACGTCGGGAATGTGAATGACTCTGCGTTCGAGCAGAGCGCGCCCGTGGACTGTCCCACGTCCGGGCTGAACCGGCGATGCCCCGATGTATTCGAGGAATTCCGGCGAGTAACCATAGGCAGCTGCACGAAAGAACTCCGTGCCTTGCTGCCGAGTAATTGTGGAGTTGTCTGCATCGCAAAGCTGGGCAGCCGATTCGACAAGCGTTTGCAGCACCGACTTGAGATCGAACGTCGAGCGGCTGATGACCTTGAGTACATCGGCGGTGGCGGTCTGCTGTTGTAGCGATTCGCGCAGCTCGTTGAGCAGGCGCGTGTTCTCGAGGGCGATGACAGCTTGGTTGGCGAAGTTCTGGACCAGCTCGATCTGCTTGTCGGTGAACGGACGTACCTCCTTACGATAAATGGAGATGCCGCCGACGAACTCATCCTCCTTGAGCATAGGCACGACAGCCAATGTGTGGATGCCGGCGACGTCGACGGCAGTAATGGTCAATGGATGGCTGTCGAGATACGTCTGATCTTCTCGCAGGTCAGCGATCTGAAGCGGCTTTCGGGATTGAGCAACGCGGCCCAGAGGGGCTGTGCGGCCTACCGTGGCGCTCCGCCACTGCTCGATATATGCCGCCGGCAGCGTACCGTGAAATGCAGCGTTGCGGAAGCGATCTCCTTCTTTGAGCCACATAGCGCCGTAGCTGGCCTCGCAGAGCCGCGTCGCGTGTACCAGTATGGCCTGGAGTACCGGTTCCAGCTCACCCGGCGAACTGGAGATGCCCTGCAACACCTCGGAGGTCGCCGTCTGATGATCCAGCGCCTTGCTGAGGTCTGTCGTGCGCTGCCGCAATTCACTCAGCAGCCGAGCATTCTCGATCGCGATCACTGCTTGGTCGGCGAAGGTTCCGACCAGCGCGATCGCTTTTTCAGAGAAAGCTTCGACACGCGACCGGGCAAGGGTGATGACACCGATCAGCGCATCGTCGCGGACCAGCGGCACCCCGAGCATTGTCCGCTGATTACCGAGCTGCACCGCTTCGATCCGGGTGTATTCGGGATCGGCCGCCGCATCTTCGATATGCACCACGCGCCGCTCCAAAACAGTCCGACCGGCCAACGTGCCGCGGCCTAGCGCAATCGGATTACGCGCTTGGAAGTCCTTATACTCTGCCGGTATCCCGAAAGAGGCAACCATTCGGCAGAGACCGTCCTGCAGCCGGAAGATAAAACCGGATTCGGCCAAACAGATGCGCGCCGCGGCCGCGACGAGCGTGTCGAGCACCGGCCCGAGCTCGGCACCCGACTGGCTGATTACTTTCAGCACATCTGCGGTAGCAGCCTGTTGCTGACGCGCTTCGTCAAGCTCCCGGGTGACCAGTGCAACGGTTTTCATTTCGGCATCTGTGCGGCGTAGCTTACGCGAGCTTCGCGGTGCTAACCGCCGGGGTCGTGGCCCGGATGCCGATGTCCGCTTTTTACGGCGCGTGACCATAACTGCGTGACCTATCACTGACCAGAGTAGCTACCTCACTTGGATTGCGGCCAAAGCCGCCATTCTGATGACGGCAGTGTTTGGGCTGCCAATCAATAGACATCTGGAAGATCTCCGAACCCGCCATTTTGGTCATCCAGCGTAAGTCGCGGTAGCCGCGATTTTGTATCGTCCGTATCAAGCGATACCTGAAGAATCCGGGGTGTAACGAAAAGCAGGGGTGCCGGTGCTGCGCCACGCAGCCGCGCCGCGAGCAACGTGATGAACTCGCGGCGCCTCATCATTCAATCACCTCGTCGGCGCGCATGGAGATCGAGGCCATGTTTGTCTACGGCCGCCGGGGACAGAGTGCTTCACCATTGCCCGTAGCGCTCGTCGAAGGGCGTCGACGGGCGCAGCCAGGCACCCCCGATACCCTGGGCGCTCGAAAGGCTAAAGCCCTTCATCAGGTCAATCAGGCCATCACTCAATCGAAGATTCGAAGGCGGCCTGTCGGCCAATTTTACACGTGCCACTTCGATTTGCGGCAAGGTCGCTGTCTTGGGTTCGGTCACCCGCATCGTCTCCGACTCCTGCGCGTGTGCTGCAAGCGACCATGCCGCCGCCACGCCTCCGAACAGGCTGATGAAGTCGCGGCGCCTCAAGTGGGGGAATTGCATTCGGTGCCATCCCAGCCAGCGCGGCTTGCAGGATATCGAATTGGCGAGGAGCAGTCAGCGGGGTATACACGCCTATTCACGCTCGGACATGGACTGCGCGATCGCAAGGACACCAGGTTATGAAGGATCTTCGCGGACAGGCCCGCGTGACCGCATTTCTCAGAAAATCGCTCGCAGAGGGTGCGCAAGATATACTCACGCTCGAAGCGATGGCCCGAAGGGAGGCTCTCCTGGGTGAGCGTCAGCGCATTACCCACGCGAAGCCGTTCAAACGGGCCAAGTATTCTCTACGCATAAGATCGGTTCGGGCTGGCTTTGGAACTAAAGGCTGCTGGCGTTGGGAATTGCCTTCCGATCGTGATGGAGCGCGCCAGCCAGTTCGCGCAGAGCGGTGCCTTCCAGACGATTGGGTCGAGGGGGTCGAGCGCCTTAACGATTATCGTCCACCAACTGATGTCCCACCGCATCGTTGGCGTCAATTTGTGAGCGATTGCCAGAGCTTCTTGAACTCGCCTGAAAACTGGGCCGAGCGCGCCGCCGAATTAGGCTGGGATGCGAGGGCTCTGTTCGGGTGCCATCGCAACTATCCGCTGATGCATCTCGGGAGCGCTGGTCTGCTCTGGGCCGTCAATGGCGGCAAACTGTTAGAGCTTCATCGAGATTGGGCGGTCATCGAGCTTCCAGTGAATAGATCGCAGCGCACCTTTTCCCGTCGGGACGTTGCCGCGGAGAAAGTCTCCTTGCCATGGGATCGAGCATAACGGTCGTGCGCCAATTGTCGGCGGGTGGCGCCCACCACTCGTCACTTGGGCGAGCAGCCGGTCGTGGACGCCGACCGGCAATAGATGTCCATCCCCAAAGCCATAGGTGTCCTAACTTCGGCCACGACTCTACGAGTTTGGCGAGCCAGGGGTCGCCATAGATGACCCATGGGGGGTCAGGATCAACGGTCATGAATGGCCACTGTCCGCTTCAGCCATTGAGCGGCGTACCGAGCAGGAGAAGCTTCGCCTCGTCCACCGAGCATAAGGGTCGTTCGACAATCGTCGGCGCGCTGCGCCCACCACTCGGCATCTTGGGCGAGCAGCCGGTCGTGGGCCGTCGGCAAAGGTGTCCGACCTAAAGCTATAGGTGTCCTCGCTTCACCAACTCTAGGGGGGGTCGCCATAGATGACCCATACGGTCAGGACCACTGGTCATGAATGGGCCGCTGTCTGCCCCAGCCAGCGGCGACGTGCCAAGCAGGACGACCTTGAGGCCATCCCACCCGGCGGAGACCAACGCAATTCCCGTCCTTTTCGCGCGAAACCCGGTAGACTCGCTTGTGATTGGGCGGTTTTAGACCTGCAGCCAGCGCCTGCCGCTTGAGAACCGCGTGGACCCGCCGATAGCCGTAGGTTGGCAGCTCGGCGATGACCGCCTTGATCTTGGACACCAGTCCATCGTCCGGTAGCGGGGGCCGACCGATCCGCTTCTTGGGCCGTTCCCGTAGACGGTCCGCAAGATTGGAGCGGGAGACGCCGATTACCTCTGCCACGGTTTTCATCGGGAACCGTCCTTCCAGGGCGACGGCGGCAGCCGCAGTTGTTTTTTTGACCCTGTGGCGTGTTCGAGGGCTTCTTTGAGAATCTCCGCTTCCAGCGTCTTCTTGCCGAGGAGCCGATGAAGTTCGTGAACTTGGTTCTGCAAAGCCCGATAATCAGAAGCTGGCACGACCTCTTCCCCACTGCCGGCCGCGGTCAGGCTGCCTTGCGCCACCAGCCGACGCCACGTGAACAACTGGTTTGGGGCAACGCCATGCCGACGAGCCACCAGGCTTACCGTCATACCCGGCTCGAAGGTCTCTTCGACCATGCGAACCTTCTCAGGCGCCGTCCAGCGCCGCCGGCGCTGAACCGACGTGATGATCTCAACGCGATCGCTAGAATTGGTCATAGACACGGTTGTATGCCTCACACTTGCTAAGTGGGAGACCGTGTCAGGTCAGTTCGGGGGCTATCTCAGAGCTACCTGGGGAGTAAGGCGCGACAGGGAGCGTTGCCTCCATCATTCGTTGCTCTCGCGCTAAGAGCGCTCACTCCGCTCGCGGAACAGGCCCCCGGCTTAGTGCCGCATCAACGGTGAGCGGTCGCCACCCTAACGCGTCGGCTCAACCGGCCGGGACCGGCGCGCTACCAAACCTGGGATTGCGCTTGGATGCTCGATCCCGCGAGCCCATACTTGTTGCCAGTTGATCCAGTGCGGCCTGATCTGGTTTAGCCGAACCTAACCAACAATCTCTTCGCTTCCTCCTTGCGACAACCAGCATGCTTTCCTAGTGACTAGCAACTACAACAACAAGAACCACTACGATAACCGCTCCGGCGATAAACAATCCGACAGCCTGACGCTCATTCCTCTGACGGCTGTTCCACACAAAGAAGCCTGTCACCAATAACGCAATGGTGAGGCCACCGACAATAACGCCAAGTGCTATTTGGGCAATCAGTTCCATGGTGACCAGGTCACCGCTTCGACCTGCGCTTTTTCCGTCTTCGCGCTGACTTATCAATCAAGAAATCGTCGAATTTCTTTCCACCCTTGATCGCATCAACAAGCCAAAGAGGTCTTGCGCCACGGCCTGCCCAAGTCTCGCCTGACGGACCACGATATTTCGGCGGGACTTTCCTTCCCTTCAATGCGCTCCCACCACCTCTAACAACTCTTGTGTCGCCAACCACGGCAATCCTCTCCAACTGCTCGATAAGCTTGGCACGATGCTCAACCAGCATTTCATCAACCCGCAATCGCAGGTCCATGAGAGCTTCGACATTCATCCCTGATAGATTTACCTTTGGCATAGTGATCTCCGGCGCAAAAACGGTATAGTCTGTGATGAGGTTAGGGAGTAAGGCAAGTTATCTTATTTAGACAGCTGTGAAGCACCAGGCTCGATGACGACCGAGATTTGATTGTTGTGCTGGTAGAGCCAGTAGAAAGGCATGTCGTCAGCTTCGATTAAGCCGATGCGTGTACTCATAAACAGCTTTCGGGCAAGCCGCCTCGTACGCCCGTTCCAAAAGCATGGGCCTCACCCCATCGCCCGCATCCAGCGCCAGGCGCGGCGCAAGCTTGTCAGCGGAAGAAGTGAAAAAGGCTGTTGAGCCCTATGAAGCCGACCAGGATGAGATAGATCGCGACAACATAGTTCAGCAGCCGAGGCATGAGCAGAACTAAGATGCCGCCAGCGAGAGCAGCGAACGGCATCAAGTGGTGAGCGATGGCGGTCAGCCTCATGGTGGGGGTCTCTCCTTCGGTTGAGTTTGCTTGCGAAACCACGTGTTGAAGCTCTTCTTACCGAACGGGCGGCCCCACTCGTTGGTGAGGAACGTCAGCGAGTCGGGCGGGCTCGGGCAGGCCGCAATAGCTGCGGCAAGCGTTACGGGAACGGGTGTCTCGACCTTAGGGGGTTGCGCCTGCGGTTCTTCTCTTGGGTGAACACGAGCCGCACTGGCCGCTTTGTTCGGTGCGATGCACAGAGAGACAAAGAAAGCCCCGGGCGTGCCGGGGCTTTAAGGCATAGGAAGATGTCTAGTGCTCACTAGACGCCCGATCCTATCCCACGGCAACAATCACGCAAGGCGCGGGGTCGCGTAAGCGCTTAGAGGCGGTGGCGGGCTATAGTTTTTAGCTATGACTGTGGACACATGTTCTGCGCGCTCGACGATGTATTCGCCAAATCTGTGACGGGCATCACAGGCAGCGGTTGAATAAACTGCTAGCCATGCGACGTGACCTCCAAGCCTAGGGGGCTTCCATGATGACAAAGGGTATAATCGCTGTCGCCGCCGCGTTCATGTTCGCGTTGACGGTTGGCATTCTGACCGCACAGAGCGGTAATGACAGGGCTAGCAATCCCACAATCCGCACCCTTGCGTTGCAATATTAGGTAACAAGAACAGCACGGGCGCAGTAGGCAAGGCGCGGATCGCGTAAGCCCCCCGGCCCGCCGGTGTGTGGCAACGGGCCGGGACTTGTCACCACGCGGTCTTGCCGGGCGCGTGATGGCCAACTGACCAACGCAGTGGCTTGCCGCCGGTTCAGTGCCCGCCGATGCACAAAGAGACAAAGAAGGCCCCGGACGGGCCGGGGCTTCGAGTTTCGTAACAAAGGAGAAAGCCTAGAGGGAATGAGCCTCTAGACGCTCCGATACTATCCCAATGCACAAATCAGGCAAGGCGCGGATCGCGATATGCGTCAGAATCATGCAAGGTCGCGTCCAAAAAATCACGGTTGCCTTTAACCACCGGGTAAGGCCAACGCGGAGCCTTGCTGGATGAGGTGCAATCGTGCTCAAGCAAATCGGGACTGGGGCCGCGCTCGAAAACTGTCGAGCGCTCACAAATCAAATCAATGCTGGGCTGTCTGCGGAAGAGCCCTTCGTCGATGTCTCGTCGGCTACAGAGCTTCTTTTTTTTCTTGAGCGTGCCGCTTCTGCTCTGGATAAGTCCGCACCACGCGCTCCCAATTATCACTAACGGTGGCGCGCCTGCGAACCCTTCACCGTGCTGAGGACATCGGCAGCGCGCTCAAGGGAGGCGTGAATGTCTGCCAGCGACAACTTGCCAACGAAGTGCTCGGGCCTCTTGTTACGGAGTTCGTTCCCAATTTTGGCCGCGAGGGCGCGACATCTATTCAGCGTGGCTCCAATGCCAGCCTTCTCCGTCGCGTCTAGGACGGCGAACTCATCAGACATAGCGCGCTCCGACATCTGAAAGCCGTCGCCCTGTCCGTTGGTCGCCTCTTGAGCGCAACAGGTTCAAAGTGGTGCCACTAAACTCCCACCTCCCGCGCTGCTATTGAAGGTAGCGAGCGTTGTCATTCCTTTGAATCAATGGCGTAAGCGCTCCCCATCCACCGCAAGTCGCCCATGACAATCTATCTCCATGTAACCAACCCTCACAATGAGTGACCGGCGACCGCCCAATCGCGATGGGCGACGGACATGATTTTCCAAGGTTGGTCGATCAAGGTGTTCCAGGCGTAGCAGCAGTGATCGACGATGTCATCGAAGGATTTGAAGATGCGGTTGGACAGCCAGTTCTGGCGCATGAACTGCCAGATGTTTTCTTGACTGTTGAGCTCAGGCGCGCGCGGCGGCAGCGACAGAAGCGAGATATTGCTTGGGACCTGTAGGTCTTTCGCGCCATGCCAACCTGCTTGATCGAGGATGAGAATGGCGTGGGCGCCGGGGGTGACCTTGGTGGCGATCTCGTCGAGATGAAGCTGCATAGCCTCGGTGTTGCAGGCGGGCAGCACCAGGGCGGCGCCGGTTCCGCGTTCCGGGCATACCGCGCCGAACAGATAGGTTGATTGGGTGCGTTGATCGTGGCTGGCGCGGGGACGCGAGCCCTTTCTAGCCCAGCGATAGGTGAGTTTGTTTTTCTGACCAACCCGCATCTCGTCCTGGAACCACACCTCTACCGGTATGCCCGGCGCAAGTTCCGCGCGGACTTCCGCCACGCGTATAGCGAAGTTTTTTTGAACGCGTCCATGGCTTCGGCGTCCTGCTTGTAGGCCTTCGGTCTGGCGCTCACATGCGAGAAGCCCAAGTCCTTCAGCGCGCGATAGATCGTGTCGTCCGACACCGAGAGCCCGAACTCCTCATGCAACCGCATGATCAGATCGCACGCCCGCCAGCGCACTACGCCGTGGACTGCTGGAATCGGCCCCTCCTCCACGATCCGGGCGAGAAAAGCCTTGTGCGTGTCGTCAAGCTTGGGCGGCACACCCGGGGAGGGAATGTTGATGAGACCATCCGGCCCCTGCTCGTTGAATCGGATCACCCAGTCCCGCAGCGTCTGACGATCCATTCCGCCGATCTTCGCCGCGTCTTCCCGCGAGGCTCCGTCGAGCACCGACGCGATCGCCAACAGCCGCCGCGCCTGCGCGGCATCCTTCGCCCGCTTAGCAAACCGGCGAACCTCGCTAGCCGTATAGTCCGTCCGCACCGCAATGGCCTGGCCCATGGCAAACGACCCTCCGTTTGCCACCTTGAATCACTTCGTCGCTGATTTGGGAATCCCCGAAGAGTCAGCCACTGCGAGGTTTGGTATTAGCCCCTCTCGGATGCGGCCCTCCGAAACACCAGTTTGGCACGTCGATGCCGCAAGGGGGCCATCCACCCCATCACTCGATCACCTCGTCGGCGCGGGCGATGACCAGCACTATTCGTAATGAAACACGCGGCAATGATCGCAACGAAATCGGCGCGACGTAGACGCCGAGCAGGTCGATCTCGAGGAACGTCAAGCGCCTTCTCCTGCGTCGAAATACTCGCCATGCTGGACGAGAGCATCGCGGACGAGAAGCACCATCGCGCGCGTGCGCAGCGCAAGGAAGGCCTGCGGGCCCGACTCCGCGAGCGCGGCAAGGCGGCGGTCAAGCTCGGCGAACCGTGCGGTTGCGGCAGCGCTATGTCCTTGCGCCAAGGCCGCGAGCGCGGCGTCGAGCTCCGCGCCCAAGCCGAGTTGAGGTGCAATCCGCCGCAGATTGATGATCTCGCTGCCGACCGACAGCGCGGTGATGATCTGCGAGCGCTGCAGCGGCTCGGCCGCATCCGGCAACGCCGCGATACGGCTGTGCATGCGGCCTTCCCAATCCTCTCGCGACCACCGGGCAGGGCGCGTCGCGAGGCGGCGAAGATCGCGCAAAGTCAGTGCGAGCAGACGGCGGGTCCGGAAGGCCGGCGAGAGCGGCGGCAACAGGCGAAACGACAGCGCTCCGGCAGCGGAACCCGCAGCAATCGCCAGGGCGGAGTTATAGAATTGCACGGTGTCGTAAGTCATCTGGTTCGCGGGCGCGAGTAGCGGAATGAAATTGTAGGTCATGCCGATGAATATCGCTGTTTGCCACGGCTGGGCGACCCCCGCACCGGCCGGAATCAAATAGAGCCCGATCATGATGCTGAAGCCGAGGAAGGTCTCTACGGTGGGCAAAGCAGCAAATCCAATGATCGCGGCGCCGACCGTGCCAAGGCCGACGCCCGCCGAGAAACCCAAAGCGACCGCGTAGGCCTGATCGGCACGCGGCGCGAGCAGTGTGACCACAATGGTGGTAAACGTGATGGCAAGAGCGCCGTTCGGCCATGCGGTCACGATCCAGAAAAGCGCAGCCGCGCCGATCATCACGAAGGCGCGCCCGGCGTTGACGAAAGCAGGCCACCAATCCGCCACGTGCAGCCTTGCGCGCCGGCCAGCGTCGGGGGAGTCAGCCTTTCCGGTCAGCAACGCGAGCGCATCGAGCGCACGCATCAAGCCGGTCATTACCCTGGCGGTCTGGTCGGCGAGCAGCCGTAGCGATGGCGTGCCGGCCGGCATTGCGATCAGCGTCCGAGCCCCCGCGCCAGAAAGTCCTCGCATGCTTTCCGGATCTGCCATCCAAGGTGCCGGCCCGCCCAGACGAGCGGCCGATCGCAACTGCTGCGGAATATGGCGCAGCACCGCGTCGGCCTGTTCCCGAGCCACGCGATCCGGCATTCGCGTGAGCCGTACCCCGACGATGCGCCAGGCCCTGAGCGCGGCCAGTAGCCCCTCGAGCGCCCCCTGCAATACCAGCGAATGGTAGCGAAGCGTCGAGGATTCTCCGACCGCCTCGTCGATCACGGGGTCGAGCGCGATGACCTTTCGCATGAGCTCGCGCCGAACCGGCTGCTGCGCGTCGGGCGGCGTCGAGCCTGCCTGCGTCAACGTGGAGCCGAACCCATCGACGATCTCGGCTGACACGGCCGCGAACACTGCGGCAAGCCGCCGCCGGGCGCCGCCGAAGTCGGTCCCGGCGAGCACGATCCCGGCGCACACGATCCCGATCCAGATCTCGCTGACGCGGGTGATCGCGAGCATGAACGCGTCGCCGTTTGGCCCGCCGGTCGCGCCGAGCTGATCGCTAGCGATGATGGCGGCGGTGAAGCCTGCGAGCGACGCCGAGTAGGCCGCAAAATTGCGCAGCACCGTGGCGAAAAGGGCGCAGGCTGCGC
>Ga0124850_1000170_pt1 | contig 10759 bp, 15 predicted proteins | sample PanSoiMetaGPlot1_FD_97462 | JGI IMG/M metagenome (GOLD analysis project Ga0124850, IMG submission 97462) | Tropical forest soil microbial communities from Panama analyzed to predict greenhouse gas emissions - Panama Soil - Plot 1 (PacBio error... | ecosystem: Environmental > Terrestrial > Soil >...
TTCGCCAGGCGAGCTCGAGATGACGCGCAGCACCTCCGAAGTTGCCGTCTGCTGCTCGAGCGCCTCGTTTAGCTCGTCAAACAGCCGCACATTCTCGATGGCGATCACTGCCTGATCGGCAAAGGTCTCGGCCAACTCGATCTGTTTTTCGCTGAACAGCCAGACGGGACGGCGGCGCGCTGCATGCTGAGCAAGCCAATGGGGACGCCCTCTCGCAGGAGCGGCACCACGAGGATTGTGCGCATATTATTACTGATGCCCCCTCGCACGGAGCGGCGTCAGACCGCTCGGGTCGCTCCACCGACTGCCATTGCCGCCCCGGTCACCCGGGAAAAGTCGCAATCCCGTGCTCAACATGATTCGCTGTCATTGAGTCCCGCTCATGACGGCACCAGCCTTTATCTAACTTCCGAGCCTCGGCCGCCCTTTTCTTTGGGGCGGCCTATTTTTTTCCCCCGCGACCCGATGATTCTCATCGCGAACGTCGTATCGCTTCGATAATCGTTACTGCGCTGGTGGCTGCAAAGATACCGACAAACAAGAAGTCGCCCTGCGCCAACGCAAGCCCACAACCGAAGGCAGCGAGCATCGCGAGCGCGAGAAGTTCCAGTAAGTGCAGGTCCTTCCACGGCAGTTTCATTCTGTTTTTCAGACACCGCCCACTGCAAGATGCAAGCCTGCCTGCGACCATAGCCCGCATTAAAGGCGATGGTCGTCCCTTCTACCGTCATGCTCCGGGATTGCCAGCCGGGAGGGGAAAATGACCGATTGGGTGCCGGTGCTTGTCATGGCTCTCGTCGTCGTCTGCGTCACAGCGTATCTGTTGTCGGACCCGAAACTCCATCGACCAAAGCGATGAAGACCGCTCGGACGGTTCCCTTTCGCTTCAGAGTCAATGCTTGACCTATGCGCCGGGGAAACCTAACCGCGGACCTCGGCTACGGTCCGCTAACGCCCCGACCCGCAGCTGTCGTCGACGGGCCGGGTCTTGCCATAACGCCGGTTGCTGGGCGCGTCATGGCCAACTGACTAACGCCGCGCTTGCCACCTGGTTCGGTGCATTTGAGGAACCGCCGCGTGTGGAGCTAGAAGATGGATGTACTAGCGCGATTTCCCCGAGTTTGGTGCCCAACCTGCAATAAGACGCAGCCGATGATATTCGACGTGATGAAGGCGAACGATAAGAACGACCACGATGCCGGTTCGCTTCGCTTCAGCGGCGCCCTTCCTCCTTAGTCTCGGGCATCAGCAGGGCAGCCAGAAGGAGTCCTGCGCCGCCGATGCAGGCAAGTCCCAGAAAGGCGGCGCTGCTGCCGAGCCGGTCGCTCATCCATCCGGCCAGCGTCGTACTCAGCGAAGCTCCGATCCCAATTCCGCTGCCCACGATCCCCTGCGCCAGATTGAAGCGGCCGGTACCGCGCGTGATGTCGGCAATGGTGAGCGGAACCAGCACGCCGAACACCGCGGCACAGATGCCATCGAGCAGCTGCACCGCCACCAGCATGCGAGGGTCGGTTACGACTATGAACAGCAGGCCGCGAATGGGTAATGCAGCGAAACCGATCAGCAGGATCGGCCGGCGTCCCCATCGCTGCGCCCAACGCCCGACCGAAGGGGAGAAGGCCGCCACCACGAGCTGCGGCACCACGATACAGGCCGCCACCAATGTTGTCGCCCAAGCGCTCAAGCGCATGGTGATGATGCTGGCCATCAGCGGGAGCATGGCCGCATTCGCGAGCTGGAAGACGGTCACACACGCCGCGAAGATCAGGAGCGGCCGATTGGTCAAGAGGGTGGCAATGGCCGTCGTTTCATTCTGCCCTTGCGCCAACCCGCCGTGGGCGCGAACGGGATCGATCTCGTCCGACCGGATCTGAGCGAGCGCGATCAGCGTGGGAATGATAAAGGCGGCGGTGACCAGGAACACCGCCTGGTTCGACCAGAAATATCCGACCGCGCCCATGCCCGCTGCCGCGAGCCCATTGCCAATCGAGGCAAAGCGGGCGTTGCGGCCGAAGCGTTCCCCACTGGCGGCATGACCGACGAGCCCGAGGCTGATCGCGGCAATCGCCGGGTTCACCACGCTGCTGCCGGCGGCGTGCAGGACTTGCGCAGCGACAACGAACGGAAAGATCGGCCATAGTGCGATCACCAGCGCGCTTGCGCTGATCGCGATCATCGCCAGCGCGGCGACGCCACGTTCCGACCGCGCCGCATCGACGATGGCCCCGCCGGGCATTTGCAACGCCAGCGCGGCAAGGCCGCGGGCGGTGAGAACGAGACCAATGTCGACCTGTGTCCATCCATACGCCGTGAGATAGACGGAGATGAACGGCCCAAATCCGGTCTGCACGTCTGCGACGCAGAACGCGAACCCATCGAGGCCGCGCCGGCTGCGGCGCGAGGCGGCAATCGGTGGCTCAGGGGGCAGCGTACGCTTCGGTGCAGGCGATTTGTCGCCGTCGGTTCGGCGTCGCTTGAGGTGGGCGGTATCGCGGGGTGTCGGTGCGCTGGACAGGATTACCTCTCCGGTGCTGCAACCTCGCTTGAGGGCATCCGCTCGGCGCCCACTGCGCCGACCACCACCACTGGTTCGCCTCGCTTGTATTCCGGCGCCAGTCGCACCTGGTTGCGGGTGAGTTCCAGGGTGATCGATCCGGGCTTTCCTGCTGGGGCAAAATTCAGCGCGTGCCAATCGACGGCGATCTTGCGCGTGCCAATCCCGAGAAACCCCCCGAAGTCGATGATGGCGGCATGAACCTGGCCGTCGCGGCTCACGATGATGTCCACGATCCGTCCCATGTCCTCACCGGCGCTGCTGCGAACGCTCTTGCCGAGAATGGTGGAGACCTCCTGATCGTCGAGCACTATCGCCGGAGTGCCGGGAGAAGGATTGGGCGGGGCACCGGCCGGTGGCGCGGGCGCCGTCGATGGCGGGCTCTCCGCCCCAGGTTGCGCCGTCGGCGGCGACGGCTCGGGCGCTTGCGCGAGCTGCCTCGGTTGAGCCGATCGCGTTGGTTGCTCCGCCAGACCAGAATTGTCGCTATGGACATCGGCTGCCACGACCAGCGTGATCGCGACGACAGCGGTAAATGTGGGACCGATACGCATCACTGCTCCCCCATGTATGCCAACCCGCAGCGCGAACGGCGAATTACGGCGCCGTCCAGGCAGCCGTGAGTGATTTTCCAAAAAATGCAGGTCGTTGTCCAAAAAAATGTAGGTCAAACCATACCGCAGCTTTGCCATATTTCTCCAGCAAAGAGATACGCGGCAATCCAGGTGCATGAAAAGCAGCTTATGAAAAGAAAAGATGCGTCCGGTGGCACAGAAAGCTGGGATTAGGGGGGATTTGTGAGGTGGTCAATAGTGTCTTTTGTTCGTTCTCGCGCTGAAAGCGCTGACAAGATGAACCGCAAATTTATTCGCGCCGAATGACGCCGATAGGAACTCCAGAACTTGTTTTGCTGCTCGTGGCGCTCGGAGGGATGACTGCCGCCGCGACGTGGGGTGTGATTGAGCTAAAAAAGCCACGAAGATAGAATGTTTCCACGACGCTGCACCTCGTACATTTCGTGTGGACATCGCGTCACTCGCTCTCAGACGGCTGCCGACGGGTAGACGCACCGCAAAGACCGAGCCCTTGCCCGGCTCGCCCGCCACCGTCACGTCGCCGCCCAGCTATTCTTGATCTAGGCCGGAGGCACGTGAGGGGCCGACCGCCCTCATCTCGATTCAGAACAATTCAGGTCTGCACCAAGGACTTGCCGGTGGATTTGCTTAACCTCGTCATGCCAGTGTCCGTATATAGTAAGGAGCGCTACCACCGTAAAAAGAACAACGCCAATAATGCGGCCTAGCGTGACAACGGTCCAATAGTACGGTTCTCCCGCGCCCTCTAGTGAGGATCCCTCGGCCCCGCACCACACAATCGCGGCTATGTACAACGGAAAGAAAAAAGCTGTGCCGGCAAGTGCAATCAAATGGGGGCCCGTTCCCTTAAGTACCTTCAACTCGCCTTTGGCGACTGTAATGGTCGTGGCAAGGGTCTGTACAATTGCGAAGCTGGTCACCAGATTTGCAAGATCCCATAACTGCTTGGGCATGCTGAAGTCGCTCATGGGTTTCCTCCCAGAACTAATTGAGAAGCCGAGCATACCCTGAAATCAGGGTGTTCGCGTGAGCCATGAGACACTAGACGCCAATGAGAAAAGAATGCCGCGTCTATCTGCCCCGCATCGTCGGCGACAAGGTGATGATGCCGGCGGAACTGAAGCGCCTCCACAAGTACATGCTGGAAGATCGAGCACATCGACCACATCTCGGATGAGATGCGAGCCGTGGAAGAGCTATGGCCCGAGTTGGCACACAAGCCGCCGCCGAAGAGGCCCCAATGATGCGGGTGTCCCGATTAGGCGCTTTTCTCGCGCTCGCATTTTGCTTTGTTGCCGGATACCTCTTGGCCGGGTGGTGGTGGTCGAGTGCTCGCGATACAAGCCCCCTCGCGCAAATCTGTGCCCGCGTCGATTACGTGAACGGCTTGCAAGAGAATCTCAAAGGACAGGAGGCTGCGAGCGAGGAAGTGCGAGCCGAGTTTAAGGCATTAGTCGAACAGTGCCGCACGGCACTGAGAGATCGCGCTGAGGAAAACGACTAAGGGTAGGAGCGCGGGGCCGCGGTGGCGGCATTCGCGAAGAGTAAAAAGAAAGCCCCGGGCGTGCCGGGGCTTTAGGACCGGAGGAACGTCTAGTGCTGACTAGACAGCCCGACGATATCCCAAAGCGTGAGACGAGCAATTAAAAAAGGGGTTGAGACACGCGGCTATAGGCGACGTCCTTCCACTCCCCGCATGCGCGCAAGAGTCAGGTCCGTTCTGGACCAGTTGGCCTGACATGGCCTAGCCCATTGCGAGCAACGTCAAGCTTGGCAACATAGAACAGCGCCAGTTCCAGCGGTCCTGCTGACGGTCATGCTTGATCTCATGCAGCCATGACTTCGACGTGCTTGCCGATGGCCGCAACGAGCAGAAACGTCCGAGCACTAGCGACTAGTACAAATTCAAATATTGAGCCCGGTAAATCGCGTCGCTCGATGGGCTGCGCAGCCGTATCATTCGCAGGATACGGGGGAGCAGCTAACGTCATGACCACTAGGATGATCACCGCCAACGCAAGGACCGCGGCGAACCTAACTGCCAGGCTGTCTGGTTCCCGTGCCATGTTTGCCTCCTGGCACTTGAGCCCACCGCGCTATCTCGAACTTTAGAGCGGGAAATCGCGAGAGATGTATGAGCCACTTCACACTGGCAAGAGATAGATGCAGCCAGGTGCATTGGCACGCAGACCGAAATCGCCATGCGTGCAGCTTGGTCGTCTCGGTGGTGCCCTATCGTCGAATCCAGAAAAGACCGGCGCCAGGCACCATCACCTGAACGTTCCCCCACGCCGATCCGCCCACCACCGCGAGCGGACCGTCGTCCGGCTGAATCCACATGCAACCGTAGGACCTGGCGTGATCCCTGAACGCCGGGCCATCGTAAAGCCGCGCAAGTGTGAGCACCGTCTCCAGCGCCTGCTGGTCAGAGCAGGCAAGCGTCGGCCGATCCAGCACCACAAGACGCGACCGCGCCGCCGCCGGCGTGACCAGCGCCACGATCAGGGTAGCGATGGTGGTCAATTGGCGCATGGCGTCGCCCGCGAAGCTCACCGCCCGCACACCGAGGCGCTCGGGTCATCAGCACAGATACGCTCCGTATCTCGCTCGTGTTGGAGGTGTCGAGTCGCGACCAAGAGCGCGAGTAAGGCGGCGAGGATTACCCAAATGTTGAGGCGCATCGTGAGGAACCTCTGGCGCCGGGGCATTGGGAGCTGCGTCTCGCAGTTCAAACGTGAATTGGCTCCATGGGCTGGAGTTCCGTTTTGAGTCCCGCAAATCTATCGAGATTAAATTTGCGTCTATTTCCTCGGACTTTTCAAGCGTCATCGCGATAGTTCACTACCAAAACTCAAACCACGTTCATTTCCTGTTCATGAGGCGACCGGCAACTTCTCTGACTCACAACGATATGTGAGCGATATGCCTATCATCCTTCTGGAAATCAAAACAGCATTCGGCCCCGAAGACACTGCGGCCATGACCGCTGCCTTTGAGGAAGCTTTGAAGCGATTAAATATCGCTGACCGTGAGGGCCCCCATGGCGACATCGGTCGCAAAGAAAATCGTCCGTCTGGCGAAGAAAGGCGAATGCAATCCGACACGCTTGACCGAAGGAGTCGTCAGCTCGTTTGTGGCCAATCCCGTAACCGTTTGTGAGTGAGGCCCATTGCCCATTCAATCCTATATTTCTTGGTTTCAGTTGCTCGATAAGGGCAGCGAGACATGGGGGGACTGCCGCGTAGCCTGTCGTCCTAACGCCCCCGATGTGCTGGTATGTGCTTAGGGAACTAGGAGGAATGGCCCGTTGGCGCCTAATAAGATCGCAAGCGCGCTGATATCCATGATGGAAGGGGTTCAGGGCGCCGGAGATCGCCAGCAGCGTTCCGCCTGATGGCCGCAATCGTATGAATTGCCGTCACACTGTCTCAACCGCTTTGCCCCTAGTTCGGCGAGTGAGGCTGCCGTCGCTCCGGTAGTTCTCAGCGGAGCCCTTTGCGATCAGCCGGAAGGGCCGATTGTGTTGAAGGAAGGCTAAGGCATCATCACGGAGTTCCGGCACCTCCTTCAAGCCCTGATCGGCCATCTCTATGATGCGCTTGGCCAGGATTGTTCGCGTGGCCACTGACTTGGATGCGTCCGTGAGCTCGCTGCCGAGACGTTGGAGGAACGCCCAGGCTTCATCGAACGCAACGCAAATCGTGCGTGTCTTGCTAAAATTAAACGCCAGCAGATTTTCAACCATGACGCAAACTCCTCACGCCCGGTATGCTTCGGTGCGAGAGCGGAGGGACGCTCAAGGGTCCTGCGACGCAGTAGATTGAAGGCTCGGTCGCTTTACGCTGGCGGCTCGATCACTAACAGGCTACGCGCGCTACGGTTGGAAGTCGAGCTACAGTTTTGTGACGATCCGTAAGGCGCTGCGGTGCCAGAATGCCGCTGACGAGCGCAGAATACCGCTGACGACTCTTCGGTCACGCGCACCAAGCAACAACGCAGCATGATGAGTCGCATCTTGCTCATAGTCGGAACTACAGCAGCCTTCTTCGCATAGAGAATTGACGGCTGGGCTTGGAGAGCTAGGCGCAAGCCGAATTCTGAACCTGGGCGTGAGCGGTGCTGCTTTCGGCATCAATGACTTCGCAGTCGAGGCTCGCGCATTCAAGGTTATTTTCAAGCGACCTCGAAACCGAATCGCTGTGATCCCTATGCCACACTCCAAGATATTTAAATCAGAGTCACACTTCCGGTCGCATTGATTTGCACGCTGTGGCGTGCATGTACCGAATCGGGGGCTTCAGCATGACCATCGGTAGGTTGACACCGCTTCAACAGGCGACGCCGTTGAAGGAATGTCTTTCCGTCAACGATCTCCGCACTCGCGTTGCCAAACAGCTCGGCGTTGACATTGAGTTTGCCACAAGTGAAGCGCACTTCACGAACGATCTCGGAGCCGACTTATTCGACTGTGTCGAGTTGATGCTAGCGGTTGAAGACCAATTTGCTGGCGTGGAAATTACGGACGACGATGTCGAGCAGATACAAGTCGTAGGTGACCTAATCCGGCACCTGAATACAAAGCAAGTAAAGCAATAGCCGTCGCGGCGACGCGAGCAGCTGCGAGAAGACGGAACTTGGTGCAAGGCTAAGCATTGTAAGCGTACCAGGTGTTCGGGGGGCGATATCCGAACATTGATCGATGGGCGATGAGGCGCCACAGCGGAAAGGCTGTGCCGCCCTGAGCGTTGCTGCCATTGATTCTTTCGTTGGCGATCATCTGTGGGGGCATCATCATGAATACCGCAATGGCTCGTAGGCTAGTGTTAGGCGACCGCGTCATTTGGATGGGCAAGGATGATTGCCACCCCAGCGGACCCGGCACGATTACCCGCATCACTGCTCATCAGATTGAGGTGCTGTGGGAGGGCGAAACCGCGAGGCGCTATCGCCGCGCGCAACTGCACTACCTTCGACATGTGAAACTCATCTCCACAGTGGTGGACCCTCGCTGCGAGCCCCATAACTATCTCGAAAGTGCCAGCTTCGTGGGAGCTTGGCGAACCGGACACGCCGCGATGGCGGGAATGAAGTGAATGTGACCCGCAACGACAATTCTGCTTGACGCACGCGCCTTCGTCAGCGGCCAAAGCGACGATTGCGCGCCTGATAGGCGCGGATTGCACGCAGGAAGTCAACCTTGCGGAAAGCAGGCCATAACACATCCGTGAAGTAGAACTCACTGTGCACGCTCTGCCAAAGCAGAAAGCCCGACAGGCGGATTTCGCCGCTTGTTCGGATGATTAAGTCTGGATCGGGCAGGTCCGCTGCATAGAGATGGCGAGCTATCGCCTCAGGTGTGATGCGCTCGATGACGTCAGACAGAGCCGCTCCTTGCTGGGCTTCCGTCTTGAGCAACGCTCGGACAGCGTCGGTGATCTCTTCTCGTCCTCCATACGCTACCGCAATGGTCAACGCCATCGAATTATTTTGCGTCGTCGCTGCCTCAGCGGCGCGAATTACTGCAACGACCGACTCTGGCAGGATGTCGAGCCTGCCAATAGCCCGTACCCGAATGCATCTCTGCTGTACGAACGGATCGCGCGCGAGCGCCGCGACTTTAGCTTCAATTGCAGAAAGGATGCCAGAAACTTCCGCTTGAGATCGCTTCAGGTTCTCGGTTGAAAACACCCACAGCGTCACCGCCGGAATTTGCAATTCGACGCACCAGTCCAAGATTTCATCAAGCTTCTCGGCACCACGCTGGTAGATTTCACCTGGGTCGCTCACGCCCCGCTTGTGAGCATGGCGACGATTTCCATCCAAGATGATGCCAATATGGTGCGGTATCGGCCTCTGTTTGAGCTGATCGAGGAGTCGGTGCTCGTAAATCCAATAAAGAAAATGCAGGAGCAACGATGAGGCCATGCTCTTATCAGATGGCCTCCGCTCCGTGGCGCTCTGTCTACTGTCGAGTCGGATAAGGGCGGCTTGTTCGTAAGATGCTTTGTCAAAGGTTAGCGTAGGCTCGCGTTCGCGAACTGAGCTCAAAGCGGAATTCATCTCGTTCACCCCACCCACTGCCCCCAACGGTTGAATGCCCGATAATGGCACATCCCGTCAATTCGCGGCAGCGCAGCACTTTGGTCGCTTTCGGAGCGAGCGGACATTAACTGAACTGCGCTTCTAGAAAGCGGATTTATGAGTACGCGCCCTTTTTTGAGGGCCGCGTGCCAGCAATCGGGGTGACCGAGTGAAGCGCCGCAAGTTTATCATTGCACGTTCAGCAAGCGCTGGAGGCGCTTGATATCTTTCGAGTGGCGACGGGGCTCTCAATCATTCGTGTGACTGAAATGCTACACCATACGACTTTTGGAAAGTTCGCGTCCCCATGCTCCACAATTGTCCGAATTTTTCTTCACAAAATAGTCGCGGGATAGAGATGGCAGACTTAACGTCGTAAAGGGGGGTGGTGCGATGCGCGAATCGTTGAGACATGAAATCCCTGACACGGCACCGTACACGGAATGGCTCGCAATCGTAGGCTCCATCATAGTGGCAGTTGTGGTTTGCGCAGTCCTATTCTCAAACGGCATCCTAACCTGAAAGCCCTCCGCTTGCGGCTGGTCGCAACACGACAGCCTTAGGCACTGCATGCCGGCGAAAACGGAGGTGGATAATGTTCTTCAAAAGCAAGGCACCTGAGAAGGATAAGAATGCGGCAGCAAATACGGCCGAAGTCATCGAGAGGATGGTGCAGCAGCAACAGAGAGAGTCCTTAGCCCTAGCGGGCGAAATAAAGGAGGTGGAGATGTTGAATAGCACGAAGAGCGGCGTACCCGAGAAGGATAAGAATGCGGCGGCAAATGAGGCCGAAGTCATGGGGAGGACGGTGCAGCATGACCAGACCTGGGCGAGGTCAGAGCCGACAAAAGCGGGAACGGCTTCTTGCATCGGCTCCGACATGTCGATCGTCGGCAAGATCGAATGTAATGGTCCAGCTCAGGTGTTCGGCCGAATCGAAGGCGAGGTGCGCGCCTCAGATCTCCTGATCAGCGATGGCGCACACATCGAGGGCAACGTCGTTGCTCAGAGTGTCACAGTCTGCGGCCGCGTCAAGGGCACCATCCGTGCCGTCCGCGTCAAGCTGCAGAACGGTGGTGCGGTCGAGGGTGATATTTTTCATAAGTCGTTGTCGATCGACGAGAACTCTCAGTTTGAAGGATCGTCGCGGCGAGTTGAGGATCCAATTGACGCATCGTCCGGCGCCGATGCCAAAGAACCGCGGAAAAATGACATGCAGAATCCGGCCTCGGCCCCGTTACCGTCCATCGACGCCGAGTTGGCGAATGGGCCGAAGCACTAGGTTGGGCACCGATTTTGCCACCCAAGCGGACGTTGCCGCTTTATGGGCTAGGTCTCGACGCCGCGCAGGCGCTCCACAAAAGCAACGGGGCGTTGGCTATCGAGCAACCGGGTGTGGGCCAAATACCCAATGGTTGGCAGCTTCGCCGGCTGCTGCGCGCGCGCCGCGAGCGGCCAAACTGCGGACCCACCGAGCAGCGTGATGAATTCGCGTCGCTTGATCACTCGATCACCTCGTCGGCGC
>Ga0124850_1000171_pt1 | contig 10753 bp, 7 predicted proteins | sample PanSoiMetaGPlot1_FD_97462 | JGI IMG/M metagenome (GOLD analysis project Ga0124850, IMG submission 97462) | Tropical forest soil microbial communities from Panama analyzed to predict greenhouse gas emissions - Panama Soil - Plot 1 (PacBio error... | ecosystem: Environmental > Terrestrial > Soil >...
CCATTCCAGGAACGCGCCGCCGGCTGTCGACACGTAGGTAAAACGCTTCCCGGTGCCCGCCGCATTGAGCGCCGCCACCGTATCGCCACCGCCCGCGATCGACACAAGTTTGCCGGCCTGCGTCAGTTCTGCGGCGGCCTCGGCTACCTCAACCGTACCATTGTCGAACGGTTCCATCTCGAACGCCCCGAACGGGCCATTCCAGACCAGCGTCTTTACGCGCGCCAGCACGGACACCACGTGCTCGATGGTACGCGGACCGATGTCGAGTATCATCTCGTCCGCTGCGACGGCATCGACGGGGGTGACGTGCCAGGGCACATGGGCCTTGAATTCGTTGGTCACAACGGCGTCGACCGGTAGCACGATTTCGCAACCTGCCGCCTCAGCCTTCGCAAGGATCTGGCGCGCCGTCGTCGCGAGATCGTGCTCGCAAAGCGACTTTCCGACCGTCCGTCCCTGGGCGGCCAGGAAAGTGTTCGCCATGCCGCCGCCTATGATCAGCGTCTCGACCTTGGTAAGCAGATTGCCGAGCAGATCAAGCTTAGTCGACACCTTGGCGCCGCCGACGATGGCGGCCAGCGGGCGCTGCGGCGATTCGAGCGCTCTCGCGAGGGCGTCCAGCTCGGCCTGCATGTTGCGGCCCGCATAGGCGGGGAGCTTATGGCCAAGCCCTTCGGTCGATGCATGCGCGCGGTGGGCGGCCGAAAATGCATCGTTGACCCAGATATCGCCCAGTGCCGCAAGCGCCTCAACGAATGCCGGATCGTTCTTCTCTTCGCCGGTGTGGAACCTGGTATTTTCGAGACACACGATGTCGCCGCTTTTCATCGCGTTTACAGCAGCTTCGGCTACCGGGCCCGTACAGTCTTGCGCGAACCCGACTGGGCGATTGAGGACGCAAGCAAGCGCCTCAGCGACCGGTTTGAGCGAGTCCCTTGGGTCGCGTCCCTTGGGGCGGCCGAAATGCGACAACAGAATCACCTTGCCGCCCTTGTCGGCGACCTCCTTGATCGTCGGCGCCGCGCGCTCAAGCCGCGTCAGGTCGCCGACCTTGCCGTCCTCCATCGGGACATTGAGGTCGATCCGGAGCAACACATGCTTGCCCCGCAGGCCGGCCTCATCGAGTGTGCGAAAGGCGGACATGACAGTATCAGTGTTTCAAAGGAGCTTGCCCATGGCGACAGCGGTGTCGGCCATGCGGTTAGAGAAACCCCATTCGTTGTCGTACCAGGACATCACACGCACGAGCGTGCCGTCCATGACCTTGGTCTGGTCCATGTGGAAGATCGACGAGCGCGCATCATGGTTGAAGTCGATCGAGACGTTCGGTCGTTCGGTGTAGCCGAGAATGCCCTTGAGCTGCTGCTCGGCGGCGCGCCTCACGGCGCCGTTGATGTCGTCCTTGGTGGTGCTGCGTTTCGCCACGAACTTGAAGTCGACAACCGATACGTTGGGTGTCGGCACCCGGATGGCGACGCCGTCGAGCTTTCCGTTAAGCTCCGGCAGCACCAGGCCCACCGCCTTGGCGGCGCCGGTCGAGGTCGGGATCATGGATAGCGCCGCCGCGCGAGCGCGATAGAGGTCCTTATGCACCTGATCGAGCGAGGGCTGATCATTGGTGTAGGAGTGGATCGTCGTCATGAAACCCTTCTCGATGCCGATCGCGTCATTCATGACCTTGGCGACCGGCGCCAGGCAGTTCGTGGTGCATGAGGCGTTCGAGACCACCATGTCGTTTTTCGTCAGCTTGTCGTGATTAACGCCATAGACCACCGTGAGGTCGGCATTTTCGGCCGGCGCCGAAATCAGGACCCGCTTGGCGCCGGCTTCGAGATGCGCCTTGGCCTTTTCCTTCGAGGTAAAGATGCCGGTGCATTCGAGCGCAATATCGATGCCCAGCTCCCTCCATGGAAGTTCGGCCGGGTTTTTGATTGCCGTGACCTTGATGGGTCCGTTGCCACACTCGATGGTGTCGCCTTCAACCTTGACCTCACCGGGGAAGCGCCCGTGAATGGAGTCGAAACGCAGCAAGTGTGCATTGGTTTCGGGCGGGGCAAGATCGTTGAGGGCCACGACCTCGATGTCCTTGCGGCCGGATTCCACAATGGCGCGCAGGACATTGCGGCCGATGCGGCCAAACCCGTTGATGGCGACGCGAACTGACATTTCCGGCTCCTTGCGATTCAAACGGTTCAAATTGTGATTGTGCGACGGGTCAAAAGGGCGCGGGCCCAGACCTCCACGTCGGCTGCGTCTAGATCATGGCCCCTCCCCCGCAAGCGCGGGAGGGTAGGGGGCAACGCCCGAGCGGATAGCGTGCTCAATTTTGCGGCGTTGATATCACAAACGCGTACGGTTTCTAGCGCCCATTTCAGTTGGCAGGGTTGATTTTGGTCAAGGCCAGGGCGGCTTCGGCAGCGCGCTCGGCTGTAATCCCGTAGTGGAGGTAGAGGTCCTTGAAGGGCGCGCTTGCCCCGAACCCCGTCATGCCGACGAATGCGCCGTCGGAACCGATGATGGCATCCCACCCCTGCCGAGCCGCCGCCTCGATTCCGACGCGGACGCGAGCAGGCCCGATAGTGGCGGCCCTTGTGTTGGCCGGTGCGCGTTCAAACAACTCAAAGCACGGCACTGACACCACCCGGGCAGCGACACCACGCTCGGCCAGCAACCGGCGCGCCGCTGCCGCAATCGCGACCTCCGAGCCGGTGGCAAAAAGCGACACCTGGGCGGCTCCACCCTCGGCCGGCAGCAGCTCATAAGCGCCCGCGGCACAACGATTTTCCGCCGTGAACCCGGTACGAAGCTGGGCCAGGTTCTGCCGCGTCAGCACCAGCGCGCTCGGCGAGGCCCGCACCTTGAGTGCGAGTTCCCAGCATTCGGCCGTCTCCACGGCGTCGCAGGGCCGGAATACCAGGAGGTTCGGGATCGCCCGTAATGCGGCCAGATGTTCCACCGGTTGGTGCGTCGGCCCGTCTTCGCCGAGGCCGATCGAATCGTGGGTGAGCACATAGATCACGTGTTGACCCATCAAGGCGGCTAGCCGGATCGCGGGCCGGCAGTAATCGGAGAACACCAGGAACGTGCCCGAATACGGGATGACACCCCCGTGCAGGGCCATGCCGCTCATGGCGGCAACCATGCCGTGCTCGCGGACGCCGTAATGGATGAACCGGCCGGCCGGATGCGCGGCCGACATCGCGGCCATGCCTTTGGGCCGCGTGTTGTTCGATCCGGTGAGATCCGCGGACCCGCCGATCATCTCCGGAACTGCCGGGGTCAGGGCTCCGAGCGCCAATTCGGAAGAGGCCCTGGTGGCGATTTCTTTCGGGGCGGCCGCGAGCGTTTCCTTGAGCCCGCGCACCGCCGCAGCGAGCGCCTCCACAGGCAAGTCCCCGGCGAGCCTGCGGTTGAACTCCGCATACTGGTCTGGTGGGAGGCTTGTGACCCGCTTCTCCCAGGCGAGGCGCGCGGCCCGGCCGCGTTGCCCGACCGCCCGCCAGGCGTCGCGAATGTCGGCCGGCACCTCGAACGGCGGCGATGTCCAGCCGAGCCGCTCGCGCGCATTCCTGATCTCCTCGGCACCGAGCGGTGAGCCGTGACTCTCCTTGGTCCCCGCCTTGGTAGGGGCACCGAATCCGATGGTGGTGCGGCAGGCGATGAGGGCCGGCCGGTCAGTCGACTTCGCCCACGCAATAGCGGCGGCGATCGCCTCCGGATCCTGCCCGTCGATCCGCGTGGCGTTCCAGCCGTACGCCTCAAAGCGCTTGACCTGGTCTACCGAGTCCGCGAGCGACAACGGCCCGTCGATTGAGATGCCGTTGTCATCGTACAGCACGATGAGTTTCGCGAGCCGCTGGTGGCCGGCAAGCGCGCCGGCTTCGTGGCTGATGCCTTCCATCAGGTCGCCATCAGATGCCAGCACGAAGGTGTGATGATCGACCACGTCGGAGCCGAATTCCGCTGCCAGATGCCGTTCCGCGATTGCCATGCCGACCGCGTTGCCGAGCCCTTGGCCAAGCGGTCCCGTGGTGGTCTCGACGCCGGGCGGATGATCGTGTTCGGGATGTCCTGCGGTGAGCGCACCAAGCTGGCGGAAACGCTTGATCTCCTCGATCGTCACCCCTTCATAGCCGAGCAGGAAAAGAAGCGCGTAGAGCAGCATCGAGCCATGGCCGGCTGAGAGCACGAAACGATCACGATCGGGCCAGTGCGGATCGGCCGGATCAAATTTCAAAAATCGTGTGAACAAGACGGTGGCGACGTCGGCCGCCCCCATAGGCAGGCCGGGGTGACCGCTCTTCGCCTGCTCGACCGCGTCCATGGCGAGCGCCCGAATGGCGTTTGCCATACGGTCATGGACGGCGCGGCTTATCGGCGCGGGTATCTCGGAACCATACCGTATCTTCTGCGCGGTAGCGAGTTGGTCCGCTGCTCCCATGAAAGTTTGGCTCAAATGGCAAGATGCGCCGAGGGGCGGGCCTCGACGCCCGGATCTCGGCGCAACTCCGCCGTCCAAGGCGGAGGACTGATTAACATGTAAGGCCCGTGAGTCAACGAAACCTCACTGCCCTTCCTCCCTGCTGGGCGGCGGCTCCCACTCGTTGAGGAACCGTAGCCCGGGTTGAGTGTCGAGCGATAGCTGGGGCGGCTTTGCCGCGTGGGCAGGGCCCGCCCGGATTTGGTTTCGGTTGATCCAGGGCTACCGTTATGGCGCGGGCAGGGTTGAGGGCACCCGATGCCCCCACCGTGAATAACCTGGGCGGAACTGGGTGCGGAGCCGGTGTTGGCGTTGACGCCCGGTTAACGATAACCGTAAGCTTAATAATGGCGTGGACAAAACAGGGGACCCAAAAGAGGCGGTCAGGACATGTCCGGACCAGGGAGCATGACTAACCGCACGAGCGGATTCGATCAGGCCGTCAAACGGGTGGTCGATGCGCTCGATGCGCTCGATGTTGTCTTGGAGCAGCGCTTCGCAGGCGTCCGCAGAGGCGGCGCGCTCACTGAGCAGGTTCATGTCTTCAACGTCGACCGATCGCGGCTCGCGTCCGAGCTTGATGCGGCACGCGCCCGTACACGCGAGCTCGAGAGCAGCAATCGAGAGGCGATGCGCCGGATCGATGAGGCGATGAGCGTCATCCGGGCCGTCATTGCAGCCAACCGGAATTGAGCCCGCGAGGACGATAAACAGGGACTCACATGGCCCACGTGAGCGTTACCATCAACGGTCGCCAATATCGCATGGCTTGCGACGACGGCCAGGAGCATCATCTGGCGCGACTGGCCCATGATCTCGATCAGCGCATTGCAAATTTGCGCGGCACTTTCGGGGAAATCGGGGACGTACGGCTCACCATCATGGCGGCGCTTATCGTCATCGACGAGATGTCGGAGCAGCGCCAACGGATGCACCGGATTGAGACCGAGTTCACCTCCCTGCAACACGCGCGCGCCGCCGCTTCGGATCGCTCGCAAGCGATGGAAGCCGATATGGCAGCGGCCCTCACTTCGGCGGCCGAGCGCATTGAAAAGGCCGTCCGCCTGCTCGAGCAGGCGGACGATGAACGGCAGGTCGCTATCGGCTAAAGAGCGGTAGGCCACAAAAGCGTCGTCCGACATTGCCGGCTGTCGGGGCGATCCTTGCGATTACCCGATTTGCGAGGAGCGACGGCATCAACGGCGCACGATCGCGCCCATCGTAGCCAGTCGGTGTGTCCGTCACGCGTAGGGGCGACCACAAGGGTTGCCCCGTACATCGGCCCACGCCGCGGTTGGAGGAAAAAGAATCTCACACCGCCTTCGGGGTGCCGAGATTCTCCTTGAAGAACGCTAGCGTACGGCTCCAGGCGAGGTCGGAGGCGGCCTTGTTGTAGCGGGCGGCGCCGGTGTCGTTGTTGAAGGCATGCTGGGTGCCAGGATAGATGTGGATGGTGTAGCGCTTGTTGGCGGCCTTGAGCACCGCTTCGAAGGCCGGAATGCCCTTGTCGATGTTCTCGTCCATCTCTGCATAATGGAGCAACAGCGGCGCCCTGATGTTCGCTACCTTCTCGGCGGGCGGCTGGATGCCGTAGTAGGGCGCCGCCGCCGCAATATCGGCGCTGTCGGTCGCGAGCCGGTTGACGACGCCGCCGCCGAAGCAGAACCCGACAGCGCCGACCTTACCCGTCGACTCGCGGTGCCTGGCGAGGTACGCAGCGCCGGCCACGGCCGCCGCGATCATGTCCTCGCGTTCCGTCCTCGTGTGAAGCTGGCGCGCCTTGTCCTCGTCGGGGGGCGTGCCGCCGCTGACGGACAACAGGTCGGGGGCGAGCGTCAAAAAGCCTTCCGCCGCGTATCTCCGGGCGACGTCCTCGATATGGGGGTTCAATCCGCGGTTCTCATGGATGACGAGCACGGCCGGCCGCTTGCTCTTGTCCTTCGGCCGCACCAAGTAACCGCCGACTTTTCCCCTCGGCGAATCGTAGGACACGCGTTCGGCCGCGAGCCGTGGGTCGTCGAGTGCAACGATCGCAGCCTTGGCGTAGTCGCTCTGCAGCACCGGCAGAAGCGCGGCGGCAGCCGCGGTCGAGCCAACCAGGTCAGCGAGCCGATCGAGAAATTGGCGACGGTTCATGCCGCCATGGGTGAAATGATGGTAGAGGTCGATGATGCGTTGATCCATGATTGGCTCCGGTTGATTTGCATCAGCGCTTCAAATAAACCCTCCGCCCGGCCACGATGAAACGGCGCTGGACGGCTTTCAAAGCTGTCGTTTCGCCGGACGTCTACAGGTGTTGCGGGATGGCCGGAGGGGAAGCTATCATGAAATTAACTCGGGTGCGACGTTGGTGTGGTCGTTACGTTGGGGTTGCGTCAATCGGCAGTGCGGCCCTTCTCTGTCTGGCGCCGCGCGCGTCCGCTCAATCGTTTCCGTTCGACAGCGAACGCATCCTCGATGCCGAACCCATGAGCGGATCGAAGAAGATTCCATCCCTCAATATCGGGCAGAACGGCGCCGCCGAGATCGAGCTGTGGTGCAACAGCGTCAAGGCGCAGCTTGTGGTCGCCGGGAACACGATCACGATCATCACCGGCGCGATGTCAACACGCCGGTGTCCGCCTGACCGCGTCCGCGCCGACGACGACTTGCTGGCGGCACTCAACCAGGTGACCAACTGGCGGATGGAGGATTCTGCGCTGGTATTCACCGGCGCCAGGACGCTGCGCTTCCGTAGGCAGACGAATTAGAAAGTTCCGTTCCGGTCATATTGAACCACCTCTTCGGCGTCATGGCCGGGCTTGCGCCAGTCTGGTCGCAGGCGCAACGCGGCCAACCGGCGGTTCATGATGCGCTGGGAGCGTCTCGCATGATGTGCGCGCAACTCTCATGCCTGCTGGATGCGCATGAGATCACGTTGCACAGATTCGCTCAGGGGGTAATGCGCCAGCCCAGCCACCCACGGTGTGGCTGATCGCCAACGCGAGCCCATTGCAGCTTGCCCATATGCCAAGCGCACGGCCGGGGCGCGATCGAATCGGGCAAGGCTACGCTGATGATGACAAGCGAAGCGGGCGGCGGCAGCAAGCGCCCGACCACCGATCAGCACCGGCGCCCGCGCACACGCGCGTCGTCGAGAATCAATGCCGCACCTTTCTCGGCGATCATCATGGTCGGCGCATTGGTATTTCCCGATATGATCGTCGGCATGACCGAGGCGTCGACAACGCGCAAGCCTTCCAGGCCGAACACCCGCAGTTTGTCGTCGACCACCGCAAACGGATCGCTGCCGCGTCCCATCTTGGCGGTGCCGACCGGATGAAAGATGGTGGTGCCGATATCGCCGGCGGCTCTAACGAGGCTCGCGTCGTCGTCACCCACAGACGGACCGGGCAGGTATTCCTGGGGCCGGAATCGTTGCAGCGCCGGTTGCGCCACGATGCGCCGCACGACACGCAGCGAATCGGCTGCGACGCGGCGATCCTCATCGGTCGCGAGATAATTGGGACTGATGGCCGGCGTCGCGTCAGGGTCGGCCGAGCGCAGCTTCACGTCGCCGCGGCTCGTCGGCTGGACGTTGCATACGCTTGCCGTAAAGGCTGGGAAGGCGTGCAGCGGCTCGCCGAAACGATCGAGTGACAGCGGCTGGACGTGGAACTGGATGTTGGCACGCTCGCATGACGGATTGGAACGAGTGAACAGCCCAAGCTGCGACGGCGCCATGGTCAATGGTCCACGGCGCAAAAACGCGTATTCCAACCCCATCCCGATGCGCCCAAAAACCGAATGATATATCGTGTTGAGCGTCTTGGCGCCCGACACCTTGAAGATCGCACGCAGCTGCAGGTGGTCCTGCAGGTTTTTGCCGACGCCCGGCCGGTCGAGCACGATCGGAATGCCGTGCTCGCGCAATTGGGCCGCCGGGCCGATGCCGGACAGCAGCAGCAGGTGGGGCGATCCGATGCTGCCGGCGGCGAGAATGATGTTGTGTCCGCGCGCCCGACGCAGCGTCCGCTGCTGCCGCCACCGCGCGCCGACCGCATGGCGACCGTCGAACTCGATGCTCTCCGCATGGCAACCAATTTCGAGGCGCAGATTGGGCGCCTTCAATGCAGGCTTAAGGAAAGCGCGCGCCGCCGACCACCGCCGCCCGCGCATCTGGTTGACATGAAAAAAGCATGAGCCTTCGTTGTCACCAGTGTTGAAATCGGCGATTGGCTTGATACCTGCCTGCATCGCCGCATCGCGAAACGCTTCAAGTAATTCCCACCGCACCCGCTGCTGCTCGATCCGTAATTCTCCGCCGGCTGCATGACTATCGCTGGCCGCAAGGAAGTGATCCTCGTGCCGCTTGAAATAGGGCAGAACGTCGTCCCAGCCCCAGCCCGTCAGCCCAAGCTGACGCCAATGATCGTAGTCGACCGCCTGGCCGCGCATGTAGATCATGGCATTAATGGATGACGAGCCACCGATCACCTTGCCCCGTGGATAGTTGAGGGTGCGGCCATTGAGGCCCTTCTCGGGCTCGGTCCTGAACATCCAATCCGAACGCGGATTGCCGATGGCAAACAGGTACCCGGCCGGGATGTGGTACCAAATCCAGTCGTCACGCACACCGGCCTCCAGCACCAGCACCCGGCTGCCACGATCGGCCGAAAGTCGGTTAGCCAGCACGCAGCCGGCAGACCCAGCTCCGATGATGATGTAGTCGTAGTGGCCGTCAATCGTTTGGGGATGGCTCATGAGCACAATTTTGAGCGCAAAGACACGTTGCCGCAACACCTTGTAGGGTCTTCCACTGCCGCTGTCCTCCCTCAGCTCGCGGCCGTTTTTTTCTGGCAAGGGTTAAGAGAACGGAGGGGATGTCCATGTGCGACCCGTTTGGCTCACTGCGGAACCACGGGTTCACTTTCACTCCACGCGACGCGCGCGACCGCGCAAGCGGGCAAACGCACGCCCCATGGACAGCCTGATCCGCGCTAGCCACCATTCCGGCGCCGCCAGCTCCGCAGCCTCCCCAAGGTAGAGCCCCACGGTCGTGACGCGGCCCCTGGTGACGCCGTCGACGACAAGTTGGATTGCCCCAAGCGGAAGGCGGTCGCCGACCTTCGCCTTATGGTGCAGATGGGCGGCAAACCAGTCCGCGAGCGTCATTGTGGTGTCGTCGGGCGCGATGGCGAGACCGTAAATTTCACCAAGCGTGCCAAGCGTGACGTCGCCCGAAACGAAGAAATCACCGAGCAGGCGCACATCGGGGGCGGCCGGCGGCGGCATGTCGACGAAAAATCGGTCAAGTGCTCGCGCCTTCTCCGGCGGGGCCAGAAAATACGCATAGTCGCCCTCCCGAATTCCGTCGGCCTCAGCCGCAGCGAGAACATGCCGGTCGCGCACCACCAACGTGAGCTTTGCCCAGGGCGGGACGAGGCGGCGACGCAGATAGGGATTTTTCGCACCGATCGCATAACCGACCAGTTGGTGCTCAAGCTGGCCAGGCAGGTCGAGCTCGATGCGCCGTGGCGCCGGATCGCTGCGCGGCAGGGAGATATTGAGACGGCGCGCAGCAATCGCAATTGTCCAGCCTTGCACCAGGAGGGAAACGAGCACGACCACGAATCCGACGTCGAAGAAGATCAGGGCATCACGCATGCCTACCAGCAACGGAATCGAGGCGAGGAAAATCCCGACTGCGCCGCGCAAACCGACCCAGGACACGAAGGCCTTCTCGCGCCACGAAAACCGGAACGGCGCAAGGCACAAGAACACAGCAAGCGGACGGGCGAAGACCATCAGCGCGGCTGCAACCGCGAGTGCCGGTACGGCATGCTCGAAGAGCCGCTCGGGCGACGCCAGAAGGCCAAGCAACACGAACATGACGATCTGCGCGAGCCACGTTGCGGCGTCGAGAAACGCGATCACACCGCTTTGGGCGCGGGTCGGCCGATTGCCGACAAACAGCCCGGCGAGATAGACCGCAAGAAAGCCAGACGCATGCACGGCCTGGGCGATACCGAACACCACAAGCGCTCCGGTCGTGACCAGAGGTGCATGAAGCCCTTGCGGTAGCTCCAGCCGATTTAGCGCGCCAACGATCACCCTTCCGCCCAGCAGGCCAATCGCGACGCCGCCAACCGACTGCACGGTGAGTTCGCTGAGAGCCGTGTACCAGTGCTCACTCGCCGCCAGGGCCATCTCGACCAACGCGACCGTCAGAAAGATCGCGAACGGATCGTTGGTGCCGGATTCGATTTCGAGAGTAGCGGCGACGCGCGG
>Ga0124850_1000173_pt1 | contig 10744 bp, 11 predicted proteins | sample PanSoiMetaGPlot1_FD_97462 | JGI IMG/M metagenome (GOLD analysis project Ga0124850, IMG submission 97462) | Tropical forest soil microbial communities from Panama analyzed to predict greenhouse gas emissions - Panama Soil - Plot 1 (PacBio error... | ecosystem: Environmental > Terrestrial > Soil >...
AGCGGCATGATGTCCATGATGTCGAGCTTGTGCGGCAGGGTCAGGTTGCAGCCGCGCGCATTCGGTGTGCGTCTCAGGAAGGCGACCAGTTCCTCCAGCGCCGCGCGCTGGGGCTCGACCGGCAAGCGTCCGTAGTGGCCGTCGAGGTGGTGCTGCTTCAGCCAGAAGCCGTGCAGCGCCGGCGAGCGCGAATGCTCGACCGGCCAGCCGACGATGCAGGCGAAGGGCCGGCCGTCCGCTTCGGCGAGCAGCTTGTCGTAGGGCGTCATGCTGCTTCCTCCAGGCCGATGCCATGGTCCGACAGGAAAGACAGCAGCGGCAAGAGCGGCAAGCCGAGCACGGTAAAATAGTCGCCCTCGATCTTGCTGAAGAGATGCACCCCCAGCCCCTCGAGCTGGTAGGCGCCAACCGAGGCGCACACCGCCTCGCCGGTGCGCGCGAGATAGGCGTCGACGAAGCGCTCGTCCATCGCCCGCATGGTGAGCAGGCCGCGGTCGGCATGGTGCCAGAGGCGCGCTCCGTTGCGGGCCACCACGACCGAGGAGCAGAGCTCGTGCGTCCTGCCGGCGAGCGCCAGGATCTGGCGGCGCGCATCGGCCATGGTGGGCGGTTTGTCGAACAGCCGGCCCGCGCAGGCGAGCGTGGAATCGGCCCCGATCACCAGCGCCGCCGGATGCCGCGACGACACGCGCACCGCTTTCATCTCGGCCAGCGCCGTGGCGATCTCCTGAGCGCCGGCCCGCTCGCCGACCAGGCTCAGTGTCACCTCCTCCTCGTCGATGCCCGCGGGCTCGATCGCGAAGCGAAGACCGGCATTGGTGAGCAGCAGGCGGCGCGACGGGCTGGCGGAGGCAAGAATGAGCGGTGCTGCCATGGTGCTTTTGAGTCAAACCGGCTCCAGGCGGTAGAGCCCGCCATCGTCGCTGTGGGTGACGAGATAGATCAGCCCGTCGGGTCCCTGGCGCACATCGCGGATATAGGGAAGCCGGCTTTCGAGCAACCGCTCTTCGCTGCGATAGCGCTCGCCGTCGAGCTCGATGCGGAACAGCGCATAGGCCGACAGCGCGCCGGTGAACAGCGAGCCCTTCCAGGCGGGAAACTTGTCACCGGTGTAGAAGCTCAGCCCGCAGGGCGAGATCGACGGCACCCAGGTGCGGATGGCGTCCTCCATGCCGGGCAGGCTGCGGTTGTCGGTGATCTTGCTGCCATCGTAGTTCACGCCGTAGGTCACGCGCGGCCAGCCGTAGTTGGCGCCGGCCTTCAGGATGTTGAGCTCATCGCCGCCTCTGGGCCCGTGCTCGACTTCCCAGATCCGGCCGGTCTCGGGGTGCAGGGTCAGGCCCTGCGGATTGCGATGACCCCAGGAGAAGATCTCGGGCCGAACCCCTGTCCGCCCGACGAAGGGATTGTCCGGCGGCACCGAGCCGTCGTCCTTCAGCCGCACGATCTTGCCGGCAAGATCGCCGAGATCCTGCGCCTGCTGCATCTGAAAGCGATCGCCGCAGGTGATGTACAAATAGCCGGCGCGATCGAACAGCAGCCGGGAGCCGAGGTTGAGGTTGCCGGGCCGGCGCGGCAGCGCCTCGAAGAAGGGCGTGAGGCCGCGCAGACCGCCCTCGCCCAGCTCGGCCCGCGCCGCCGCCGTCACCGGGCCGCCGGGGCCATCGCTGATGTAGGACAGATAGATGAGGCGGTTCTGCGCGAAGCTCGGATGCAGGCATATATCCAGCAATCCGGCTTGCCCGCGGGCGTAGACCTGGGGCACGCCGGCCAGAGGCGTCCGCTCCAGCCGGCCGTTGGCGAACACCCGCAGCCTGCCCGGTCGCTCGGTGATCAATTGGCGACCATCGGGCAGGAAGGCGATCGACCAGGGCTGCTCCAGGTCGCGGGCCAGCGTGACCAGCCGGTAGCCGGCCTTGGCGCTCTTGAAGGTTTCCTGGGCGCGGACCACGGCGGGTGCAGCCAGAGTGCTGAGAGCGGTCAGGATCAGGCGACGACGCATCGATCCTCCTGAAACGATGGCGATGGGCTGGCGTCCCGAAAGCCGGTCACTATACTCGGCCCCCGTTTCTGAAAGGACGCTAGGGGAGTCAATCGAATGTCCAAGTCGATTCTGATGCACGAGAACGGCGGGCCCGAGAAGATGCAGCTCGAAGACGTCGAGGTCGGCTCGCCCGGTCCCGGCCAGGTCAAGGTCAAGCAGACCGCGATCGGTCTCAACTTCATCGATATCTATACGCGCTCCGGGCTCTACCAGACGCCGATGCCCAACGCGGTCGGCCGCGAGGCCGCCGGCGTCATCACCGAAGTGGGTCCCAAGGTGAAGGGCTTCAAGAAGGGCGACCGGGTCGCCTATTGCGGCGTGCTCGGTGCCTACTGCCAGGAGCGCGTGATGGGGGTCGAGCAGCTCGTGCACGTGCCCAAGGGCGTGAGCGACGAGCAGGCCGCCGCCATCATGCTCAAGGGCATGACGACCGAATATCTTGTCGATCATTGCGCCAAGCCGTGGCTCAAGAAGGGCGACATCGTGCTGTTCCATGCCGCCGCCGGCGGTGTCGGCCTGCTGTTCGGCCAATGGGCCAAGGCCCGCGGCTACAAGGCGATCGGCACCGTGTCGTCGCCGGAGAAAGCCGCACTCGCCAAGAAGAACGGCTACAAGTGGGTGATCGACTACACCAAGGAGAACGTGGTCGAGCGGGTGAAGGAGATCACCAAGGGCAAGGGGGTGCCCGTCGTGTTCGACGGCGTCGGCAAGGATACCTGGGAGGCCTCGCTCGACAGCCTGCAGCCGCGCGGGCTGATGTGCTCGTTCGGCAATGCCTCGGGCGCGGTGGCGCCGCAGCCGCCGGGCATCCTGAACGTCAAGGGTTCGCTCTATCTCACACGGCCGAGCCTCGGCGCCTATACCGCGACCCGCAAGGACCTCGAGGCCAGCGCCAAGTCGCTGTTCAAGATGGTCAAGAGCGGCAAGGTGAAGATCGCCATCGACCAGCGCTATCCGCTGGCCGAGGCGGGGAAGGCGCATGCCGACCTCGAAGGCCGCAAGACCACGGGCCAGACCATCCTGGTGCCGTGATCGAAAGGGTAGCGTCCAGCCTTAGATGGTGATCGTGGGCCTGACCGGCTCCATCGGCATGGGCAAGTCGACCGCGGCGAAGATGCTGCGGCAGATGGGCGTGCCCGTGTACGACGCCGATGCGGCGGTGCACGCCCTGCAGGCGCCGGGCGGCGCCGCGCTGGCGCCGATCGAAAAGGCGTTCCCCGGCGTGGTCAAGAACGGCGTGCTCGACCGCCAGGCGTTGGGCGCGCGGGTGTTCGGCAACAAGCAGGCGCTGCGCCGGCTCGAAGCCATCGTCCATCCCCTGGTCGCCCAGCGTCAGCGCGCTTTCCTCAGGCGCGCCGCCCAGCGCGGCGAGAAGCTGGTCGTGCTCGACATCCCCCTGCTGTTCGAGGGCCTTGGCGAGCGACGGGTCGACGCCACGTTGGTGGTGAGCGCGCCGGCTTTCCTGCAACGCCAGCGCGTCATGGCGCGGCCCGGCATGACGGAGGAGCGGCTGAGCGCCATTCTGCGGCAGCAGGTGCCGGACGCCGTGAAGCGGCGCAAGGCAACCATTGTGATCCCGACGGGCCTCGGCTTGGCACCGACGCGGCGTGCACTGGCCAAGGCCGTGGCGACGCTCAAACGCCGGCGTGGCCGGGCCTGGCCCTCCAATCCGTGGCGTGAGAAATTCACAGCCAAGATTGCGCAGGCTCGCCGTCGTTAGGGTACAAGAGGCCATGCGGGAGATCGTTCTCGACACCGAGACCACCGGCCTTGATCCCCTGGCCGGCCATCGTGTCGTCGAAGTGGGTTGTATCGAGCTGGTGAACACGGTGGCTACCGGCAAGACGTTTCACGCCTACTTCAATCCCGAGATGATCATGCCGTCGGGGGCGCAGGACATTCATGGCCTGACCGACGAGTTTCTCGCCGACAAGCCGTTGTTTGCCGAGCGACTCGAAGAGCTGCTCGCCTTCATCGGCGATGCGCAGCTCGTGATCCACAACGCGCAGTTCGATATCGGCTTCCTGAACGCCGAGCTGGAGCGGGTGGGCCGGGCCACACTGACCAACCCCTATGTCGACACGGTATCGGTGGCGCGGCGCAAGTTCCCGGGCCAGCGGGTCAGCCTCGATGCGCTTTGCGAGCGCTTCAACGTCGACAATTCGGCGCGCACCAAGCACGGCGCGCTGCTCGACGCCGAACTGCTGGCCGAGGTCTATCTCGAGCTGAGCGGCGGGCGGCAACGCGATCTCGGCCTGGCGCCCGAGCTCTCGACGGCCGCGGTCTCAGGCCTGGTTATTGCAGTGAATCGGCCCGTGCGGCCGCCGCGGCCGCACATGCCCAGCGTGGCCGAACTGGCGGCGCACGCCGAATTCTTGAAGCAGATCACTGCTCCGCTGTGGCTCGCGGCATAAGCCCTTAAGCGTGCCCCACAGGCCCCGGCCCGGGCCCTGTTCCCTCGGCGAGGCCGGGGATCTTGCCGCCGTTGGCTTCGAGCTGCTGGCGGTAGAGGGTCACGAAATCGACCGGCGCGATGTTGAGCGGCGGGAAGCCTGCCTCGCGCGTGGCATTGGCCACCACGGCGCGCGCGAACGGGAAGAGCAGCCGCGGCGTCTCGATCAACAGCAGTGGACCATAGGCGTCCTGGGGCACGTCGCCCAGGGTCACGGTGCCGGCATAGACCAGCTCCAGCACGAACAGGGGCTCGTCCTTGGGCGTCTTGGCGCTGGCCTCGATGGTGAGCGCCACCTCGAAGGTCTTGGCGTCGAACTGCCGGTTGCTGACCTGGACGTTGAGCGCAAGCTGCGGCTGGGTCTGCTCGATCAGACTCTGCGGCGCGCGCGGGTTCTCGAAGCTCAGGTCCTTGATGTACTGACCGTGCATGATGAGCGGCGGCGTCTGCCCTTGGGCTTGGCCGGGATTGGCACCGGGATTGGGAGGCGGCGGAGGCGTCGTGGTCATGGTTTGCTTTCGCTGTTTCGGCGGCGGTACCACGCAGGGCTGCACTGCACAAGGCGCGGGCAGGTGTGGCGAGCCGGCAATTGAAATGCCTTGATGCAAATACGATTATGACAACAGGATTTTTTGCACGAACCGGCGAGGAAATGGCTCGGACTTCTCTGCGCCCATTGGTGGGCATTTCGGCCTGTCTGAAAGAAAATGGCCGTGGCGGCTGGCATCATACGGTGGGCGAGAAGTATGTCCTGGCGGCCGTCCATGCGCTCGGCGCCCTGCCGATCCTGATTCCGGCCGTCGGCCGGGAGTTCGACGAGGAGCCCGCCATGACGCAGGCCCTCGATCATCTGGTCGACAATCTCGACGGCCTGCTGCTGACCGGCAGCCCGTCCAACGTCGAGCCGCACCACTACGGCGGCTCGGACAGCCGGCCGGGTACCGCGCATGATCCCGCGCGCGATGCCACCACCCTGCCGTTGATCCGCCATTCGATCGATCGCGGCGTGCCGGTGTTCGCGATCTGCCGCGGCCTGCAGGAAATGAACGTGGCTCTCGGCGGCACCCTGCACCAGCTCGTGCACGAGGTCTCGGGCCGCCGCGATCATCGCTCACCGAGGTCGTCAGACACCGACGTGAACTACGCGCCGGCGCACGATATCGACGTCGTCGAAGGCGGCCTTCTGGAGCGTCTGTTGGGCAAGGGCCGCTTCAGGGTCAACTCCTTGCATGCCCAGGGCGTCGATTGCCTGGCGCCGACCGCCCGTCTGGAGGCGATCGCCGACGACGGCCAGATCGAGGCCTTCAGCGTCCCCGATGCGCCGGCCTTTGCGCTCGCCCTGCAGTGGCATCCGGAATACAACGCGCTGGAAAATCCGGTGTCGGTCAAACTGTTCGACGCCTTCGCCGCCGCCTGCCGCGAGCGTGCCGTGTCGCGGCTGGGGGTCCCGCTCAGAACTGCCGCGGAGTAGTCCATGGCTCAACCTGCCACGCTCAACAACGCGCGTCGCGATTTCTACGATCGCCTGGGCAGCCTTTCGATGGCGCCCTTGTGGGAGCAGCTGCACCAGCTCGTGCCGTCGCAGCCTGCGCCGCGATACCAGGCCGCGCACTGGGACTACGACAAGGTGCGGCCCTTCCTGATGGAATCGGGAGCGCTGATCACCGCCAAGGAAGCCGTGCGCCGGGTGTTGATCCTGGAGAATCCGGCGATGGCGGGCAGCGCCTGCATCACGCCCTCGCTCTATGCCGGGCTGCAGCTCATCCTGCCGGGCGAAGTGGCGCCGTCGCATCGTCATACGCAGTCGGCGTTGCGTTTCATCGTCGAAGGCGAGGGCGCCTACACGGCAGTCGACGGCGAGCGCACCATCATGCGCGAAGGCGACTTCGTCATCACGCCGACCTGGACCTGGCACGACCATGGCAACGAGTCGGGCAAGCCGATGGTCTGGCTGGACGGCCTCGACATCCCGCTGGTGGCGATGTTCAACGCCAGCTTCGCCGAAAACGGCGAAAGCGACGAGCAGGTGATCACCGCCCCCGAAGGCACCTCCGACGCCAAGTTTGCCAGCGGCCTGTTGCCGGTAGACTGGAAGCCCGAGCGGCAAACCTCGCCCATCTTCAACTATCCCTATGCGCGAACCCGAGAGGCGCTCGCCGGCCTTGCCAAGGCGGGGCCGCCCGATGTCTGCCATGGCTACAAGCTGCGCTACGTCAATCCGGCAAGCGGCGGCGCACCGATTGCCACCATGGGCACCTTCATGCAGCTGCTGCCCAAGGGCTTCGCAAGCGCACCCTATCGCAGTACCGACGGCACGGTGTTCTCGGTGGTCGAGGGCGAGGGCGAAAGTCGCATCGGCGAGGAGACCTTCCGCTGGAAGAAGCGCGACCATTTCGTCGTGCCGAGCTGGGCGACCGTCGTGCACCAGGCCAGGAGCGAGGTGGTGCTGTTCTCCTTCTCCGATCGGCCGGTGCAGGAACGGCTCGACCTGTGGCGCGAGGACCGCGGCGGCCGCTAGCCAAGCGCGATTGAACGGCCTTCGCCAAGAGCACGCCGGGTCGCCAACGACAGCGCAAGCGCTTCGATGGCCCGTTCCACATCGAGAAGCGCCGGATCGACCTCGCCGCGAATGCAATCCACGAAACGCCGCAGCTCAACCCCATAAGGATTGCGCGGCGCAAGCGATATCGGTCGCCCGTGGGTCTTTTCGTCGGTCAGGGTGAAGGTGCTTTTGGGCGGTCCGTTCTCGAACACGGTCTGCAGGTGAAAGACGGCCCGCTCGAACAGGGCGCGAAAGCCGACCGAGAACGGAAAGCTCGGCGGCATGAGACCGCTGGCGACGGCGGTGGCGTGCCGGCCATCCTCATAAGTGAGGAGCGCGGAGATCTCCCCGGGCTGATACCCCTCGGCTCGTGCACCGCTCGCCGACAACCGGGCCGGCGATCCCATCACCCAGCGGATGAAATCGAAATCGAAGGTCAGCAGCTCGATCGAGACATCGCTGTAATGCGCCTTGTGATCAGGCGCGCCGGGATGAAGATAAGAGCCCAGGCGCCAGGTCGTGAGGCTGAGCAGTCGTCCATGGACGCCCGAGTCGGCGGTGGCTTTCACGTGCTCATACTGGCCCGCCGAGCGCATGAGCAGCCCGACCTGCAACAGCCGATCCGCGCGACGGGCGGCGTCGCGCATCATGTGCGCTTCGTCTGGCCGCAACGCCAAGGGCGTCTCGCAGAAGACATGCTTGCCAGCGCTGAGCGCCGCGACCACGAAGGCGTGATGGAGTGCACTCGGCAGGCAGACGTCGATGGCGTCGACTGCGGCATCTCCGATCAGGGACTGAGCGTCGGTGATTGCCTCGGCTTTGCAAAACAGCGCGGCGGCACGGGCGCGCGTCGCATCGCGCGAGAAGATGCCGGCAACGCTGACATCGGCCATGCTGGCATAGGCTTGGGCGTGCATGGTTCCCATGGTGCCGGCGCCCAGAATGCCGATGCGGATGGGACGATCAGCCAAGCCAGCCCGCCTCCTTCACCGGCTCGCGATAGCTCTTGCTCACCGGGACACGCAGGCCATTGCGCAGGACCAGTGTGATCCGTCCGGCGTCGCGTTCCACCGACGCGACGGCGCCATCCGCCACCCACCAGGAGCGGTGCACTTGGCGGCCGCGCGTGGGGCCGAGCTCGGCCAGAGCGTCGCGCAAACGCAGCAGGATCAGGTCGCTACCGAGCGCGGTGTGGATGCGCAGGTAGTGGTCCTCCATTTCCAGCGCCATCAGGTCGCGCCCGAGCGCGGGAGGAATGCGGCGGAAGAAATCGGGCGTGGGCACCGCTGAGCCGCGAGCGTCAGCCGCCGCGGCGACGCGAGCGCGCTCGAGGTCGGCCTCGGCATGCAGTCGCCATTCGAGCATCAAGCCAACGACCACCGAGATGACCACGGCCAGGAATGCAGCCTCAATGAAGACCTGCGGCGCGAAGCGAAGCGCAATGGGCTGCACCAGCAGAGCGTGGATCAGGTAGATGCCGACGGTACCCGGCGCCGAGGCCAGGAACCCCGCCAGGGCCAGGCGCAGCGGAAGGGGCCAGCGACGGAGTGCCTCCCGGCCAACCAATAGCGCCGAGGTTATTGCGATTAGAAACCAAAACGTCACGCCCACCAGCACGAAATAGAGCAGGCGGATGGGCAGGCTCATATAGTTGTAGCTACCGAACGGGCCGATGACCGCCATCACGACGGCAAGGCCGATCACCCAGGGCAACTGGCGCGGCAGCGGTCGCATGTAGAGCGATTCACGCATCGTGGACGGATGATCCGGGCAGATCGCGAAAAATGCCAGCGCTTCCACGCAAGGAACATGGATCGACGGCACCAACGCATCGAAGCTGCGGCGGATTGCAGGTGCGGGAGTCATCATGTCGTTATTGTTCCAGATCTTTGTCCACACTCCGCTCTGGGTGTGGTTGGTGCTCGTCCTCGTTCTCGGCCTGGGCTTGTTGGGGTTGCGTCCCCGCACACTGCCGCCCTGGCGGCTGGGCATCCTGCCGCTGGTCGGGATCGTCAGCTCCCTCTCAGGCATTGTGCAATCGCCTCGGCCGTCCCTTGCCTTCGCCGCCTGGTTCGTCGCCTTGCTCGCCGGCCTGCCGCTGGGCCATGCCGCCGGCCGACGCCGCCCGGCGCGGCTGCTGGAGGACGGGCGGCTCGCCGTCGCGGGCGGCTGGTTCATGCTGCTGTTCGGCCTTTCCATCTTTGCGGTGCGTTACACGCTGGGTGTCCTGTTCGGCATCGCCCCTGTGCTGAAGGCCGAGCCCGCCTGGATCGGCCTCGCGGCCGGCATCGGCGGTGTGATCGCCGGCATCGGTATCGGCTGGCTGGCTGGATTGCTGCGGCAGGTCCGCCGTTCTCCTGCGGCGGTGGGGTGAGCCATGCGCACAAGCTGGATTTTGCGTCTCGTTGTGGGCCTTGCGGGCCTGCTTCTCCTGGCGGTGATGGGCGTCGCCGCGGCCATCGCCTTCGATTCGCCGGTCGCGCGGCCACGGCTTGCCTTTGCCGATACGTTGCCGGGACTCGCGAGCTGGAAAGTGGCCGAGATTCCCGAGGTCAGCCGCGTGGTGGTGCATGACGGCGCCCCGCTCACCTATCGTCTCTATCGCGGTCGCAAGGACCACGCGGTGGTGCTGGTGCACGGCTCATCGGGCGCAAGCTACTCCATGCACCAGCTCGCCCAGGTGCTCCAGTCAGGGGGGGCCACGGTCTACTCGATCAGCCTGCGCGGCCATGGCGGCAGCGGCACCGTGAACGGCGACACCTCCTACAAGGATCAGCTCGACGACGATCTCGCCGATTTCGTCAAGGCGACAGGCCTCGGGTTGCCAGGCATCCAGCGCACGCTGATCGGCTTTTCGTCGGGTGGCGGCTTCGTGCTGCGAACGGCAAGCGGCGCCAACCGCGCCCTGTTCGACAGCTACCTGGCCATCTCCCCCTACATTGCCCACGACTCGCCGACTTCACGGCCGGCCGGCGCCGGCTGGGTCGGCCTGGCGCTGCCGCGGTTCCTCGCATTATCGTATTTGGACCGCTGGGGCATGCCGTGGTTCCAGGGCCTGCCGGTCGTCCACTTCGCCACCGATGCCAAGCCCGACGATAACCGCACACCGGTGTACTCCTATCGCCTGCTGACCGGCATGCAGCTCGGCGACGACTGGCGGGCGACTCTGGCGCGCATCGACCGGCCGACGGCGGTCGTCGTCGGCTCGAACGACGAGCTGTTCCAGGTGGCGCAGTTCCAACCGTTGTTCGCCGCTCTCAATCCTCGCATTTCGGTGACGGTCGTACCCGGCTTCGGCCACTTGGACATGATCGCCGACCCCAAGGCTTGCGCCGCGATCGCCGCACAATGGCAACGGCTGGCCCGCATCGAGCGCTTCGACTTCAAGGTCCGCGAGGACATGTTCGCCGGCATCGACGGCGACACCGCGGCCTTCGAGCGGGCGATGAAGCTGATTGCCGATACGCTGGCCGCCGATCCCGACAATGCCGAGGCCCTGGTCTGGCGAGGCGATGGCCGCCTGTTCCAGTCGCTGCAGGCGTTCCAGCGCGGCGCCTCAGCCGAAGGCCGGACCCTGTACACGCAGGCGCTGGCCGACATGGATCAGGCGGTGGCGCTCGCACCCAACGACATCGCCGTGCGGGTGCCGCGGGGCGCTGCATTGCTGCCCTACGGACGCGGCCTACGTGCCTTCAATCGCACCGAA
>Ga0124850_1000174_pt1 | contig 10740 bp, 7 predicted proteins | sample PanSoiMetaGPlot1_FD_97462 | JGI IMG/M metagenome (GOLD analysis project Ga0124850, IMG submission 97462) | Tropical forest soil microbial communities from Panama analyzed to predict greenhouse gas emissions - Panama Soil - Plot 1 (PacBio error... | ecosystem: Environmental > Terrestrial > Soil >...
GTGCGGCCGTTCGGCTCGGCCGGCAGAATGACGTCGAGCGGCGTGCGCCAGATGCTGGTCGGGCTGGCGTAGCAGAATGACGTCGAGCGGCGTGCGCCAGATGCTGGTCGGGCTGGCGTAGTCGGGCCCGGCCGCCACCAGCACCGCGCCGCCTTGGCGCACGTAGCGCGCGATATTGTCGAAGTAGATGATCGGCAGCACCCCTTGCCGCGCGTAACGGTCGAAGATGATGAGCTGGAAGTCGTTGATCTTCTGCTGGAACAGCTCGCGCGTCGGAAAGGCGATCAGCGACAATTCGTTGATCGGCGTGCCGTCCTGCTTCTCCGGCGGGCGCAGAATGGTGAAATGCACGAGGTCGACGCTGGCGTCGGACTTGAGCAGGTTGCGCCACGTTCGCTCGCCCGCATGCGGCTCGCCGGACACGAGCAGGACGCGCAGCTTGTCGCGCACGCCGTCGATAGAGACGACCGCGCGATTGTTGACGCCCGTGAGCTCGCCCTCGAGCGCAGAGGCTTCGATCTCGACGATGTTGGCCCCGGCATGGGGTATCGGCACGGTGACGCTGACGTTGCCGCCCACGCGAACGGTGCGGCTCTCGATCGCCTCGCCGTCGCGCCGCACCGCCACCTGCGCCGAGCCCGCCGCCGCGCCCTGATCCTCGACGCGGAAGGTGATGGTCTGCGCTTGCCCGACGATTCCGAAGCGCGGGGCGGTCACCAGCACGACGCGGCGGTCGCGCTCGCCCTTGTGACCGGTGATCAGTCCGTGCACCGGCGCGGCAAAGCCGAGCGCCGCGACCTCGCCCGGCACGTCGTGCACGCGGCCGTCGGTGATGAAGATGGCGCCGGCCACGCGGTCGTGGGGAACGTCGGAGAGCGCCGAGGACAGCGCCGTGAACAATCGCGTGCCGTCGGTCTCGCCGTCGGCCTGGCCGGCCTCGACGAAGCGCACCTCCATGCCGGGGATGCGTGCGAGCCGCTCCGCCAGTTGCGCGCGCACCGCCTCGGTTTGCTGCCAGCGGTCGCCGAACTCCTGGCTCGGGCTCTTGTCGACGACGACGGCGGCGACCGAGGTCAGCGGGTCGCGGTCTTCGCGCGTGATCGACGGATTGGCGAGCGCGAGCACGAACAGCGCCAGCGCGATGGCGCGAACCAACGCGGCGCGCGTGCGGGCGAACACGAGCAGCAGCGAGAGCGCGAACGCAACCGCAGCCGCCGCCCACACGACATAGGCGGGTACGAGCGGCGAGAATGAGATACCGAGATTCAACCTACGTCCTCACAAATCTTCATCTGGGGCCTCGTGGCTCGAGACGCGTCGCCTTCGCGACGCTCCTCACCACGAGGATCGAGGTTTCCCCTCGTCCTGAGGAGCGCCCACCGATCTCGGGTTTACCCGAGATCGGCGCTTTGAGCGCAAGTCGGGTAAACCCGACTTGCGTGGGCGCGTCTCGAAGGATGAGGCCCGCACTACTGTCCCAGCCGTTCGAGCAGCGCCGGAACGTGGACCTGGTCGGCCTTGTAGTTGCCGGTGAGCGTGTACATCACGATGTTGACGCCGGCGCGGAACGCGAATTCGCGCTGGCGCGGCTCGGCGGAGACGAGCGGCAGCATGGCCTGGCCGTCTTGGCGCATCGCCCAGGCGCCGGCGAAATCGTTCGACGTGATGATGATCGACGATACGCCGTCGCCGGCGCGCGCCGGACGGCTCACCGGCTCGTCCTCGTTGACGGCCGGCAGCGCTTCCACCCACAGCTGGCCGGAGCTGAAGCGGCCGGGAAAGTCCTTCAAGAGATAGAACGTCTTCGTCAGCACGTGGTCGCGCCGCACCGGTTCGAGCTCGGGAATGTCGAGCGAGGAGAGAATGGCGCGCAACGCCTGCATGCCCGGCCCGCGGGTTTCGCCGCCGGCGCCGGTCGGCGCTTCGACCGCGTCGCGCGTGTCGAACAGGACAGTGCCGCCCTGCTTCATATAGGCGTCAATGTGCTCGAGCGCCTCGCGGTCCGGCTTGGCCGCACTCGGCACGACCGGCAAATAGATCAGCGGATAGAAGGCAAGCTCGTCGCGCGCGGGATCGAGCCCGATGGGCTCGCCCGCCTCGAGCGCGGTGCGCTGGGCGAGGAACAAGGTGAGGCCCTGCAGCCCGGCCTTGCTGACGCGGTCGACCTCGGCGTCGCCGGTGATGATGTAGGCAAGCCGCGTCTCGAGCGTCGATCGCAAGGCTTGCTCGTCGCTGCTCTGCGCGAACGCGCGCGGCGAGGCCACCAGCGCCGCGGCCAAGATGGCGAGCGCGAGCGCAGTCGCCGCCGGACGCCGCCGGCGCAGGAGTTGCCCGATCCCGCCGGCGAGCAGGAACACCACGAGCGCGTCGAGCGCGAGCAGCGCGAGCGCGCCCAGCAGGATGGGTCCGCGCAGATCTTCAGGTTCGCTCATTCGGTAGGCCTCCCGGACCGCGTGCAGCGCGGAGAAATCGAGCGGCGCGAGCCGATCGTCGGGCGCGAGCGCGTTGACCGCCAGCAATCCCTCGGGCGGCCCGTAAAACCCCAGAGGATGATCGAAGGTCGCGCGCCCGGTAAAGCTCGCCGGCACGGGGCGCGCGGTCGTCGGCGGCGGCCCGAACAGGCCGAATCCGTCGAGAATGCGCGTCGGCGGCAACACTTCACGGTTGTTGCGGGCGCCGGTGCCGGTGGCATCGCTCGCCGCCACCGAACCGGCGTAGGACACGATTCGCTTGAGCATCTCGACGAATGTGCCCGATAGCGGCAGGTCTGACCAGCGCGTATCGGCGGTAACATGAAACAGTACAATCAGCCCCTTGCCGCGGCGTTGAGCGGTCACCAAGGGAGTGCCGTCGGCGAGCGTCGCCCAGGTGCGCTCGGTCAGCGTGGCATCGGGCTCGGCCAACACTTGACGGCTCACGCTGACGTCGCTCGGCACCACCATGCCGAAGAACGGGCTCTCGCGCGCGAAGGCGTTGAGCTGCTGCGGCTGCTCCCACGACAGGCTGCCGCCGAGAATGCGCCCGCCGCGCCTGAGTTTCACCGGCACGAGGTCGTCGTCGGCGGCGGCGAGATGCGGGCCGGCAAAGCGCACCAGCACGCCACCGTCGTCGAGCCAGCGCACGAGGCGATCGCGCGCCTCGGCGACGTTGCCCACGTCGGCGAGGATCAACATCGGCAGCCGTTGCTCGATGAATTGGTTGACGGCCTGCGCCGGCGAGCCGCGATCGGCCAGCCGTACATCGGCGAAGGGCCCGAGCGCGCGCGTGAGGTAATAGGTCGAGGCCAGAAGCGGCTGCGCAGTGTCGGCGGTCGATCCGGTGATGACGCCGATCGAGCGCCGCCGCCAGCGCTTGTCGAGCAGCGCCACCGCGCCGGCCGAGCGCTCGCCTGCGATCTCCAAGCGCGCGATGTCGTTGCGGATCTCCACCGGCATCGTGAGCTCGGCCTCGCTCTCGCGCTCGCCGTCCCTGAAGGTGAACGAGGTATCGCCGAGCGGGAGGCCCTTGAGGTCGAGCGCGCGCACGGCGCCGGTTTCGCCGGCGCCGTTGCTTGCACGCAAGACTTTCACCGTCAGCGCGCCTGCGGCATTGTCGGCGGCTGCGAGCGCGCGCGCGCCCGCGACGCCGCCGTCGATCACGGTGATGGGCCGCTGCTCGACGAGCCGCCCGAGCGCCGCGACGAACTCGCTGCCGCCGCCGAGATCGACGCCGTCGGAGAGCCAAACGAGTTCGACCTCGGGCGTGGCGGCGAGGAAGCGCCCGAGCGCCGGCAGCGCATCCGCGCGCTCGACCGCGTGCGGCTTCGGCTTGATCTGCTTGATCCGCACGCGCGCGGCCGCCGGCGTCTCGAAGGAAATGTCGCGCGCCGGCTCCGAGAGCGGGATCAGCGCGACGCCGCGCTGATCGGCTTCTGCGCGTGCGATCAGATCCTCGGCGGTGCGCATGCGCGCGTCCCACGCGCCCGCGGCCGGGAAGCCGTCGTCGATCAAGAGCGCGAGCGGCGCCTTGGCGGTCGAGGTCGCAACCGGCGGATTCCACAACGGACCGGCGGCCGCGATGATCACGAGCGCGGCGAGCGTCAGACGCAGCAGCGTGAGCCACCACGGCGTGCGTTGCGGCGTCTCCTCCCGGGGCGCGATGTCGAACAGGAGCCGCGTCGGCGGGAAATTGATGCGGCGCGGCTGCGGCGGAATGAGGCGCAGCAGCCACCACAGCACCGGCAGACTCAAGAGCCCGAGCAGCACCAGCGGCTGGGCGAAGCCGAGCGGGAGCCCAGCGATCATGCCTGCCTCCGCGCTTGCCCGGCGACGCTCAGACGGCCGCTGACCATCGCGCCCGGAGGAGGCGCGCCCAGACGCGCATGCAGCGCGAGCAAGAGCTCGGTCGCCGGCCGGTCGGTGCGATGGATGGTGAAGCTCCAGCCGAGCTTGTCGGTCTCGGCGCGGATTTCCGCGCGATGACGCGCGACGCGCGTCTCGTATTCACCCTTCCAGGCCTCGGCGCGGCCGGCGGTGATCGAGCCCGCGCCTTCGGGCTCGATGAACTCGACGCGGCCGGAATAGGGAAAGGTCTCTTCCGCCGGATCGACGATCTGCACGGTGTGGCCGTGGGCGCCGGTTGCCGAGAGCTGCGCCAGCGTGGCGCGCACCTGCGCCATCGGGCTCCAGAAGTCCGACACCACGACGATTTCGGCGAGCGAGGAGGGCGCAAACAGCGGCGGCAGGCTGGGCCGCTCGGCGACGTCGTGCACGATCGCGTTCGCCATCTTGTCGAGCACGTTGCGGCTGCCGGTGGGCCGCATCAAGCCCGGCATGCCGACGCGCTCGCCCGCCTGTACCAGAATTTCGGCGAGCGCGAAGGCGACCACCAGGCATCGATCGAGCTTGGATTCCTGGGCGAGGTGGGAGCGAAACGCCATGGACGGCGAGCGGTCGGGCCACAGCCACACCGTGTGCGCGGCCTCCCATTCCTGCTCGCGCACGTAGAGATGCTCGTCGCGGGCGGAGCGCCGCCAGTCGACGCGGCGCGCCGGCTCGCCCGACAGGAAGCGGCGGTATTGCCAGAAATTTTCGCCCGGCCCGGCCCGCTTGCGGCCGTGCAGGCCGTGGATGACGGTGGCGGCGATGCGGCGCGCCTCCAGAATTAGGCGCGGCATGGTTTGCGCGAGCGAGCGGGCCTCGCCGCTCGCGCGCTGCGTCGCCTTGATCTCGTGCTTGTCCGCGCGCTGCCTTGCCGCTGCCATGCGACTATCCGATGCGCGTCTTGAGCTTGCCGATGACGCCTTCCATGCTCTCGCCGTCGGCGCGCGCGGCGAAGGTCAGCGCCATGCGGTGCTTGAGGATCGGCTCCGCCATGGCCATGACGTCGTCGATCGACGGCGACAGCCGCCCGTCGATGAGGGCGCGGGCGCGCGCCACCAGCATGAGCGCCTGGCTCGCGCGCGGGCTCGGGCCCCAGGAGATCAGCTTGCCGATCTCGCCGCTCTCGGGGCCGGGTCGCGCCGAGCGCACGAGGTTGAGGATCGCCTCCACCACCGATTCGCCGACCGGCAGCCGGCGCACGAGGCGCTGCGCCGCCAACAGCTCATCCGCGGTCATGGTCGGCCTGGGCTTGCTCTCTTCCGTGCCGGTGGTGTCGAACACGATTTTGCGCTCGGCGGCGTGATCGGGATAATCGACGTCGATCTGCATCAGAAAGCGGTCGAGCTGCGCCTCGGGCAGGGGGTAGGTGCCTTCCTGCTCGATCGGGTTCTGGGTCGCGAGCACGTGGAAGGGGCGCGGAACGTCGTGCCGATTGCCGGCAACCGTCACGTGGTGCTCCTGCATCGCCTGCAGCAGCGCGGACTGGGTGCGCGGGCTCGCGCGGTTGATTTCGTCGGCCATCAACAGCTGACCGAAGATCGGGCCGGGGATGAAGCGGAAGCTGCGTTTGCCGCCGGGACTCTCGTCCAGCACTTCGCTGCCCAGGATGTCGGACGGCATGAGATCCGGGGTGAACTGGATGCGGTGGGCGTCGAGCCCGAGCACGATGCCCATGGTCTCGATCAGCTTGGTCTTGGCGAGGCCGGGAAGGCCGATCAACAGCGCATGGCCGCCGCAGAGCACGGTGATGAGCGCCTGCTCGACCACGCCTTCCTGCCCGAAGATCACGCTGCCGATCGCGGCCTTGGCGGCGGCGACCTGGGCGCCGGTCGCTTCCGCTTGGCGCACGATCATGTCTTCGAGCTTTTCCAGCCCTTCGGTGGCTACCGCCATGTCATCAGCTCCTTGTTATCTGACCGTCGTCCGTGCCGGTTATGCTCCAGCCAGTCAATTGAGCCCATTGGATTGACCAAAAAACGTGCAACATTCGGGCCATTGTCGCGCGCAACTGTGGATGCGGAGCGGCTGGCGCCCACGAATCCCTCACAACCGTTGGAGATTACGCTATTTTTCACTGGGTGCGATCCCGCCTCGGCGCAGGTCTGCCACGATCGCCCCAGAACCCGGCCGGGCCGAAAGGGTCGCAAACGCTTGAGCTTTCCGGTCCAACCCAGGCTCGGGCAGCGCGCGGATAGGCTCGCTCGCGATCGCGACCAGCAGTCAAACAGCCGGTCACCGCACAAGTTCCGGGCAGACAATGCCAGACGAAGGGCAGGGGGTGCGCTCAACTGATCGTGAGACTCAAACCATCTCCCGCCGCCGGCGGCGGAGGAAGCAATCTTGGGGCCCGGTCGTTGAAGGATTTTAGTCTTGGGCCAAGGAGATAGGCCGGTGAAAGCCTCGATCCGCAAGGTCACCTCCGCGCGATCGGGCGCCGATGCGTCCCGCGGCGGTGAACTGCGCCACAAGGCCAATCCCTGGTTCCTGGCGCTGACCGCGATCGGCGTCGTGTTCGGCGATATCGGGACGAGCCCGCTCTATACCTTGTCGGTCACGCTGAGCGCGAGCGGCCAACCGGTCCCGACCGCGATCGACGTTCTCGGCATCATCTCGCTCATCTTGTGGGCGCTGATGGCGATGGTGTCGCTCAAATACGTCGTGCTCGTGCTGCGCGCCGACAACGACGGGGAAGGCGGCATCCTGGCGCTGCTGTCGCTGGTGGAGCGAGTGACCAACGGTGCGGGGATCCCGATCCTGGTCCTGCTCGGCATCGTGGGCGCAGCTTTGCTCTATGGCGACGGCATCATCACGCCGGCCATTTCCGTGCTTTCCGCCGTCGAGGGCCTCAAGCTCGTCACGCCGGCGCTCGAAGACTTCGTCTTGCCAATTACGCTCGCGATCCTGATCGGGCTGTTCGCGATGCAGCGCCGCGGCACCGCGAGCATCGGCCGCCTGTTCGGCCCGGTCATGGTCGGCTGGTTCGCCGTGATCGCATTGCTCGGCGCCGTCAATATCTGGGCGGCGCCCGAAATACTCAAAGCGCTCAGTCCCCATCACACAGCACGTTTCGTGTTCGCGAATCCTCTCGTCGCCTTCGCGGTGATGGGCGGCGTGTTCCTCGCGCTTACCGGCGCGGAAGCGCTTTACGCCGACATGGGCCATGTCGGTCCCAGCGCCATCCGCCGCGCCTGGTTCGGCCTGGTGCTGCCGGCGCTGCTGTTGAACTATTTCGGCCAGGGCGCGCTCGTCCTCGCCGATCCCACGGCGATCGACAGCCCGTTCTACAAATTGGCGCCGCATTGGGCCCTGATTCCGCTGGTCGCGTTGGCGACGCTGGCGACCATCATCGCCTCCCAAGCGCTCGTCTCCGGCGTCTTCTCGCTCACTCGGCAGGCGATGCAGATGGGGCTTTGCCCGCGCATGCGGATCGTGCCGACCTCGAGCGAGGAAGCCGGCCAGATCTACGTGCCGACCGCCAATTGGCTGTTGATGATCGGCACGCTGCTGATCGTCGTGCTGTTCAAGAGCTCGGAGAATTTGGCCGGCGCCTACGGCATCGCGGTGTCCGGGACCATGTTGGTTACGACCATCCTGCTCTATCGCGTGGCGATCGGACGCTGGCGATGGCCGCCCGCGCTCGCGATCCTCATCATCGTGGTCTTTGGCGCGGTCGACGCCACCTTTCTCGCCTCCAACTCGCTCAAGATCATCCACGGCGGCTGGTTCCCGATCACCGTCGGCGGCGCGATGGTGGTATTGATGCTGTGTTGGCGCCAGGGCTCCTCGCTCGTGCGCCATCGCCTGCAGGACATGTCGATGCCGCTCAACCGCTTCGTCGCCAACGTCGACGAGATGGTGGTGGCGCGGACGCCGGGCGTGGGCGTGTGGCTGACCAAGGTCGCCCACGGCGCCTCGCCGGTCTTGCTGCACCATGTCAAGCACAACATGGTGCTGCACGAGACCATGATCCTGATGACCATCGTCGCCGACCGGCGGCCGCGGGTCGCGATTGCCGAGCGCCATTCGATCGAGCGCCTCGGCCGCGGCATCTATCACATCCAGGCGCGGCTCGGCTTCATGCAGACGCCGGACATTCCCATGACGCTCAAGAATTGTAAGATGCTGGGCTTCGAGGTCGATCTCGAGCAGGTGCACTACTACATCGCCCATGAAATCGTAGTGCGCCGCGCGCGGAACTCGGCGATGGCGGCGGTGCCGTTCGCGATCTACGCGTTCCTCGCCCGGATCGCGAGCCGGGCTCCCGACTTCTTCAAAATCCCCCATGAGCGGGTGTTGGAAGTAGGCTTCCACATCGAGATCTAAACGTCGCCACGCGCCGCTTGCCCCGCAACCGCTGCGGACAATACGCCTCCCTCGCCGGCAGCGCCGAAATGCTACACTTGATCTGCCACTATTCCCGAGCGCAGATCGCAGCCATGGCGCAGGAGATGGAACAGCGCGGGTTGGATGCCATCGCGGGCGTGGCGCGCGAGGCCTCGCGCAAAGGCCCGCCGCCGGTGCACCTGTGGAACCCGCCGTTTTGCGGCGACCTCGATATGCGCATCGCCGCGGACGGCACCTGGTTCTACCTCAAGACGCCGATCGGACGGGCGGCGTTGGTGAAGCTCTTTGCCTCGGTGCTCAAGCGGGAAGGGGACAGATATTTCCTGGTCACGCCCGTCGAGAAATGCGGGATCGTCGTCGAGGACGCGGCGTTCCTCGCAGTCGAGCTCAGAGCGGAGCAAACTGCCCGAGGCCGGGTGCTGTATTTCCGCACCAATGTCGACGACTGGGTGGCGTGCGGGCGCGATCACGCGCTGCGCTTCGAGCGCGAGGCAGAGACCGATGGGCTCAAACCCTATCTCCACGTGCGGCGCAACCTCTGGGCCAAGGTGACGCGCGCGTTGTTCTACGATCTCGTCGAACTCGGCGAGGAGCGCGACCTCGCGGGGGAGCGCATGTTCGGCGTCGCCTCGGCGGGGGAGTTCTTCGCCATGGCGCCAGCCGCAAGCCTGCGGGATTTCATGTGATGGATGCGGCGCTGCCGAGCGGCGCAACGAGCCACGACTTTTTTCGCCGTGCCCGCGCGCGGCTCACCCTCGACGTGCCGCCCGCGCTCGACGACTTGACGGTCGAGGCCAAGCGCGGCGACCTCGATCTTGATCCCGCGATGTGGGAGCAGGCCGGGGTGAAGGCGACGCGGCCGGCCGCGGTGCTCATCCCGGTCATCGACCGCAGCGAGCCCGCGGTCTTGCTGACGCTGCGCACCGAGCTTCCGAGCCATCCCGGACAGATCGCGTTTCCCGGCGGCAAGATCGAACCGCAAGATCGCACCCCCGCCGATGCCGCGTTGCGCGAGGCGGCAGAGGAGATCGGGCTCGCCCCGGCGCTGATCGAGCCGATCGGCTATCTCGACCTTTATCTCACCTTCTCCGGCTTTCGCATCTTGCCGACGGTCGCGCGCGTTGCTCCCGACTACAAGCTCGTGCTGAGCGAGCGGGAAGTCGCCGACGCGTTCGAGGTTCCGCTCACCTTCCTGATGGACGCGCAGAATCACGCACTTCACAGCCGCGACTGGAAGGGTGTGACACGCAGGTACTACGCCATGCCCTTCGGCGAGCGCTACATTTGGGGCGTGACCGCGGGGATTTTGCGCAATTTGTACGAGCGGATTTATGCGGGCTGAGGCGCGCGCGATGTCTCGTGTGGGGGATGAGCATATATGGGCACGTTTGCACGGCCGGCCGCGATCGCGCTCCGCGCGCGCAACGGTCGACGGCACGGCCACTCGGCGTCGCCTTCGTTGTAATATTGCGCGTGGCGATTCTTGCGCTGGGTCTCGAGTTTCGTGGTCGCCGTCCGCTCGTGGGGCGCGCGGCACCGAGGCCGCGCGCTAACGTCCTCTCCCGGGACTTGAGACCGATGATCCGCCCCGTCCTCACCGAAATCGCTCTGTTTCTGGCGCCGTTCCTGATCTACGCCGTCTTCCTATGGGCGACCCAGGAAGGCGTGTTGCATCCCAACTCGTGGAGCCTGCCTCGCGTCACGTGGCTGGTGATCGCGGCGCTCATGCTCATGATCGGAAGTTTCGTCGTGCTGGCGCAGTGGGGCGGCTCGCCGCCGGGCTCGACCTACGTTCCGGCCCATATCGAGGACGGACAATTCGTGCCGGGCGAGACGAAGTGACACAAGCTCGGCGTCGCCTCGATGCCGAATGGCTGCGAGAGGCGCCGCTGCGCGGCATTCTCGCCGCACTCGAGCGCGACGGCGAGGAAGCCCGCGTCGTCGGCGGCGCGGTGCGCAACGCGCTCATGGGCGAGCCCCACGGCGACATCGATATCGCCACTACCGCGCTCCCGCCCGAAGTGATCCGCCGGGT
>Ga0124850_1000176_pt1 | contig 10689 bp, 7 predicted proteins | sample PanSoiMetaGPlot1_FD_97462 | JGI IMG/M metagenome (GOLD analysis project Ga0124850, IMG submission 97462) | Tropical forest soil microbial communities from Panama analyzed to predict greenhouse gas emissions - Panama Soil - Plot 1 (PacBio error... | ecosystem: Environmental > Terrestrial > Soil >...
CTTGGTCAGCGCATCGGGTGGATTGATGTCGAAGTTGTTGCCGGTTGTCGAAGTTGTTGCCGGTCCAGATGTCCAGCGCCGCCTGCTGGAAAAGGAACGCGAAGCCCACCGTCAGTAGCACCTGACGCAGCGGGTCGAACCCCAAGGGCCGCAAGAACACGCGCTCCATCACCACGCCTACCAGGGCGATGGTCAAAGCCGCGACCGGTATCGCCAGCAGCCACGAGCCCGTGGTCCAGATCACCGACAGTGCGACATATCCGCCCAGGAGGAAGTAGGACCCATGCGAGAGGTTGACGATCCGCATGACGCCGAAAATCAGCGAGAGGCCGCTGCCGACCAGAAACAGCAGCGCGCCATATGAAATGCCGTTGAAGGCCTGGGTCAGCCAGAATTGCGTATTCATTCCCTCCCCAACCCCTCTGAATCGCGAAAGCCCGACGAGCTACCTTACGACGGCTTCGGCCGACCGCAAGCGCCGTGGATAGATGAATCACACGGTGTGCTCGGCGTCGGCGGCCGCCATCGCCGGCTCGGGTTGGCGCTAGTTGCGGCGGCTTGCGCGCTTCCGCACTGCCGATTTTTTAGGCGGAATGATCGGCAGCAGGAGATAGGGTTGCCGTCGGCCGCCGAAGTGCAGGCTGGTGACGCCGCCGAAGACGTCCTCGGGACGATCGCACGGATCGTCGTGCAGGAACGGCCCGCAACCCGTGAGCTCGTTCTTGAAGTTCGACAGCTTGCCGCCGCTCGGCCCGGCATAGACATAATCCTTGCCGCGCACGGTGAGGCCAATGCGGTGGCCGGCCGGAACCACGATCGAGGTCGGCCAAATCTCGATGTCGAGCTCGACCACTTCGCCCCTTTTGAGCGGCTCGACCTTGTCGTGGCTGTGGTACGGCCGATAGGGCGTAGAGAGGCGCTTGTCGAGCTTGCGGCGCGAGGCGCGCAGCCAGCCCTGCCCGACCGGGGTGTGCGGATCGATGGCGCCTTGGAACACCACCTCCTTGAGGTCGCCGCCGAACACGCGCAGCACCACGAAAAGGTCGGCGTCCTTGGCGGACGACGAGACGAAGAGCTTGACCGCGGAAGGCCCGGTGAGTTCGGTTTCTTGCGTCAACGGCTCGCTCAGAAAAGTGACGCCGTCACCCAACGCTTCGAATTCAACCTGCGATCTCTTGGCCGTCTTTCCGGGCGCCCGCTCGCGCGCCAGCGCACCGCCTAATGGGTCGAGATAGAACTTCGTCCACTTCGTGCGCTTGAGCGGCCATTCGTTCTCGGCGCGCTCCACGAACTTGTCGACGTGGCGCACCTGCAGCAGCACGCGCGGCTGCCGGTGGAAGCCGTTGTTCTTGCCATGCAGGAAGTGGTCGAAGAAGCGCAGCTGCAGCTTGCGACCATAGTCGGTGTAGAAATGAGTCCAGTGCTCGATGCCGTGCACTTCGAGCCATTTGTCGTTCGCAGCCGCGCGCACAAAGCCTTCGAAATTGCCGCGCGGATGCAACGGCTGGCCGCCCCAATTGGCCGCCGATAACAACGGCGTCTTGACCTTGGACCAAACCGGCGAGCGCGCGCGGTGGTACGCGTCGTCGAGCGGGTGCGCGCGGATGTCGTCGCCAAATGCGCTTCGATTGGTCTTGAGCTCCGCTTCCGACAGGGTATGCGGCCCGCAGACCAGCTCGCCGTGCACGCGCGAGCGCTTGCCGCGCTCGCCCGCGCCGTATTGCACGGTCTTCACCTGCATGTCGTACCAGTTTTCCCAAAAGGTGCAGACGATGCCGCCGTGGTGGGTCATGTCGCGGTACCAGTCGGCGGCGCCCTCCCAGATGCACATGGCCGCCAAGTGCGGCGGCTGCAGCGTCGCCACGTGCCACTGGTTGATGCCGTAGTAGGAAATGCCGTTGAGCCCGACCTTGCCGTTCGACCAGGGCTGCACGCCGGCCCACTCGATGCAGTCGTAGAAATCCTTGGTCTCGCGCGGCGAGAAATGATCGATGACGCCGGGCGAGCAGCCGTAGCCGCGGGAGTCGACGCGGACGCAGGCATAGTCGTGCGGCACCCATTTCTCGGGATCGACCACCTCCCAGCTCTGGTAGAGGTTGCTCGAGCCGGCGGTGACGTCGGGATGCTTTTCCGCCATGCGTTGCCACGCGCTCGGATAGCCGTCCTGGAACGCGAGGCCCTTGGCATAGCGGCCGTAGCTCAGGATCACCGGGTAGCGGCCGTCCTTCACCGGGCGAAAGACGTCGGCGCGTATCACCAGGCCGTCGTCCATCTTGATCGGGACGTCCCAGTCGATGCGCATGCCGTCGCGCACCTCGCTGCGGCGTTCGTGGGTCTTGCCGCCTGTTGCTCGCGCGCGCGTCTGCTCGACCGAAGCCATTGGCGTCCTCCCGTTCTATCCAGCCCTTCAGCCGTCACGCCTGCGATGACGATGGAAGGTTTTTTCGTGCGGGCGATATATTATGGTAGGAACAATTCCTTCACAATTTACGCAAGGGGAGGGCCCGTGAAGCTGTTCTCATTCTGGCGCTCGCTCGCGACGTTCCGCGTGCGGATCGCGCTCAATCTCAAGGGCCTCACGCCGGAAGAGGTCATCGACGTCGATCTCATGAAGGGCAGGCAGCGCGACGCCAAGTACCGCGCGATCAATCCGCAAATGCTGCTGCCGGCGCTGGTCGACGGCGAAGGGCCGGCGCTGTTCCAGTCCCTCGCCATTATGGAATACCTCGACGAGACCCATCCGCGGCCTCCGCTTCTGCCGCAGGGTGCGCGGGCGCGGGCACGGGTGCGCGGCCTTGCGCAGATCGTCGCCTGCGATTCCCATCCGCTACTGGTGCCGCGAGTGCGCGAGTATCTCGAGCACGAGCTCAAGCTCGACGAGCCCGCGCGGCTCAAATGGATCCACAACTGGATTGGCGAGGCTTTGAAGGCGCTCGAGGCCAATCTCGCGGGAAGCGAGGACACCGGGCGCTATTGCCAGGGCGACGCTATCACCATCGCCGACATCTGCTTGGCGAGCCAGGCGGCGGGGGCGAATTTCTACAAATACGACCTCGCGCCTTTCCCGACCGTGCGCCGGATTGTCGACACCTGCATGCAGAACGAGGCCTTCGCCCGCGCGCACCCCTTGCGCCAGCCCGGCGCGCCCCAGGCAGCCTAAAGAGGCGGCAAAGAAATCTCTCCTTCCAACGCGAGTGACCCCATGAAACTTGCAAGCTTCAAAGCGGATGGCCGCACCAGCTACGGCGCGGTGATCGACAGCGGCATCATCGATCTCGGCCGCAAGCTCTCCCAGTATCCGACGCTGCTCGACGTGTTTCGCGCGCAGGCACTGGCGCAAGCGCGCGCGGCGGCGACCGGACGGCCGGACCATCAAATCAAGGATGTGGAGATGCTGCCGCCGATTCTGGCGCCCGACAAGAACATCTGCGTCGGCATCAACTATCCCGACCGCAACGCCGAATACAAGGACGGCAGGGATGCGCCGAAATATCCCAACCTGTTTTGCCGTTTCCCGACTTCGCTGGTCGGCAGCGGCCAGCCGATCGTGCGGCCGAAGGTATCGGATAAATTCGACTACGAGGGCGAGATCGTGGTGGTGATCGGCAAGGAAGGCCGGCATGTCCCGCGCGAGGATGCGCTTGCCATGATCGGCGGCGTCACGCTCGGCAACGAAGGCAGCGTGCGCGACTGGCTGCGCCACGGCAGCTTGAACGTTACGCAGGGAAAGAATTTCGACAAGTCCGGCAGTGTCGGCCCTTGGATTGTCACGACCGACGAGCTCGACCCGGCAAAGCCGCTGCACCTGACGACGCGCGTGAACGGGGAGCTGCGGCAGGACGACAGCACCGACCGCCTGACCTGGGGCTTCGCCTGGCTGATCAACTACATCAGCACCTTTGCGACGCTCAAGCCCGGCGACTTGATCTGGACCGGAACCCCGACCGGCGCCGGCGTGCACCGAAATCCCTCGGTATGGCTCAAGCCCGGCGACGTGGTGGAAGTCGCGGCGCCGCAGATCGGCGTATTGCGCAACACCGTGGTGGACGAGGTGTAGCTCGCATTCCGCCCATTCCCGCGTGAGCGGGAATCCGGGGCCCGTAGCTCTAGGTCCCCGCTTCCGCGGGGACGAACGGATGTTGCGCTGTCTGCCGCTTCAGTGTGCCAGCTCGGTGACCTTGCCGTCCTTGGAGCGGCCCTGCGCGTAATACTGGCCGATGTTCTTCATCAGCGCGGCGTCGGACACGGAATAGATCACCGCGTCGGTCTTGCCGGTATTGATGTGGCGCCGCCACAGGAAGTTCGGGGCCACAAAAATGTCGTTCTGCGTCCACTCGAAGCGCTTGCCGCCGACCTCGGTCGCGCCCGAGCCTTCGATCGCCACGTAGAACGTGCCCGCGGTCTCGCGCTTGAGCTCGGTCTCCTCGCCCGGGCGCAAGAGCTGCGCCGAATAATTCAAGGTCTTGAACACGGGCTCGCCGGTCACCGGGTTGACGAAGTCCACCTTGATGCCCTCGTACGCATCGCCTTCCTCGTCGCGCAGGCTATGCAGCGTCTCGAGCACGTCGGCGCCGCGGTAATGGATGAGCGGCGCGGGGCTGCGGCCGACACCGATCTGGTGATCGACGAACGCGGGCTTTATGCCGCCGCTGGCGTAAAGCCTACGCGAGCGGCCTTCGCTCTTGGTCACGGCCTGGACATTGGCGTTGCCTTGCGCACCCGGCATGTCGTGATCAACCCACGCGGCGTCGAGAAACTCCATCAGCGGCCAATCCAGCATGTCGATCCAGACCACCGGCTCGCCCGAGTCGTTGCCGTGGTCGTGCCAGGTGCCGTTGGGCGTCAGAATCAAGTCGCCGCGCGCGGCCGTGCAGCGCTCGCCCTCGACGACGGTATAGCCGCCCTTGTCCGACAGGATCGTGCGGCTGGCGTTTGGCGAATGCAGATGGACGGGCGCAACGTCGCCGGGATTGTAGATCGAGATCGCGCAGCGGATGGTGTTGGTGACCTGCAGACGGCCGTTCAATCCCGGATTGAGCAGAAGAATGCTCTGCCGGTCCGCGAACTCGATCGGCGACACCTCGGCCTTGCGCGCAATCTCGGAGATGCGATGGAGATAGGGGCTGAACTCGCTCCAGCGCCACATGTAGGGAAGCGTCTTCATCTGGTTGGCGGCGACGCGGCCGGAGGCGAGCTGCCCGCTGCCTTCGCCGCTCGTCGCGCTGAACCATGGACGCTGCGCCGGGGCATTCGCCTGGGTGCGGACCCAAACGTTGTGCTTGGCGGCGTCGACGTTGATGGCTTCCATCATCTCGCGCGCCTTGTTGGAGAGCGGAACTTGCTTCTTCTGCGTGGCGGCTGCGGCGGCGTTCATGACGTTTTCTCCTTGCGATTTTGCTGCGACGTCCAGGGCGGCGCGACGCGCGCGGTAAGGCCTAAAGCTTTGAAATACTTGGCGGCGCCTGGTCCAGGTTGGCCCTCACGACACCTATAGCCCCTCCCGGAAACTTTGCAATCGACGCAACGCATGCCGGGGCTGCAGGTCACTCATTTGGCGGCCAAAAAATCCTTAACGGCGCGCGTGAAGCCCTCGGGCTGGTCGAGGTTGGAAATATGCCCGGCGCCTGCAAGCTCCACGTAACGCGAGCCGGGCAGCGCTTCGTTGAGCTTGCGCATAGGCGGCGCGGCGGCGTCCTTCTCGCCGACCAGGAACAGGACCGGCCGCGTCACCGTTGCAACCGCGGCGGCATAGTTATGGTCGGCGAGCGCGGCGGCGCATCCGTTGAAGCCGTTCACCGGCGTGGTGCGGATCATCTGGCGCACCTTGTCGACGTGCGGCGGGTTGGCCTTGACCACGTCGGGTGAGAACCAGCGCGCGATTGTGGGCTCGATCAGGGCCTCCATGCCCTGCTTTTGCGCGACGACGATGCGCTCCTCCCATTGCTGGCTGCTCGCTGGCGTCGACTGGCACGGCGAGTCGCACACGATGATGCGGTCGAGCCGGTCCGGATGCTTCTGCGCCAGGCCGAGCGCGGTGGCGCCGCCCATGGACAGGCCTGCAAAATGCGCCTTTCCGATCGCGAGCGCGTCCATCAGCGCGAGTGCGTCGGCGATCAGCAGCTCGAACGTGTAGCGGCCGGCGGGCGCCTCGGTCGCGCCGTGTCCGCGCTGATCGTAGCGCAGAACGCGGAACGCACGGCCGAGCTCGCGCGCCTGATCGTCCCACATGGCCAAATTGGTGGCGAGCGAGTTGCTGAGCACGAGCCACGGCGCCCCGTCGGGCCCGTCCACTTGGTAGTTGATGCTGATCCCGTTCGCTTTGATCTTCATGATAGCCCCCGCTCTCTTCAGCCGGCGCGTTGCCGTGTCGTTGACGCAGCCTGCGCGCCCAAAAAGTCCTGCAGTAGCGTGAGCAGCGCATCCGCCGCCTGCGCCGGCATCATGTGCACGGCGTCGATCAATTCGAAGCGTACGCCGGGAATTGTCCGCGCGAACTGCTCGCTGGCGGCCGGTGGGCGCACCTGGTCGAAGCGGCCGGCGACCACCATGGTCGGCCGCCGGATGTCTTTGGCGAGATGCGTCACGTTGGGCCGGACAATCGAGCGGTTCATCGCGGCGAAGCACACGGGATCATGGGCGAGATAGCGCCCGCGGTAGGCAGCGTAGGCGGTGCGGTCGCCGATGTCGGCCGGCCAGGACTTGTCGAGCGTCACTGGAATGGCCTTGCGCAAGCCTTCGCGCTCGGCCAGGCCCGCGCGCTCTTCGAGCGCGGCCACGCGGCTGGGATCGGCGCCGGTGAACGGATTGCAGAACACGAAGCTCGCGATGCGGTCGGGATGCCGCGTCATATAGATCAACGCCTGCATGGTGGCGGCGGCGACCGTGACGAAATGGTAGGGCGCGGCGAGGCCGCTCCCTTGCAGCACGGCTTCCAAATCCTCGACTAGGATTTCGGTGGTGATCGGTTGGCGCACCTTTTCTGAGAGCCCGGAGCCGCGCTGGTCGTAGCGCAACGTGCGGAAGCGCTCGCCCAGGGCGGAAGCGATGCCGTCCCAGCTGTCGAGCGTGCCTCCCATCTCGTGCAACAGCACGACCGACGGCCCGTGTCCGGCAAGCTCAAAGTGGATGCTGATGCCGTTGGCGTCCATCCAGGGCACGGTCGTCCTCCCGCGTTGCACCGCGCATAGAGGCATGGGCGCTTGCAAAATTCAACACGAGCGGGCGAGGGTAGCGTGTCGGAGGCGATGATGGCGTCACCACGCAGGATCGATGTTCACTTCCACCTCATCCCGCCGTTCTACCGCGAGGCGGTCTATGCGGCGGGGAGAGGCCCGGCGCTCGGCAAATATCCGGATTGGACGCGGGAGCTCGCGCTCGAGGTGATGGATGCGCACGGCATCGAGGTCGCGCTCATGTCGCTGGCGCAGCCCGGCGTCGGCTTTGGCAGCGAGGCGAGCGCGCAGGCCTTGGCACGGCGCTGCAATGACTACGCGGCCGATCTCGTCACGCGCTGGCCCACGCGCTTCGGCGCGTTTGGCACGGTGCCGATGTGGAGCATAAAGGGTGCGCTCGACGAGATCGCCTATTCGCTCGACGCGCTCAAGTTCGACGGCGTCTCGCTGTTTGCGAGCTACGGCGAAAATTTCCTCGGCGATCCGCGGTTCGATCCCCTGTTTGCGATGCTGAACGAGCGCGCCGCGGTCGTGTTCGTCCATCCCGGCCTGCATCCCTCGAGCAAGGCGCTCGCGCTGCCTTGGCCCGCCTTCATGATGGAGTACCTGTTCGACACCACGCGCGCGACGGTGAACCTGATTTTCTCCGGCGTGGTCGAGCGCTTCCCGCGCGTTCATTTCATTTTGCCTCACGCGGGCGGGCTTGCACCCTATTTCGCCTGGCGGCTTTCGGTGTCGCCGATGATCGACCCGCGCCTGCCGCAGCTCTCGCGCGCGCAGGTTGACGCCGCCCTTAAGCATTTCTGGTACGACAACGCGCTCTCGCCGGGGGAACAGACCTTCGGCGCGCTCGATCACGTCGCGCTGCCAGAGCGCGTCGTATTCGGGACCGACTTCCCGTTCGCCAATCCGCGCGTCATCGCCGAGATGATCAAGACTTATGAATCTGGATTCCTCTCCGATGCGCGCCGCGCCGAGATCGACCGCGCCAACGCGCTGGCGCTGTTTCCGAAATACGCGTGAAGTTGATGACTAACGCAGCCGGCTACGTCGGCTTCGCCATCGCTTCCACCAGCGGCGCGACGTCGCTGATCGCATCGAGCGACCACAGCCGCTCGCCCAGTTCCTTCGCCCGCGCGGCGCCGAGCACCGGGCCAACCAGATCGAAAAACTTCGCCGTGAGTCCGGCGCCGTCGAGCGGCACGATGCGCGAGCCGAGCGCCTCGTCCGCCTGGCGGGTGAAGTTGCCGCGCGCGGTCGTCACCGTCACCCGCGCCGGCCGCAGTTGCGGATAGAGGCGATCGACGTCCGCCGGCGCCGTCACGCTAAGCTTGCGGGCGATGGCGGCGAACGCGGGATCGCGCCGCGTCTGTTCCGAAAAATGCTCGAACTTGACCGCGCGGAATTTAAGCGCGACCCCCATCAGATAGGGAAAGCTGAGCTGCGCGCTGGCGAAATCATCCCATCCGGTCTCGGCGTGCTCGGCGGCGATACGATAGGTGGCAACGTCGATGCGTTGCACCTCGTCGCTCGGGATGGCCTCGTCGTTGAGCAAGCCAATGAGCGCCTCGACCGCGGGCTGGATGTGCCGGCAGCAGGGATAGGGCTTGATGTAGCAATCGGTGATGCCGAACGGCGCCGAGGGTGGAAATGTAATGGGGCGCGCCGACGAGCCCGGTTCAGGCGAGTGTCCGGCGCGCGCACTTTTAGAGTGGCCGCGCTGGCCGCTCGCTTCGCTCGCCAGCGCGGCGTGCGCCTTGTCGGCGCGGCCGAAGGCGAAGGCCTGCATGAAACCGTCGCGCGCCTCGATCACGTCGGGCGGGCCTTCGACGCCTTGTTCCGCCAGCAGCGCGGCCTGCAGGCCCTCGCGGGCGGCGTGGCCGGCATGCAGGCGCTTGATGTCGCCGCCGCCATTGACGAAGGCGAACAACCCCGCAGCGCTCGACGCGGCAAGCCCGAGCGCGTTCGCGAGCGCGTCGGCTGAAAGGCCGCGCAGCTTGCCGGCGGCCGCGGCCGAACCGAACACGCCGACCGCGGCGGTCGGATGAAATCCACGCTGGCGCAGGTCGGGATGGCAGGCGCGGCCGATCGCGATCACGGTCTCATAGCCGGCGACGATCGCCTCCATGAGCGTCCGTCCATCGGCGCGTCGGTCATAGCCGAGCGCCAGCGCCGCCGGCACGACCACGCAGCCCGGATGCACGGAGCCTTGCCGGAAGCCGTCATCGAGTTCGATGCCGTGGGCCGCGGTGCCGCCGAGGAAGGCGGCGTCGATGACATCGGCCCGCCGCGCGCGGCCGGGCACCGGAATGCGGCCGGCCGGGCGCGCTGCCGCCAGCACGGCCTCGGCGCGGCTGGCGACGTCGCCGCCCGCGCCCGCGATCATCACGCCGACGGTGTCGAGCAGATGGCGCCGCGCGTAGTGGCGCACCTCATCGCAAAGGGCGGCGTGACGGAGTTCGCCGACGAATTCGACGATGGCGCCAGTCGCGCCGGCGGCGGGATGGAGCGTCGACAGCGCTTCGGCGTGGACCATTGGTTTTCCTCCCGAGGACGCGGCGACCGCGCGGGCAGACTCGAAGCCTATGCGTTCCCCACGAGCTTCACCAGAGCATCGACGGCGACGACGCCTTGTCCCGCCGGCCGCACGATCAGCGGGTTGATTTCCGCCTCGGCGATGCTGGCGTCGTCGGCAAGGCGCGAGAGCGCAACGATGGCATGCGCGAGGGCGTCGAGATCACCAGCCGGCCTGCCGCGGTAGCCGGCAAGTGCGGTGAGGCTGCGGACCTCGGCGATCATCTCGCGCGCCATGGCGAGATCGATCGGCGCGAGGCGCAGGCTGCGGTCGCGCGCGATCTCGGTGAGCACGCCGCCGGCCGCCACCATGATCAGCGCTCCAACGTCGCGATCGACGCGATACCCCAGCAGGACCTCGCCGAGGCCCGACACCATGGGCTGCACCAGCACGCGACCGACGCGCGCGCCAGGCCTTCGTTCGGCGACGGTCGCGGCGATTTTTTGCATCGCTGCGAGCAGCGCGTCGCCGTCCGCGACACCGAGCGCGACGCCGCCCACGTCGGTCTTGTGCGCGATCTCGGCGCACAACACCTTGACCGCCACTGGATAAGCGAAGGGCAGAGACGGCGCACGTGCGATGTCGACCTCGAGCGCAACCGACGGCGCGCGTGCGATGCCGAGACGATCAAGCAGCGCACCGGCTGCGAGCTCGTCGAGGATCGGCCCGCTGCTTGCGGCTGGCGCCGCGGTGCGCACAGGCAGCGGCCGTGGCGGCTGCCGCGATAGCGCCGCGGCAATGGCGTCGGCGCATGCCTCCGGCGTGCGGAAATTCGGCACAGCCGCACGGCTGAGCATCGACAATGCCTCCGGTGCGTCCGGCACGAGGAACGCCGCGAGCGGCCTTGCCACGCCGGCGCTGTCGATGACAGGCCGCACCGTCGTTTCCGGCTGCGAGCGCGCGGATGACCCGATGACTGCGAGCACGAGATCGAATTCAGGC